>ENA-UOOA01001721-UOOA01001721.1-human-gut-metagenome-genome-assembly--contig:-P61old-NODE-1721-length-33463-cov-5.691750_pt1 | contig 33463 bp, 31 predicted proteins | sample MGYA00242467_ERZ724014 | MGnify/ENA metagenome assembly ERZ724014 | reverse complement strand
TCACCCCCGCCTAAATCAAAGATTGTAGACGGGGTACCCTGCGGATATCATGGAGAAAAAGTATTTTGCAGCGACTATTGGTTGTGAAGGGGGCTGCGACGTTGCAGAGTTAACAATATGGCAGGACAATAATAGTGACATTGCGGTTCACAAAACCGTAAGTTATGACGGCTACTGTGAGGCATTGCTGAAAAACAGAACTCACAACAATGCCAAGAAAAAACTGGGGTTACTTCCAAGAGAAGTTCTTTCAGTAATGATGGGAGAACGTGAACAGATAATTTATTGTTTTATTCCGGGGGAGGTGCGTTTTCTGGCGTATAGAAAAAGATGCGAGGAGACAATGGGGTATATGATCCCATATCCTAGCATGATCATGGAAATCACAAGAGCCGATCAGTCCGCACGACCAACATCAGTATGGTGTGTTAAGCAGACAGTAGATTGGCCTGACGATACAACGCCATTATACCGATTTCCGTTTAGTAATGTTTCTGACAATGGAAGCATTTGCATGGGCGGAAATTCAGTGCAACTGACGGGCAATGAAAAGTTGTCCGAAGTAGTTAAGAAGTCAGAGGCACTGTTCTTTGATTCACCATATAACGGTGACTATTATGCTGTTGGAAACAAGGTCAACAGTATGATGTCGTTGGGTGATCTGTTGACTTCTCTGCATGGAAAAAGGGAGTTTCCAGAGGAATTGCTAATCTCAGCCGAAAAGACGGTAATGAATCTTGGATTGGATTGATAAAAAATAGAAAAAACTATTGCATATTTCTTACAAGTATGCTATAGTAAAACCAGATTGGATGGTTCATATATTTTTTGAAGGCATATTGCTCTTGCCTTTGGATGTACAAACCCTAGTTTGCTAGGTTTGTTTGCTGTATACTTTTTGTATACAGATATATGAGAAAAATCTAATTGTATATGGGAATTGGAAGCATCGAAAATCATTTGATTTTTGGTGTTTTTTTATTGCCTACACGTTAAAAATGTCTCTCCTATATGGCTTGTCTAAGACAACTATGTAGAAGGGACTTTTTATATAAATTAAAATTTTTTAAGCCGTAGAAACGGCAGAAGGAGAAAAAAATGAAAAAAGTATTGTGGGTAAGTAGACACATGTTGGGCGAGGATCAGCTGGCAGATTTGCATAGAATCTACGGAGACGTAGTGGTGGTTCAGTTTGCTGACACGGTAGAATCCGCGAAGCAGTTAGTGGAGGTAGGCAAGGATTGCGATATCTTTGCGGTGGTGCTTCCACCGGCTCTGTTGGCAGACCTGATCAGCCCTTCCATCAATCAGAAGCCAGTGATCCGTTCCGTGATGGAACGCGTACCTACTGGTACGATGATTGTAAATCCAGTAACAGGAAAGGAGGAAATGGAGATGGCAATGCACTTTGTCGCCTGGGAACAGGTAGATGAATTAAGAATTGTCACGCATCGACTCTGATTTCGTTCTGGAGTCCAAAGGTGTCGGAGAAATCCGGCATCTGAGGGCGGCGTTTGCGTAGTGTAACTTGATGTTGGGGGCATCGGCATTCTGTCGGTGTCCCGGTTGTTAAAAAAGAGAGGTGAGCTGCAAGGCAGCTTGCCTCGTATTTATTTAAAGGGCAGAGGCCTGGAAGGAGAAGAATCATGAAAAGTTATTTAGAAAAGGTTAAGTTAAACGCGATTTTGGCCGGAGAACTGAACAAGTTCGAAGGCATTGATGCTCGCATCGTGGGCGCGCATAGCGTCCTGGCAACCTATAAGGGGGTTGATGTCTGTGTTGAGGTAATCAGCACAGACAAAATCAGATGCACTCGTGTATCTGATGGCCTTTCGCATGAGCGTTGGCTGGGGCAGAATGCTGGTTGGTCGGTCGTGGAAACGGCCGAAGAGAAAAACGAGCTGGCCGAAGTCACTCAGCAAGAGCGCTGGTGGCAGGGCGAGCTTGACCAAAAAACCGCACACAACTGGGCAATTGACTTAGCAGCGGAGGAGCAGTATGGTCCGTGGACCAATTATGCTGCGATCAAGAAGGCTTATAGCCTGAGTGATCGAGAAACCGAGTTACTGCTGAGAGAGGCGAACAGCATCCCACACTGGAATCCTTGGGACCAGTTGTGGGAGTAGGTTCCCATCCGTGTAGTGTTGAGCGTCGGAGCTTTCGGTGCGTGGTAGCAAAATGTAACTGTGTAAGGGGCATCGGATTTTTCGGTGTCCCTATTTGCGTAAAAGAGTGAACTGCATGGCGGTTTACTCCAGTATTTTTAAGGGCGGTAATGCCCAGAAGGAGAAAAAATATGAGTAGAGAAAATTTTGTTATGAAACCTTTCGAGATCGATGGAGAAAGCTCTTGGTGTGAAGCCAAGAGACGCAGCAAAGGCGTTCTTCGAATCTGGCCAGAGGAGAAGACTATCGAGGTCAAAATGCTTTCAGGCTGTGACCCGTGGTATAAGGATCTGTTGAATTTTGTTTTAGCGGATAAGGACGTTCGACGTCTAATCCGTAACTATCAAAACTCATCGCGTATCGAAAGATATGCAATTAATATCAGCAGTGGCATGTCCGGTCGTCAGGATGTTTACATCAATTTTTATGACGAATATGGACTGCAGATCCGAGGGAAGCATTTGTTGCATGTATCGTGCTATGACAAACTTTGGGGGATCCCAAAGATCTACGTGGGTGACCTTGTAGAGGCAATGTATGCAATGAATATAAAGTCGGGAAAAACCACGGCAAAATATGTGAAGCCTTATTTGGAACCTGAATGGGCATCAACCGATGTCCATAGCATCATCTAACGGTTAATGGTAAAGCTGATCAGTAGGAAAGAGCGAGCTGCAAAGCGACTTGCTCTAATTTTTTTAGGGCGAAAAGCCCAGAAGGAGAAAAAACTATGGAAACAAAATATTATTGGAAAATGAAGAATCGCTTTTTAGCAGAGTATGCATTCATCGACACGAGAGAGGGCACGGGACTTCGCCTCTTGAGAGAAAATGGACTTTTTGTCCGAGAAAAAGCTCTTTTTAAGAATGAGGGTTGTCCGAAATATTCTGTTGTAGTGTGTCAACTTAGAAAGAAGGATTCCTCTCGCTTCATTGAAGCAATGAAGGAGCTTCCAAATAAGTTAGCACTGTTAGGTTATATCGACTATGAGGCAGTCGCTGCCAAAATAGGAAATATGATCTCCGCGGCGTAATCTAAAAGTTAGATCAAGTCACCTGTGCGAGTGTCGCGCAAGCGGCTTGATAATGTTGTATTAAAAGAGTGAGTTGCAAAGCAGCTTGCTCTAATTTTTTTAGGGCGAAGCCCAGAAGGAGAAAACTATGGAAAAATTTTACGAAATTGACAGAATCGAATTGGCACTCAAGCTGGCAGAAACTTGGGAGGATCTTCCCTATAACGAAGGTCTGTACGAAGTGGCCAGAGAGCTGAAAAGTACAGTACCATGCTATGTATGGGAGGTGTTGGTGTGCGGAATCAAATCTGCCATCGGAGAAAAAGTAGATATGTCTCTGGTCTTAGACTATAAAGACGGGGCGTATACTATTGAGCTCGATAGAATGGGCAAGATACGATTGGAAGAGCCACCTCTTTTCAGAGAAGTGATCTCAATTCGAAAAAAAAGCCCGTTGCTGAGGGCAGGATCTAAACAATATTCCGAAAGACCAGAAATAGAATTTGTTGCTGAGAAGGATCTAACGAAGAAAGCATACGATATCTGTGTTTCTGCATTCGGAGTGTATGATCCGTCCGTTGACCCGGATGATATATCAGTCGACAAGATGATTGAGATTCTGCAGGAGGCACAGCGTCCTCAGAATCCAGTTGCGGTGAAACTCGTTGCACGATTTTATGAGCTTGGTCTCAAGCTTGGAACAAAATGGGCAACTGAGATGAGAGCAGATCAAGAGCTTCAGAAGTTGTCTAAAGCGGATGAAGACAGTGAACGTCAATGGATGCGTCAGGGTCTATAATTTGCTTGAAAATCCCCCTCTGGGGACGAGCTACGGCTCGCTGTGAATGGGCATCGACATTTTGTCGGTGCCTTTATTTTTTTGCAAATAATTCTAGGTGGCGTTACTCTTTGTCGATCAGTTTGCTACCACGCTTTCGATAAAAGGGCTTGTATATTTTACAAAAGTATGATAAACTGAAAACAGTTTGGATGGTTCATATATTATTTTTAGGCGCAATGCTCGCGTCTTTAAATGTACAAATCCTAGTTTGCTAGGTTTGTTTGCTGTATACTTTTTGTGTACAGGTATGTGAAAAAATCTGACTGTATAGAGAATAGAAAGCATCAGAAATCAAGTTGATTTTTGGTGTTTTTTTATTTTCTAAAATGTTGCAAGAGGATCTCTACTATACGGTTTGTCAAGGACGATTGTATTGGAGGGGTCTTTTTTTATTATTTATAGTCGTAAGAAGCGACAGAAGGGAGAAAAAAATGTCATTATTTGGACAGCTGAGTCTTGAGGGATTAGGCCTTGAGGCTCCAAAGAAGGAAACAAAAAAGAAGGAGGTTAAGCCAGCAGCTACTAAAAAGCCAAAGGAGGCTAAAAAGGAAACAAAGCCGGCAGCTAAGAAGGCAGAGGCGGCAGAGGTTAAGCCTTTGGCAGAGGACACGGTGCTTGAGAAGGGTATCTTGTATTGCCAACCATTGGCAATTAACTTTGAGAAAAAGTCGGTGAAAGAACTGAAGGAATTGCTTAAAGAGAGGAGTTTCTTAGAAGCAGATTATTTTGAGTTCTTCTCACTGGCAGAGGATGCGGTCTTGGCTGCATTGCCGTATATCCGCACAGTGCCATTGACAGACACGGTATCACCAGAAGATCGTCTGGTGCGATTCGGAGATTCCGTATCAGTTCCAGACGATGATGGGTCTTATTCCATCAAAGATCTGTTGGCAATGTTCATAGAGGCATATCCGCATTATGAGGGAGCTGATGCTATTAAATTGGCTGATGGCCTTTATGCCCCATTGCCACAAACTATGATAACGGGTCTGGAGGGTATCAAAGCCGGTGCAACCGTTGTTGTGGGAGACAAGGAAGCTGTAGTTCCAACGGACTTCAAAACGCAGGGAGATGTCTTTAAATTGATTGACCCTGCTTTTGCTGAACTTGATAAGCTTCCGGTAAAGGCTGAACTGGTTCTTGTGGACGGTAAGGTTATTCCGTATTTCTTCCACAGGAAGACAGAAGAGGTAAAGGTTAAAGCAGCGCCGCCGAAAGCAAAGCCAGAAAAGAAGGTGAAGCTTCCTGTGAAATTAGCCTTTACATTTGGTATCCAAGCCGTTAAGCTGACGGCAGAGGACTTTGACGGAGCTGCCGAAGTGCCGATGAATACTATTAAGGATATGGTTCTTGAAAAGTATTCTGCACTGAAAGACGTAAAAACGGATTTCTGCTATATGCAGAACGTTCCCATCCCTGACAGCGACGAGACGGAGGATATTATTCAGGTCCTCGTCTATATGCAAGGCAAGGGTGCTAGACCGTACTTTCCTACGTTTGAAACGAGGAGAGAGGCTGAGGAATACTTGGATGAGGAGCGCGGTGATGCAGCCCGATTTCGAGTTGCTGGTAGTGCGAACGATGGAAAAGTGCAGCAAATCCCAGCTGGAAGATTCGTAAAGTATCCAGAACAGGCACTGCAATTCACAGTGGCAGAGAAGATGCCTAGTGAAATTCTGGAAGAACTGGTAAGTCTCTTTCGAAAGGCAATGCCGTTAGAGGATGCTGCGAGGGTGTACAGACGCAAGGATGGTACATTTTTTGTACATCACCTAGCAGCTACGAGGCGAACCCGAGTCTTTGTGAATTTTCAAGATTCGGATCAGCCGAAGGAAGCGCTGACGGGAGAAGCATTCTTGTTCTGTGAAGCGCATTCACACAACTCGATGAATGCATTTTTTTCAGGACAGGATTTCCGTAGTTCTGTTTATCCGGGTCTGTATGTGTGCATAGGCAGACTGGACCAGAAAAAACCGGAAGTTGTGTGTTGCGCACAGATGGATTGGAATGCCATCGGGCTGAACGCTACGGACGTGTTTGAAATCTAAGCTTAGTGTAAGAAAATGCTGCTGTGCCTGTAGGCGCGGCGGCATTTTTGTGTTAAAATAACCGAAAGGCAAAGGAGAAGAAACAATGAAAAAAGAGGCAAAAAATTTGACTTTGGTAATAACTACAGTAGTAATGATAGTAATGGCAACATTCTGTGTACAAGGTCACTATACTCAACCAGTTGCGGCCGAAACAGTAGACGCCTTAAAAGAGGAGTCCTATGTCTGCCAGAAACTGGACGAAGTTACTGTAGAGCTTATTGGAGCGCAGGATCTTTGGGCAGAGGCATTTCAAAGATCGTTGTTAAGAATACCCTATGGGTACGAGGAACCAGAGGTATACTCTATGACCTACGTGTTGAAGGTGAGTTTCCCTTCTTGGGACAACGAGTTGCGTTCTGTACACCTTCCCAATGTTAGTGTTATTGGTGATGGAACAGAGCGAGCATCCGTTGCTGTACTTCGTCAGCAGGAGTTTGGTCGCAGTTGTAGAGAGAATTCTTTCTTGATCGCATGCACGGTCAGCTCTGATAAGCCGTTGTCATCTGAATATGTCAGAGTGCTGATAAGCAGCGGAACTCATCCAGAGTTTGCTGTGTATAAGGAGGCTGTTAAGGATGTATTCGATGAGAAAGGAGGCGTAAGATGAGAAAGGAGGCGTAAGATGAGAGTTTGGAAAGAAGTCTTCGCAGAGCTCGGAAAAGATTTTGATGTAAAAGATCTTCGAAATCTGACCGAAGAAATTGAGAAGGCTAGTAACGGAAACTATGCCGGCAAAAATGGCAATGAAAAGAAGGCACAGCCTTACGCACCGATTTGGGTATACAGAAAGCGCCTCGATCAGGTGTTGAGTATCATGGGGTATAGGGTTAATGTAACAAACCCATGTATCCAACATGCCCAAAAGAGAAACATTGATATCCTGACAGTTCAGGTATCATTGCAGCTTTTGGAAGATGATTTCAAGACCATTGCATTTGAGGTGCAAAAGCCGGGATTGGCAGAAGTCACAAATGCAAGCTCACTTCAGATGAACTTAGGAAAAGCGACGTCAGCTGGACTTAAGGATTGTTGCGATGAGTTTCGTATCGGTGGAAATATTGAAATGATTTGGAGACGAGCTCATTCTAGTTCATCAGGAAGGCAGAACAAGCCAATGGTAGCATCTCAAGCTTTTGCACAAGCGCAGGAGCAACATGCTTCGACAGAAGCATGTTTTAAGGTGTCACCAATTGGAGTCTTGGCAGAGGGTCGAAATGGAAATTATTACATTCCAGTTCGAACTTCTGAAGGACAAGAGGTGGAGCTATGGTTCTATAAGAACCGATATGAGTCGCTCTTGTCGCAGGCATCAAAATGCCCGGAGAAAGGATGTATTAATCGCTTAGATGATATCCTTAGGGTCTGGGCAAGTGGAAAGGGGGTGCTGTCCTTAAAAGGACAACTCAACAAGGAACGAGGGAAGTTATACTTCCATCAGCTTGTTGATTCGAAAAAATAATATAGTGATACGAAAAGAAGAGGACAGGGAGACAATCTCTGTCCTCTTTGCATTTAGAGCAGAAAGGAGCTTGATTTTTATGGATGTTTTAAGTCCAAAGAACTGGAATAGAAAGTTTTTTCAGAATTTAAATAGCTTCATTGTTCAAAACAGCCGATTAGCACACGCTGATCTTTGCGAGCTAATGAAGCAATATCCCGAGTTGCGATTGCCTTCATTCCAACCGCCGCTTGAGGGAAATGGATTTCAAATTGCAGTGGAAAACGGAGATCTTTCTGTGAAAGTAACTGACTACGCGGAAAGTCGAAAGTTTATTGATGGTACGATTAACCTATCAGAAGTGAGTCAATCAAATGTGGCGCTTATGGTAGCAGCAATTGTATTAAGGATTCCTGTGGAAAGCGAGGAATTATGCAGGAAAATTTGATTCAAATTATTAAAGCAATAACCGCTTTGGATTATGTAGATAATCCGGGGCAGATTGATGTAGCGCAGTCGGATTGGGTTGAATTTTTGGAATTATTTTTGAAGATGAAGATGGTTCGAATTGTGTACATGAGATTGACAAATACTTTCGATGACATGCCTGCGTTGAATAGTACCGGAATATTTTACCATATTCAAAATCCGAATATGGATTGCGCTGAAATGGGTGAGATATTCAACGATCTGCTATTGGAATTTCGGTGGTTTTCTTGGAATCCATATCATGAGGCAAGTATCTTGCTAGCAGATGATATTACCGCTGTTTTGTCGCAGGAAGACAGGACATCTGATTTGTTTCGGGCAAGTTTGGTACATGAGGTTTCATCCACCGATTTGGAAGCAGTGGTTAAGTTTGTGGTGGATTTTTTCAACACGGATTTATTTTATTTGGACCCCGATTGCGCCGAATATGAAATTCGTCTTCGAAAGCTTCCATGGATTCATAGGGCACTACAATGCCGCCATATTGATCTATCTGTTCAAGAAATTTTGAAAGAGGGCATAACCGGCCAATATTTCTACCGAGGAAAAGATTGCGTATATTGCTTGGAAGCGGTTGTGGATACAGAAACATATGACCATTATCCAAGATTGTTTGCCCCTTTTAAGACGACAGTATTGGAAATGCTTGCAAAAGAGGTTTGTAAGCAGGAAAGGAGAGATCGTGCAGAAAAAGCAGATAATCTCAAAGCTGAGTGAATGGCAACCGTCATGGTTAAATGATGTTGCTCTATATGAGGCAGAATCTCGTATATTTTTGATTCTGGTAGCCCGAGTATTGGGTATGGATTACTCTTTGAAGAATCAAATGTCTTTGGTTGAGCGAGGATACTTTTCGGAGCTCTATCATCAGTTGGGCATCTGTAAGGTGGCAGATGATAAAATCTTTGATTTATTCTCACAGTATCAAAAATATGGGAATTTTAACTGGATTGACTCATATTTTGTCATAATAAAAGGGTATCACTGGTTTGACACGGAAGATTTGGATGAGTATTTGACATTGGCCGATGAGATTATAGCCGATAGATTTGAGTTTGGAGATCGGCCTCAGATTGAAGCAGCTTTGACACAGGATTACGAAGAAAGTCTTGTGCAAAGAGAGCGTGTAGCGGCCAAGTTACATATGCTACTGCACGAGTATCAGTTTGATTGCACAACTGATCAAGAAGATGTGCTGATAAGTGGAATTGGAATGGCATTCTCTAGGTCGGATGCGTACGACGAGCCACAAACTAATTTGTATTTGTATAAGAGTCATCTGCTGTTTCAACTGCGGGAGATGAATCTTACGGAAACAAATGAATTATTTCGGTTTGTCGATTGTATGAGTGCGCTTATGTGGACTGATAAAGATGCAAAGGTATTCTGCTTTGCAAGTGTGCAAGAATATCTTGATTCAGGGTGGATTCTTAGCCCTTCTGCGCTGTATGCAATATGTGCGTTAACTGTAGTGGGAAAACAATTGGCCAAACAGAATGCGGTGTTACAGAAAGCGATAGAAGAAGATCACAAGTGGTATCAGGATATTCGAAAGAAGGAGAAAAAAAGATGCAAGCTGAATTTGAATCTGTAATTAATTTTGTCTTGAAACAAATAAAGTTGTTTCAGGCAGATCAAGAGTTCTTGTATGCCGTTGATACTATCGGATTTGATAGAATAAACAACGATGAGGAGACTGGTCTTATAAGGGCATGGCTTATTCAAAAATTAAACATTTTTAAGAAAATTGTAGATGCATGTTCAGATGGTCCGTTATCAAAAATGTTAAAAAGCATTTCTTTTAATATTTCTAATGTGGACTATATGAGTATTGTATTTGAATTGTTTGAGAAATGTCTTGTTATGATTACAGCTGATCAAGTTGGCAACGGCGATGCATGGGATACATTCTGGAGTTATTGGGGCCATGATGATGCATTCATAGAAGATTTTTTTAATAGAATGGAAATTCTGGCTGGCACATTATCTCAATGTGCAGTAAATGGTCAACTTGAACAAGCTTATGATCAGGCTCTTTTATTACATGAAGATGAGCTTGAAGAAAATGCTAATGTTCAAGTTGAAGAAACTGATTCTGAACCGGTTTCACTTACTGATCTAAAAAATTCCTTCTTTGAAATGATAAGAGAGTATATCATTGATATAGAAGAAGGAGGCTTAACAGGAACACCATACGATTCGCTTGAATACATCTTGATAAAGGATCTATTGGATGAGTATTCTGATGGATATGTATGGAGGGAAAATGTAGTATTCCAAGACTGCTTTTTACCGAGCATTAAACGTAATTTGGAAAATAGGGAGGAAAGCTGGTGTAAACAACTCTATGAAGCTCTGACCAATATAGGCGGAATTTGTAATTCACTTTACCTACCTGAAGATGCCTACTTGAATGAAGATGTATGGTATTTTCCAGTTTTTATTTGTGATTCGTTAGATGGTGCCTCAACCATTGGAATTACATTAAGTGAGTTCAGTGTGGATGAAATGTTTTGCATTATGAGCTTAATAGTGTTGTGTCGTTATTTGGTGCGCGTAAGAGCGTTAGGACCAGTTCACTGTAATATCGGTATGAAGTCTTCACAACCATGCGGTGCGTAGCTACGATGGACGTGGTACTCTGCCTAATTTGATGAAAAGGAGAAAGTTAATAAATGGAGAGAAATACTTATGGCATAATATTAGTTGGGGTGGGAGGTACTGGATCATTTGTAATGGGTGATCTGGCTCGCTATATAGCATCGGCATCACCTTCAATTAAACGAAGTGTATCTGTTGTATTGGCAGATGGCGATCTTGTGGAGGATAAAAACAGATCGAGACAACTGTATTTTCAGGAGGATGTAGGTCGGAATAAGGCTGATTGTTTGGCGCAGGCCATCAATGATGCATATGAGCTAGATGTTCTTTCTAGCGGAAAATACATTGACAATGTTGACGATGTTGAGTCGTTGGTTGAAGCTGCTGAAACACAGCTATGTGGTCGTGTAGGAAATTTTGAATGCTCTGTCATACCGGTAATTGTTTCATGTGTGGATAATGTTCCGGCAAGACGGATCTTGGAAAAGTATTTTCAATGTCAAGATACCTGTATTTACATTGATGCGGGAAATGGTTTCTCGACTGGGCAATGTATCTTTGCCGCAAAGGATAAAGGAGTCGTGATTTCTCCAGCTAGAGATTTCTATGGATTCCAATTCGAGGAGGATATTTCTACACAAAAGTCGAGGACAGAGAGCAGCTGTGAGGAGCTGAATAACGTAGCTCCGCAACATATGGTGACAAACAGATGGGCTGCAAATACGATTTTATCAGCGGTCTTTCAATTGTTAGAAGGACAAGGTGTTGTGCGAGGTTTTACATCTTTTGATGCATTTAAGGGAACCTCAACTCATGCTCTTCCAGAAGGATTCGGATTTGAGATGGCAAAAAGTGAAAAGAAAGCACAAAAACGTTCCTAGTGAAATGTTCTTAGAGCATTTTTCAGCGAAAGATGAAAAATAGTGCAATCTTGTTTGTGAAACGATACCAAAAAGCGCCTGGCAGATATATTCTGTCAGGCGCTTTTTTGGTGCGCAAAAGAAAGAAAGCAGAAGTAACTGCAGATCTGTTGAATAAACTGGGGAAAACCCCACAGATATGACACCTGCAGGGTAACAGTAGTAAAGAAAGTCAATCTCTTGGGGGGAGTTATATGACTTTCTTTATATTCAAAAGTATACGCTATTTAGTTTTTATTTTCAAGAGCTTTTTTTAAAAATAAAAAGAAAATCTTGTCAAAAACTTACGCCTTAGACTTGATTTTTCGTGAATGTTACGATAAAATTGTACTGACAAGATAGGAGGTGTTAGTAAATAAACCAACTTACTTATTATTCACTATCGGGACAACTTGAAGGAGGAGATCCAATAGGTGGTACTTTTGGCAAGGCAACTCTGTCCATTGTGGGTTTCTTTGGCGCACTCCAAAAAGTGGCTCTTACTTGTGGAATAGCAGCAGCGGTATGTGCAGTTATTGTGGTTGCAATTCTCATTGTAACATCAAATAATCCAATGGGAAGAGAACGGGCAAAACAGCAACTTATTACTATTGCTATTGGATGCGCTATGTTAGCTGCAACAGGAACAATCCTTGCAGTCGTGGCAAACATTGGAGCATCTTTCTGAAACTCAACCTGTATCTCAATCAAAACGTAAGAATGCGGGACAAAGAATTTACTCCTTCGCTATTTATATTATAGCAAGCAGAACTATTTCTGTCAATAGGAAAAGTGGAAAAAAAGGTTACTTTTGCAAAATAAAAGTAACTATTTTACAAAAGACAACTTATTAAAAACATAACCTTTTGAATTCTTTTGTGGCACTACATAGCATTGAGAAATTACACCATCCCCTATTTGCAAAAGGTTCTTACTATTTTGTCATCTATATTGTAACAGAGAGTATGCGTGTTGTCAATACAAAAATGGACTTTTTTGTAACCTTTATAGTATTTTTATAACTTTGATAGCAGGTTTAGCAACCTTATGTGGTATGGGGAAAAGACTTTTCGAAAGGAGGGAACATATGAAACGATTTGAGAAACTTTCTATATTTAGTACAGAAGTAGCACTAGCGCTTGGAACTATTTCGTCTACTGTACTAGCAGATGGTCGTGGTGACGTTCCGGATGCGGATTCGGTTATGCAGGGGCTTGGGACAAATTCTAGCGTAGATTCAATTGCAAAGCCGATTATGGGAATATTTGGATCTACGTTTGATGCAGTTAGAGCAGTCTGTATTGCGTTACTAGTCATTTCTGTTATCTTAGTTGCAATTGGTTTTATTACATCAGGTGGTAATGGTGGTAAGCGCGAAGAATCAAAATCACAGCTGTTTTACGTAATCGGTGCGGCTATCGGCATAGGTGCGGCAATAACATTGATCACTGCATTCTTGAAACTTGGAGCGTCGGTATGACAATGCAAAGAAATAGTTGGAAACTGCTGCTTACTTTGATAGCAAATTTGTTCTTTACTGTTTCAGCGCATGCCGAAAATGGAGACGCAGCATTGGCAATTGTACAATCGGCGGCAGCTTCTGGCTCGCCAGTAGAAAAGATAACAGTAGTTGGCAAACAGATTCAGAATATATTCGGATCTGTGTACAATATGCTTTTTACAATTGGAGTTTGCATTGCGGCAACAGGAATGATAATTGCTTTTGTTGAAATTGGATTGTCGAAAAATGGGCGCTTGAGAGAAAGTGCAAAGTGGAAACTAGTTGGTATTGCAGCAGCATTGATTTTAATTGGAGGAGCAACAACTTTTGTCAACTTATTTATCCAACTTCTTACATGATTCTCTCATATGTCTTCAAAAATTGATTCTTGATACGTACTAAGAAAGGAGGGAGGTCTATGGTACAGCTAAAGAAAATGGTGGCAAGTATAGAAACAGCACTTACTCTCACTGGATTAAAGGCTATAAATACATTTGCTGATGAGTTGGATGCGGCATCCATTTTAAATGGTGCAGGTAGCAATGACAGTGTGGATAAAATTGGAAATGCGGCAAAAGGTGTTGTAAATTCTGTCTACATAAACCTAAAGAATGCTGGAATTATTATTGCTACAATTGCTTTGATTGTTGGATTTATTCGACTTGCAATTAATCGTACTTCGCAAAAACGAGAAGCTGGTAAAGATGCAATCATTTGGATTTGTGTTGCGGCGTTCTTGATCGGTGGCGCTGTTGCAATTGTTGGTGCAGCATTGAATGTTGGCGCAAATGCCAGAGTATAGGTAGGTGCAATATTCTAAATTTACAAAAAAGCGGTTGGCTGGTTGTCAGCTGACCGCTTTTTGAAAGGATGTGGTTGATTTGGTATCGAAAGTTACAATTCCCGTATTAAGAGAGGATAGTGGCATTGATATGAATCCGCAGAATTGGTTTCGAAAATTTACAATTCCAGATGCGTTTAAAGATGCGACTGCTATTTTTCGAGATGCAGTTGCATCTTTGAAAGTAATTGGATTCTCTGTGGCTCTTGCAGCTACCGCGATTTATTTTATCGGATTGTACATGGCAAAAGATCCACAAAGACGTTCTGAATATAAAAGCAGGGTACTGAATTTGTATATCCTAATAATGGTTTTATTTGGTGGATTGGGAATTGCAGATCTGTTATATGATATTGCCGTCATGATTGGAACTTAAATCTTTTACAGGGCAGAATGGAGGAATGCTATGGCACAAACAGGAAAGTACCAAATACCTGCAGAGTATAAGGATGAAGATCGCTGGTGGAAGTTTACAAAACGTCAGCTTGTATATATCGCAATTGGATTAGCACTGGATTATTTTTTCTTTAAAGTGCTTTCTCCACTCGGATTAGATATTGTGTGGATTCCAGTTGATGTTGTGGTCAGTCTGGTCATTGGCTGCATTGCATTAATACCAATACCAAAAACAAGCTATCTCCATGGGGGAGGAATGATGTTGGAAGCTGTGATTTTGCGGATAATAATGCGTAGATTTTCACGAATACTATATACTAAAAACTACGATAGAAAGGAGAATTGTTAGTCTGTGGATATGATAAATGCATTGCTGAGTAAAATATACTTGGCAATTACTGTGGTAGTTATAATGGCAATTATTGCGATTTGCATCTTTGTTTGGCTGTACATAAAAAGAAAAAACCGTGCCCAATCAACTTCGGTTTCTGAAAGTGAAGAAATTCATCTGGACTATAATAATTTTAAGCGAACGGATTCAACGGAGTATGTAAAATTTGATGATATTGTTGACTTTCGTTGGGGTGGTGCCATTGTAACGGATAACGGAACCCGGTTTGTTGCCGGACTTTGTATCAGTGGTTATGATTTTGATATGGCATCTGCGGATGAACGTTATCGTTCAATCATTGGTATGATACGAATGACTAATGTAGTGTCTGAACCACTCATGGTACGTCAGGATGCCCGCAAGGTTGATTTGAGCATTAATATTCGCAAATGTGAGCAGTGCATTGATCGTTTACAGAAAGAACTGGATTCTTTACAAGCAAACTACTGGGAGTTGCAGGGAACCGTTAATGAGCTGGCGTCACTAGGTAGCGATGACGCCAGAATTCACTATCAGCAGCAGCTACAACAAAATTTGAACGAGCAGCAGGCTGTTATCAATTTAGTCAATGAGCAACAGGCAATTATTCAAGAGTTGCATAATACAAGCGGTGACAATGTGCGACCAAAACGTAATGTATGCTATCTGGTTGATTGGGTGTACGATCCTAGTAACTTCTCATCGAAAGCATTGAATAAACAGGAAGTGTATAAAGAGGCGCGTCGGCGTTTGTTCGATAAACTCAACATTCTTGCAAATGCATTATCTCAATGTGGTTGTAAAGCGAGAAAGATGAGTTGTGAAGATCTGCTGGAGTGTGAGTACAATCATTTTCATCCATATTCAGCTTCAAAGTTTAGAATGGAGGAAATCTTTGGCTCCAGTTATTTTCACTTGTTTTCAGTGTTGGACGATTCTGAAATTAAGCAAGAAGTTGCTTACGAGAAAGCGCAGGCAGATCGTTATTATAATGAGCAGGTTCCGTATGAATTACAGCTGATGGAACAGGAGAAGGCCAGAGAAAAAGAACTTTTACAAAAATATGGAAGTAATATGGTCAATATAGGTGATTCAGATTCTCTCGATATGAGTAGCGAAAATCAAGAAGACGAGGAGGAGAGCATATAATGATTGAACAAATTGGAACAGCTCTTGTTCCATATCGTATGTTATTACTTATAGGAATTGCATTTTCGATTTTCGGAATTCTTGTGATCATCTTTGTAGCAGCGATTCGCAGAATTATTGGCGGAGTACAAGAGCGTAAGGCTATTATTTCAGAAGAAGAACTTTTAAAGACAAATTGGGGGGAAGCTTCTCTACTTGACAAGAACAAAGCAATGCGCCAGGTAGTTGCACCAAATGGCGTAGACCCTAATATAAACTCATACTTAATCCTCAATGATGGAGGAAAAGACATTTATATAAGATGTTTTTCCATTGTTGCAATGCCAAAGAGAACTGTGTTTGCACGAACATTTACTTCACTTTTGAATTTTGGTAATTGTTCATCGGCCATTTTTATCGAACCCTTAAGTGAAGCTGAAAGTTCAAGAACATTGGACAAGCACGTTGTCATCTTAGAGGGCGAAGCAATTACAGCAGAAAAGGCCAGGGATCGAAACCGTCATCGTAAGATTTCACAGCAATTGCACGAAACAGAAAGCTGGGCCACTGCAATTGAGACTGGCGAAAACAAATTTTTTAATGTTGGATTTGGTTTTGCAATATGGGCTCTTAGTGTTGCAGAATTAGATTCACAAACGGATGCATTTGTTGCTGCTGCCAGAGATAAAAATATTGATGTTACAAGTTGTTTCGCAGTACAAGCAGAGGCCTTCCAGTCAATCAGTTGTCTGAATAGACGGTTTAACTTATCCTTTGGACCAATTAAGTCCGATACAATTAAGATGTTCTTGATGGATCAGCGTTCACTCTCCACTATTTTTAATTATAATCAAAATGTTTTTCAACATGAGAACGGAACGTACTTAGGACAAAACATGTCAGATGGATCTGCTGTATTATTTGATCCTTTCGACCGATCTCATAACGGCTATAACATGATTATTGCAGGAATGACGGGATCTGGTAAGTCATTGACTACGAAAATTTTGTCGTTTCGTATGGCAATCGATACTCGTTTTGTTGCAATTGATTCACAGCGACCTTCAGGAAGTATTGAAGGCGAGTATTGTGGTCTGGCTCGTGCAGTTAATGGAATTGTTTACACGGTTAGCCCTGGTTCCGGAACGATCTTGAATATTTTTGAGATTGGTCCGACAAAAAAAGTAGAACTTGACTCAAACGGTGCTGTTGCAGACGAATGGCTTTCGTTGGAGGTGAAATCAAAGGTTGCGGATGTATCCTATATCATAATGTTGATGATTACTGGCGGTGCATATTATGCAGGAACAACTATGAAATTTGAAGATATGGTATATATGTCGGAGCAGATTACAATCATTTGCACACAGTTGTATGCTGATCGTGGAATTGTAGAGGGCGACGTAAATAGCCTATATCGTGAAATCACTGTAACAACCAATGCAGGAACTCATACAGAACGTGTTGTAAAAGATCTTCCGACTTTTACTGACTTTTATAAGAAATTGTTACTTGCACAGCAGGAGCATCGAACAGAAGAGGTTGGAACAGTATACCGTTTGATGCTTGCAGCACTTAGAGAGTATGTTACAGAGCTCTATTACACACCTGTTGAGGTACGTTTCTTTACGCGAGAAGAATATGAAGCAACACCTGTTAATGAAAATGGTATTCATTATGATCCAGTAACAGGCGAACCAATTAGCTCCATTATTGGAATTAGAAGTTACTTTGATGGCCAGTCTACCATTCGGCTAAGCAAATCCACCCGATTCACAAATATTGATCTTTCGGGACTTCCTGAATCAGAGATGAATGTTGCAAGAATGGTCGCCATAACCTTTGTAAATGAATCATTCGTAAAAACAAATTCGGAAGATCCACGAAAGATTGAGCGAATGGTTGTGATTCTGGATGAGGTTGATAAAATGTGGAAGAACGAATATTGTAAGCAGTTGATCGCATCGTTGTATCGTACTGCAAGAAAGAAGAATTGTGGTTGTTGGGTCATTACGCAGTCGCTGACAGATTTTGGTGATGACGAATCTACACGAACAATCTTTGAAAATACATCATCCATGCTTTTGTTTAAACATCAGTTCTCAACGAAAGAATATTTGCAAAAGAAGATCAATATTACGGACTCACAGATGGCAACACTGGTTGAACTTGGTGGTGATAGAGAAGCTGATCCAGAGTTGAAGCGCCGTCACCGAGGAGAAATGTGTGTTGTCGACAGTGGGCATGTTTATTTTGTCAAAGTAGCTTATCTAAAGGAAGTAGAAGGACTAATTGCGGAGACTGATGCAGAGCAACGCGCTCGTATGTTGAAAAACTCCAAATGATAGGAGGTCTATGTTGAAGATAAAATATAAAAAACGTGCTTTTGCAGTACTTATGATAGCAATACTCTTGTTAGCCTTTACCGGTTCAGTTGTAGTTTCTACGCAATTTGTACAAGCAGAAGAAACGGAAGCAGAGACGGAAGCAGAGACTGTTCGTGATATCATCAATCCAGATGATATGACTGGAGTGTCCAAGATAACAGGTAACATCATTATAGATTTTGCGTTTGTTATTACAGAAGGTTTATCTTGGCTTTTAAAAATATTGATTGGTGATGTAACTGACATTATTTTACAAACAGGTAATGGTGTTACCAAGTTTTATTGTTTTTCCTTTGCAGAAGGAAATGTATATGGTGTACTTGCTGCAATTGCATATTCTCTTATGCGAGGAGTTGCATTTTTGGTATTAGCGGTTCAGCTTATTTACGCTATTGTACAGGCAATTGTTGGTGTATCGACCGGTGTACGTGCAGCTCAGTTAAAAGCGTCCATAGGAACGATTGCTACTTCATTTTTGATTTTAGCATTAACACCAATGTTGATGACGCAGGCACTTAATATCAGAAATCAATTAACGGGAACGATCATAACACAAGTTTATGGGCGCGGAAATACTGATTTCGGACAAGCAGTTTTGAGTGCTTGTCAGGGTGCTCCAATATTGGGATGTTTAGCTTACGTAGCATTTTTTGTTTTTTGTATTAGAATGGCAGTCGACTATGCAAATGTTGCATTATCATGTGTTGTTGGCATGATGTCACTTCCGTTTTGTTGCATGTTGGGTCCGCAAAGTGCAAAGTCGAGATTGGCGAACTGGTTAACCATGATGACAAGCAACTTATTGATACCAATTATTGATGCATTGCTAATATCTGTTCCTTGTTTAATTTTACAGTTGGATGTACCTTTAACTCAGCAGATAGGTCGGGCATTTTGTATGATTGTTTGCTGTTGGGGAGTCCAACCAGCACGAATGTGGTTTACTCAAGCAATCGGAGTACACGGATCGGGAGCATTACAAGCAGGCGGTCAATTTGCACGAGCTGCACAAGAATTGTGGAGAGATGCAAAGAAAAAAGCAGATGACTTTGGACAAAAATTGGATGATGCGAAAGAACAGGATCAAAAAGCAGATGAACAGGATGCTCTCGCAGCAGCTACACAAGGAGCTGCGCCAGATGCATTATCAGACCAGAATACATATGACTTTGATGGAACGGAAAGTGCGGGAGTTGGAGGTTCGGATGAAACTGTCGCGGATCAGAATGCGGATAATCAAAATGCAAACGTTGCACCAGAAGTTGGTAACATGCTTGATAATCAAATACGTGATGATGTGACTGATAAAGCGGCTGAACTTAATGAGCCAGAAGTAACTGGACAGAAAGATGAAACAGCAACTACAGAGCAGTCAGCTAATGAGACCTCAGCTGTTTCAGAAAATTCTGAACAAGGTGAGAAATCCTCTGCCACTACTGATGCGGCAGAATCTACTGCCATCGACACAGAGGTTGGTGGACAAGATGCAGGACAAAATGATGAACATCAAGCAGATCAATCGGCAAATACAGCTCAAGGTGCTGAAAATTATAGGACAAACGGTTCCACAGCAGAGTCAAAGAAGTCAAGTAAATTGATCAATAAGGAGATTCCTGTTGATGATATAGAATCTGACGCTCAGAATCAAGATGCTGATAGATCGGCTGGAACGGATAGTGAAGGGACTACTACTCAGTCAATTGATACCAATGTCGAGGGTGATTCTAAGACAGGCACTACTGATTCTGGCGCGCCAGATAGTGAACAGTTATCGGATGAATCTGCGATGGAAGGAACGGATTCTCAAGAATCAGGTGACTCTTCTGATACTGATACACAACAGGATGAAGCTTACGATGGATTCACGACAGCTGGCATAGGTGCATTGCCACAGGACGAGAGTGGACTTGTTGCAATGCAGGGTGATCTGGAACAGCAGGAGCAGCAGGCAAAGAATGATATCATCCTCATGAAGAGGAGCAGGCGGCGCTTCAATAAGACGAAACAGGCTCTGCAACAGCAGAAAGCAACGAATGATAGTGAGTATCGTATTAGAGAAGCTGGCTTGCAGTCACAGATTGCGGAAGCAAATCTGGCAGAGGAAAAAGCCAAAGCAACTTGCTTGGCACAAGGTGGAAAGCCAAATGATGATCCAGATGTTCAGGCATATCGTCAGACATCAAAGAGCTTGAGTGAAGATTTAAAGAACCTGCAGACAGATCATCAGGTTGCAAATGCATCACTTGATAAGCAGATACAAACGATTGATACTCAGATAGCTGCCTGCGACGGTGCTATTGAAGATACCAGTGAACAGGTAGCTCAGATTCAGGATGCCAAGGCACAAGTACAGGATGCAAGACGTGTAATTAGTCAGGCAACTGGACAGCGATATCAGGCGTCAGCAGCCGCAGCAAGTGTACAAATCGCACAGAATCAAGCACTTGCTAGTCGAGCAACACTTGATAATTTTGAACAGCCTCAAATTTATGCAGCTTTGTCACCGGAACAGCGTGCGGATTTCCACAGACAGAAAGCGAAGAATATCAGAAAAACTGCGGGGGGTCAGTTAGTTGGAGGCATTGGTGGTGCAATTGCTGGAGCAGCAGCTGGATCAATGGCAGGAGGTGTTCAGGGAAGTATTATCATGGGACAGATAGGATCTGATATTGGAAGTTTTGCAGGAGGTGCTATGGGAACACCGCTTGCTGTAGCAGGTGCAGCAGTAGCAACTGGAGCAGCAGGCTGGGTGCCTGCGATAGGTGGAGCTGTAGCTGCAGGTTCAGGTGTAATCGCAGCAGCTAGCAACAATAGAAAACAGCAAGCTACTATAAATGGAACAGCCAGCGCTGGTAATACTTCAATTGTTCAAAGCAGAGCTTCAGCACCACAGCCAATGACTCAACGGCCAATAAATCGTTATCAAAGTCGTGCCTCTCAATTTTCCAATTATAGGCAACCAATTGTTCGAAACTCTATGATGTTGACCCCACAGGATCGTCAGCAATACTTTGAGCAGCAAAAAGACAACTTTAATACGTACTATGCAAACTATAAGGAGAATTATATGAATACATCTGGTAAAGGATTTGCTATGAGATGCCTTAAATTCAGTGATTTCAACGGAACATTTGATCCTGCTTCTCGTGATGATCCTAGAGAAAATCAGTCTTTTTACAATAATATACAAACATTAGCACAGTCGTTAAAAACATCAGGATTTAGAATCGGTGGATATAACCCGATGGATAAAGGAACATTGGCAGTAACTGCAGAAGTTGAAGCGGAGAAAATGTTACGTAATGCCCATGAACTTTATGGATTATTAAAATCTGATGAGAAAAGGGCGTTAGCGGTAGATCCTATTAGAGCATCAAAAGATATTGCGAAGAGATTGTTTAGCGATTCTCAATTGGTGTCGGCAAAGACATCAAATCTTGTAGGAGTAAACAAGATGTTTCCAACAACCGATGCTAAAGTTCAGGCTGCTCTTATGAACGCTGTGAATAAAGGTGATACTAGCACGTTTCAGGAGTGGACTGCAAATATTCTACAATTGATTGATTTTTCAGAGTAATGCACATCAGGCAAAGAATCCCCCACTTTGTTAGTGGGGGATTTTATCCAATATTTCGGAGGTTTTAAATGGGCGCACTACTGTCAATTTTGAAGAACCTGATAAAACAGGGAGTTAAAGATAAGGCTAAAGGGAAAAAGACCGGGGCAGCTTGTTGTGCGAGTGGATGTGGATTCGGTTGTTTGAGCCTCGTAGTGTTAATAGTGGTTATTGTTATGGGAATCGTTGGAGCTCTCCAAAGTGTTTATGATACGGTCGCGCTATTTTGGCATGCTATTACACAAGGAATTTATATGGAATTCGTTGCAGATGATGAGGAACGTTATCTTGATGCCTATTATTCAGTTACGGATTTCGAAGAATTGACAGCTTATCAATATAATTTCCTTTTTACAAACGAACATGCACAAGAAATTCATGCGGATTTGATATCAGAGATTGAATCTTATTTTGATGATTCACTGATGAGCTACGAAGCATTTAAGGATTTTGTCTCTGTGGTATCAGAATTTGAGGATTACGGCCAGCAGGTACAATGCCTTCGATACCTTCCACTTGTCACAAGGCAATATTCTCCAGTGGAATTTGCTGATGTATTAGAATCCTTTTTAAATGAAGAAGGATATCCTTATTTTACAACCGGTTCAATGGAGGATCCGTATATTGATATCGCAGAATGGGATAAATACTTGTCTGAGCTATACGATGGAAAAGATGAGATAGACAATTCAGATGATGGACAATTATACCAGCGCTTTCAAAACTACCGTAAAGATATTGAAACATTGCGAACCAGTACTGATGAAGAAGCATTAACAGCAGCAGTTAACGATGTGTATGATTTTTTCGAAAAACTGCCGGCTAATATGAATGTACAGGATACTGTACAGGGGGCTGTTAAGACACATCGTATTCTGTATGGTTATCTGGCCACTGTGGAGGATGATTACAACTGGGAGTTTTCCGACACGCGTTACAGTAATAAGCTAGACGATATGTACAATGTATCAGATATCCCTGATACAGAATTACTCGAATATCGTGATGGTGCAATTGTGTACTCTTTGTCGGCCGGAAAGATGGAGGATTCGTCATGGCTGTCACCGTGTTCCTATGAATACGAGTATGGAATATCCTGGCAGTACGTTTATGCAACATATGTTAGCTGGGCATTGGAAAGTGGTGAGCTGGAAAATCCAAATGAAACAGGTGACGTTAAGACCGATGAAAGTGGAAATATCATTACATACATTGATAAGGATAAGTTATATGAAATTGCACAAGGCTTGTTGGATTTCAATAGTATTGTCTGGTATGACAACAATTCAATATAATACATACAATACTACTTGAAAAAAAATGCAAATGCGATAATTGAGGATTTTGAGCAGCGAATTGATATCTGTCTTGACGAACAGATGATGTCGGATTTACCAAAACGAGTCAACTATGTGTCTGGTTCCGTACTTGAGGATGGTGGTAGCCGTGTCAGTACATCCGTAACCGCAGTTCCAAAAGTGATTCAATCCCTTTTTGGCATGGTACAGTACGTTGGAGAAGAAGAGAAGGTACTTGATGGAGTCAACGTGTCGCTAACCCCAGATAAATTCGCACAGGAAAATGTACGACTCATTTATGGAGAGGGCAGTGATGCCGAATTCGATTGGGAATTCTACTCGCAGATTCTACTTGGCGCACCAAAAGGAGAAGAACTTTCCAAGCGGATAGATTCGTTAAATCAGAAAATTGAAGATGGCGAAGATATGGAATTTTACACGAAATTCGAGCATGATGGCTATCCGTATACCATTTCTCTTGCATCAATTATCTTAAATCCGGATGGTTTTGGCACAGGCGCATACGTCCCCGTTGACGGGGAAGGCGCGCAGGTGATTTGGAATTTTTTTATTAAGCAGGGGGTTACCGAAATCGGCACAGCAGGTATTATGGGCAATTTGTATCAGGAATCGCATTTTGCCGCCAACAACATGCAGAATCGCTTTGAGGGTGCCTATAATGATGAAACCTACACAGCAGCAGTAGATTCTGGAGCGTATGGAAATTTTATCGATGACAGGATCGGTTATGGCATTGCACAGTTTACATATCCGGCATTAAAGAGCGATCTTTACTACTATGCAAACACGCGTGGAACAAGTATTGGCGATCTTGAAATGCAGCTAAACTTCCTTTGGGAAACGATGAACTCTGCGAAATACGAAACACAGACACTTGTAAGTGGTTTAAATAGTTGTTCCACGCCAGCAGACGCAGCAGTACTTTTCCAAAACATCTATGAAAAAGCGGGTGCCTCTGCCCAAATGGACAATCGTATTGCATATGCCAACTTTATCTATGATCAATTTGTCAATACAGATTCGGGTAGTAGTATCGTAGGTGGAAACAGTGGTACAGTTCCGGTGATTACCTCAGTATTTTCAGCATATGCAACTGGACAAACAGGGGATTATCGTACTTGTATCAGTTTGAGTGAATCGCAGATCAATGCAGTTCTCGAAAGCCTTGGGAATATTTCCAACACACGAAAGTCGCTGATTCGTGGTGCCTTGCAAAAGGTGGGAAGAGTGCCGTACTACTATGGCGCTGGACATGGTTATGCACTGAACGCTGAGGCTATGGACTGCTCAGGATTTGTTGGAACAATGCTGTATCATTATGCCGGAATTAACTGGAACGGTGCGAGTACCACAGCAATTGTTGATGGCATTACATATGGATCTCTTTCAGGTGGTCGCATATGCTCGGTAAGTGAGTTAATGCCAGGAGATATCATCATTAGGATTGGTGGGAATGGAAATCACGCAGTAATGTATATTGGAATCAATCAGTATGGATATCCAATGACGATTGACGAAACAGGTGCCGGAGCGTATGATGGAAATGTCTTGTATCAGCAGAAGGGCACAGACTATTTGTCAGGTGGCATATACCACTATATCCATCTGAATATATGATGATAACCGAGTGATATATGGTTGGAGACTTACCATCGAGACAAATGGGGCGGTTGAGTTTCCAACCAACTTCAAACTTTTGCCGCACGAAGGAGGACCAATTTTGAAACGAAAAAATTTGAAAGCATTAAGTGTAACTATTGCAATATCATTGTTGACAATTCTGTGTGTAAATGTATATGCTGATCCTTGGATCATGCCGGGATCGGTTGACATTACGGATGCTACAGAACCAGAAGATTACATTCCAGAGATCAAAACAATCGCATCTTACGACGAGTATGGTATGCCTCGTGACGAAAATGGAAGTATGCTTGGATCAATGTGGTGTTACGATCCAGAAAAAAAATTGTATTGTATCTACGACAGCGAGGGACAATTAACAACTCAAACAGATTATCCTTACGACACTTCCAACATGGAGTTTGGCGAATTGTATATTCAACTGAGCTATAAAAGAAGCTATATGTTAAATCCAGAAGGAATGGAATCAGTTTTGTATTTATTAAATTCCGATGGTTATTTGTATGCAATTCGAATCCCTTGTACAGTTGAGGAGTATGTTGCTACACTTCCGGCAGGAGAGTATACACCATATGAGGTCCAAAGCTATGACTATGATCAGGTTGTCATCGATTGTCCAACTCTCCCTTCGGAATGCTATGTTCCGAAAAATGATGTCGGACATCTGGATCTAGCGTTGGAACTGACATGGACATACTACCAATTAAATACCATCGAACTGTCTCGTACTGTAACGTCACAAAAAATAAACCATGAAGGGCAGTGGGCGGAAACAACATTTGAGGAATCTTCGGAAGAAGATGAGACAACAAATGAGTCTGCTGCAATTATAAACGAAGATGGAAAACCAGTTACGACAACTGAATCGCAAACTTGGAAAATTGCCCCTAATGAAGCAGGGACATCTTACTATGCACCAACCGAATCAACTACATCGGCATTGTCAGAAACTACAAGTGCAAAGGATTCCCTATTGGATCAACTGGCAGGTCAAATGACTGAGGCAGAGGAAAATAATGGGATTGAGACAGCAGCACTTGTTTTGATAATTCTAGTCGGCGTGGTCGTGCTGACATTAGCTGTAATCATATTAATCGTATATATCATTGTCAGCAAGAAGAAAAAAGAAAACTAAGATTTGCAAAAGTCGTGCAAAGGGCACGATGCATACATACGGAGGAGGGCATTTTGAAACACTTTAATATTTTTGTTCTGGCAGCTAGCCTTGCATTTGCATCTGGTACTGTCAGCGTACAGGCAGATGTAACCAGAAAGGAGGACGTGCTTAATATTTCTAGCAGTAAAAGCGTAAATAATTCAGAGAATGAAAGTGATTTTGAAGAAATTCTTCAAGGCGAGATGTTACATGATCGAATGCTTGATAAAAATGTCATTGATTCCGTGGCAGCTGACAAAGGTACAGAGGCCACGAGACAGCCGGAAAAAGACTATGAGAGCTATAAAGAGTATAAATCTACACAAGAAAGCTTGGAAGCCTTAGAAGACAGCTCAGAGGTGGCAGAGGATGCTTTAGAAGCAGAAACCAACGAGGAAGAAAGCGAGGAAGCATCTACAAAGGAGTTTTTTGAGGAAGAAAGCACAGAAGAGAGTACAGAGGAAACATTCGTTGCACCTACAACCGCACCAATCATCTCATCCCAATACAGTCAGTATAGTACCGGAAGCATGACAAGCCAGTCTAGTTGCATTACGCTGACAGAGGGGCAGATTACTTCCATTTTGCAAAGTGTAGGAACGGTATCTGACACAAGAAAAACAATGCTTCAAGCTGCTTTGCAAAAGGTTGGACGTGTACCTTATGTGTGGGGTGGTGGCCACTCCAGCTACAAAGATGAGCCGATAGGTATGGATTGTTCTGCCTTTGTTAACTACATTCTGTATCACTATGCAGGCATCGACCTTAACGGATTAAATTGCGCAGGAATGGCAGCAGCATTCAGAAGTAATGCAATACCGAAAAGCTGGGTTTGTTCTGCAAATGATCTGGTTGCAGGAGATATCATCATTCGCCTGACAGGTGGCACAAATCATGTCGTAATTTATGTTGGCCGTAATCAATATGGCTTACCTATGGTAATTGATGAATTTGGTACTGATACCGTAGGAAACGTGATGTATCAACAGAAGCAGATATACTATTTCGAAGATGGACAGAGTGTATTTGTGCATCTTGATATTTAGGAATCTGGCGCGGGAATCCTCTGCCTTTGAAACCGTTTTATTGACATTCTGCTTATTTTATGGTAAAATAAAGTCAGTCGATAGTATATAAAAGCAGGTGATTACAATGAAATTAGACAGAAACATGCATTCAGTATTCTTGCTGAATTATCATCTTGTATTAGTAACAAAATACCGCAAAAAGGTCTTTGACGATGCGATTTCTGCACGGGCGAAAGAGATCTTTGTGTACATTGGTGAGAATTACCACATTACATTGGTTGAGTGGAACCATGACAAAGATCACGTTCATATCCTGTTTCGTGCACATCCCAACACACAGATCAGCCGATTCATAAATGCTTATAAGAGCGCAAGCAGCCGATTGCTGAAAAAGGAATATCCACAACTACGGGAGAAGTTATGGAAAGAAACCTTCTGGAGTCAGAGCTTTTGTCTGCTGACAACCGGAGGCGCACCGATTGAAGTAATTCGTAATTATATAGAAAGCCAGGGAATGAAGGAGAAAAAAGGCCGAAATGCCGGAAAGGGGGCGCATGAGGAAGAAAGTTTGTAAGGTTTGGACGGTCAGAAATCGTCCTGTAAATTTGACTCCTCGTAAGCGAGAAACAAGAGATCTTCGGATTGAAGCTCCCTCCTCTAAGCGCGTGCAGCGCGAAGGTGGGAGTAGTTCACTGGTGCTTGTAGTGTATCTTATCACACAAAAAAAAACTAATGATTGGAGAAAGTTTATGCGTGGAACAATATTTATTGGCATAGGATTGTTAATAGCAGCACCTTCTGCTGCATTTGGAACTGAAACAAACGTAGCAGAGTGGGAGACACAAGGGGAACAGCAGGGGACACCAGAATGGACACCAGAAACTTCCGAATGGAATGCTCCGGAGGGCGACGGCTCAATTTTGTCAAGTTCTTCTGACGACACAGGGGAGACCGTTGTTGAGGAATATACCGAAACTGCACCGGAAGAATATAGACCATTAGGATGGAATATAACCATCGAGACGTTAGCTGGCGAACAGCAAAGTCGGTTGTCTGTTGATGCCGGATATTATGCAGATAATTCAAAATGGGTCTCGTTTTACGGAACAATCCCTATACAACAGATCGATGGAACTGTTGTTGTGAAGGAAATTTCAATATCACCAGTACTTGTTATTGATCAGATGGGGACTTGTTATTTTGATGTTATGGCAGTTGCTGGAGCATTTGATCAACTTGCAGGTGGTACAACATTATATGAGTTGGCATCTATTTGGACTCAGAGTAGCTGGGTAACATTCGAAGAGCCAAAAACTGAAGAGGGAGAAGGATTGTGGGATGGAATTTTGACATCATTGCAGGCATGGAGAGCAGAAGGAGAGAATGTCACTAATATTACAGACGTGAAAGGTGCGTTTCCAAAATGGTGGGCTGATCAAATGATTGATTCTATTTCTGGCTTTCTTGATATCTGCGAACCAACAGGATTATATGGACTGTATCAAACAGTAATGCAAGCACCGTATAACGAGACAGGGTGGGGAAAACTCATGTCAGAAAATTCTATGGCTAGCGGTTTACTACGTGGTTGGTGGTCTACTGTGACTGATGATAGCTATGAAGCTTACAAAGATACTCTTTTTGGAAAAGATGAGCGAGGTCTTTCCTCGCAGCTTGTTGTAAATACAGAAAACGAGTCGAATGGTTATGCTATTTACACAAGGAAGCTTTCTGATCAGGAATTGTCCCATATACAAGTTAATTGGAACACTGCTGTAGATAATATGCGTGATGAGCAGACTCCTGTTCCGTGGACCATTTCCGTTGATGTTTTGAAGGAAAACTATTTGACTCTAATGGATGTAACACCAGAAACAGTCTGTGAGGAACCATTGTCAGCAGAAGAGTTGCAACCAACCGAGGAGAGTCAGTCTTATGGTGATCAGCCAGTCGAGAATGATCAGCCATCAGAAGAAAATCAATGGAGTCAAGAAGCAGCAGAATCAACATGGAGTGAAACGAATGCAGGTATACAAGAGTAAGATATTAGCTTTTTTGCCGGTAGTAATGTTTCTACTTAATGGAGTTGTGTTTGCATCAGAAGCTGAAACTGTCAATTCTACTGGTATAATAGAAAGTGAAAGCATAGAAATTGCATCAGAAACAATCTCTGAAGCTTTTGATGAATCAGAGGTGGATTCAGACTTGAAAAACTGTATTGTTATTTCTTATGATAGCAATATAGGAACAAATGCATATTTCCCAGAGGTTCCAGTCATTGCAGGTTATACATCTGATGATATTCCTGTTGATGAGAATGGAAATACCATTTATGGTTGGGGCCAGGACGAACTTGGGTATTCTTTTAAGTTCTTTGATGAGAAGGGACAGGTACTTTATCAATCAAATCAAAATGAAGTTGCAGCTGCCAGAACAAAAGGAACGGGACATATCTCATTGTATCTTAATTATCCAGATGCTGGAAATCAGACAGGTACTTATAAGGGCGCATATTTGTACTTCCATTTTGTCTCAAAAGATACTCATTTGGAATATGCATTTCAAGTACCATATTTGTCCAAAACAGCAGACTTGCGTATTCCAGTTGGACTATATGAGAAGTGCTATGTAACAGCATCGGAGGGGATTACATTACCAAATGATTATTTCTTTCCTACAACGTGTTATATACAAACAATGAAGAATTCGCATTTAGACTTTTTTGCTTCAACAATTCAATTAAGTTCAGATATTGACTTTCTAGTGAATGGAATTGATGCACATGATGCAACAATGGCTTTGGGGGAAGCTGATCCAATGCTACCAACAGCACCAACTGTAGTATCGAATACAGCACCAAAAGCAGGAGGCGCATTAGATAAGCTTTTATCGTCTAACGATGAATCCGAACACACAGCAATCAATATTACAACAATTTTTATAATTGCAATATTGGCTTTTTTGGGAATTATAATTGTACTGTCATGCGTATATGGAATGTACATGTATAGAGGAAGGCGAAAAGAGAAAAAGGCTGCGCATAACGCTGGAGATTCGGAAGATACGAACACCAGAGTGGACAAGCGATAAATACAAGAACGTCTCCATGCCCATAGGAGTTACGCACCGCTTGAGCATGGAGACTTTTTGCAAAAATCATAGTTCTGGCCTGACCGCTTGAAATATACCCCGAAACAGTTACCTTATTTCCAAAGCCATATGGTTATGCACAAAAGAGGCTGAAAAAATGATCTCTCATTTTTCAACCTCTTTTACTTTAAAATATTCTCTATAACTAATATTTCAATCCACGTAGACGGTTTGCTGTCTACGACATTAACTAGAAGAAGCATCCTCTTCATTACTAACATTATCACTTTTTAACTAAAATGTCAATATTTTTTCTCGATTTTTATCAAAAAAGCTAGCGGCTAACGAATATTTTTGCTTGATCAGTAGGATATTCAATGATATAATCCATTTATGGATATCCAAAAAAATAGAAAGGCGGTGTAAGTATGGCAGGAAGGCCAATAAAAGAAAATCGGCGCGACAAGCAATATCGTGTGAGACTTAATGAAGAAGAAGATGAAATGTTGTCTTTTTGTAGCGAAAAGACAGGAAAACCAAAATCGGATATTGTTCGGAGCGCTTTGAAGACATACTATGAGAATGCCAAGAATAGCCTGGAAAGTCAGGCGGAATCATTTGATTTGGAGGATATGCGCATGGAATATGAAAATTATGATGCGGACGAAGATTATGATATAGAAGAAATATCACTCAAAAGAGTGATTAACTGTCCATATTGTAAGGCTGCCAATACTATAGATTTTACGGAGTATAGTGAATCTTCTGAAAATGAGAGAGGAATGGGGACAGAAGTGGAACATTCATTTGTAGTGGACGATGTAGAATGTAACAAGTGCGAGAAAAAATTTAAGGTGTTTGGGAGTATTTGGGAGTACCCATTAGGCAAATATAATGAAGAGACTATTCGAGTTGAAAAATTAGAAGATGATGAAGAATGAGATGCCAAAAAAAACAACGACAAGAGGAAAAACAGCGTAGCAAAATCGGTAAGAGTAGGTGAAAAATTATGAATCAAGAATTTAATTTAATAAAAGAGCCATGGATACTGGTTGTGACAAAGCAAGCGAAAGTGGATGAATTGTCTTTAACTGATGCGATACTAAAAAGCCATAAGTATGTAGATCTGGCCGGTGAAATGCCTGCACAGGACATTGCGGTTTTGCGAGTATGTTTGACTGTTCTATACCGAACCTTTTATCGCTGTGATTTAGAAGGCAATGATTGTCCGCTCAAGGATGAGGTGACAGCGCAACAACGATGGAACGAATTGTGGCAACTGGGGCATTTTCCAGAGAAACCGATACGGCAATATCTGGAAACTTATAAAGATAAGTTCTGGTTGTTTGACCCAGTCTATCCATTTTATCAAACTAACAGCGCCAAGGCGGGAACAACATATTCTGCTGCAAAGTTAAATGGTGCAATTTCAGAGAGCAATAACAAAGCACGATTCTTTGCGTGCCGAGCAGGAGAGGCGAAGAACTCACTAACGTATTCAGAGGCGGCTCGCTGGTTGCTGTTTGTTAACGGATACGACGACACTTCTGGAAAGGCAAAGCAAAAAGGCTTGCCTTCTCCGGGAGCTGGCTGGTTAGGCAGGTTAGGAATTGTTGAGGCTGTTGGCGCTAATTTATTTGAAACCTTGATGCTTAATTTAGTAATGGTCGATGACAATGGTTGTCTTTGGCCGGAAGAACAACCAACTTGGGAGTTAGATTATCCACGTGAGGAAGAACGTACCGAAATAGAGCAACCTAAAAGCCCTGTTGGTATGATGTCAATCCAGTCTCGGCGATTACATTTGACAAGATCAGGTACGGCAGTGACTGGATATACAATGCTTGGCGGAGATTTCTTTAAAAAATATAATGCTTTTGCTGAAACCATGACTGTATGGAGCAAGGTTACGATACCAAAAACGGATATGGAAGTCTATCAACCACGTCGCCATGATTCTGGGCAGCATTTTTGGCAGGAATTTGGATTTTTGTTTACGGAAGTGAGTGGCTCAAATGTCCATGTACCTGGTGTTGTGAGATGGGTACGCGAACTATTGAGAACAGACCGTGTTAATAACCAAATGGTGTATTTTCGAAGTATATCTGTTCAATATGGTGATAAGGATTTCTTTATTACAGATGCTTTTAGTGATTCTCTAATATTCCATAAAGATATCTTTATGGATAAGAATTGGGAACAATGGGGTGTCCGTTTGAACTATGAAATACAAAAGAATCAAGAAATTGCAAATTGTTTGGAAAAACTTGCGAGGAATATTGCACTAGTGGATGGTTTTGTCCGGCCGGAAAGGGTAGTGGAGCAATTTTTTAGCGATATTACTTTACCGTTCCTGTCGTGGTTACGATCAATTGCTCCTGAAGCAAAATCGGAGCATTATATGGAAAAACGTAGCGAGGAATGGCATAAAGCAGTTGTGAAAATTGCATGGGAGACAGGGTGTGAGCTAGTAGCTCAAACTCCAAATCCAATTTTAGGATATGATGTGTTAGTTAATGGAAAGTCATTTTTTGTTTGCCCCGCAAGAGCGATCATTATATTTGAAAATAAAATCAATGAGATTTACAATGATTGGGTGGGCAAGCCAACGTTTAAAAATGTGGAAGCATGTAAAAAAAGTGGAGATGCTGAAAACCATAGTATAACTAACCCAAATGATATTGGAAACCAGATATTCTATGCGGTAATGAAAAAAATAACTGAAATTGAGCACATGAATTATGACGAGAGATACTCTATTCTAGTTGAGCTACGTAAAGGAATAGGAAAGAAACCAGGCGAGCTTCCAGAGTTATGGAAATTATTAATTACTGATGTTTCAGGTTTATCCGAACGCTTTAATTATAGTGAGCCTACTACTGTTGAATGGAGTGTTTATATGGCACTTGTTATATATGGTACACGACGTTTGCAAGTTAGAAGGCAGAATGATATACATAAGGAACAAGTATCCTTAGGTATGGCATTATGTAGCCTTGCGTCAAAAACAGATATGGAGGATTATTTCTTAAAAGAGTTACAAAAAATTTCATCATTAACTGAACCAGAGTTGATTTTCTCACAGTTGTATCGTTTGAATAAATTTTTAGCATCTAATAGAATACAGTTGGATTATGGAAAACTGGCTGAAGATTTATATCGGCTACAAAATTCAAATGATAGAGCGGCTTTGATTTTAAAATGGGGATTAGATTTTTATCACCGCAAAAAATAAGGTGAGTGTCAATGTTGAATTTGAACGTCCGTCAAAGACAGGACGAAAGAGTGCAGCACTCAGTAAATGTCAAATCATCAGCCAGTCATATAACACTGGCTGGAAAAAAATTCAGTTACGAAAGGAGGAGCAGGGAAAGATCGCGGCAGTTGGATAAACGCCGCATTCACCCCCGCCTAAATCAAAGATTGTAGACGGGGTACCCTGCGGATATCATGGA
>ENA-UOOA01001716-UOOA01001716.1-human-gut-metagenome-genome-assembly--contig:-P61old-NODE-1716-length-33559-cov-28.725495_pt1 | contig 33559 bp, 21 predicted proteins | sample MGYA00242467_ERZ724014 | MGnify/ENA metagenome assembly ERZ724014 | reverse complement strand
AAACAAGCTTAGCATACCCTCAAACTTTTCTCAGTGTGGGTATCAGCAGCAAAACAAGCTTAGCATACCCTCAAACTTTTCACAGCGTGGGTATCAGAAGCCAAACAAGCTTAGCATACCCTCAAACTTTTCTCAGTGTGGGTATCAGCAGCAAAACAAGCTTCCCATACCCATAAACTTTTCACAGCGTGGGTATCAGAAGCCAAACAAGCTTCGCATACCCTCAAACTTTTCACAGCGTGGGTATCAGAAGCAAAACAAGCTTCGCATACCCTCAAACTTTCCCTAACGTGGGTATCAGCAACAAAATAAGTAACTCATACCCATAAACTATTTACGCTGAGGAGGAAGGGCACAGAGAAGCTTGCCCCTGTCACCTGTGCCCACGCTGAGGCAGAAGAAGGGTACAGAGAAGCTTGTTCCTGTCACCTGTGCCCACGTTGAGGCAGAAGAAGGGCACAGAGAAGCTTGCTCCTGTCACCTGTGCCCACGTTGAGGCAGAAGGAGGGCACAGAGAAGCTTGCTCCTGTCACCTGTGCCCACGCTGAGGCAGAGGAAGGGCACAGAGAAGCTTGCCCCTGTCACCTGTGCCCACGCTGAGGAGGAAGAAGGGTACAGAGAAGCTTGCCCCTGTCACCTGTGCCCACGTTGAGGAGGAAGAAGGGTACAGAGAAGCTTGTTCCTGTCACCTGTGCCCACGTTGAGGCAGAAGAAGGGCACAGGAGAAGTTCGTCTAGCCGGTGGCAAGCCTGCGTTAACAATGCAAGTACAATACTGCTCCTACATAGGACTTTAATGCTTCAGCAGCATAAAACTGATTTCAGGCAGTAAAGACCGGAACATCAAAGCAAAAAAATACCACCCGGAAAAGACAGCTAAGTCATCCGGGTGGCAGAAGTATGCGATCATCGATTCTATTTATTATTCCTGTGAAGCGTAACCCTTGGAATAGTAGTTCAGGAAGTATTCAAAGCGTTTGGCAATGAGCTTTCGTCCTTTTACGTTCAGGTGCAGGTTATCGGTCAGGTATTCCTTGGCATTATCTTCTGTGATGCTTCCGTACAGGTTATCCATAAAGGAAACACTGTGAAGGTTGGAGGAATAACATTCTTTGATCACATAAGTGGATAAAACATCGCGACCATTATAAATATAGATATCCGAACTTACATAATTGCCATCCTCATCTATTGCATATGCGTAAGTAGGAGACATTACAATAATACGGATCTGCGGATACAGACGCTGCAGGACTTCGAGGCTTGCCTCCAGATTGCCGGTGAACTGCGTAGGATCCGTAGGATTGTCATCATTATACATAGCATTTCCCATCAGATAATCGGTGGCATCATACATGATCGCCACGGTATCAATGGTGTTGAAATCCAAAGTTTTCAGAGTGTTTACGACTTCTTCCGCTTCGGGTGGAGTCTTGTCACCCAAAGCTTCTGCAGCATCATTGTAATAGCCGTCCAGGGGAACTCCGGCGGCCAGATTCACCAGCCAATACAGACAGTAAGCATCCATAGGGGCAAGGGTGGGATCAAAATTGGTGTGTTGCGCGGCCAGATAACTTCCACTGATGGAACAGTTGTATACGGTAGCACCGGTCTCCTTGGCAATCAGGCTGGCCAGATTGTCGGAAGAACCGCGGTCATCGGCAAAGGGTGCATTTCCGAACACGACAATATTAGAAGCATCGTTTACTATCATTTTACCGTTCTCATCGGTCAGGGGGAGGATAGAATCCCAGCTGTCATCATAGGATCCCTGTCCGTCCTTGAAAATATCCGACTGGCTTACCCGCTGTCCCCAATGCGTAATGCGATAACCCAGCAGGCCTACCACCACAAGCAATACCAGGGCAAAAAGGACATGAAGATTCAGAAAACGCCGGATACCCTTAGGAGCGGGATGTTCCTCTTCCTCCTCTTCCCGGTCATTTTCTTCATATTCATCATCCGGATTCCCCTCGAAATCATCGGAAATATCGGATTTCCCAAAATCTGTGTCTTGCACAGTTTCATTTTCCAGGTCTATAATCTCAATATCAGGCATGTCATTCACGTGTTCGTCTCGTTTCATTCCATCTCTCCGTTTTAAGTATCTGTTTTTAAGTGGTAAAAAGAGTTATTCTGATTTTACTATTATACGGAAAGAAAGTCCACAATATTAGAAAGATTTAAGAAATTCTGAAGAAATGGACGAACAGCTTGAAGCGGCGGAAATAGAATGTTATAATGTTACGGAATTGTTACACTGAAGTACATTGAAGAATTATGAGCAGAAGGGATAGATAAAATGAAAAAATTATTTAACCATACAAAACGTCCGGACCGTAACTGGGAAGAAGACGTACAGGATGGTTACGATTGGGATGAAGAGCAGGACGGCGAAGAGTACTACGCCGACGATGAGGAGTACACCGACGAGGAGTACACCGGAGACGAGGACGGTGAAGAGTACTATGCCGACGACGAGGAGTACACCGATGAAGAGCAGGACGGCGGAGAGTACTATGCCGACGACGAGGAGTATATCGGAGACGAGGACGGCGGAGAGTACTATGCCGACGATGAGGAGTACACCGGAGACGAGGACGGCGAAGAGTACTATGCCGACAGTGAGGAGTACACCGGAGACGAGGACGGCGAAGAATATTACGCCGACGACGAGGAGTACACTGGAGACGAGAACGGTGAAGAGTACTATGCCGATGACGAGGAGTATATCGGAGACGAGGACGGCGAAGAATATTACGCCGACGATGAAGAGTACTATGCCGACGATGATATGGCACCTGCTCGCAGTGGCAAAAGGAAAAAGAGTAAAAAGCAGGGTGGCAATAAAATAGCTGCTATCTGGACCAAATTCCTGAACATGAGTACCATGGACCGCATTATGACGGCAACCGGTGTGGCAGTGCTGATCTTGGCCATTGTGACAGGCAGTGTATATGCCAGCGCACGTATGGTGGATCATCAGGTATCGGAGTTCGTCAGTGTGGGCAGCCAGCTGGACGGCATCCAGATGATCGGTGAGCAGGGTATGCTGGCAGTGGCAGATGCAAAGCTTGCGAAGATCGCAGCAGCCAATGCAGTCGACGATGAGAATGAGGAACAAAAAGAATATGATGAGGCCGAGTATACCAACGGTGGTACCGTTGAACTGGAACTGGTCTCCGTGCAGAAGGATCTAAAGATCAAATTTACCAATAAAAAGAGCGGTAAACTGATCTCCAATGTACCTTTCAGCGTGACGATCACGGATCCCAAAGGTAAAACTGATACCTGGACCGATGATGATATGGACGGTATTATCTACAAGAAGGGCATTACCCCCGGCAACTATACGGTAGCGGTAAATACCCTGACCGATGAAAAATATAAGGATTACACACTGCCTACCGGTACCCAGAAGGTAGAAGTCAGAAAGGATATCGCTTATAAAAAGGTCGATGTGGCAAACGAGATCAAGAAGGAATCCGAGATCAATGCAGCAAAAGAGGACACCATGAAAAATGATACTGTGGTGGAGTCTATTCTGGAAGATACCGTGCAGTGGGTAGAAAGTAAGAAATTACCTCCTACTTATAGAGAGGTAACAAAGGATACCGTGGTAAATCCGGAAAAACAGACGGCTTACAACGGAAGATTCCTGCGCATAGCAAATGAAAAGATCAGTATCACGGTGGGAGAGACCAGGCAGCTGAATCCGCCGGCAGGAGCCACGGTTGTTAGCTGGAGCAGCGATAATGCGACGGTGGCCAGTGTAAATAATGGTGTGGTTACCGGCGTGAAGGCAGGTGGACCTGTAACGATCACTTGTACGTATACGGAGGCTGGCAGTGCTACGCCGACTCCTACACCTACGCCGACTCCTACACCTACGTCGACACCTACACCTACACCGACACCGGAGACGACCCCCACAGCACCGGAGACGACCCCTACAACACCGGAGACGACCCCTACAACACCGGCTCCGGGAGAAACGACCGGTACACCTACAGGAGGAACAGGGGAAGATGGTAGCTCCTCAGGTGAGTCGCAGTCCGTGGGAGGCGGCAGCCTTCCTACAGCATATGCACAGGTAGGAAGCACACAGAAGACCTTTACCTGGGAAGTTACTGTTACGGAAGTCCAAAAGCCGACCGCTGTTTTGGAACCGGCATCCCTGAACGTAGAAGCAGGAAAAGAAGCAACAGCACAGGTTAAAGTTACAAATTTCACAGGTGCAACTTATAAGATCACTGCAAATTCCAATGATAAAGCAGCCACTGCGGCGGTAGATGCAAACGGTAAGATCACAGTGAAAGGTGTAGCGGCCGGTGACGCGAAGATCACAGTCACCGTAACGATGGGAACTGAGACTAAGACACTGGATCTGGCAGTGAAGGTCACAAATGGAATCAAGATTACTTTGGATAAGACAGCTGTAACCGTTTATCCGAAATCTACGGCTGCTGTAACAGCCTCTGTCAGCGGAAGCGGAACCATAACGGCAGATTCCGGAGATAAGAATATTGCCACGGTAGCTGTAAGTGGCAAAACGATCACCGTTACCGGTGTGAAAAAAGGAACCGCAACCATCACTGTCACATATAAGGAGGGCAGCGCGGAAGCAAAAGCCACCTTTACAGTTACGGTAGCGGGCGATGTGAATCCCAGAGAGGATACAAAAACACCGTTAAAGGATACCAGCGGCAGACAGCTGTATGTATCCATCGGTGACAACCAATACCGGGCGGCAGCGTATGCGGATTATTACACTGCCACAAAGTTTTTCCTCATGGAGGAGGCCAGATATACCGGCTGGCAGACGTTAGACGGTAAGGTATATTTCTTCAAGGCAGACGGCAGCAAGGTGACCGGTGAGCAGGTCATCCAGGGTGCAAAATATAACTTCGCAAGTGACGGTTCCCTGGTAGTGGGATCAGGTACTATGGGCATTGATGTGTCCAAGTGGAACGGCAGCATTGACTGGAATGCGGTTAAGAATTCCGGAGTGAATTATGTGATCATTCGTGTGGGATACCGTGGATCATCTCAGGGAGCATTGATCGAGGATCCCAAGTTCAAGACCAATATCAAGGGAGCTACGGCAGCTGGTCTTAAGGTAGGTGTATACTTCTTCACGCAGGCAGTGGATGAGGTAGAAGCAGTACAGGAAGCATCCATGGTACTGGACCGCATCAGCGGATATAAGATTTCTTATCCGGTATTCCTGGATGTGGAAGGCAGCGGCGGAAGAGGCGATGCCATCGATTCTGCTACCAGAACCGCAGTCTGCAAGGCATTCTGCAACACGATCAAGAATGCGGGATATACTCCCGGTGTCTATGCCAACAAGACATGGTTGACATCCAAGATGGATGCAGGTGCTCTGAGCGGTTACAAGATCTGGCTGGCACAGTATGCCAAGACCCCGACCTATACCGGCAGATATGATCTGTGGCAGTACAGATCCGACGGAAAAGTCAGCGGTATCAGCGGCAAAGTCGATTTAAATATCAGCTACCTGGGATATTAAGATTTGCAATAAAGCCAAGACCGACTGCTCGCAGGCGGTTCTGGTGCTTTATTAGCAAATCAAACACACATGAGCAAGTAGGACGATAGTCCGGAATGCGAATGGGTGTCACGGATTCGAGAGCACGAAGTGCGGAGAAGCCGTGTTGATATTTACAATGAACAGCCGGTGAGACTGCTTACAGGCAGGTCTGGTGCTTTATTAGCAAATCAAACACACATGAGCAAGTAGGACGATAGTCCGGAATGCGAATGTGTGTTACGGATTCGAGAGCACGAAGTGCGGAGAAGCCGTGTTAATATTTACAATGAACAGTCAGTGAGACTGCTCGCAGGCAGGACGATAGCCCGTGTTGCTATCCACCCCATTTTATGGTAGAATATCACTATCTATAGCAAAATGCGCACACCTGCGCAGAACGGAGAGAAAATGAGAACTTATCTGGTAACAGGCGGTGCCGGCTTTATCGGTTCCAACTACATTCATTACATGTTCAAAAAATACGATAACGAGATCCGTATCATTAATGTGGATGCCCTGACCTATGCGGGAAACCTGGAGAATCTCAAGGATGTGGAGAAGCGTGACAATTACACTTTCGTGAAGGCAAATATCTGCGACAAGGAAGCCATCAGCAAAATTTTCGCGGAGAACGATATTGACCGCGTGGTACATTTCGCAGCCGAAAGCCATGTAGACAGAAGTATCCGTAACCCGGAGATCTTCGTACAGACCAACGTGCTGGGTACCGCAGTGATGTTAAACTGTGCCAAGGCAGCCTGGGAGCTTCCAGACGGCAGCTTCAAGGCTGGCAAAAAGTTCCTGCATGTATCTACGGATGAGGTCTACGGATCTCTTCCCGATGATGACAATGCTTTCTTCTATGAGACCACGCCTTACGATCCCCACAGTCCTTACTCCGCAAGTAAGGCAAGCTCGGACATGCTGGTGAAGGCATACATGGATACCTATCATTTCCCTGCCAATATCACCAACTGCTCCAACAATTACGGTCCTTTCCAGTTCCCCGAGAAGCTGATTCCTCTGATCATCAACAATGCCCTTCACGGCAAGAAGCTTCCGGTATACGGAGACGGCAAAAATGTCCGCGACTGGCTGTATGTAGAGGATCATGCGAAGGCCATCGACATGGTACAGGAGCAGGGAAGCCTGTTCCAGACTTACAATATCGGCGGACACAACGAGAAGCAGAACATCGAGATCATCCATATTATCATTGAGACCTTACAGGAGATGCTTCCCGATTCCGATCCCCGCAAGGCACATATCAACAACGATCTGATCACTTACGTGGAAGACCGTAAGGGACATGACAGAAGATATGCCATCGCGCCGGACAAGATCAAGGCAGAGATCGGCTGGTATCCCGAGACCATGTTCAAGGAAGGTATCCGCAAGACCATCGCCTGGTACTTCGAGCATGAAGACTGGATGAACAATGTGACCAGTGGTGATTACCAGAAATACTACAATGAAATGTATGAGGAAAAGTAAAGAATATCTGCTAAATGGGAACGATGAACGTCGTTCCCATTCGGTGTGTTAAAAAACAAGTATTTTAAGGAGGTTTTTATGAAAGGAATTATACTGGCGGGAGGTTCCGGAACCAGACTTTATCCCCTGACAAAAGCAATATCCAAGCAGATCATGCCGGTGTACGATAAACCGATGATCTATTATCCCCTGTCAACCCTGATGCTGGCAGATATCAGAGAGGTGCTGATCATTTCCACCCCGAGAGATCTTCCGGTATTCAAAGAGTTATTGGGAGACGGCAGTCAGTTGGGCATGCGTCTCGAGTATGCGGTGCAGGACAAACCCCGTGGCCTCGCGGATGCTTTTATCATCGGAGCGGAATTCATCGGTAACGACAGAGTGGCACTGGTACTGGGAGATAATATTTTCTACGGGCAGAGCTTTTCGGCAGTGCTTCGTAAAGTAGCCGCCAGAGAAAAAGGCGCGACCATCTTCGGTTATTATGTGCGCGACCCCAGAGAATACGGCGTAGTGGAGTTCGATGAGAACGGCAAGGCACTTTCTATCGAGGAGAAGCCGGAGCATCCCAAGAGCAATTATGCAGTTCCCGGACTGTATTTCTATGATAACGATGTAGTGGAGATCGCGAAGAACGTAAAGCCCTCCGCAAGAGGTGAGATCGAGATCACCAGTATTAATAACGAGTACCTGAACAGAGGAACCCTGCAGGTAGAGACTCTGGGTCGTGGATTCGCATGGCTGGATACCGGCAATCACGATGCACTTCTGGATGCGGCAGATTTCGTGGCAGCGTTCCAGAAGAGACAGGGATTGTATATTTCCTGTATCGAGGAGATCGCTTTCAAACGTGGATTTATTGATAAAGAGCAGCTGCTGGCACTGGCAGAGCCGCTGCTGAAGACGAATTACGGTAAATATCTGGTAGAGGTAGCAAATGGACTCTAAGCTGCGGAAAATGGGGATCCTGGCCTCCATGGCGGTGATCCTGCTGGTGGCACTGGCGGTAATGTATGTGAACAGGGAACAACTGTCCCCCACATCCGGCCAGAACACGGAGGTGTCCGGAGCGCAGAATGCAGGTGACGGCGAAGCAGTGGATCCCGTGCCGGAAGGCACCGGGGAGACGGACACCGCGGAAGCGGATGGCAGGATCGGCAACGACCTGAAAGCCTTTTTAAAAGATAATACGTTTTTTGATCCGGATGTGAATCCAATCCTGGAGGCGGCGAAAGATAACAGCCACCGCCTGTCACTGGTGGCGACTTCCGTGGAAAAGGATCTGCGTATCCAGATCGTGGACAATGAAGGTGTACCGGTGACCGGAGAGAGTTTCTATGTCCGGGTGGACGGTCTGGGAGATTACAAGGATCTGGATCAGGACGGCGTGATCTACATTGCTGATCTGGATTCCGGCGATTATTATATGGAACTGTTACCCATCGAAGGATATAAAGTTCCCATCACCGAGACCAAAGTGCATGTAAAAGAAAAAGTGGAATACCTGGCCATTGATGATATTTCTCTGTTGATCAAGACAGAGGATGAAGTCGATGCGGATGCCGAGGACAGTGCTGTGGCAGGAGCTTTGGCAGATGCGGACAAGACCGAGATCCAAAAGCTGCAGACTACATCCGGCAATGCGAAGGTCGGCATCGATGTGTCCAAGTGGAACGGCACTATCGACTGGGATAAGGTGAAAAATGCCGGAGTGCAGTTTGCCATCGTTCGTGCGGGCTACCGCGGTTCGGTTACGGGAAGTCTGGTGGAGGATCCACAGTTTGTCGCCAACATGAAAGGTGCAACAGCCGCTGGGATTCCGGTGGGCGTGTACTTTTTTACCCAGGCTACAGATGAGAAAGAGGCGGTGGAAGAGGCTTCTGCCGTGCTGGAGCTGATCCGTGATTTCCAACTGACCTATCCTGTATTTATTGATACGGAGGGTGCCGGAGGAAACGGCCGGGCGGACGGACTGGATGCGGAGACCAGAACCCTGGTATGTGAGGCTTTTTGCCGGACGGTAGAAAATGCCGGATATACAGCAGGCGTCTATGCCAGCCGCAACTGGTACAACAATAATCTGCAGACCGCCAGACTGGAGAACTATCATATCTGGCTTGCGGAGTACCGTAGTGTGCCGTTATATCAGGGATATTACAAGACCTGGCAGTATACCTCCAAGGGAAAAGTGGACGGTATCGAAGGCAGAGTCGATATGAATATCACCTATGAATGAAAATAATAAAGAGTGAGGATGAAATAAATGGGCAAGATAACAGTAGAAACATGTGAAATCGAAGGATTGAAGATCATTACCCCCACGGTGTTCGGTGATGCCAGAGGGTATTTCATGGAGACTTATAATTACAATGATCTTAAAGCAGCGGGAATCCCGGAAGTGTTTGTACAGGATAATCAGTCTGCTTCTAAAAAAGGAGTTCTCAGAGGACTTCATTTTCAGAAGCATTTTCCGCAGGACAAGCTGGTACGTGTGATCCGCGGAGAAGTCTATGATGTGGCTGTGGATCTGCGGGAAGGCTCCAAAACTTTCGGGCAGTGGTATGGTGTACTTTTGTCTGAGGAGAACAAGAAGCAGTTCTTTATTCCGAAAAATTTCGCGCATGGATTTCTGGTACTGTCCGATTACGCAGAGTTCTGCTACAAATGTACCGATTTTTATCATCCGGATGATGAGGGCGGTATTGCATATAACACGCCGGATATCGGTGTGGAATGGCCCATCCCCGAAGGTATGGAACTGATATTATCCGAGAAGGATACCAAGTGGGGCACTCTGGAACAGTACATGAAGGAAAAAGAGCATGAAAAAAAGTGTGAAAATCAGTAAGAAAACAGGTATTGCCCTGTTCGTGACAGCGGCAGTGATCATGGCTCTGCTCATCGTGTTCCATAAGAATCCGGGACCTGCTGTGGATCAAAGCCAGGAGCTGGCGAAAAAGATCATCTCCTGCGTTGTCATTGCGGCGGCATGCTTTGCGTTTATCCACTGGTACGATAAATTTACCGGACTGCCGGTAGAGTTATTCCAGAATAGACATCTGATCTGGAAGCTGGCGAAAAACGATTTTAAAAAGAGATATGCGGGTTCTTACCTGGGCGCGGTCTGGGCGATGGCACAGCCGGTGGTAACCGTGGCGATGTATTACATCGTCTTCGACAAGATCATGGGAAATACCAGCACACCCCTGCGGGAGGGCGTGGAAGTGCCTTTTGTACTTTTCCTGACAGCGGGACTGGTGCCTTGGTTCTACTTCAGTGAGGCACTGAACAACGGCACCAATGCACTCTTAGAGTACAACTATCTGGTGAAAAAAGTAGTATTTAAGATCAGCATCCTGCCGATCATCAAGATTATTGCGGCTACTTTTATCCATGTATTTTTCGTGTGTCTCCTGTTGATCGTAGCGGCTATTTACGGCTATTACCCCACAATCTACACTATACAGATCATTTATTACAGTTTTTGCCTGTTTATATTTGTGCTGGCACTCAGCTACACCACGTGTGCGGTAGTGGTGTTTTTCCGGGATCTGTCCCAGATCATCAGCATCGGATTGCAGATCGGCATGTGGGCCACTCCGATCTTATGGAATCTGGACGCGCTGTCTCCGGAGTGGATCATGATCCTGAAGCTGAATCCGCTGGTCTATATCGTGAATGGCTACCGCAGTGCGATCTACGAGAAAGAATGGTTTTTCCGGGATTTCTTCTCCACGATGTATTTCTGGATCGTGACGGTGGTATTGTTCGGACTGGGTGCTGTGATCTTTAAGAGACTGAAAGTGCATTTCGCAGATGTGCTATAGTACGATGGATTGTTGCAATTCCGAGAGCTCAAGGAACGGGGTACTGCATTACGGAACTGTTGTGGGGGAAACAGAAAGGGTGAAAGTAATTGAAGGGTGCTCTTGAAAAGTTAAGAAAAATATTGTTATGGAAGCCGGGCAGGGTACTGCTGGCAGTGGGCTGTTGCGGACTGCTGTTGTTAGCACTGATCCCACTGTTTCGACTGACGATTTATGCGGTTCCTTATTATGACGACTATAACTTTGGAAGATTTGCCAGAGCTGCCATAGAGCAGGAGCAGTCGAAATGGGCGGCGATCTCCGGTGCACTGGATTGTTCCAGAACCCAGTGGTATGCATGGCAGGGAACGTATTCTTCTATTTTTTTCATGACACTGATGCCGGCTGTCTGGGGAGAGCAGTATTATTTCTTAGGACCGGTGTTCATTCTGTTACTGCTTTTGGCGGGAAGCATGGTGTTTACCCACGTGATCCTGCGGAAAGTCTTCCGAATGGAGAAATGGAGCAGCCTGGCAATTCAGGCAGTGATCACTATAGCGGAATTTATGTTTATCTATTCCGCGCAGAGCGGCTTCTACTGGTATAACGGCGGGATCCACTATGTGGGAATGCATGGTTTCGGACTTTTGTTTTTGTCTGTGGCCATCTGCCTGGAGAGAGCAGAGGGCAGAACCGCGAAAGGTCTGTTATTCACTGCATCGGTTCTGCTTGCCATGATTACGGCGGGAAGCAATTTCGTCACGGCATTGCAGGGATTATTGTGTCTTCTGACCATCCTTCTGGTCAGCGTGGTAGTGGAACGGCGCAGGACGGGGCTGTGGCTGCTGCCGTCTACACTGGTGTATATCATAGGCTTCGGCCTGAATGTGGCGGCTCCGGGAAATTCCGTACGTGCCCGCAGTTATGTGGGCTGGGGTTACGGACCGCTGGAGTCCATCGGCAGATCATTTTTGGAAGCCGTGAAACACATTCCGGAATATACCGGACCGGTGGTTCTGATGGTGATGTTATTGTTGGTACCTATGATCTGGCAGGCAGTGAAAAGCACGGATTACCGTTTTCATTATCCGGGGATTGTACTCGCCTTGTCCTTCTGTCTGTATGCGACCGGCTATACACCGAGCCTGTATTCCCTGGGACATGCGGGACTGTCCAGAACGTTGAATGCAGTAAAAATCACCTATCTGCTGCTTTTATTTCTGAATGAGATCTACTGGATCGGGTGGCTGCGACAGTTACTGGAGAAAAGAGCGGAGCAGACAACCGGGCAATTGACGATACAGAAGTGGGCCATACGAAACGGCGCAGCAGCCTGGTGGTTTTATGTGCTGATCGGTGTGGCATGTCTTGTGATCTTCCGGGCATCATCCAATCAGGCGGGTCACTATTCTTCCTACGGAGCCTATTATTATGTGCACACCGGGGAGGCTTATAATTTCCATCAGGAATATCTGGAGCGGGTGGCAATTCTGTCCGGACCGGAAAAAGATGTGCAGCTGCCGGCCTATCAGTTCCGCCCGTGGTTTTTGTGCATGGGAGAAATCTCCGAGAATGCGGACAATGAGGCCAACCGTTCTCTGGCCATGTGGTACCATAAAGACAGTGTAACACTGAAAGAAAAGGATTAAGACATTATGCAGGATAAGAGAAAACTGGCAATTGAAGTTGATAATGTCCAGAAAATCTATAAATTATATGATAAACCTTCGGACCGTCTGAAGGAAGCTTTCGGATTCGGTAAAAAGACCAAACATAAGCTCCACTATGCCCTGAAAGGCGTGAGTATGAAGATCTATCAGGGGGAAACCGTGGGAATCATCGGTACCAACGGTTCCGGTAAGTCCACCATCCTGAAGATCATTACCGGAGTATTGAATCCGACTTCCGGACGGGTGCTGGTCAACGGGCGTATCTCCGCTCTGTTGGAGCTGGGTGCCGGCTTCAATATGGAATACAACGGTATCGAGAATGTCTATCTGAACGGTACTATGATGGGATTTTCTGAAAAAGAGATCGAGGCAAAACTGCCGGAGATCTTAAGCTTTGCGGATATCGGAGATTATGTCTATCAGCCGGTAAAGACCTATTCCAGCGGTATGTTCGTCCGCCTGGCGTTTGCAGTGGCGATCAATATCGAGCCGGAGATCCTGATCGTAGATGAGGCTCTGAGCGTCGGTGATGTATTTTTCCAGGCAAAATGTTATCATAAATTCGAAGAATTCAAGAAAATGGGCAAGACGATCGTCTTCGTCAGTCACGATCTGAGCAGTATCAGTAAATATTGCGACCGCGTCTATCTGCTGAACCAGGGAAATATTCTGGGAGAAGGCAGCCCCAAGGCCATGATCGATACTTATAAACGGGTACTGGTGGGACAGTACGATGAATCCGAAAATGCCGGTAAGGAATCGGAGAATCTCTTAGATGATGAAGATCTGCAGAGAGCCGCTGCGAAAAAGGCGGATGGCGTAGCCAAAGATGCTGCTGAGGCTTCCGCGGAGGCGAAGGGACAGAATCCCAATGCCCTGGAATACGGTACAAAGCAGGCACAGATCGAAGAATTTTACATTACGGATGACAGGGGTGTGCCTACCAATGCCATTCTGAAGGGGACAATGTTTACCATCCATATGAAGGTCCGGTTTATGGATCCTATACCGGCACCGATTTTTGCATTTTCCGTGAAAAATGTTATCGGTGTGGAGATCACCGGTACCAATACCATGATCGAGAAGGCGTTCTTAGACAGTGTGGAACCAGGTGATGTGAAAAATGTGACTTTTACACAGAAGATGAATCTGCAGGGCGGCGAATATCTGCTGTCTTTGGGAGTGACGGGGTACAATCAGGATACCTTTGAGGTCTATCACAGACTGTATGATGCCATGAATATTACAGTAGTATCCGATAAAAACACCGTAGGCTATTATGATATGGATTCTAACACGAAAGTGTGGGATGCGGAGGAGAAATAAAGAATGACAGAGACCATCGGCAAAGTAACACTGAATCTGGATAAGTATCCCGGAGAGGATTATTATTGTGACGGCAGTGTGGAAGACGAGATTCTGGAGATTGTAAAAAAATACAGTACCGTGGAATATGACCGGATCATCGCAGAGAGAAAAAGCTGGCCGATCCTGTATCATCTGTCGGCTCTGCGGGAAAATATCGTGGATTTTCTTCCAATCAAAAAGACGGACAAAGTGCTGGAAGTAGGCAGCGGCTGCGGAGCCATTACAGGAGCCCTGTCCCGGAAAGCCGGATCGGTGACCTGCGTGGATCTCTCAAAAAAGCGCAGTCTGATCAATGCGTACCGGCACAGTGAAAGTGAAAATGTGACGATCCACATAGGCAATTTTACGGATGTGGAACCGGATCTGCCCGCAGATTATGACTATATCTGCCTCATTGGTGTCTTCGAGTACGGCCAGGCTTACATAGGCGGCAGCACACCTTATGAAGATTTCCTGAAAATTCTGCAAAAGCATCTGGCACCGGGTGGACGAATCGTTATCGCTATTGAGAACAAATACGGACTGAAATATTTTGCGGGCTGCAAGGAAGATCACCTGGGAGACTGGTTTTCCGGAATTGAAAATTATCCGAACGGCGGCGTCGTGCGTACTTTTTCCCGGAAAAAACTGGAGAAGATCTTCGATGCCTGTGGTGTGGGAGAACGCAGTTTTTATTATCCGTATCCCGATTATAAATTCATGACCACGGTCTATTCGGATGCATATCTGCCGGGCCGGGGAGAACTGTCCAATAATCTGCGGAATTTCGACCGTGACAGAATGTTGTTATTCGATGAAAAAAGTGCTTTTGACGGAATCGTGGAAGAGGGGCTTTTTTCTGTATTTTCCAATTCTTATCTGGCAGTGATCGGCAAGCCTCTGGACCTGAAATATGTCAGATATTCCAACGACCGTGCGGAAAGCTTCCGCATCCGTACGGAGATCCTGCGGGATGACCGGGGGAATCGGATCGTGCGGAAATATCCGCTGACCAAAGAAGCCGAGGCGCATGTGCGCCATATGATGGAAGCGTATGAAAAATTAAAAGGACGTTATACCGGAAGCCGGCTGGACGTTAATGTCTGTCATCCGGGAGAAGAGGACGGCATTCCTTATGCGGAATTTGAATTCGTATCGGGCAGACCGTTGTCGGAACTGATGGATGAATGTCTGGACAGACAGGATATCGAAGGATTCCACAGCCTGTTTGCGGAGTATCTGGAGAGGGTAGGATTCGGGGAAGAAGTTCCGGTAGCGGATTTTGACCTGATCTTTGCCAATATTCTGGTGGACGGGGATCACTGGACACTGATCGATTACGAGTGGACCTTTGACCGTGTCATAGATACGAAAGCACTGGCGTTCCGGGCAATTTACTGTTATGTTCTGGAGAATGAAAGACGCAATGCGTTGGAACTGGACCGGATCTTAGATCGTCTGGACATCACGGAAAATGAGGCAAGACAGTACAGAGAGCAGGAGCGGGAATTCCAGAAATATGTCACCGGACAGAAATTGTCCATGGGTGAGATCCGGAATCTCTTAGGCGGCGAAATCTATAAACCCACCGAATGGATCGGGCGTTTTCGTCAGTCGGAAGGAGAACTGCGGGTACAGATCTATGAAGACAAGGGACAGGGATTTTCCGAAGAAAATTCTTATTTTCCGGAAAATGTCTATGTTGCGGAAAAAGAGGCAGAGTTTATCGTGAAATTCGACGGTAACGTACATTATCTGCGGCTGGACCCGGCAATGTGTTCCTGCATCTGTAAGATTCGGGAACTGTCCATGAACGGACAGCCGGTTCCTCTGCAGGATAAGAAAGTGTTCACTACCAACGGAAAAATCCTGAAATCCGAAGAGGGAGCGGACCATCCCAGCGTGATATTTGCCACGGAGGATCCCAATATGACGATCCGGGCAGATGTGCTGAACCGGCAGGCGGAGAATACGTTGTCTGTGAAAATGGAGATCGTACAGATCCCTCAGGCAATGGCAAAAGATATGATGGGAGTGGAGAAGAAGGGAGCGGCAGCTTGGGTATTCGGACAGCGGTGAAGCAGGTGCTGATCGCACAGCAGGATAAAAAATACGAAAAAGAACTGGCGCAGCTTAAGGTCACCTATGAACAGTGGGCAGCGGAGCAGGACCGGGAAAGCGCCGAACCCCGGGAAATTGCGGGACTTGTGGAATTCATCATTTTCCGACAGGCGGCGGGACGACTGGCAGATAATGCGACAGAGCGGATCAACGCTTATTTTACAAAGCATCCGGAAGCAGAAATCGTCTACGGTGATGAAGACCTGATGAATGAGAAGGGAGAGCGTTGCATTCCCTGGTACAAACCCTGTTGGTCACCGGATCTGTACAGAGCCTTTTTCTATGTGGGAAGTGTCGTTGCGGTACGGAGCAGTCTGCTGCAGAGAATGGGAGAAAATCCGGTCGTGACAGAGAACGAGAGCACCGGAAAAGAAATTATTTTTACAGATGCCGGAGAGATCCGTCCGCTGATGGATCGTCTGTTTTTGGGAGCCGGAGGGTTCGAGAGAGATTGTCATTCCATCGGTCATATGGAAACCGTGTTGTTCCATGGAACTTTTTCTGCAGACGGAATAGGAATCCAGGGACCGGATGCACGTGCAGACCGGGACAGCCGGGAGTGCACTCCCTGGGAAAATTACCAGCTGACGAAGGAGTCACCGCAGCTGGCGGTGGAACTGGCCTCCAGGGCGGCGGAAGGTGCCAAAGAGTTATTCGCAGGAGAGCTTAAAGTCTCGGTGATCATTCCCTCCAAAGATAATCCGGAGGTACTGGAGAAGTGCCTGCATTCCCTGATGAGAAGGTCTGAGGGCAGGATCCCTGTTGAAATTTTGTTGGTGGATAACGGAAGCAGTGCGGAAAATAAGCAAAAAACGGAAGAACTGATCGGACGGATCCGGGAAAGCGGTGTCCCTGTCCGTTATATTTATGAACCGGCGGAATTTAATTTTTCAGCGATGTGCAACCGGGGAGCTGAACTGGCGGAAGGAAAGTTTTTGCTGTTTTTAAATGATGATATAGAAGTGTGCGGCAATGACTGGCTGGACAAAATGGTGATCCGCGCCATGCAGCCTTATGTGGGAAGCGTGGGCCTAAAGCTGTATTATCCGGATTCCGTGAAAATACAACACGACGGTATTGTCAATCTGCCGGTGGGACCGGTGCATAAGCTCCAGTTCATGGAAGACGATAAGTCTTATTATTTTGGCAGAAATCGCTTTGATCTGAATTGCGTGGCAGTGACGGGTGCCTGTCTGCTGATAAGGACAGAGGTATTCCGGGAGACGGGTGGATTCCGGGAGGCACTGCGGGTGGCCTATAATGATGTGGATCTGGGATTTTGTCTGGTGGAAATGGGATATTACAATGTGGTGCTGAATGACTGTTTTGCATATCATCATGAATCCCTGAGCCGCGGAAGCGACGAAAGTCCCGAGAAAATGCGACGCCTGACGGAAGAGAGAGAACTGCTTTACCAGATGCATCCTCAGTTCCGCGGAGTGGATCCTTTTTATCCTATGGGACTGAACCGGGAAGGACTGGACAGCCGTGTGGTTCCGGCATATCTTACAGACCGGAATATTTTACAGGAGCCGGCATGGAGATGTGAGAGCTGGCAGGAGCTTCTGGAAAATGCAAGACGGGATGACTGCCTGATGGCACGGGTGGAGACTGCAGGACCGGAGCGGATCCAGGGATACAGTGTGATCCTGGGAGATGATAACGCATGTTATGATAAACTTTTAGTATTGCTTCCCGAAGATACGCAGGGACAGCGGGAGGCGGACCGGAAGGTATGGTCCATGAAGATTTTACCTGCATATCGGCAGGAACTGGAGGAGAATCTTCCGGACCAGAAAAATGTGGCGCTGGGAGGTTTCTGTGTGAAACGGAAAACAGGGCAGCTGCCTCCGGGGAATTATGGAATCGCCGTTCTTGCGGTCCATCGGATCAGTAAGCTGAAACTGTGGAATACAACGGGAAAATATTTGACGGAGGAAAAACATGTCTGAGATCAATTATCAAGAAGCCTACGAGAGGGAGCACGAAAAATGTGCGGATCTGGCAGACAAGATCGTAGTGCTGGAATCGGAAAAAGAGGACCTGCAGTTCAAACTGGACCGGATCAAAAAGAATAAATTCTGGAAAGCCACGGGTCCGGCGAGAAGTCTGATCCATTTCGCACAGAGGCAGAGGGATCGCTTGTCCCATTGCGGCGGACCGAAGGATATCCTGCGTAAGATCCGCAACAAGAGTCGCCAGAAGAGCCTGATGGAGTCCTACGGAACCGGAAGCTTTCCTGATGCGGAGCAGCGGAAAAAGGAAGAAGAGACGATATTCCCTTATATGCCGAAGATCAGTATTCTCGTTCCCCTGTGGAACAATAAAAGAGAATTCCAGATCCAGATGCTGGACTGCGTCATGAATCAGACGTATCCCAACTGGGAACTGTGTCTGGCGGACGGTTCCGACGCGGAGCACTCCTATATCGAGGAACTCTGCAGGGAGTACGCGGCGAAGGCGAATGGTCGTATCGTCTATAAGCACCTGGATCATAACGGCGGTATCTCCTATAACACCAACGAATGTTACAAGCTGGCTACCGGAGATTATATCGGTCTGTTTGACCAGGATGATATTTTGCATCCTTCCGTACTGTATGCGTATGTGAAGGAGATCAATGAGCGGGGTGCGGATTATCTCTATTGTGATGAGACCACGTTCAAGGAAAATGATATTAATAAAATGCTGACCATGCATTTTAAGCCGGACTATGCACCGGACAATCTGCGGGCGAATAATTATATCTGCCATTTCAGCGTTTTTTCCCGAAAACTGTTAGAGGGAGAGGAACTGTTCCGCACCGCATTTGACGGTGCCCAGGATCACGATATGATCCTGCGTCTGACCGACAGAGCGGAAAAGATCGTTCATGTTCCCAGACTGATGTACTACTGGAGAAGCCATGAGGGCAGTACCGCAGCCAGCATTGACGCGAAGCCTTATGCCATTGAGGCGGCAAAGGGAGCTGTGGCAGATCATCTGAAAAAGCATGGTTTCAAGCATTTTCAGATCACCAGTACCAGAGCCTGCGCCACGATCTTCCGGATCCGGTATCAGATCCTGGGAGATCCGAAGATCTCCATCGTGATCGCCAATAAGGATCACGTTGAGGATCTGAAGCGTTGTATTACCTCGATCCAAAAGAACAGCACCTGGAGCAATTACGAGATCATTGTCGTGGAAAATAACAGTACCACACCGGAGATCAAGGACTATTATTCCCAACTGCTGGGATTGTCCGGCGATGATTCTTATGAAGAAAGATGCAAGCTGCATACAGTCTGCGGCCATGACGGCGGTATCCTGCACAGCGGGGACGGACGGATTTCCATTGTGACATATCAAGGTGACTTTAATTATTCTGCGGTCAATGATCTGGGAGCGTCTTATGCTTCCGGTGAGTATATTTTACTGCTGAACAATGATACGGAGGTTATCACAGCCAACTGGATGGAAGAGATGCTGATGTATGCCCAGAGAGAGGATGTGGGTGCCGTAGGTGCCAAACTGTATTATGCGGACAAGACGATCCAGCATGCCGGCGTGGTCATCGGACTGGGAGCACACCGCACGGCAGGACATACCCATTATCGCATCCCGGTACAGAACTTAGGCTACATGGGACGTCTGTGTTATACCCAGAACGTTACAGCGGTGACCGGTGCCTGTCTGTTGGTGAAAAAGAGCCTGTATGAGCAGGTGGGCGGTCTGGATGAGAGCTTTGTGATCTCCTTAAATGATGTGGATTTCTGTCTGAAATTACGTAAACTGGGACTTCTGAATGTGTGGACTCCTTTTGCGGAGCTGTATCATTACGAATCCATCTCCAGAGGACTGGACGATCAGGGAGAAAAGGCAGAGCGCTACAACAGAGAATCCGAGCATTTCCGTGAAAAATGGAAGGCTGAACTGGAGGCGGGAGATCCCTATTACAATCCGAATTTCTCTCTGGATCGCAGCGATTATGCACTGAAGGATCCGGCAGTTAGCGGACGTTAAATAATTCTTTTCAGTAGAGGGAATCTATGGTAAAATATCACCGGAGAGCGTTTACTGAAGATATTGAAAGATAGCGATAAAACAGGAGGATAGGAAAATGAGTTATATGGACGAACTGAATTTCTGGTTGAATGATGATTATTTTGACCAGAAGACCAAGGATGAACTTCTGGCAATCCGCAACAACGAGGCAGAAGTGGAAGATCGTTTTTACAAGGAACTGGAATTCGGTACCGGCGGTTTACGTGGCGTGATCGGTGCAGGAACCAACCGCATGAACGTATATACCGTTCGTAAGGCAACTCAGGGTCTTGCTAATTATATCATTAAGCGCGGCACCCAGAGCAAGGGTGTGGCTATCGCATTTGACTCCCGCCGCATGTCTCCCGAGTTTTCCGATGAGGCAGCAAGATGTCTGGCAGCCAATGGCATCAAGGCATACATTTTTGAATCTTTAAGGCCTACCCCGGAACTGTCCTTTGCCCTTCGTACGCTGGGATGTACCGCAGGTATCGTAGTGACCGCAAGCCACAACCCTCCTGAGTACAACGGCTACAAAGTATACTGGGAGGACGGCGCACAGGTAACCGCTCCTATCGATAAGGACATCATCACCGAAGTACAGGCCATCAAGGATTATCATACCGTGAAGACCATGAGCAGAGAAGATGCGGAAAAAGCAGGCCTCTATCAGGTGATCGGTAAAGAGATCGATGACAAGTACATGGCTGAGCTGAAGAAGCAGATCATTCATCCCGATGTTATTCAGGAAATGGCTGATGACATCAAGATCGTATATACTCCGTTATGCGGTACCGGTAACAAGCCGGTAAGACGTATCCTGTCCGAGCTGGGATTTAAGCACGTCTATGTAGTTCCCGAACAGGAGAATCCGGATCCAAACTTCACCACACTGGATTACCCGAACCCTGAGGATCCCAAGGCATTTACATACGCACTGCGTCTGGCCAAGGAGAAGGATGCGGACATCGTTCTGGCAACCGATCCCGATGCAGACCGTCTGGGTGTGTATGCCAAGGATACCAAGACCGGCGAGTATGTGGCATTTACCGGTAACATGTCCGGTATGCTGATCGCAGAATATATCCTGAGAGAGAAGACTGCTACCGGCGCTATGCCCGAGAATCCCGCACTGGTAACCACCATCGTTACCACCAATATGACCAAGCCCATCACCGAAGCTTATGGTGTAAAGTTGATCGAAGTACTGACCGGCTTCAAGTTCATCGGTGAGCAGATCAAGTTCTTCGAGCAGACCGGCAGCAACAATTATGTATTCGGTCTGGAAGAGAGCTACGGCTGTCTGGCAGGTACTCATGCAAGAGATAAGGATGCAGTTGTAGCAGTTATGTGTCTGTGTGAAGTGGCGGCTTACTGCAAGAAGCACAACATGACTCTGTGGGATATGATGGTATCCATGTATGAGAAGTACGGTTACTTCAAGGAGACCCAGTATACCATCACCATGAAGGGTATCGATGGCGCAAGACAGATCGCCGAGATCATGGAGAAGCTTCGTAAGAATCCTCCTAAGGCATTCGGAGATCTGAAGGTAGAGAAGTTCCGTGATTACCAGAACGATGTTATCATCGACATGGAGACCGGAGAGAAGACTACCACAGGACTTCCCAAGTCCAATGTTCTGTACTTCGAGCTTCCTGACAATGCATGGTGCTGTGCACGTCCTTCCGGAACCGAGCCCAAGATCAAGTTCTACATGGGTGTCAAGGGAACCAGCTTAGAGGATGCAAAGGCTAAGGTAGAGAAGCTGACCGAGGATGTAAAGGCAGTACTGTAAGGCAGTGCTCCATAAATCATATTAGTTTTCAAAAGAGCGAATCGCCCGAGCAGGGCGGTTTGCTCTTTTATGAAAAGCTGGAGGTATCTGTGGCAAAGCTAAACAAGGCAAACCTTAAGAAAACTCTATATTATCTGCAACGTAACGGCCTGAGGGAAACCTGGATCTCTGTGAGGGAGCGCCTGACAGAGACAGACCGCTATTTTTTTGTGCCCTGTTCGGAAGCAGAGCTGGTAAGGCAGAGCGATAGAAAATGGGAGAAGCCGATTACGTTCAGTATTGTGGTACCCTTATATCGAACGCCGGAAGAATATCTGAACAGAATGATAACAAGTGTTATGCAACAGAACTATCCCCATTGGGAACTGATCCTGGCAGATGCCACGGAGGATCACAGTGTGGAGGAGGTACTGAAGCAGCAGGGATTCCTGAAGGAGCAGTCGACGGATGGCGAGACAGAACCTGTCGCAGCAGATCCCAGGCTCCACTATGTGCATCTGAAAGAAAATGCGGGAATCGCTGCTAATACCAATCAGGCGCTTCCCTATGCGAAGGGAGAGTATATCGGTCTGCTGGATCATGATGATGTATTAACACCGGATGCGTTGTACGAAATAGCTGATGCGATCATCAAAGCATATGACAGAGGTGTCAAAGTCGCCTTCGCTTATTCGGATGAGGATAAGTGCGATGGAGAAGAGACCAGATACTATGAGCCCAATTATAAAGAAGAATTTAATTACGATTTAATTCTTAGCAATAACTATATCTGCCATTTCCTGGTCATGGATGCGGAACTGATGAAGAGGCTGCGATTCCGACCGGAATGTGACGGCGCCCAGGACTATGATCTGGTACTGCGCTGTGTAGCGGAAGTGCTGACAGAGGGAGGGCAGACTGCGGAGAAGAGCATTCTTCATATCCCCAAAGTGTTGTATCACTGGAGATGCCACGAGGCATCCACGGCAGCCAATCCCCACAGCAAAAAATACGCTTACGAGGCGGGACTTCGGGCTCTGCGGGATCATGCCGCACTGCGGGGGATCCCTGCGACTGCCTGTGAGACCAGGCATGTGGGATTTTATCGTTTACAGTATACCGATGTATTACAGAACCGCCCGGATGTGGCAGCTGTAGGCGGCAGAGTATTGTCCGGGAAGAAACACGGCAAGATCATCGGCGGCAGAATGACGGCAGACGGAACCGTATTTTATGAAGGACTGCCGAAGGGATTCGGCGGATATCTGCACCGCGCGGAGCTGTCCCAGGATGCGGAAGCGCTGGATCTTCGCTGTATCCGTATCCGACCCGAATGCAGGGAAGTGTTTGAAAAAATCGTGGGAGTTCCGTATACCGAGATTCGGAGACTACCGAAAGAGCAGCCGATATTTAATATTACTACGCTGCCGGAGGGTGCGGATATCCGAACCTTAAGTCTGCAGTTGTCCGAAGCGTTACGGCAAAGAGGAAGATTACTCTATCTGCCGGAATATCCGGAGGAGTTTAAACCATTATGAGTGAAATAACGGTTGTTATACCAAATTACAACGGAATGAAATATCTGGCAGAGTGCATGACTTCTTTGTGCAGAGAGCAGCAAAATGCCCCCGGATATGAAGTGCTGATCATCGATAATGCTTCCGTGGACGGCAGCGTGGAATATCTGCAAAAGGAATGGTGTGGGGAAGGTGTGCGCCTGATATCTTTACCGGAAAACACCGGATTCTGTCATGCAGTGAATCTGGGGATACGGGAAGCGAAGACACCATATGTGATCCTTCTGAACAATGATACAAAGGCAGAAGCCGGTTTTGTAAGAGGCTTATATGATGCTATCCGCGAAAATGAAAAGATATTTTCCGTCAGTGCGAAGATGCTGATGTGGGACAGACCGGAGCTCATCGATGATGCCGGAGACCGTTACTGCGTGCTGGGATGGGCCTATTCCCGGGGGAAGGGACAACCGGCGGCGGATTATGATAAGTCTGTCCCGGTGTTTTCCGCCTGTGGCGGTGCCGCAATCTACAGACGATCCGTATTTGAAGAGATCGGTTATTTTGATGAAGAACATTTTGCCTACCTGGAAGATCTGGATATCGGCTACCGTGCCCGGATCTACGGCTATGAGAACCGGTATGAACCGAAGGCGGCTGTGCTGCATTATGGCAGTGCTTCCACGGGATCCAGATACAATCCCCGGAAAACGTTACTTGCGTCTGCCAACAGTATTTATGTGATCGGCAAGAATATGCCGCTTTTGCAGTGTATTCTGAACCTGCCGTTTTTTTTGCTTGGATTTGGCATAAAGTTTTTGTTTTTTTGTAAGAAAAGAATGGGAAAACTTTATCTGAAAGGACTGGCAGCTGGCCTGAGAAGATCGATGGGAACCACGGGAAGACAGCACAAAGTTCCCTTCCGGTGGCATCATCTGGGGAATTATGTGAAGATCCAGTGGCAGCTGTATTGCAATGTGTTTCGAATTCTTATGAAATCTTAAGAAATGGCTTCATAAATTCTTAAGTTGAGAAAAAAACATCGTTATTGTAGAATGAAATCGTTAAAAAGAAGCTTTTCAGACTTACAGATTGGGTGACCCATATGATAAAAGACAACCAGAAAGTCTTTAACAGGCTTCTTGTGATAATGGATGCGCTGATCACAGCCATATCCTTTGTCCTTGCCTATTATATCAAATTTTATATATTGAACGACGGTCCCGGAATCGGTGTCCTGCCTGTGCAGGAGTATTATAAGCTGCTTCCTTTTATTGTACCCGGTTATATGTTCCTATATTACCGGTGCAGCGTGTATTCCCCGAAGCGAACCGTCCGCCGCAGACATGAGATGTACAGCATTCTGCAGGCAAATACCATCGGCCTGGCGGCATTGATCATTATTCTGTATATGATCATCCGTGAGATCAACTTTTCGCGATCCGTCATGGCAATTTTTTATGTGCTGAATGTATTTCTGACTTCGGTATCCCGCATCATAATGAGAAAAGCGTTGCGGACACTCCGGAAAAGGGGATACAATCTGAAGCATATTTTGCTGGTGGGATATTCCAGAGCGGCAGAAGAGTATATTGACAGAATCTTAAGCAATCCCCAGTGGGGATATGTTGTATGCGGTATTCTGGATGAGCACATTCCGGGAGGGACTACCTATAAGGGAGTGAAAGTCCTGGGAACGTTGGGGAATCTGGAGTATATTCTTCCGGAGAACAAGCTGGACGAGATCGCGATCACGCTTTCTCTGAAAGATTATGATTATCTGGAAGGTGTTGTGGATATCTGTGAGAAATCCGGCGTGCATACGAAATTCATCCCCGACTACAGCAGTCTGATCCCCAGCAAACCTTACACGGAGGATCTCATGGGACTTCCGGTGATCAATATTCGGTATGTGCCGCTGACCAACACCGGAAATATGATGATCAAGAGAGCCATGGATATTGTCGGCTCCCTGTTCGGCATCATCATTACGTCACCGATCATGCTGTTGTCGGCAATTCTGGTAAAATGTTCCAGTCCGGGACCTGTGATCTTCAAGCAGGAACGGGTAGGACTTCATAATAAATCATTTTATATGTACAAATTCCGCAGTATGGCAATGCAGACTGCTGCGGAGGAGAAAAAGGGCTGGACGGTGCGAAACGATCCCAGAGTCACCGGGATCGGCAAGATCTTAAGACGAACCAGCATTGATGAACTTCCACAGCTGTTCAACATCCTGAAAGGAGATATGAGCCTGGTGGGACCGAGACCGGAGCGCCCTCAGTTCGTGGAAAAGTTCAAGGAAGAGATCCCAAGATATATGGTAAAACATCAGGTGAGGCCGGGCCTCACGGGATGGGCACAGGTCAACGGCCTGCGTGGTGATTCTTCCATCAAGAAGCGGATCGAGTATGATATTTATTACATTGAGAACTGGACCCTCGGGTTTGACATTAAGATCATTCTTATGACATTTTTCACAGGATTCATCAATAAAAATGCTTATTAACACAAGGAGAAGACAAGATGGCAACAAATTCTAACTACAATGGCGGCAATGGTCAGAGACCAGCCGGAAGCGGAAGAAGACCTTCCGGAAATGGACAGAGACCTGCGGGACAGCGACCTGCCGGATCGAGACCTGCCGGCAACAGTAACGGACAGAGGAGAGTATCTGCCAAGCAGCGTGCTGCCAAGAAGAGAAGAAAGGTTATCATCTTCGGTGTAGAGATTGCGGTTATCCTGATCATGGTAGCAGTATTGTATCTGGTAATGACCCACACAAATAATGAAGGCCCCAAGGTAACGGTATTAGAGACGGAAGAACTTCGGATTCCGGAAGAAGTACAACAGGACGAAGCAATGAAGGGGTATATGAACATTGCACTGTTCGGTGTGGATGCAACGAAGGACAGCCAGCTGTACAAGGGCAGCCGAAGCGACAGTATTATGATCGCCAGCATCAATATGGATACCGGCGATATCAAACTGGTCAGTGTATATCGTGATACGTATCTGAACATCGGCACGGACTCCTATCAGAAGTGTAACGCGGCTTATTCCTATGGCGGAGCGGAGCAGGCAGTTAAGATGTTAAACATGAATCTGGATATGGATATTACGAACTTTGTAACCGTAGGCTATAAGGGACTGAGTGAAGTGATTGACGGTCTGGGCGGTGTCTATATCGATGTGGACTCCGAGGAGATCAAGCATATCAATAACTACCAGATCGGTATTGCAGAGGTCTTAAAATGTGACTACACACCGGTAACAGAGACCGGAGTACAGCTGCTAAACGGTCTGCAGGCGACGGCTTACTGCCGTATCCGTTATACCGCAGGTAATGATTTCAAGCGTGCCGCACGTCAGCGTGAAGTGATCCAGGCGATTGAAGATCAGGCGAAGAAGGCCGATTACGATACTCTGTCCAAGGTATTTAACAGTGCCATCGATGATGTTTACACCAGCTTGGATTCCAAGGATATTCTGGATCTGCTGGCTAACATCACAAAATATCGTATTGTGGACGAGGGAGGTTTCCCTGAAGAGACCATGCGTGCCACCGGTAACATCGGTGCAAAGGGAAGCAGTGTAGTACCTTTGGATCTGGAGAGCAATGTTGTATGGCTGCATCAGTTCCTGTTTGATGATGCGAACTACACCGTAACCGACAGTGTAAAGGAATACAGTAGAAAGATTGCGTCCGATACGGCACCTTATCTGAATAAATAAGAAAACGAATTGACGAGGGAGTCTTCCGGAGAGCACCGGAGCTCCCTCGTGTCATATGAAAAAGTCTTGTGTAACAGACGGGGATAAAGTATAATAGACCAGAGATTGAGAAAGTAAGGAGCGCTCTGCAATGGAGATCGATGTGATCATTCCCCTGTATAAACCGGGGAAAGAACTATTTACATTATTAGATAAGCTTGACAGCCAGAGCGTGCCGGTACATGAAGTGATCCTGCTGAACACCGGAGAAAAATATTTTGAGCAGCTGATCTATGGAACCAGATTTCTGGAGAAATATCAGAACATTAAGGTATATCATGTCTCCAAAAGAGAATTTGATCATGGCGGCACCAGACGCATGGGTGTGAAAAAATCTTCCGCAGATATTTTTGTCATGATGACCCAGGATGCCATGCCGGCAGATGACAATCTGATCGAACAACTGACGGAACCGCTGCGGGATCAGGTGGCGGTATCCTATGCAAGACAGCTGCCGAGAGAAGATTGTGCACCGGTGGAATGTTATACCAGGGAATTTAATTATCCGGCACAGTCACGGATCAAATCCGCAGAAGATCTTAAGACATTGGGGATCAAGACATTTTTCTGCTCCAATGTGTGTGCGGCATACCGACGGGAGATCTATGAGGAACTGGGTGGATTCGTAAAACATACCATATTTAATGAAGATATGATCTATGCGGCGAAAGCGGTGGAAGCGGGGTATGCGATCGCTTATGCGGCGGATGCCCGGGTGATTCATTCCCATAATTATACCAATGTACAGCAGTTCCAAAGGAATTTTGACCTGGGGGTATCCCAGGCAGAACATCCGGAAGTCTTCGCAGCATATCCTTCGGAGTCCGAGGGAAAACGAATGGTGAAAGATGTGACAGCATATTTGCGGAAAAATCATATGTCCGGCAAGTTGCTCCATTTTTATATACAATGTGCCTGTAAATATGCAGGTTATCTATTAGGTAAGAACTATCGCAGGCTCCCCGGAAAATGGGTCCTTGCTTTTACTTCCAACAAAGAATACTGGAAACAGAACAGAAAGGATGTATGACTATGTGTGGTATCGTAGGATATATTGGAACAGAACAGGCAGCACCGATCATTTTAGACGGTCTGTCCAAACTGGAATACCGTGGATATGATTCCGCGGGTATGGCTATTTTTGATGGGGAGAAGATCAACACCAAAAAGGCTGTCGGGAGACTTAAGGTTCTGGAAAACCTGACACACGGAGGCGAGTCTATGAAGGGAACCTCCGGTATCGGGCATACCCGTTGGGCAACCCACGGTGCTCCCAGTGATATCAATTCCCATCCCCATATGAATAACGCCGGTACCATTGCTGTAGTACATAACGGAATCATTGAGAACTATATTCCACTGAAGAAAAAGATGCAGGATAAGGGGTATCAGTTCATCTCTGAGACCGATACCGAGGTACTGGCGCATCTGTTAGACTACTATTATAAGGGAAATCCCCTGGAAGCGATCACTAAGGTATTGCATCGTGTAGAGGGCTCCTATGCGCTGGGTATCATGTTTGCCGATCAGCCTGATAAGATCTTCGCTGCCCGCAAAGACAGTCCTCTGATCGTAGGCAAGAGTGAGAGCGGCAGCTTTATCGCATCTGATGTTCCCGCAATTCTCAAATATACCAGAACCGTATATTATGTAGATAATCAGGAAGTGGTGGAACTGAAGGAAGACGGTCTTAGATTCTTCTCAGTGGACGAAGAAGAGATCACGAAAACCCCCGTGACCATCGACTGGGATGCCAATGCTGCGGAAAAGGGCGGCTATGAGCATTTCATGCTGAAAGAGATCTACGAACAGCCGAAGACGATCAACGATACCATTTCTCCCCGTATCAAGGATAATGATATCGTCATCGAAGAACTGAATATGAGCGATGAGGAGATTCAGGAGATCACAAAGATCCATATCGTGGCCTGCGGTTCCGCATATCACACCGGTGTTACCGCAAAATATGTCATTGAAGGTCTGGCAAGAATCCCGGTAGAGGTGGATGTGGCCAGCGAATTCCGTTATCGTGATCCCATCCTGCAGAAGGGCAATATGGTCATCGTCATCAGCCAGTCCGGTGAGACTGCGGATACGCTGGCAGCTCTGCGGGAATCCAAGGAAAAGGGCTTCAAGGTACTGGGTATTGTCAATGTCGTCGGCAGCTCCATCGCCAGAGAAGCGGACAGTGTTATGTACACCTGGGCAGGTCCCGAGATCGCCGTTGCAACGACCAAGGCTTACAGTGCACAGCTGACAGCACTTTACATGCTGGCTATGAAGTTCGCCAAGGTGCGTGGAACCATTGACCAGGAGAAGTTCCAGAGTATGCTGACAGATTTAAGATGTCTGCCGGATCAGATCGAGCTGCTTCTGGGCCAGAAGCAGAAGATCCAGCATTTCGCCAACCGTTATGTGGGAGCGAGAGACATCTTCTTCATCGGACGTGGTATCGACTATGCGATTTCCCTGGAGGGATCCCTGAAGTTAAAAGAGATCTCCTATATTCATTCCGAGGCTTATGCAGCCGGAGAACTGAAGCATGGCACCATTTCCCTGATCGAAGATGGCACCCTGGTAGTGGCTTTGGCAACCCAGCCGGCTCTGTTCCAGAAGACCATCAGTAATATGGTAGAGGTAAAGGCAAGAGGCGCTTTTGTCATGGCGGTTACCATCGAGGGCAACAAAGCCATCGAGAAGGCAGCGGATTATGTGGTATACATTCCCGAGACGAATCCGTACTTTACCAATTCCCTGGCGATCATTCCGTTGCAGCTGTTTGCTTACTATGTGGCAGTGGGACGTGGCTGTGATGTGGATAAGCCGAGAAACCTGGCAAAATCCGTTACGGTGGAATAACAAGAAAATTCCGGAGAGGTGAAAACTTCTTCGGTTTTTTTTGATCTTTCATAATTGCTTCAGAAAGTTATCACAATTCGGTCACATTTGGTGGATATACTATGTTCATAAGGTGAGAGGAAGAAATGGAAATAGTAAAAAATTTCTCACTTACAGATAGGATAGGAGGAAGCATTATGTACGAGAATGATAATTTTTCCGGTTATGAAACCGGAGATAAAAATACAACCGGTACATTCAGCGGAGTAAGCGCTGCGGGAAGTGCAAACGGTTACACCACATACCAGATGGGCGGAAGCACCGGTAGCAATACAGAACCTAAGAACCCCAAAAAGCATGGAGGTTATTTCCGGAAAGCTATGGTAAGTGTCAGTCTGGGACTTTTCTTCGGACTGTTTGCCGGCATCGGTTTCTATGCGGTACAGCAGGGTACCGGGATGCTTAAGACAGGTACGGATACCGCAGTGGTAGATGAGGTCGCTGCCGAGGCAACTACAGAAAGTACACAGAGCAGTGTACAGTCAGCTACTAATGTTACTTATGTAGAATCCGATGTGTCCGACGTGGTAGAGAAAGTAATGCCTGCCATGGTATCTATTGTGAATAACTTTACCGAGACAGCCAATGTCTTCGGACAGCAGTATACACAGGAAGAAGCAGCCAGCGGTTCCGGTATCATCGTAGGCAAGACCGATGATGAACTGCTGATCGTATCTAACAACCACGTAGTAGAGAGCGCAGATACACTGACCGTTACTTTTATCGACGGCAGTGAAGCACAGGCACAAGTAAAAGGACTGGATTCCGATATGGATCTGGCAGTGATCGCAGTATCTTTAAATGATCTGAGTGATGATACCAAGAATGCTATTACAGTAGCAACACTTGGCAGCAGTGATGATCTGAAGCTTGGTGAGCCGGTCATCGCTATCGGTAATGCCCTTGGCTATGGTCAGTCTGTTACCAACGGTATTGTAAGTGCCCTGAATCGTGAGATCACTCTGGAGAACGGCTCTACCGGTCTGGAGAACGGCTCTACCGGTACTTTCATCCAGACCAACGCAGCCATCAACCCCGGTAACTCCGGCGGTGCACTGCTGAACATGAATGGTGAGGTTATCGGTATCAACTCCAACAAGATCGGTGGTACTGCCGTAGAAGGTATGGGATATGCTATCCCGATTACTTCGGCAAGTCCTATCATTGCAGATCTGATGGAGCGTCAGACCAGAACCAAGGTAGCTGAGGATGAAGTCGGTTACATCGGTATCTCTCTGCAGGAAGTAACTTCCCAGATCTCTCAGATGTATAACATGCCGGAAGGCTTCTATGTAGTATCCGTAGAGGAAGGCAGTGCAGCAGCGAATGCCGGTATCATGAAAGGTGATATCATTACCAAATTCGATGGCAGCAGCATCTCGTCCTACTCTGATCTTCAGAAGATGTTACAGTACTATGCAGCCGGTGATTCCGTAACCATAACGGTACAGAGACCTCAGAACGGTGAATATGTGTCTGTCGAACTGAATCTCACACTGGGCAGCAGACCAGCAGATAAAAAATAAATATAGCGGTTCCCAATATTGAATATTGGAAAGATAGAAGAAACCCCGGAAGATTGTCTGCATCTCCCGGGGATTTTGTTTAGAAAAACTTCACTTGTAGCAGTCATTCGAATTAGATATAATAAGCGTAGGCATGAGCAGTGCAAGGATCGTGGATTACGAAAACCGACTGCTTGCAGGCGGGATTACGTAAGACACGATACGTGTAGGGCGAAGCCCGGATATCGAGGTAGCACGAAGTGATACCGAGATAAGCACTGCGAGAAGAAAGCAGCAAGGAATAGTGGATTACGAAAACCGACTGCTTGCAGGCGGGATTACGTAAGACACGATACGTGTAGGGCGAAGCCCGGATATCGAGGTAGCACGAAGTGATACCGAGATAAGCACTGCGCAATAGACAAAGAGGAGAATAACATGACAGATAATTACAATGATGATTATAGAGAAGTGATTCCTGAGGAAGAGAAAACAGAGACCACTCTGAACGAAAAAAAAGATAACGAAAAAAATAGCGAGAACACACAGGTAGCGGATACTGCGGGTGAAAATTCCGCTGAGAAAAAGACAGAGGACAAAAAGGACAGCAGCGAGTACGAGGATGTCTGCTTCATCTGCCGCAGACCGGAGAGCAAAGCCGGCAGAATGTTCAAGCTGCCTAATCATATCTGCATTTGCGATGACTGCATGCACAAGACCATGGAGACTGTGAGCCAGTTCGACTACCAGGGCATGTTGAATAATCCGGGCGATCTGAACCAGTTCGGCGGACAGAACGGATTCCCAAATATCAGCTTTGTGAATCTGGCAGACCTCCAGGGAGACGGCGGCATCCCCAACAAGCAGAAACTCAAGAAGAAAAAGAAAGCCGAAGGTCCCAAACCTGTATTCAACATCAAAGATATTCCGGCACCTCATAAGATCAAGGCAAGCCTGGATGAATATGTAGTGGGACAGGAAAAAGCCAAAAAAGTCATTTCGGTAGCGGTATACAACCATTATAAGAGAGTAGCTACCGACACCATGGATGCGATTGAGATCGAGAAGTCCAATATCCTTATGATCGGTCCCACCGGTTCCGGTAAGACTTATTTAGTTAAAACACTGGCGAAACTGCTGGATGTGCCTCTGGCAATTGCCGATGCTACGTCACTGACGGAGGCCGGATATATCGGTGATGATATCGAGAGCGTAGTATCCAAGCTGCTGGCAGCCGCTGGTAACGATGTAGAGAAAGCGGAGAAAGGTATTATTTTCATTGATGAGATCGACAAGATCGCCAAGAAGAAAAATACCAATTCCCGGGATGTCAGCGGTGAAAGTGTACAGCAGGGCATGTTGAAATTATTGGAGGGTGCCGAGGTGGAAGTACCGGTCGGTGCCAATAGCAAAAATGCCATGGTGCCCCTGGCTACGGTGAACACCCGCAATATCCTGTTTATCTGCGGCGGTGCATTCCCGGATCTGGATGAGATCATCAAGGAGCGCCTGACCAAGACCGCATCCATCGGTTTTAATTCCGAACTGAAGGACAAATACGATAAAGATACCGATATTTTATCTAAGGTGACCGTAGAGGATATCCGTAAGTTCGGCATGATCCCGGAGTTCATTGGACGACTGCCTATCATCTGTACTCTGCAGGGACTGAGCAAGGAGATGCTGGTGAAGATCCTGAAAGAGCCGAAGAATGCCATTTTGAAACAGTACCAAAAGCTCCTGGAACTGGATGAAGTGAAACTGGAGTTTACGGACGATGCCCTGGATGCCATTGCCGAAAAGGCCATGAAACGTGACACCGGCGCCAGAGCCCTGCGTTCCATTATTGAGGATTTCATGCTTGATATCATGTACGAGATCCCGAAGGATGACAACATTGGAAGAGTCACTATTACCAGAGAGTATATCGAAGGAACCGGCGGTCCCATCATTGATATCCGCAGCAATGAAATTCTGGAACAGGTGGAGAACCTGAAGCAGATTCCGGTGGAAGAGAAATAAATTGAGAGTTAAATGAATAGTTGCTTTAAAATCCACGCAGAAAGGACTGCCC
>ENA-UOOA01001707-UOOA01001707.1-human-gut-metagenome-genome-assembly--contig:-P61old-NODE-1707-length-33671-cov-32.858460_pt1 | contig 33671 bp, 23 predicted proteins | sample MGYA00242467_ERZ724014 | MGnify/ENA metagenome assembly ERZ724014 | reverse complement strand
GGCAGCAGCTGCTTGCGGGCCATCTCCAGCATGGTCAGGGCCTCGATGTTGATGACCTTGGAGTAGTGCTCCAGCTCTACCTCGTAGCGGCTCTCCATCTCCACCTTGGTCAGCACCCCGAACTCTTCCATCAGGGCGATGTTCTTGGGGTCGATGAGGGCCGGCAGGGCAGCAGGGGTGTTCTTCTTGTTGGGCAGACCACGCTTGGCAGCCTCGGCCTCCCACTCGGCGGTGTAGCCGTTGCCGTTGAAGATGACCCGGCGGTGGTCCCGGATGGTGCGCTTGACCAGGGCGATGGCGGCACTGGTAAAGTCCTCAGCACCTTCCAGCTCGTCGGCGTAGCCCTTCAGCTCCTTGGCCACAGCGGTGTTCAGGATGGTATCGCAGTCGCTGAGGTTCTGAGCAGAACCGGGCATCCGGAACTCGAACTTGTTGCCGGTGAAGGCGAAGGGGGAGGTGCGGTTGCGGTCGGTGGTGTCCTTGCTGAACTTGGGCAGCACGTCCACACCCAGGTCCATCTTCATCTTGACGGGGCCTGCGTAGGGAGAATCGGACGCGATGGCGTCGATGACGGCCTCCAGCTCTTCGCCCACGAAGATGGAGATGATGGCCGGAGGTGCCTCGTTGGCACCCAGACGGTGATCGTTGCCGGGAGTGGCCACAGAGGTCCGCAGCAGGTCGGCGTACTCGTCCACAGCCTTGATGACTGCGGCCAGGAACACCAGGAACTGCAGGTTCTCCATGGGGGTGTCACCGGGATCCAGCAGGTTCTCCTCGGTGGTGGACAGGGACCAGTTGTTGTGCTTGCCGCTGCCGTTCACGCCTTCAAAGGGCTTTTCGTGCTGCAGGCAGACCAGACCGTACTTGGGAGCGATCTTCTTCATCATCTCCATGGTCAGCAGGTTGTGGTCGATGGCCACATTGGTGGTGTCGTAGATGGGGGCCAGCTCATGCTGGCAGGGGGCCACCTCGTTGTGCTTGGTCTTGGCAGGTACGCCCAGCTTCCACAGCTCCTCGTCCAGTTCCTTCATGAACGCGGACACCTCGGGACGGATGACGCCGAAGTAGTGCTCTTCCAGCTCCTGACCCTTGGCAGAGGGAGCACCGAACAGGGTGCGGCCGGTGAGGATCAGGTCCTGACGGGCCTCGTAGTCCTCCTTCTTAACAAGGAAGTACTCCTGCTCCGGGCCGACGGTGGTGGAAACGTAGTCCACATCCTTGCCGAACAGCTTCAGGATGCGGATCGCCTGGCCGGACAGGGCGTTCATGGAGCGCAGCAGGGGGGTCTTTTTGTCCAGTGCCTCGCCGGTGTAGCTGACAAAGGCGGTGGGGATGCACAGCACGTCATCCTTGACGAAGGCGTAGCTGGTGGGGTCCCATGCGGTGTAGCCGCGGGCCTCGCAGGTGGCGCGCAGGCCGCCGGAGGGGAAGGAGGAAGCGTCGGGCTCGCCGCGCACCAGCTCCTTGCCGGAGAACTCCATGATGGCGGTGCCGTCGCCCACGGGGCTGACGAAGCCATCGTGCTTCTCACTGGTGATGCCGGTCAGCGGCTGGAACCAGTGGGTGTAGTGGGTGGCACCCAGCTCCATGGCCCAGCGCTTCATCACGCTGGCCACAACGTTTGCCACCTCAATGTCCAGCGGAGCACCCTTGTGCAGGGTGTTCTTGAGGCTCTTATAAGTAGCGCTCGGCAGGCGCTCCTTCATCACATGCTCGTTAAAGACCTTGCTGCCGTAGATCTCCATAACATTTGCTGCCATAAATCCTACTCCTTACTTGATCTTATGTTTCCCAGCTCCCGCCCCGGAGCTGCCGGAAAGCGGGCCCCAAAGCACGAAAGACTTCTTAACAAAAACGGCGCTGCGAGTCAGGAGGTGACCCACAGCGCCGTTGCTGTCTATGGTTTGATTATAGCCCCGGCGGGTCAAAAAGGCAATTGACAAATCTGACGATTCTGCACAAACGCTCTCTGCGAATTTTGGCACAACTGAGCTTGGTATGACTTTTGAACCTTTAAACCGGAACAGAACGATTTGGAATTGCCTCTGCTTGCGCTCTGGCAATATCAGCGGAAATAATATTTTTAAATTTGCAGTTCCGGCAGGCCTGCGGGCCCGCAGGAACTGTTTTTTCACGGGAGGAGTCGTTACGGACAATTGCATTTGCAAAGCCTAGGCTTATCCGTTGCGTGACAGCCGCAGATGCTACTACCCGCTACGACCCCTTTTGTGAAAATGCGTTTGGAGCGGTCCGCAGGACGCGACAAACACGAAAGTATAAAATAAAATTACCTTAATGAATTGCAGAGCGAAGCGGAGCAATTTTTAAATCGTCGTCAAATAACCTGAAAGAGGAAGAACTTCAGGTAGTTGGTCTCCGGCACGCCCCACAGGATGGGGTGGTCTGGGGCCTGCTGCTTCACCTCGATCTGCCGCAGCTGCCGGTGGGCGTCCTTCGCCGCTGCTTTCAGCATCTTGATGAACAGCTCCTCGGTGGCAAAGTGGGAGCAGCTGGCCGTGGCCAGATATCCGCCCCGGGGCAGCAGCTTCATGGCCCGGTAGTTGATCTCCTTGTACCCGCGCATGGCGTTGTCCACCGTGCGCCGGGCCTTGGTAAAGGCGGGCGGGTCCAGGATGATAAAGTCGTAGGGGTGGCCCTCTTTTTCCAGCCGGGGCAGCAGCGCGAAGGTGTCCTCGCACAAAAAGTCCATATTGGTCAGGCCGTTGCGTTCGGCGTTGCGCTGGGCCATGGCGATGGCGTCGGCGCTGATGTCGGCAGCGGTGACCCGGGCGGCCCCGCCCTTGGCAGCGTTCAGCGCAAAGCTGCCGGTATGGGTGAAGCAGTCCAGCACCGTGTGGCCTGCTGCCAGCCGTGCCACGGCCCGGCGGTTATACTTCTGGTCCAGGAAAAAGCCGGTTTTCTGGCCGTTCTCAAAGTCCACATGGTAGAACACGCCGTTCTCGCAGATCTCGGTCTGGGTGCTGGCGGGGTGGGTCTCGCCGGGCAGGTCGAACCAGCCCTTGTTCTGCTCCAGCCCTTCCTTGGCGCGCAGGGCCTCGTCGTTTCGCTCGTAGATGCCGGCAATGGTCTGGCCGTCGGCCCGCAGCACCTCGGCCAGCAGGGGGAACAGCACCGGCTTGAGCTTTTCCATGCCCACGCTGAGGGTCTGGGTGACCAGGATATCGTGGAAGCGGTCCACGGTCAGGCCGGGGAACTGGTCGGCCTCGCCAAAGATCACCCGGCAGGCGGTCAGGTCGGCGGGCTCCAGCACGGTCTTGCGGTAGGCCCAGGCGTATTCGACACGGCGCTTCCAGAAAGCGGCATCGAAGGTGTCGTTGGCGTTGCGGGAGATGAGCCGCACCCGGATCTTGCTTTTCAGTGAGAGAAAACCGGTGCCAAGATAGGCACCCTTTGTGCTGACTACATCGACCAGCGTGCCGTTTTCAGGCTCTGCTTCCGGGGAACCCAGGATGTCGTTTTCGTACACCCAGGGGTGGCCGCCCACCAGCAGGCCCTCGGCGTGTTTGTTGACGGTGTATACAGGATAAGCGCGTTCTTTCATGGAGATCTCCTTGGTTGCTCTTTTCAAATTCACCCCTTTATAATACCATAGATCCATGGTATTATAAATAAGAAATTTCCAAAAAAGACCGGAAAGAGGGGATCTGCAATGGAGATCGAACGCAAATGGATGGTGACCGGCTGGCCGGAGGGCCTGCCCATGGAGGAAGAATTTGCCATGCGGCAGGGCTACATCAGTGTGCGGCCCACGGTGCGCATCCGGGAGGAAGCCCTTGCGGGCGGCAGGACCGACTATGTGCTCTGCTTCAAGAGCGAAGGCGGCCTTGCCCGGGAGGAGATCGAGCGCAGCATCGACAAAGAACTGTTTGAGGAGTTGGAACACAAGATCATCAGCAAACCCCTCATCCCCAAGACCCGCCGCACCTACCGCCTGCCGGACGGCAGCGTGCTGGAAGTGAACCATGTGGACGCAGGCCGGCCCACCGCGTTCTGGTATGCGGAGGTGGAGTACCCCACCGTGGCCGCCGCCAACGCCTGGCAGCCTGCCGCCTGGGGCCTTGCCGAGTACCTGGGCGACGAGGTGACCGGCCAGCCCGGCCAGAGCATGGGGGCCTACTGGCTGCAGACCCGCGGCTGACCCCCTTACATTACAAGAGAGAAAGGATCGTATCGTTACGAAAAAGGCAAGATTCAAGCTGGAGCTTCAATACAACTCCCCGGTGATCCTCACCTTTTTTCTGCTGTCGCTTCTGGTGCTGTTCCTCGACCAGTGGACCGGCGGCTGGACCACCATGCACCTGTTCTGCGTCTACCGCTCGTCGCTCAAGGACCCGCTGTTCTACATCCGGCTGTTCGGCCATGTGCTGGGCCACGCCGGGTGGGAGCACTTCCTGAACAACATGCTGCTGCTGCTGGTGGTGGGCCCGCCCATGGAGGAAAAATACGGCAGCAAGGCCCTGCTGGGCGGCATCGTGTTCACGGCGCTGGTCACCGGCGTGCTGCAATGCGTGCTGTTCCCCCGCACCGGGCTGCTGGGGGCGTCGGGCATCGTGTTCATGCTCATCATGCTGTCGTCGCTGGCGGGCTTTTCCGGCGGCATCCCGGTCACCATGCTGCTGGTAGCGGCGCTGTACTTCGGCCAGCAGGTGTACGACATCCTCCTCGTGCACGACAACGTGGCCAACTTCATGCACATCGTGGGCGGGCTGTGCGGCACGGCCTTCGGCTACTATTTCGCGCTGCCCCGCCGCAAACGCCGCCGCTGACGCATCCAGCGAGGCCGCTTCTTCCGAGGCTGCTTCCAGCGAAGCCGCAGCCTCCAGCGCCGCAGCACAGGAAAGCATCCTTGCATCAACCGGGCAGGAGAGGGCAGGACCTTTCCTGCCTTTTTCGTTGCACCGCCCGCCGGAACGTGCTATACTGGAACAAAAAACAACCAAGGTTGTACAAAAGCGAGGAAACGACCATGAAGCGGGCATATATCAATGGCATTCTGCTGGACGGCACCCAGCAGATGGAGCCGCAGGCACACAAGGTGCTGCTGTGCGAGGACGGCGTCATCACCGCCGTTGCGGACGAGGGCACCGACCTGGACGGCTATGAGGTCATCGACCTCCACGGCGGCTATGCGATGCCGGGACTCATCAACCTGCATGTGCATCTGGCCGGCAACGGCAAGCCCAGCGCAAAGCCGCGGGATAATGCGGCGCTGGTGCGTAAAATTCTGAGCAACGGCCTGACCCGTGCGGTGGCTTACCGCATGGTGTGCAGCTATGCAAAGCTGGAGCTGCTGGGCGGCGTGACCACCATCCGCACCGTGGGCGGCATCGCGGATTTTGACACCCGCTGCCGGGACGATGCCCAGGCCGGGAAGATCCTGGCCCCGCGCATTCTGGCCGCCAACGAGGGCATCTCGGTGCCGGGCGGCCACATGGCAGGCTCGGTGGCCGTGGCGGCCCACAACAACGGCGAGGCCCTGACCCAGCTCACCAAGGTCAGCACCCAGCGGGTGGACCTTATCAAACTGATGATCACCGGCGGCGTGCTGGATGCCGCCGAAAAGGGCACCCCCGGCGAGCTGAAGATGCCGCCGGAGATGGTAAAGGCCGTGTGCGATCAGGCCCACGCCATGGGCTATCCCGTGGCGGCCCACACCGAATCGCCCGAAGGGGTGAAGGTGGCGCTGGAAAACGGCGTGGATTCCATCGAGCATGGCGCAAAAATGGACGAAGAAACGGTAAAACTGTACAAGGAGCACGGCGCGTTCCTGTGCACCACCATTTCCCCGGCGCTGCCGTATGCGCTGTTTGACACGGCGGTGTCCGGTGCGTCGGAAAAAGACCAGTACAACGGCAGGATCGTGTTTGACGGCATCGTGGAAAGCGCCAAAACGGCGCTGGCCAACGGCATCCCGGTGGGCCTTGGCAACGACGTGGGCTGCCCTTACATCACCCAGTACGACTTCTGGCGGGAGCTGTGCTACTTCCACAAATATTGCGGCGTGAGCAACCAGTTTGCCCTGTACACCGCCACCCTGCGCAACGCCCGGCTGGCCGGGGTAGGGGACGTGACCGGCTCGCTGGAAGTGGGCAAGAGCGAGGACCTCATCGTCACCTGTCAGAACCCGCTGGAGGACCTGCGGGCGCTGCAGCATCTGGAGCTGGTGGCCTGCCGGGGCCGCGTGGTGAAAAAGCCCGCGCCCAAGCGCAGCCAGACCGTGGACAAGCTGCTGGACCCCTATCTGGAATAAGAATTTATCCTAGAAAGGCTCTCCCGCAAGGGGGAGCCTTTTTACATGCTCGCCATCACGGCCAGAATGCTCTGCCAGCTTTTGGTGCGGGCGCAGGCGGGGGCCGGGCGTGCCGGACGGCTCACCGGCGGGGTCTGGGGCTGCGTCTGCAGCTGGGCGGCAGCCGGTACGGCCGGGTGGAAGAACATCTCCACTGTGCCGCTCTGCCACTGTGCGGCCAGCTGGGCGGCCTCCGGGTCGGCCTGCAGGGTGCGGCGCTCGGCTCCGGCCAGGCTGTCGGCCAGCCAGTACAGGATGGCGGCCACCGGCAGGCAGGGGGCCTTGCTCAGGGTGCTGTAGCTCCAGTGGGCACCCCGGCCCACAAAGCTGTCCACCGTGATGACGGCCCCGGTGCGGGCGTCACGGGGCAAAGGCAGATCGCAGTCCGTGCCCGCCAGCGTTTCCAGCTCCTGCACCATGCGGTCGGTGCGGGCAGCGTCCAGCCGGTCCTCGCGGCAGCAGGCGTGGAAGTCGGTGTCCTCCAGCAGGCTCTCGGCCTTGGCGGGGAACTGCCCGGTGAGCTGGCCGCTCTCGTTGTGGCAGAGCATCCACCCCTTGCGGAACAGCTGGAAGTTCAGTCCTCTGCGGCCCATCGTGGAGTAACACACGGTGGCGCAGTGCTCCCCGGGCATCCGCCGGACTTCCAGGTAGGCGTCGTTGCCGCAGAGATCCTGCAGGCGCACGGCGGCCAGAAGCTGCGCCCCCGGCAGACGGGATGACATGGCGTTGTGCATGGCGGTAAAGTAGCGGTTGGCATCCATGATACGTTCCTCCCTGAATGGTTCGACTGACAGCAAAGTGTTGTATTCAAAGGACTTCCAACGCGGGCCGCCGCCGTGCACTGCGGGGGACATCGCGTGTTCCTGTGGTTCGTCTGAACATAGTATAGCATAAACCACGACAAAAAACAACTAAAAGTTTGCAAAAACAACCAGATTTTTGCGAACGCCCCGGAACTGCTCCAAAATACAACGCGACGGTTGGTTGTAAAATGCCCGAAGCGGTTGTGTGCCGGACAACAAAAAAGCCTTCCCCCAAAAGGGGAAGGCAATCTCTCAATCTCCCAGCTCCCGGATCTCGTTCTGGATCAGGCGGCCGGCGGCGCGGGCCAGCTGGTCCATGCCGCGGATGCGGGCCATATTTTTACCATAGATGCGGGCAGCGTCGGCGGCGGAGCGGTCCTCGCCCATGAACACTGCCGACACCCGGATGCCCTTGCGCTGCAGCACGCGCACCTGGGCGGCCGCGTCGGCCACACCGGCGGCGTCCTCGTAGCCGCAGCCCAGCGGGTTTTCCGGGCTGGGCGGGATGCGGCGGCTGTCGTTGGGGGAAGCGTCGGTCAGCAGGATGAGCAGGTGCCGCGGGGCGGGGCCGGGGGCAAAGTCCAGCAGATCGCCCGCCGCCAGCAGGGCCAGGCCGTCGCGGTTCCAGCCGGAGGCAAAATACCGGTTGATGTTCTGGCGGTTCTTGTCGGCAAAGTCCTTGAGCACCCGCAGCACGGTGTAGCCCCGCAGGCTGCTGAAGGCACTCACCCGCACCGGGATGCCGCAGTTGGCCAGGCTCTCGGCCAGGATGGACCCCTGCGCCGCGATGACCTCCTGACAGTGCAGGCGGGAGGCGGAAGCGTCCAGCAGCAGGTCCACCGTAAAGGCGGGGTGATTTTCCTCTTCGGCGCACAAAAACACCCGGTCATCGTTCAAAAGCGGGGCGCGCCACACCCGCCCGGGGTCCACATTGCCGCTGCGGGCCACCCGCGCGTTGGGCTGCTGATGCACCAGAATGCAGTTGCGGATCTGCTCGGTGAGCCGCAGCACCACGCTGCGGTGCAGCTCCTGATTCTTGGCGTAGTAGGCGCGGTTGCGGTCGGCCTGCAGCTCGGCCTGTTCGGCCAGATGCCGGGCCTCCGGGGTGGGGGCCTGTTCCGGGCTGGGCACGCCCGCGCTGAACCACAAATGGCACCCCAGATGCACCCCGGTGCACAGCTCCTGTTCGGCCTTGCGCAGCCGCTCCGGCGGGTAGAGGGAACGGCCGAAGCAGCTCTCGATGTAGGCGCGGTCCTGCGCGGCGTTCTGCTTCAGGGTAATGTGGGCCTGCCGTTTGTCCACGCTGGGGCCGCTGCCGGCGGCGTCCACGGCGTTGGAGTGCTCCACGGTCACTCGGTCGGTCTTGATCATCTGGGTGGGCAGGGCCTTGGTGGCAAGGGTGGCCAGCAGGCCGTCCAGATGCAGGTGCAGCGCCGCTTTCGGATGCACGGTGCCGTCGAAGAGGTCAAACTTTGCGTACACGGCCAGCAGGGCGTCCTGCAATTGGTCCGGCTGCGGGGCGGTGTCCGGGGCCAGCGCCCGGAACAACCCGCTCTCGTAGGGGGTCATCACGGGCAGATTGCGCCCCAGCACGCTGCGCCAGCGGGCCGCCTGCATGGTGTACACCAGCTGGTTCCTGGCCATCCACTCCTGCCGGGAAAGTTTGTACTGGATGGCAAAAAAGTAGTCGGCGTGAGAATAGCGCAGCGCTTCCAGCACCGGGCGGTGGGGCAGCTCCAGCCGGTAGGCCGCGTTTTCGAGGTACAGCCACGCCAGATCGTCCAGCATGGCCTGCCGCAGATCGCCCGCCCAGTGGTCGAAGATGCTGTTTATCAACTTGTCACCGTAATATTTGTGCACAAGGCCCACGATGGTGTTCATGTAAAAATCCACCGTGCCGTCGGTGTTGTGGGCCAGAAACAGCGGCTCAAAGCCATAGGCGCCCGCAGCCGCCCAGACCTGATTGGCCGCCCGCCGCTCCTGTGCGGTGTAGCTCTGGGCTTCCATCAGGCAAACAGCTTGGCCGCATCCAGTTTGGCCGGGATGCGGGCCGCGATCACGTCGCGGATCAGGCCCTGCTCGTAGCTGTCAAAGGCCTTGTTGGTGATGCCCATGTCCAGCGCGGCCCCTGCGGGGATGCCGCGGCGGATCAGGCGCAGCGCGTCCAGCATGCCGCGCAGGTCCAGTGCCTTGGTGGAAATTTCCGCACTGTCGCACTTTTTCTGCAAGTCGAGGAACAGCAGGGCGAACTGGTGGGCGTACTTCACAGCAAGATCCGGGAACTGTGCCCGCAGCAGCTTTTCCAGGTTGTCCTGGGTGATGGTGGGCATCTGGATGACCACGAAGCGGGAGGTCAGGGCCTCGTTCAGCTCCCGGGTACCGGCGTAGCCGTAGTTCATGGTGGCGATGAAGCGGGTCTCCTCGGCCAGCGGGATGCGGTCGTAGCCGGGCACGTCAATGGAACGGCGGAAGTCCAGCACTGCGTGCAGCACGGCCAGCGCCTCGTTCTTGGCCATGTTGATCTCGTCCAGCACGCCAAAGCCGCCGCACTGGGCGCAGCGATACACCGGTCCGGGGCGGAATTCCACCCGTCCGTCGACAAAGGTGTCCATGCCGATGAGGGAGGCCGCGTCCATGTTCACATGGAACGAGATGTCCCACGCGGGGCGGCCGAAGGCGGCGGAGAGGTTCTCGGCCAGCACGTTCTTGCCGGTGGCCTTGCCGCCCGCCAGCAGCAGGTTTTCGCCGCAGAGCAGGGCGGCCAGCGCCTGCTCCCACACCTCTTTGCCGTAGTAGGTAAAGGCCGGGGCCGGGATGCGGGGCCGCAGCGCAGCGTCCAGCGGATGGGCAGTGCGGTATTCTTCTACCGCAGAAAGCAGGGCCGGGTCCACGCCCTCCTGCCGCAGCGTCTCAAGAAGTTCAGACATTATACAATACACCTCGATGCTTTGCCGGTTGTTTGCAGCAAACCGGCTGCTCAGCCCTATCATAGCACAATCGCGGGCATTTGTGTAGGGGGTGTGCGGGGCAAAACAGCAAAGAGGGGCAGCCCCGACCGGGACCGCCCCTCTTCACATGAAAAAGAAGAAAAGAAGAAATGTTGGATCTATGCGGGAGAACTGCGCCTTATCAGGCGTTCTCCAAGCCTGCCATCTGCTTGATGGACTTAATGGCAAAGGTCAGGGTACGACCGCAGGCAGTACCGCCCATGACGCAGGGATAGTTGTTCTGGAAGAAGCTGCCGGACATATCACCGGTGATATACAGACCGGGGATCGGCTCATTGTTGCTGTCCTTGGCCTGGCAGTTCTCGGTGATGGAGATGCCCTGCATACTGCACAGCAGAGAGGCACCCAGCCAGCAGCCGTAGAAGGGAGCGGTGCGGATGGCGCTCAGACGGTAAGCGGGCTTACCGAAGTCCTCGTCGTTCTGCTTGTCGTACAGCTCGTTGTAACGCTCAACGGTAGCGAGGAAGGTGTCCTTGGCCTCACCGGTGAAGCCCAGCTTGTCGGCCAGCTCTTCGATGGTGTCGCAGACGAACAGGGTGCCAGCTGCAACAGCCTCATCGACCTTGCTCTGGAAATACTTCTCGCCGCCGTTGCGGGTCTGGGCAGAGCAGCCGATGGTGTGGAAGCGCTTTGCATCCTCCAGAACATTGGCGTCGCAGATCTGTGCGTAGACGCGGCCCGGCTGATGAGCAGCAGCGTAAACAATATCGTTGTAGGGGCTGCTCTCGTTGGCGAAACGCTCACCGTTGCGGTTGACCTTCAGGAAAGGCTGAGTGCCGGGGTTGTACTGACGGATGGGGCCGGGGAAGGCCTTGCCGCCGAAAGCGGAGTCACTTGCCACATAACCGCCGTCCACGCCGGGAGCCACGATGCCGCGATCGAACAGCATGGGAGCAGCTTCCTTGTCGAGGTTTGCACCGGCCCAGACAGCGGCACGGATGCCGTAGCCCTTATCGGCCGGAGAGTAGGAGCAGGCAGTGGTGACGGAGGTACCCAGCGGATCCAGCTGCTCCATCATGTAGGGGTTGCCGGGGAAGCCGCCGCAGGCCAGCAGAACGCCCTTGTTGGCGTTGTAGCGGATGAAGTGGTCATCCTCGGTGCTCTGGGCGATGATGCCGGTAATGCGGCCCTCGCTGTTCTTTTCCAGCTTGGCCAGACTGGTCTTGAAGTCCACATCGTAGCCCAGCTCCTGAATGTACTGCAGCAGCAGCTCATTACGGGGCAGGCCGGATGCGCTCTCGCTGGCCATGTAGTTGTGCTCCTGCACAGGGTAGAGGTAGTCGGTGTTGTGCTCGGCATTCTCTGCAGGCCATGCAGCCTCGCTGCCGGAGGTGAAATCGCATACCCAGCCGTACTTATCTTCCAGAATGCTGCGCATGAAGTCGTGCATGGCGGCAGACTCGTTGATCCAGGTCTTGACAACGCGCTGATCGCACTTGCCGGAGGCGTAGCGGGAGATCTCGCTCAGCAGCTTTGCCTTATCGGTGGCGGGTTCGCCAGCCTCCTTAGCGGCAGCAGAATCAACAGCGCCGTACCAGTGACGGGTGTCCTGCACGTTGGCGTTCTGCTCGATAACACGGAAGTTCAGGCCGTTGGCAGCAGCATAGGCGGCAGCGAACATACCGCCGTTGCCTGCACCCACAATGAGAATGTCGGTGTCCACGGTCTCAGTGATGGCAGTCTCGTCGATATCAGGCTCTTTGCCCAGCCAGTCGTTTGCGTCGCCTGTGGGCAGCTGCACGCTGGACACCACGGCCTCACCCTTTGCCTGTGCGTAGCAGCTCTTGGCAGCCTTCATCACGGCATCGGAGGTGATGGTAGAGCCGGAAACGCCGTCGATCTCGGCAGAACCGGCAGCCATCAGCTGCTCACGCAGCTCATCGGCAGCGGCAGCGCCGAAAGAAGCGGTCTCGCCGGAGGTGTCCACCACCACGTCGGTGACAGCGCTGTCGGAGAAGGTCATGGTGACCTTGACGGTGGAGGAGATGCCCTCGGCAGTGCCCTCATAGGTGCCGGGGATGTAGGTGCCGGTTGCACCGGAAGCGGCAGCGCTGCCGGAAGCAGCGGTGGAGGTGGAGCCGGAGGCTGCATTGCAGGCAGCCAGAGCGCCGGCGGTCACACCGCTCATGGCGGCGGCAGCGGCGATTTTCAGAAAGCCTTTGCGGGAGATCTTGTTCATAGGGATGCTCTCTTTCTCTTCATTGTTTGAATTCTTCTTTGTCCTTCCGCAATGCACAAGGATTGCGGAATCTTTAACAATTATAGCGATGACGGAGGGATTTTACAATTCAAATAAATTATATTATAATGAAGTGAAACTTATTTATTGCAAAAGGAGCAACACCATGAGCTTGAAGGCATTGCAGGGATTTGTGAGAATCGTGGAACTGGATAGTTTTTCGGAGGCGGCAGATGCGCTGTTTTTGTCACAATCTGCGCTGTCTCAGCAGATCCGTGTGTTGGAGGCACAGCTGAAAGTCCAGCTGTTTCAGCACGCGCAGCGCCGGGTGGTGCTGACTCCGGCAGGATGGGAATTTTATCCAAAAGCAAAGCAACTGCTGGAATTATACGAGGATGCAGTAAACTGTGCGCAGGCAGCGGAACGGAATGCAAACCCGCCCAAACGGCATCTGCTGATCGGGCATCAGAATATGCCGCTGCAGATGCTGGGATTTGACCTGTTTGCCGTCACAGAAGAGCTGAGCACCCGCTTTTCCCCCTTGATGTACAGCTGTGCCAACCGAAAGGATATCGGGCGTGCACTGTTAAACGGTGAGATCGATCTTTCGCTGCAGATCGAGTGTGCGGAGATCGCAGCAGGAGGTCTGCATTTTTACCCGGCAGTTTATATGCCGGAGATCGGCATCCCGTTCCATACGCCGCCAGAGGTGCCCCGCGGACACATTCCATTGGAGCAGGCGGTAAAATATCGGTGGATGTTTGCTGGAACACCGGAGCAATCCCTGTATGAGACGGCATTGCTGCACGAGGCTTCGAGGCGGCGGGCAGAGATCATCCGCGGCGTAAAAAGTGTGCAGTATAAGCTGCCAAGCCTGATGCTGACCCCGGCGGTGTACTACCGCAGACCGAATCTTGAGCAGGTGTTTGTTCTGGATTGGAACAAGGGAATGCGGTTTGGTATCGTTACAAAAGCGGAGCCTGATCCGGTGGTGGAGGAATATGTGCGTCAGTTACAGCACCTGCTGCCCCTGCTCTCTGAAAAATTGTTCGGCATGAAGCTGGAACCGGTGGAGGAATAAAAACAGAGCACCTATTGCCCTGAAAAGGCAGCAGGTGCTCTGTTTGCAGTTATAACGCGATGACAGGTGCTTTACTCCACCACGTCCTCGAACTGGCTGTTGTACAGGTCGGCGTAGAAGCCGCCGGCGTCCAGCAGCTGGTCGTGGGTGCCCTGTTCCACGATGTCGCCGTCCCGCATCACCAGGATCAGGTCGGCGTCCTTGATGGTGGACAGGCGGTGGGCGATGACAAAGCTGGTGCGGCCCTCCATCAGGCGGTCCATGGCGGTCTGGATGCGCTGCTCGGTGCGGGTGTCCACACTGCTGGTGGCCTCATCCAGAATGAGGATGCGGTTGTCGGCCAGGATGGTGCGGGCGATGGTGAGCAGCTGCTTCTGGCCCTGGCTCACGTTGGAGGCGTCCTCGTTCAGCTCCATCTGGTAGCCGCCGGGCAGGGTGCGGATGAAGTGGTCGGCGTTGGCAGCCTTTGCGGCGGCAATGACCTCCTCGTCGGTGGCGTCCAGACGGCCGTAGCGGATGTTCTCCATGATGGTGCCCTTGAACAGCCAGGTGTCCTGCAGCACCATGCCGAAGCCCTCGCGCAGGGCGCTGCGGTCAAAGTCGCGCACGTCGTGGCCGTTCAGGGTGATGGAACCGGCGTCCACATCGTAGAAGCGCATGAGCAGCTTGACCATGGTGGTCTTGCCCGCGCCGGTGGGGCCGACGATGGCCACCTTCTGGCCGGGCTTCACCGTACAGCTGAAGTCGTGGATGATGGTCTTGTCCGGGGTGTAGCCGAATTTGACGTGGTCGAAGGTCACCTGACCGTCGATGCAGGCGGGGTCTGCCCGGCGGGCCGGGTCGGCGGTCTGGTCCTCTTCCGGCTCGTTCAGGAACTCGAACACCCGCTCGGCGGCAGCGGCCATGCTCTGCAGCATGTTGGACACCTGCGACAGCTGCTGGATGGGCTGGGTGAAGTTCTTGACGTACTGGATGAAGGCCTGGATGTCGCCGATGGTGATGGTGCCGTTGGCGGCAAAGATGCTGCCCACGATGGCCACCGCCACATAGCCCAGGTTGCCCACAAAGTTCATGATGGGCATCATCAGGCCCGAGAGGAACTGACTTTTCCAGGCGGATTCGTACAGCTTATCGTTGGCGGCGTTGAAGTCGTTCAGCACCACGGCCTCGCGGTTGAAGGCTTTGACCACGTTGTGGCCGGAGTAGACTTCTTCCACCTGACCGTTCACAACGCCCAGAATGGCCTGCTGTGCCTTGAAGTATTTCTGGCTGAACTTGACCACGATGAGCACCAGCACCAGCGAGACCGGCAGGATCAGCAGGGCAATCAGGGTCATCTTCGGGCTGATGGACAGCATCATGACCAGCACGCCGATCATGGTGGTCACACTGGTGATGAGCTGGGTGATGCTCTGGTTCAGGCTCTGGCCCAGCGTGTCCACATCGTTGGTGATGCGGGACAGCACCTCGCCCACGGTGCGCTTTTCAAAGTAGGCCAGGGGCAGGCGGTCGATCTTCTGGCTGATCTGGCGGCGGAAGTCGTAGCAGACTTTCTGGGAAAGGCCGGTCATCAGCCAGCCCTGGACAAAGCTGAAGGCGCTGCTCAGCAGGTACATGCCCAGCAAAAACAGCAGCACCCGGCCGATATAAACAAAGTCGATGCTGCCGGTGCCCCGCAGCTTGGCGATCCAGCCGGTGGCAAGGGCCGTGGTGGCTTTGGCCAGCACCTTGGGTCCGGCAATATTAAAAATGGTGGACAGAATGGCAAAGACAATGGCCGTGATGAGCGGCAGTTTGTAGTGGCTCATGGTCTGGAGGACCTGCCGCAGCGTGCCCTTGAAGTCCTTGGCGCGCTCGGTGGTCATGCGTCCGGGTCTTGGCATATCACGCACCCTCCTTTTCCGTATTCAGTGGTTCAAGGTCCAGTTCCTTCTGGCTCAGCTGGCTGCGGGCGATCTCCTGATACTCCGGGCAGCTGGCCATGAGCTGGGCATGGGTGCCCTTGCCCACCAGACGGCCCTCGTCCAGCACCAGGATCTGGTTTGCGTGCAGCACGGTGGAGATGCGCTGTGCCACGATGATGACGGTGGCGTTGTCGGTCTGGGCCTTCAGGGCGCGGCGCAGGGCCACGTCGGTCTTGTAGTCCAGGGCCGAGAAACTGTCGTCGAACAGATAAATTTTCGGGTCCTTGGCAATGGCACGGGCAATGGACAGGCGCTGTTTCTGGCCGCCGGACACGTTGGAACCACCCTGGGCAATGGGGCTTGCGTAGCCCTCCGGCTTTGCGTCGATGAACTCGGTGGCCTGTGCGATGGCAGCGGCCTTTTTCACGGCGGCGTCGGTGATGTGGTCCCCGCCGAACTTCAGGTTGCTGTCGATGGTGCCGCTGAACAGCACGCCCTTCTGGGGCACATAGCCCAGCAGGTCGTGCAGCTGTGCCTGGGGCATCTGGCGCACGTCGATGCCGTCCACGGTCACGCTGCCGCCGGTCACGTCGTAGAAGCGGGGGATCAGGTTGAGCAGGGTGGACTTGCCGCAGCCGGTGGAGCCGATGATGGCAGTGGTCTCGCCGGGCTTTGCGGTAAAGCTGATGTGCTCCAGTGCGTCGCTGTCGGCACCGGGGAAGCGGAAGCTCACGTCGTGGAACTCCACCACGCCCTGCCAGTTCTTGTGCTCCTTTGCGGCCTTGGCGTCGGCTTCGTCCGGGTCGTGGATGGTGGCCTTGGTGCAGATGACCTCGTCGATGCGGTCTGCGGCCACACCGGCACGGGGCAGCATGACGGCCACCATGGCCAGCATCAGGAAGGACATGACGATCTGCATGGTGTAGGTGATGAATGCGATCATCTCGCCCACCTGCATGGTGCCGTTGTCCATGGCCTTGCCGCCGAACCACACGATGAGCAGGCTGGTGCCGTTCATGATCAGGGTCATAAAGGGCATCATGGCCACCATGGCGCGGTTGGTGAACAGCTGGGTGCCCATCAGGTCCTTGTTGGCCTTGTCGAAGCGCTGTTCCTCAAACTGTTCGCGGCTGAAGGCACGCACCGGCATGATGCCGGTCAGGATCTCGCGGCTGACGAGGTTCAGCCGGTCCACCAGCGTCTGCATGATCTTGAACTTGGGCATGGCCATGTTCATCAGGAAGAGGATGAGCAGCAGCAGCAAAGCCACGTCCAGCACCACGATCCAGGAAAGGCCCGAAGAGCTGCCGATGACGTGCAGCACACCGCCGATGCCCAGAATGGGCGCATAGGCCACCATGCGCAGCAGCATGACGCAGACAAACTGCACCTGCTGGATGTCGTTGGTGGTGCGGGTGATGAGGGACGCGGTGGAGAAGTTCTCGATCTCCGCATGGGAGAAGTGGATGACGCTGGAGAAGGTCTCGCGGCGCAGGTCGCGGCCGATGGCGGCGGACACCCGGGAGGCCAGGAAGCCCACCGCGATGGACACGGCCACCATCAGCAGGGTCAGGGCCAGCATCTGGCCGCCTACCTTATATAAATAGTGCATCTGCACATCGTGGGCAATGCCCTGGGCCTCGTATTCCAGCCCCACCAGCAGCAGAGCCTGGCTCTTCAGGTTCTCCACTACGGTGTCGTCCAGCTGGCCGATGGCACCGGTCAGCTGCTGCTGCACGGCGTCGCGGCGGAAGCCGGGCATCTGGCTCATGGCGGCAAACTGGCCGCACACGGTGTCCAGGTTCTCCGCCGTGGGGGCCGCAGTCTCGGTTTCCGTGTCGGTATTGCGGTCGGCACCGGAGGCCTGCAGGTCCGCAAGGCCGGTCATGCCCATGCCGGTCTGCCCGGCGGGGGTGTTGGCTGCCTGGACGGCCGCCAGATACAGCACGATGTCCGGCGTGGTCACAGCATCTTCCAGCGCAGTGCGCTCGTCGGCGGTCAGGTCGGTGCGCAGGCGCAGCACATCGCCGTCGGCGGTGTAGGCGTTCTGGAAGGCAGCGGCGTCCTCCTCGCGCATCAGCAGCGAGAGGGCATCCAGCGTGCTCTGGCGCACTGTGTCGGGCAGGGGGCTTTCGATGCCGCCCTGCTGGATGCCGGTGTCCACGATCTTGCTGGTGTAGTCCGGCAGCGACAGATCGCAGTACGCCTGCACGAACAGCAGTGCGAACACCACGAGGCAGACGGCCCAGTGACGGGCCAGCTGCTTAAAGATCTTTGTCATGGTTTGGTTCTCCCTTCGGTTTGGTGGTACGCGCAGCATTTTCCGCAAGAATGGCTTCCATCAGCGCGCCGCGCAGCGCTTCCATCTGGGCCAGCTGTTCCGGCTCCAGCCGGGCCATGACACTGGAAACGTAGTCCCCAAGAGCAGCCTCGCACTGTCGGCAGGCCTCGTATCCCTTGGGCGTGAAACGCACCAGCGTCTTGCGGCGGTCGGCAGGGTCGGCAAAGCGTTCCACAAGGCCGTCCTGCTCCATCTGCCGCACCGTGCGGGAAATGGCAGGAAGCGGTTGATGAAGCTCCTGAACAAGGTCGGAGATATAAACGGCACCGTCCTGTCCATGGAGCCGAATGCAGCCCAGCAGCCCTTCCAGCATGGGGAAGTGGCACTTGGGGCAGTCGGCCAGAGCGGCCTTCATGCCGGCCTTGGATGCTTTGCTCAGCCGGTGGATGTAGCGGCAAAGCCCACGGAAACTCAACGTGGATTCCTCAGACACGCGATCCCTCCTCTCAAAAATTGCTTAACAGCTGTTAACTGTTAACGCTTGATAATAATAGGCTTTTGCAGGCCGGATTGCAACCCCCTGCAGGGATTGTTTCACAAAAGTTCACAAACGTTTGTGTCCCGCATACACATAAAGCAAAGGGGGCATCGGGCATGGAACAGCGTTTGTGGATGATCCTGCAATTGTTCGGCGGGGCGGCGCTTTTCTTATACAGTATGGACACCCTCACGGACGCTTTGCAGCAGGCGGCGGGGGACACCCTGCGGCAGGCCCTTGCCCGGCTCACGGTCCACCCGCTGGCCGGGGTGCTCACGGGGGCGGCGGTCACGGCGGTGGTGCAGAGCAGCTCGGCGGTCACGGTGCTGGTGCTGGGCCTTGTGGGGGCCGGGCTGCTGACCCTGCAGCGGGCCGTGCCGGTGGTGTTCGGAGCCAACATCGGCACCACGGTCACCGCGCAATTGCTGGCCTTCCGGCTGGAGGATGCCCGGTATCTGCTGCTGGTGGCGGGGCTGCTGCTCTGGTTCGCGGGGCGCGGGCGTCTGCACGCAGCCGGGCAGGCGCTGTTTGCGTTCGGCCTGCTGTTTGAGGGCATCGCGGTCATGGCCGAGGCCATGGAGCCGTTGGCAGCGGGGCCGGTGTTCCGGCAGTGGATGGCCCAGGTGCGGCACCGCCCCGGCCTGGGCCTGCTGGCAGGGCTGGGCATGACCCTTGCCGTGCAGAGCAGCTCCGCCACCATTGCGGTGCTGCAGCGGGCGGCCGCCCGCCCCGGGCCGGACGGCGGGTGCCTGCTGGGCCTTGCGGGAGCCATCCCGGTGCTGTTGGGGGACAACATCGGCACCACCGTCACGGCGGTGCTGGCATCGGTGGGGCAGAGCCGGGACGCCAAGCGTCTGGCGGCGGCCCACGCCCTGTTCAACCTGTCCGGGGCGGCGGTGTGCTGGCTGCTGCTGCCCCAGTTCACCGCGCTGGTGCGGCTGGTCTCGCCCCACGGGCCGGAGAGCGCCGTGCTGGCCCGGCAGATCGCCAACGCCCACACCCTGTTCAATCTGGGCTGCACGGTGCTGTGGCTGCCCCTGACCCCTTGCATGGTGCGCATCGTGTGCATTCTTTTGCCGGAAAGGCACGCCCCTGAGTTGAAATGAACGCCTTAAAATGGTATAATGACAATGTATCGAACAAATTTTGTGACGCTTTTGTTGCACAAATGATAAACGGACCCTTCTGTGGGCCTGCAGCGGTGTGCGGCTGCCAGGGCACAGAGCGAACCAAGAGGACGTGTTTACTATGAAGGATATCATCAACGGGTTGATCGAGCGGTTCCGCAGGCAGCATGTACAGGCCCGGCGCTATGTGGCCATGATGCTGGTGCTGGCCCTGCTCACCACCCTGTTCGTCAACTGGCAGCTCCATGGGGTGGGCATCTCCATGACTGCCGACTACCACTGCGGCTACGAGGAGCACCAGCACACGGCGGCCTGCTACGAAAAAGTGCTCACCTGCGGTTACGAGGAGGGCGAGCCGGAAACGCCCGTCACCTCTTCGGACAGCAGCGCCGATCCGGTGTCCGCCTACAGCGCGGCCGAGCCGGAAGAGCTGGAAGAGCCGGTGCAGACCGAGCCGGAGACCATCTGGGTGCCCCATGAGCACACCGATGCCTGCTACGAGGAGCACCGGGTGCTGACCTGCTATCAGGAAGAGCACGAGCACACCGACGACTGCTTTGACGAGTACGGTGCGCTCATCTGCGGCGAGTTCGAGCATATCCACGACGACAGCTGCTACACCACCGAGTATGAGCTGGTGTGCGGCCTGGACGAAGGCGAACTGGTGGAGGAGCCCAACCCCGCCTATCAGGAAATGCCTGCCAGCCGCCCCGTGGTGGACCTGCCCACTGAGCCGGCCGAGACCACCCCGGACGAGCCCACCCCGGACGAGCCGGTGCTGCATCACCACACCGACGCCTGCTACACCGAGGAGCTGGTGTGCACCATCCCGGAGCACCACCACACCGTGGAGTGCCTGGCCGATACCCAGGCCGACGTGGAGACTGCCGAGGAATGGCAGGCCGCGGCCAACGTGGCCCTGAACGGCAACTGGGCCGAGGACCTGCTCACCGTGGCAAAGTCCCAGCTGGACTACCAGCAGAGCGACAAGAACTTCAAGCTGGATGTGGAGGACCAGCAGGTGCTGCGCGGCTACTCCCGCTATGGTGCCTGGTACGGCAACCCCTACGGTGCTTGGGACGTGATGTTCCTGTCCTACTGCCTGCACTTTGCGGGTGTGCCCCAGACGGTGGTGCCTCAGCGTGCGGGCGTGATGGCCCTGCACAGTGACCTGCGCGGCTCCCAGTGGCTCACCGACGCCGACGGCTCCACCGCAAGGCCCGGCGATATCGTCATCTACAACACCCTCACCACCGAGCAGGTGGCCGTGGACGAGAGCTCCTATGGCATCGCCCTGCTGGACCTGGACGAGGACCCCGACACCGCCGCCCAGCTCACGGTTTCCGAGCCGCAGGTGGACACCCGCACCGTGACCACCGAGACGGTGGGCGTCGTGTCCGCCGTGGACCCCGACGCCGGGACCCTGACCGTGATCTCCGGCAACGTGGACGGCAAGGTGGCCGAGGTGCCCGCTGCCATGTCCGACGTGACCAGTGTCATCTCGGTGACCGGCGCCTATGCCGCCGAGACCACCGCTGTGGCCCCGGAGGACCCGGCAGGCTCCCAGGAGGAGCTGGACGGCAGCTATGCGCTGCTGGAAGATGAGGATGGCTTTGGGGCTACCGTGGACTGGGTGGGTGACGCCGACCCCTACGGCATCGCCCTGCTGGCTGCCGGGGACGACCATGATCTGAACACCTGGATCACGGATGTCAATTATGAAAAGACGACCGACGGGAAAACATGGACGTCTATCGGCGCGGGCAACGTGACCGTGGAAAGCGGCACCCACGTCCGCGTGAACCTGAAGTATACCGTGAAACCCGGTGTGCTGACGCCCACCAACAATACCCTGACCTACCAGCTGCCCAAAGGCCTGCCCATGCCGGATGTGGTGATGGGCAACATCGTGGATGAGTCCGACAAGGACGAGGCCGACAATGCAAAGGTCGTGGGCAGCTTCACCGTTGACACCAACGGCACTGTGACCCTGACCTTTACGGACGAAAAGTTCATCGGCACCGACGACAAGGGCGGCCTGCCATTCACCGGTACCTTCAAGGCCGCCGTTACGGCGAGCGCCGACAACTTTGAGGACGAGAAGGAGATCAAATTCAAGGACGACTGCATCCTGACCATCAAGAAGAAAACGGCAGATATAAAGATCAGCAAAGGGAGTGGGTCTCCGCTGATTACGAACCGTAAGGACGGCACCTTTGTAAATAATTATGAGGTGACGGTGGGGACCACCAACGGCACCAAAGACCCGGTGATCCTTACGGATACCCTGAACACGAATAGGAATGGCGAAAACCGTAGCGACTACCTGAAGGGCGGCAAATATCTGGTAGACTCCTTTAAACTTTACAAGGTGGATGCTTCGGGCACAAAAACGGAGATTGACGTCCCTGCGCATGAACTGAAAACCGACGGCAACGGCAACCCCCAGGTGGTCCTTGCTCCGCTGCCTGCATTGGAGGCCGGAGAGAAGTACATCTGGAACTACGACGTTCAGCGGAACTATGCGGACTTTGACAAGATGCCCAACGGCGTCGCTATCATCAACAACACGGCGAAAGCCGAGGCAGGGCGCAATGTAAAAGATGCGGCTGACGCATGGTACACATGTAAAACCTCTCGCATTGAGAAGAAAGGCCAGTACGACCCCAAAACAGGCCGCATCCAGTGGACGATCACTGTAAAGGTACCCCATTCTTTCCTGGGGTCCTATCTCCTGCAGGGCTGCAAGATCACAGATGACTTGCCAGACGGTGTGAAAATCGTAGGGGATGTAAAGGTAGGCAACGATACGATATCGGCAGAGAATTTTCTGCAAAACGGCTATACCATCCCGGCGGGTTATGATGGAACAGAGCTGAAGATCACCTTTGAGACCACCACCCCCATCGGCGGCGGCTCGGTGACCAACACGGCACAGATCCTGACCAAGAGCAACCATACCTTTGAGGCCTCGGATACTGTGAACATCGGGAAGGGCGATTGGAGCCTGAGCAAATCCATTGCCACCAGGGGCGAGACGCCCACCTGGAACCTCTCGGCCACCAACAAGGCCGGTGAAGCGGAGTTTACCCTGTGGGATGTGCTGGACGACGCTGAGAACGACCAAGGCGAGACAAAAGAGGACACCCACTATGCCATTGCAAAAGAGCTGGATGACGCCATCAAGGCCAATCTGACCCTGACCATGCACGACAACACGAAGCTGACCTATGCGCAGGCTGGCAACACCATCGAGATGACCTACTACGCCGACAGAGACGGCACAACACAGGTAAACGCAAATAACTCGTCCACCCGTGTGCGCAGCTTTACCATCCATGTGAAAGCCGGGAACGACCAGAACCCCGTGCGCAGCATCTCGGTGACCGGCATCCCCACCCACGAGGAGCGCGACGACGTGCCCACCGGTGAGGTGTGGACCTATAAGAACACCATCCATATCCAAGGCGTGAACGGCAAGGCCTCGGACACCGATACCTACCGCAGCTACAAGAAGTTTGAAAAGGGTGTGGCCGCAAAGAGCAGCGGCGACGAGACCGGTTATCTGACCGGCAGCAACAGCTTCGAGCTGAGCGACCTCAGCGGCAACAACCTCCACTACCAGCTGGTGCTGCAGACCTCCGCCGACGATAGGGACGAGATCACGGTTACCGACACCCTGCCGGAAAACGTCGGCTTCAAGGTGGATAATGTCAAGATCGCGCTGGATGAGGGCGACTTTGTAAAGATCAAGGATAAAAAAGTAGACTGGGCGACGGCAGAGTATGACGAAACTACCCGGCGGCTCACCATTAAAATCAGCAACTACAACCAGTCGGGGCAGGAGGAACACCGCATCCGCATCCAGTACAAAGTGAGCGTGAGCGACGATCCCAGCTGGAAGAACCCCTCGGTGGGCAAGCTGATCTACACCAACACCGCCACTTGGGGCGAGCTGACCGAGACCACCACCACCACCGTCACCCGCGATGTAGAGCAGGTGAAAAAGACCGGCTGGCAGGACCCCGGCAACGACCGGAAGCTGCACTATCAGGTGGTCATCAACCCGGCCCACGAGGATCTGTCGGCCGGGCAGACCAGAGCGGAGAAGATCGAGCTGTGGGATAACATCAGCACCACCAATGGTGCCATCGCCACCGGCGATGTCAACTCGGTCAAGTTGTATTTTTACGATTACGACGAAACAGTCGGCGTGACCACCGGCAAAGAGGTGCCGCGCAACATGTACCGCATCCTGGAAGCGGACAAGAACGGCTGGCTCCATATGGAGATCCCCAATATGGCGGCCCTGATCCTTGTGTATGACTGCAATGTGAAGGATGGCAGTGCTGCCGCCAGCTACCAGGTGAGCAACACCGTGACCCTGAGCAACGGCAGCAAATCCAGCGACAGCGGCATCACCTACCAGGTCAAGGCGGATGCAACGGCCACCACCGCACAGTTCGTGCTGCGCAAGAAGGACAGCTACTCCGGCGTGTCGCTGAAGGGCGCGGAGTTCACCATTTTCCAGTACGATACGGTAAGCGGGCGGTTCGTCCCGTGGACCGGCAACGGCACGGGCAGCCTGACCACGGACGAAAACGGTCAGGCCAGTCTGGCTGTGCTGGATAGTGAGACTGCAAGCTGCCTGAAACCGGACGTGCTGTATAAGCTCGTGGAGACCAAAGCACCCACGGACTATCAGCTGGATGCCACCCCGCACTACCTGCTGTTCCGCAATAACGCCAGCGCGGAGAATGAGCAGAAGGCCTTTGCAAATGCCACAGGCGTGGCTGAAGGCACCACCATCTTGACCGTGAATGACGAGACGGTGGACCTGAACAGCAATGTGCAGGTGGGCAGCGACGCCGGCACCACCACTGCTGAGTACAGCAACGTGTACAGCAAGCTGACCGTCAGCAAGCTCTGGCTGGACCAGGATACCAAACAGCCGGTGGAACCGGCGGTGAACAGCATCCACATCAAGGTCTGGCGGTACACCGATGACCCCGCATACAAAACGCCGTTTGACGAAGCCGACCTGACCGCAGATAACAACTGGACCTGGTCCGAGTCGGGGGACAAGCTGCCCCTGAAGGACGAGAAGGGCAATGCGTACCACTACCTGGTGGAGGAAACGACCACCGGCAACTGGAACGTGTACATTGACAACAACGGCGTGCAGACCGGCAATATCACGGTGCAGAACTACGTTTACACCGGCTACGAGCTGCCGTCCACCGGCGGCATGGGCACGGCACCCTTCGGGGTGCTGGGCGGCGCACTGGCCGCTGCAGCAGCCCTGCTGCTGGTCCGCAAACGGAAACAGAACGAGGAGGAGTGAGCAGCCATGAAACAAAACAAAAACAACCGGTTTGCCGCTCTTCTGCTGGCGCTGTGTATGGCCGTGTGCTGTGCACTGCCCGCGCTGGCAGCCCCCGCGGCCAGCGCCAACATCGACCTGAGCCGCACCGGCAGCATGGACGTGACCCTGTACGACCACCAGAACGACGTCCCCCTGCGGGGCGGCGCACTCACCGTGTACAAGGTGGCGGACGTGGCCCGCACCAACGGCGACCTGCACTTTGTGTACACCGCCGACTTTACGGGCTGCGGCATCGCGCTGGGCGACCTGACGGACAGCACACTGGCTTCCAGGCTGGAAGCCAAGCTGCCCGCCCGCGCCGCCGGCACCACCTATAAGATCAGCGAGCAGGGCACCGTCTCCTTTGACGCGCTGCCGCTGGGCCTGTACCTCGTGGTGCAGACCGAGAACTCCAAGGGCTACGAGGCCATCAATTCCTTCCTGGTGTCGCTGCCCATGGCGGACGAAAGCGGCTGGCTCTACACCGTGGACGCCACCCCCAAGGTGGGCGCGCCCACGCAGGAGGTGACCCCGCCCGAACCGGGCAAACCGTCCGAGCCGGAGAAGCCCTCGGAACCGGACAAGCCCACCCAGCCCGGCACCCCGGATGAGCCGGACAACCCGGACATGCCGGTGGACCCCAACGACCCCAACCGCCCGGTGTCGCCCGGTACGCCGGATAACCCGGTGAACCCCGGCAACCCGGACAACCCCGTGGCCCCCGGCAACCCGGACAACCCCGTGGCTCCGGGCCGCCCGGACGGCAATGCACTGCCCCAGAGCGGCCAGCTGAACTGGCCTATCCCGTTCATGGCTTGCAGTGGCGTGCTGCTGTTTGCCGTCGGCTGGGTGCTGGACCGAAAGGAGACGCTGGCATGAACACAAAGCAGAAGATCGGCCGCGCCTGCATGATCGTGGGCATCCTGCTCATTCTGGGCGCACTGGCCCTGCTGGGCTATAACCAGTGGGACGCCAACCGCGCCGACAAGGCCTCCCAGGACGCCCTGGGCAAGCTGGAAGAGACCCTGACCGAGACCATTGAGGACAAGACGAAGGACGAAGAGCCGGTGGTCCAGCCGGAGTTGGACCCGGAGCAGGAGATGACTGTCACCGACATCGACGGCTGGGGCTACATCGGCTACCTGTCCATCCCGTCCATCGGGCTGGAACTGCCCGTGATGAGCGAGTGGAGCTATGCGGGCCTCAAGGTGGCCCCGGGCCGCTACAGCGGCTCCACCTACGCCGACAACATGGTGGTCTGCGCCCACAACTACGCCAAGCATTTCAGCCCCATCAAGTGGCTGGCCCTGGGCAGCGAGGTGTACTTTACCGACATGGACGGCCAGCGCTGGAGCTATGAGGTGTCCAACGTGGAGACCATCCAGCCCACCGACATCGACAAGATGATCACGGCCAGCGACGAGGACGCCTGGGACCTGACCCTGTTCACCTGCACCACCGGCGGCCGCGCCCGCTGCGCCGTGCGCTGCACCCGCACCGGTTACCCGGTCTTGGAGACCAGCGCGGCAGGGCGGATCACGGAGTAAGCAGGACGATTTGGAATTGCCTCCGCTTTGCTCTGGCAATATCAGCGGAAAATTATTTTTAAAGATATGCAATCCCGGAAAATCTGCGGATTTTCCGGGATTGTTTTTTCACGGATGGGCGTTAAGGAAAGTGGCCTGTTCTCTGGAAGGCAAACGATTTAGAATGCCCTCCGCGTTGCTCTGGGCATAAATAGCAGAAAAATTATTTTAGATTTTGCAAATCCGGCAGGGCTGCGGCCCCGCCGGATTTGCTTTTTCACGGGAGAGGGCGTTACGGGAAGTGGCATCGGCTGCTGTTGGCCTGCGGCCAAAGCGCAGCAAATCAAATGCCTTTTACGGCAACGCTCCTCACCGGGGAGCTGGCGCGCAGCGACTGAGGGGCGTTCCAATCGGTGGAAGCCGAAAATACGGTGAAAAGATCTTCACGCCGAACAGGCGTGAATCTTCAGTATTTTCGGGTGGAGCCTACTTCTTTGGGGTCTGAAAGGGGCGAGCAGCCCCTTTCTTGCAACGACGACGACCGCTGCCTGCGGCAGAAACAGGGAGGAGTTGTTGGGGCCGTGGCCAGCAGGATGCAAGGCCCACTCAAGGGCCGTAGCATACGCTGGGAGCCACAACCCGTCCAGGGGAGAGGGGTGTCCAGAGGGAGAGAGGGGGGAGTCGAAACACCCCTCTCACCCTCTGGCCCAGCGGAGCGACCCCGGCGGCGATGCCGCTTGCAAAAGCCATCGGGCCTGCCCCACGCGATTGCACTCTGCATGGGAAACATTACAAAAAAGCACCCGCCATGCGGATGCACAGCGGGTGCCTTGAAGGGCTCTGCGGGGATGCTCAGTGGGTGGTGCCCATGTCCACAGCCAGGTCGGCGTCGTTCTTCACAACGGCCTCCACGGCCTTCTCCAGGCCGCGGGCGATCTGGTGCAGGTCCATGCTGGGGGTGCCCAGGGGCTTGTTGACCACCTGCTCCATGGCGTAAGGCACATGGATGAAGCCGCCCCGGATGTTGGGGTACTTCTTGTCGATGAGGTACAGCAGGGTGTACATCAGGTAGTTGCACACATAGGAGCCTGCAGTGTAGGACAGGGCGGAGGGGATGCCTGCGTCCTTGATGTTCTGCACCATGGCCTTCACGGGCAGAGAAGTGAAGTAGGCGGTCTCGCCGTCCTCCTGGATGGTCACGTCGATGGGCTGATAACCGGCGTTGTCGGCAATGCGGCCGTCCATCAGGTTGATGGCCACCTTTTCCGGGGTGATGGCGGAGCGGCCGCCGGCCTGACCGATGCAGATGACCACATCGGGCTGGTTTGCCTGAATGGCAGCTTCCAGCACCTCACCGGCACGGATGAACTCGGTGGGCACTTCCTGCTTGACGATCTCGGCACCGGCGATGGTGTCGGGCAGCAGCTTTACCGCCTCAAAAGCGGGGTTGACGGTCTCGCCGCCAAAGGGGTCGAAACCAGTGAGCAGAATCTTCATAGTAAAAAGCCTCGATTCTCAGATATAAATGGACGGCTCCAGAACGGTGAGCTGTCCGTGATCCATGATCATGCGGTTGTCCACATAGATGCAGGGAGCGTGGGTGACCAGATCGTAATGGCCGGAAGCATCCTGCACACCGCCCAGCGCAATGTTGCGCCCGAACCCGATGTGGAAGGTGCCATAGGTGGATTCGTCCTCGATGTAGCAGTTGCCTGCACAGCGGGAGTGGGTGTTGAGCCCGATGCCGAACTCCGCCGCCACCACCATGTTCTCCGGGTCGTGGAAGCGGGCCAGAAACTGCTTGAGCCGCCTGCCGCTGGCATTGTCCTCGATCTCCACGATGCGGCCGCCGCGCAGCTCCACCCGCACGGGGCTGTCCACGATGCCGATATAGCCCATGGAGCCGTCCAGGATCAGGGTGCCGTTGGTGTCGCTCTCCACCGGTGCCACATACACTTCCACGCTGGCAGAGGAAAGGCCCTTGCCGTCGTGGCAGCAGCCGTTAAAGAAGCCGGGCACACGCCCCTCGATGTTGAAATCCAGGTTCGTGCCAAGCTCCGTGGTCACATGGATGTGGCTGGCGTTCTGGTAGCAGGCCATGATGATGCTGGCCATGATCCTGCTTTTGGGCAGGCTCATGTTCAGGAAGTCGTAGCTCAGCAGTGACTGCCCGTTGCTGGTGCTCAGCGGCAGCGACAAAAACCGGTTGCGGCGGGCGATGACCCGCTTGACGGCCCGTGTGGTGATGAGGGAATACTCGGCAGCACCGATCACGGCGTTGTAGGGGTCAAAGGCGTCCTCACGGTCGTCGAAATACTGGCCCACCTGCTCGTGCAGGTCGTCCAGCATCAAAACATCCGCCACGCTGCCCACCGCCTGTGCGGCTTGCTGCATGGCTGCCACCTCGACAGCATACTTCTGGCTGGATACGATCAGGATGCGTTCGCCTGCACGGAGCCGGACCCAGTCCCGTATAATGACATCGGCCCCGTGCTGTATTGCTTGTTCCATTGAATCACTCGATCTAACAACAAAAAAATCACTTCAGGAGGATCATCATCACGATCTGGACCACCATCATGATGATGGCGACAGGAACCTGATTCTTGATGACGCCCATGGGCTTCTTCATATCCAGCAGTGCCACGGGCACGGTGTTGAAGTTTGCAGCCATGGGGGTGCACAGGGTGCCGCAGAAGCCGCAGGTCAAAGCCAGCATGCCGATGACCACCGGGTTTGCGCCGTGGGCCAGCACGAACGGGTAGCCGATGCCCACGGTCATCACGGTGATGGCGGCGTAGGCGTTGCCCATGATCATGGTGAACAGCATCATGCCGATGGCGTACACCACGATACCGGCGTTCACATTGCCCTCGGGGATGATGTGGCTGACCAGGTCCGAGATCACATCGCCGACACCGGCAGCGGTAAAGACGGAGCCAAGGCAGGCCAGCAGCATGGGCAGCATGGACAGGGGGCCCACGGTGGACAGCATGCGCTCGGAATCGTTCAGGAAGGTGGAGGGCTTGTTGTCGCGGTTCATGATCATCAGCAGGATGATGGCCACGAGAACGCCCAGAGCCACGCCGTTCAGGGCGGACAGGCCGATGCCCAGGCCGGTGATGGCGCAGACGACGGCCAGCACGCCGATGCTCAGGGTGGGGACAAAGATCTTCATGCCGATCTTCTCATAGGTAGCCTCGGTCTCGGCCTTGGTGGCAGCAGAGACAGCGCCCTTCTTGACCTTCTTGAGGATGGCGGGGATGCACATCACCACCACCAGGATGCCGCTCACCAGAGAGGGCAGCCAGCGGCCCAGGGCAAGCACGACGCCCAGCACGGCCCAGAAGATAAAGGTGCCCACGGGTTCCGGGTTCTCCTTATCCTTCAGGTTCTTCACACCGCAGTAGATGCACAGCAGGCCGATGATAAAGTAGATGATCTCCATCACCTTGGTGGACAGGCTGTAATCAGCACTCATAAAAAAGCTCATTCTTCTGTCCTCCCTTACTTATAGTACTTCTGGATCATCTTGCGATCCTTGATCACATAGAATACGATGGCGACCACGGTGGCAATGATGCACACGGGGATCTCGATGGCAGCCAGCTGGGCCAGCTCCACCTCGATGCCCAGGCCGGCCAAAGTGCTCTGCACCAGCAGGCCGCCGGAGCCGCCCACGAACAGGACCTGACCGAAGAACCAGGTGATGTTCTCCATGCCGGAAGCCATGCCTTTCAGCTCCTCGACATGCTCCTCATTGGGCTCATAGCCCTGTGCCACAATGGCACCTTCGGCCATGGGCATGATGACGGGGCGCACGAAACCGGCCACGCCGCCAAAGCCCACGTTGAAGGCTGCAAAGATCGAGCGCATCACGCCGTAGATGCCGATGACCAGGCCGGAGGTGGCACCCTTGAACTTGCCGATCAGGGCAGCGGCTGCTTCACGCAGGCCGTTGCGCTCCAGCGTGCCGGTGACCAGCATCACGATGATGAAGATGGCCATGCTGCGGTTTGCCACAAAGGTGCTGCCCAGCGTTTCCAGCAGAGTGACCGGGCCCAGACCGCCAACCAGTGCAGTCACAACGGCTGCCACCAGAATGACCAGAATGGAGTCCAGCTTCAGTGCAAAGCCAGCGATGACGATGACAATGCCAAGTAGTTTCAGTAGTTCCATAATTGCCTTCCTTTATACTTATATTTTCCCGGCGCTGTGCTGGCGGTCCGCCTGTGGGTCAGCAGGCAGGCCGTCGGCACTACGCCGAAAAGTCCTGAGAAAATGCCTTACAGGCGGATAAACGCTGCCAGCAGCAGAGAAAAGCCTCCTGCCGTAAGCCACAGCGGCACCAGACGACGGCCCAGGTGAGCTCCGATATCGCAGTGCTCCAGCACCCCGGAGGCCTTCATGGGCACCACCGTGGTGGCTTTGGGCACGGCCTCTGGGCTGCTGTAGGGGTTGGTGGAGGTAAACTCACCAGTGCCGATCTCCCCGGGGCAGGCGTACACCCCAAACCAGGAGGACAGCAGCCCACCCTTGCCAGCGCTTGTCTTGCACACGCGCACCAGCTGCACCGTAAGGGCCTGGGCCTGCTTTTCTTCCACCAGCAGGTTGACCCGGACCATATTTACCAGGTTCAGTATCGAGGAAATGGCGATGAGAGCGTCCAGGATCAGGACCAGGATCAATAACGAGTGCATGGGGCACACCTCCTGCAAACAGAGCAAGGGCTGCGGCAGCCCCTGGTGCTTTCGTAAGATGGAAATAGTATACCATAAAGTGGGACGAATTGTAAATGAAATATAGATAATCTGTCTAGTCTTCCTAAAAAAGGAAAAATCCCCTGTTTCCCAAAGGAAACAGGGGATTTGCGCCGTTTGGCAGAAATTACTTGTTGCGGATGTACTCATCCATGGCCTTGGCGGCAGCCTTGCCGGCACCCATGGCCTTGATGACGGTGGCGGCACCGGTCACGGCATCGCCGCCGGCGTACACGCCGTCACGGCTGGTCTTGCCCTCGTCGCCGTCGGTGACGATGCAGCCGTGCTTGTTGGTCTCCAGGCCCGGGGTGGTGGAGCGAATCAGCGGGTTGGGGCTGGTGCCCAGGCTCATGATCACGGTGTCCACGTCCAGCTCAAACTCGCTGCCCTTCTTCTCGATGGGGCGGCGGCGGCCGGAAGCATCGGGCTCGCCCAGCTCCATCTCCACGCAGGTGATGGACTTGACGAAGCCGTTCTCGTCCGGGTGGATCTCCACGGGGTTGCACAGGGTCTTGAAGATGATGCCCTCTTCCTCGGCGTGCTCCACCTCTTCCTTACGGGCAGGCAGCTCGGCCATGCCGCGGCGGTAGACGATGTACACGGTCTCGGCACCCAGACGCATGGCGCTGCGGGCAGCGTCCATGGCCACGTTGCCGCCGCCCACGACGGCGACCTTCTTGCCGGTGCGGATGGGGGTCTTGCTGGTGGGCAGGTAAGCCTTCATCAGGTTGGAGCGGGTCAGGAACTCGTTGGCGGAGTACACGCCCTTCAGGCTCTCGCCGGGGATGCCCATGAAGCGGGGCAGACCGGCACCGGAGCCTACGAACACGGCCTCGTAGCCGTACTCGCCCATCAGCTCGTCGATGGTCAGCACCTTGCCGATGACCATGTTGCACTCAAAATCCACGCCCATCTTCTTCAGGCCGTCGATCTCCTGCTGCACGATGGCCTTGGGCAGACGGAACTCGGGGATGCCGTACATCAGCACGCCGCCGGCCACATGCAGGGCCTCGTACACGGTCACCTTGTAGCCCAGCTTGGCCAGGTCGCCTGCAGCGGTCAGGCCGGCAGGGCCTGCACCGATGATGGCCACCTTGTGGCCGTTCCACTCCGGAACGACGGGTGCGGTGTGCACGTTCTCGCGGTGCCAGTCGGCCACAAAGCGCTCCAGGCGGCCGATGCCCACGGGCTCGTTCTTGATGCCGCGGGTGCACTTGCCCTCGCACTGGCTCTCCTGCGGGCAGACACGGCCGCAGACAGCGGGCAGGGAAGAGGAGCGGTTGATGACCTGATAAGCGGCCTCAAAGTCGCCCTCGGCCACATGGGCGATGAACTCCGGGATGTCGATGCCCACCGGGCAGCCGGTCTGGCAGGGCTTATTCTTGCAGTGGATGCAGCGCTTGGCCTCGTTGATGGCCATTTCTTCGGTGTAGCCCAGAGCAACTTCCTTGAAGTTCTTGTTGCGGACGTTGGGGTCCTGGGTGGGCATGGGGCACTTTTTGGGATCCATATTGAAAGCCATCTTACATTCCCTCCTGAGTCTTGAACAGATTGCAGGCTGCCTCACGGGCGTGTGCCTCAAACGGGCGGTACATGGTGCCGCGGGCCATGGCCTCGTCAAAGTCCACCAGGTCGCCGTCAAAGTCGGGGCCGTCCACGCAGGCAAACTTGGTCTGGCCGCCCACGGTCAGGCGGCAGCCGCCGCACATGCCGGTGCCGTCGATCATGATGGGGTTCATGGAAACGATGCTCTTCAGGCCATGCTTCTGGCAGGTCTTGACCACGAACTTCATCATGATCAGCGGGCCGATGGTGATGACCAGGTCGTACTGGTTGCCGGCTTCCACCAGCTCGTCCAGTGCGGCGGTGACCACACCCTTGGTGCCGTAGCTGCCGTCATCGGTCATGATGCGCAGCTCGTCGCTGCAGGCGTTGAACTCGTCCTCCAGGATCAGCAGATCCTTGTTGCGGAAGCCGATGACGCTGTGCACCACACAGCCCTGATCGTGCAGTTCCTTGGCAATGGGCAGGGCAATGGCGCAGCCCACGCCGCCGCCGACCACGCACACCTTCTTCAGGCCTTCCACCTCGGTGGCACGGCCCAGCGGGCCCACAAAGTCGTGGACGCTGTCGCCCACGTTCAGGCTGTTCAGCTCCATGGTGGTGCCGCCGACGATCTGGAAGATGATCTCCACGGTACCGGCCTCGCGGTCGTAACCGGCGACCGTCAGGGGGATGCGCTCGCTGTCCTCAAACGGGCGCACAATGATAAACTGGCCCGGCTTTGCCTTTTTGGCGATCAGCGGGGCTTCAATGACCATCTTTGTCACGGTGGGGTTCAGCGCGACCTTTTCAGTGATCTTATACATCGTGTATGCTCCTTTATGCTGACATTTCCATCTCCGCGCACAAAAACGCGCGCCGGCCTGCAAGGGGTGGGCGCAGCGTTTCTGTACGACATATTGACAAACTCTATTATAATAGTTCCCGGTGTGGAATGCAAATTAATTTTCTTCGCATCAGCGGGGCGGAACCTGAACGAAATTGAATAGTCATCGGACGTCCGATGACGTGATGCAGAGATGTCTGAAATTGCAAATTGCACGATACAGGGCCGATTGTCGGTCTTTTGCTCCAAAAATTGCAAAAAATGCAGATTGGGTGTTGACAACGGCCCCGGCTTGCGGTATAATAATCGACGTCGCCGGGAGCAACACCCCGGGACGCCACATGGAGTATGCGGCCGTAGCTCATCTGGTAGAGCGCCACCTTGCCAAGGTGGAGGTAGC
>ENA-UOOA01001686-UOOA01001686.1-human-gut-metagenome-genome-assembly--contig:-P61old-NODE-1686-length-33933-cov-10.523348_pt1 | contig 33933 bp, 39 predicted proteins | sample MGYA00242467_ERZ724014 | MGnify/ENA metagenome assembly ERZ724014 | reverse complement strand
TCGCGACGGGCACGCCAGTGTCCAATTCCATGACCGAGCTGTATACGATGCAGCGATATCTGCAATATGGAACGCTGGAAAAGATGGGCCTGATTCATTTTGACGCATGGGCTTCGACGTTCGGCGAAACGGTGACGGCGATTGAGCTTGCGCCGGAGGGATATACTTTTTCCAGACGGTAAAACTAACTTCTCTAAACTGAAAATCTACATACAGAAACGGAGGTGTAAAAAATGTCAAAAAAGGCAGGAAAAGCGAGGATTACAGCCCTTTACGAGCGCCTTTCAAGAGATGATGACCTGGTTGGGGAGTCAAATTCAATCACCAATCAAAAGAAATATCTGGAGGATTACGCCCGTAAAAATGGCTTCACCGCCATTCGCCATTTTACGGATGACGGTTATTCTGGAGTTAATTTCAACCGTCCTGGCTTCATGGAAATGATAGCCGAAGCGGAGGCCGGGAACATCGGCACGATTATCGTAAAAGACATGAGCAGGTTTGGAAGAAATTACCTGCAAGTAGGATTTTATACGGAAATCCTGCTCCCTCAGAAAGATGTGCGCTTTATTGCCATAAACAACGGCATTGACAGTAATAGCACCTCTGAGAACGATTTTGCCCCGTTTTTGAATATAATGAACGAATATTATGCCAAAGACACGAGTAATAAGATTCGGGCGGTATTCGATTCACGCATGAAAGACGGGAAGCGTTGTTCGGGCAGTATTCCCTATGGCTATAACCGGGTGGAGGGCGATAAGCAGACGCTTGTCGTTGACCCGGTCGCCGCCGAGGTGGTGCGGCATATCTTCCAGCTTGCCAACGAGGGCAAAAGCTCACGGACAATCGCCGCCATACTGACCGAGGAAAAGGTCTTAATCCCTGCCGCCCACGCAAAGGAAAACCATCCAGAACAGTACCATGGGCAGAAATACACGGACAAATATCTCTGGTCGCTGTCAGCGGTTCAGAAGATTTTGAAGCGGCAGGAATACCTTGGACACACCGTCCTGCACAGGTCTGTTGTCACGAACTTCAAGCTGCACAAGCGCAGGGAAACCGATGAAGCGGAACAGTATGTGTTTCCCAATACGCATGAGGCCATCATTTCGCAAGAGCTGTGGGACAGCGTTCACCGCAGAATAAAGCGGGTAGAGCGGGCCTCCCCCTGGGGCAGTCAATATAACCGTCTGAGCGGCTACCTTTATTGCGCCGATTGCGGCAGACGTATGACCTTGCAGACCCATCACAGTAAGAAAGACGGCTCCATTCAGCACTCTTTCCGCTGCGGCGGGTACGCCAGCCAGATCAACACCTGTACGGCCCACTCCATCAGCGCCAACAATGTGGAAGCCCTGCTCCTGTCTGCGGTCAAACGGCTTTCACGGTTTGTCCTGCAAGACGAGGAAGCGTTTGCGGCGGAACTTCAATCCCTGTGGGCCGACAAGCAGGAAGCGAAGCCCCAGCAAAGCAAGCAGGAATTGAAGCGATTGCAGACCCGATATGACGAGCTTTCCAGACTTGTGCGGGGGTTGTATGAAAATCTCATGTCCGGCCTGCTCCCCGAAAGGCAGTACAAGCAGCTTTCGGCGCAGTATGACAGCGAACAGGCAGACCTTGAAGCCAGGATGGACAAGCTGAAAGCCGCCGTTGCGGAAGAAAAGACAAAGCCCCTTGATATTGAGCATTTCATTTCCCTGATACGGAAATATAAAGACCCCGCCGAAGTGACCGATATGATGTTCTCCGAACTCGTTGACAAGATCGTTGTCTATGAAACGGCGGGGACGGGAAAGGCCCGGACGCAAAAGGTCGATATTTACTTCAACTATGTCGGGAAAGTCGATATTGCCTACACCGAACAGGAGTTAGAGGAAATCAGGGCGCAGGAGGAACAGGCTGAAAAGGAACGGTTAGCCCGCCAGCGGGCCAGGGAAAAGGCATATCGGGAGAAGCGCAAGGCGGCGAAGATTGCGGCGAACGGCGGCGTGTCTGTCCCCCCGAAGGTCTGCCCCCATTGCGGCAGGGAGTTTACCCCGGCAAGCAACCGGCAGATATTCTGCTCTGACGAGTGCTGTTATCAGGCAAGGCAGGATAAGAAAAAGGCAGAACGGGAAGCGGAGCGTGGAGAGCATTATTACCGCCAGCGCAAATGTGCTGTGTGCGGCAAGCTGTTCTGGCCTACGCACAGCCAGCAGACACTTTGCTCCGATAAGTGCCGCAAAGAGAAGCACAATCAAGTTACCTTGAAAGCCTATCACGACAAAAAAGCAAAGGAGAACGCACAATGGAACACTTCATCAAAGACGAAAGAACAGGTATCAGCTACGAGCTTATCGGAGACTATTATTTCCCCTGCCTTGCTCCCCCAGCCAGCCCGAACATCGGCAAGTACGGCAGAATGAGGTGGAGGTATCTGAAAGAGCACAGACGGGCAATTTATTCTCAGCTTGTATTGTCCGATAAGCTGGCAGGGCACCTTGAAGAAATCGACCAGTCCGCAAACGAGATGATGGAACGGCTCATAAAGGACATGGCAGAGCGTCAGGGCGTGACGGAGCGGCTGAAAGCCGAAAATCAACTGCGCTGGGTGGGAATGATGAATAATATCCGCTCTGCCGCCGAGGAAATGGTCTTGAACGATTTGATTTACGCATAAGGCAAAAGGAAGCTGTCATTGAGAGGTGGCAGCTTCCTTTTTCGGGAAGTAATCAAGAAGTCATTAAGTCCCTTGTGTAGTGGAAGGAATTAAAATCAATAACACCTCGACAAATGGGAAGTTTTCTCTTATTGAGTTCGGCACACTTCGTCCCGATAGAAACGGTCACCCTTGGACACCGTAATCAGCTCCCCCCGGTTTTCCATAGCCTGGATACGCTTGGCAATCCACCAGTCGCCGATACCCAGTTGGTGTCGCCCAATCACCTCACCAATAAGCTGAGCCACCCGAAAGGTTCCATCAGGGATATGAGCACGAATAAATGGGTCGTAGAAGTCCTCCCCAACACTGTGCAGACGCCCATTGACAACAGCACGCAAGGGCGCATTTTCCTCTCGAAGCTGTGACCACTCCATAGCGATAGCTCTGCGAACATTTTGGGGGATTTCCCGCTCCAAAGGCAGATACGCCGCCCAGTCTCCCGGAGAAAGTTCTCCCCAGTTCAAACAGGATTGCACTGTGCCATCTTCCCATGGCATCCACCGGGGCATTTCTAAAGCGGTCACAGGGCAGTTACAGTCCCGTAGTTGCCAAAGCACATCATAAAACCCACACAGGGAGTAAGGTGCGTTGCTGTACCAGATTCGCACAGCCTCGCCGTGTTTTCCACCCTCCAAAAGCCGCTCTCTGTCCCGCTGGCGTTGTTCCCAAAGCATATCTCGCTGGGCATAATCGTCCGGGTCGCAATCTGGGAGTGGGAAATCGCCCCCCAACCAAGCGGTAAGCAAATCAAACCGGGCCTTCTCCACATCAGGGCCGCTTATGGGGCCGATGTCCAATCCAACAGACGGGCATAACACATCCCCAGGGTCGCCGCCCACGGGCCGCGCCCGGCGGTTTTCTGCCTCCCATTGGGCCTTGAGCTGGGCCATAGCCTGATCCTTCTCCTCCTGAGTAGGTTCTCGCTCTCCGTCACCGAAAATAAATCCGATTGGCCCATCATCCCAACTGGACGGCCCCCAATGTGTGGCCAGCTTCAATGACCCACACTCACTGTCGGAAAAAACTATTTGTAGCATGGTAAATACTCCGTTTCAAATTGCCATTTAGTTTTTCTCAACCTTAAATTCTACAGTTCTAAACTCGAAGCCGCTTTCTTCTGGCTCTGTTCCGTCTGGCCGTTCAAGTCCTAAAGTATCATAATACTCATTTGTAAATGGAATTTGTTCATAGGGGAAATCGCTTTGCAAATCCTTGATATATTCAAACGGGGTATCTATCGGTGCTATACCTGTCCCTTTGCGAATTGTACTCAAGGCACCTTCCACTTCGGGCCGAACTCTCCATTCCTGTTCTTCTGGACTATTAACAAAATTCTCAAACCTTTTTTTATCCCACCAAATAATCTGTTGCAAAATATTTGTATTACCAGTGGCGAGTATCAGCCCCAAGAAATCGCAGAAATTACGGGCAATTGGATAGACATTGTAATCGCAGCAGGTTTCCGGGTTGACGCAGAACACCATATCTCCAAAGCTCTTAATAAAGCAGTAGTGTATGCCATTATCCCAGCCAATGATTTCCGCTCCAATAGGAGTGCAAAAATACGGTGTTTGCGTTCCCGCTTCTAAGCCAATCCAGCTACCATCTATCTTCAAGTTTTTATATTTTTCATAAAGCAGGTTCATTTAGGTACCCCCGTAAATTTAGCGTTTGTCGAATCACTATGGATATAGTATACCACCAACCCAAGCGACATTCAACCCCCATCAAAGCACACATCTGAGCCGGAGAAAAGCACCGTAGCGATACGGTGCTTTTCTGTTGCCCAGGGCAGCAAAATCAACTGAAAGGAGGTCGCACAATGACCCCAAACGGAAGCAACGACACGGTTACTTTGGAGATTATCAGGGCGAGCGAGGTCACGCCCAGGGAGGTGAAATGGCTGTGGTATCCCTATATCCCATTCGGGAAGATAACCCTGCTCCAAGGCGATCCGGGCGATGGCAAGAGCAAATTCATGCTTGCGCTGTCTGCCCTGCTGACCGATGGGAAGCCCCTGCCTTTCCAAGAGGTAGAGGAAGCAAGCGAACCCATGACGGTGATTTACCAGACCACGGAGGATGATGCAGACGATACGGTTGTGCCGAGGTTTATCGCTTCCGGCGGCAATCGTGATAATCTTATCTTCATCAAGGAGAATGAAAAGCACCTGACCTTTGGAGATGACCGGCTGCGACAGGCAATCGAACGGTACAATGTCAGGCTGCTCATTCTTGACCCGTTGAGTTCGTATATCGGGGAAGATTGCTCCATGAACGACGCCAACAAAACGAGGACGGAGCTGAACCACCTTATCAAAATCGGGCAGGAAACGGGCTGTGCAATCGTTGTTGTGGCGCACATGAACAAGAACAGGGATACCTCCCCGCTGTACCGAACCAACGGCTCAATCGACATTGCCGCCGCCGCAAGAAGTATTCTGGCGGTGGCGAGGACGCAGAACAAGGAGAACCTTTCGGAGCGGTATATGGTGCAGGTGAAGTCCAATCTCGCCCCGACCGGCAACGCCATTGTCTTTGAAGTGACCGACAAGGGCGTAAACTTCCAGGACGAAATTGAACTGACAGCGGACGAAGCCTTTTCCCTTTTTGCCCCAAAGCTGGGCAGGCCGAGCGAAAAGGTAGACGGCGCTGTTGCGTTTCTGAAAGAGCTTCTTTCAGACGGCAGGCCGCAGCTTGCTGCCGAGTGCGAAGTAAAACTTGAAGCCGCAGGCTTCAAGAAATCGACCATCAAAAAGGCCAAGAAGAAAGCCGGCGTTCACTCGGTGAAGGAGGGCTTTCTTTGGTACTGGGCTTTGACGATGGGCGAAAAACCGAAAGAGGAACGGCAGGCAGTCACGGCGGATGACGGCCTGCCGTTTTGAATTGAGGTTTTAAGGGAGGTCAAGGGGGGAAAGCCCTTGCCCACGACATCTTTGCGGCGAAGCCGAAAGTGTCATAGTGGGTTACACACATTCGCAGAATGTTGTGTAACGGCGCTCCCCCGCCACCTCTCGGAAAGGAGGAACCGATGGCAAAAGAACCAAGGCCCGATATGAGCTGCGCCCGTGTGAAGCAGTACAAGTCCTCCGACATTGGGGCGGCTGAACGGCACAATGAGAGGAAGAACGAAAGCTACGACAACATCAATGTCGTGCCGGAGCGGATACCCCTCAATGTCCATTTCTGTGACCCCGGCGGGAAGTCCTATATGGAAATTCTGCGGGAGATGGAAGCGGATGGGGCAATCAGCCTGCGGGGGCTTCGGCAGGACGCTACCCTTTTTGACGAGATTATCATTGATGTGAACACGATGTACTTTGAGCGGAACGGCGGCTATGACTACGCCAGGGAGTTCTACGCCGAGGCGGTGCGCTTTCTGGAAGATAAGTTCGGAAGCGAGAATGTCATCTCCGCCGTCATGCACGCCGATGAAATCAACCGGGCGGCAAGTGACGAGTTGGGAAAGGATGTGTACCACTACCATCTTCACGCCGTTGTCCTGCCTGTGGTTGAGAAAGAAATCCTGTGGAGCAAGCGGTGTAAAGACCCCGCCCTGCGTGGGACGGTGAAAGAGGTTATCCATCAGATCAGCCACTCCAAGAAATGGGCTTCCGATATTCCCCTCACCGATGAACACGGCAGGGCAATCCTGCGGAAGAACGGCAAGCCGAAGTACCGGGCGTCATACAGCGTCCTGCAAGATGAATTGTTTGAGCATATGCGGGAGCATGGCTTTACCGACTTCCAGCGTGGCGAGCGTGGCAGCACTTCCGAAAATCTGAGTTCGCTCCAATATCAGATTAAACAGGATACCAAACGGCTCTCCAAGCTCCAAGAGAAGGTTGCAAGGGAGCAGACCAAATACCAGGCGGCCCACGAGGTCAGCATGACCCTCAGCGACATTGACAGCATGGGTCAAAAGACCATCACGGGAAAGGTCGCTATCAGCAAAGAGGACTACTCCCAGCTTACCTCGCTGGCAAAGGAGGGCATTACCAGCCGGAACGAGATTCACAATCTGAAAGAGAACGCCCGCTATTACCGCCAGCAGTATTCCAGGGCTTCATCGGCGTTGCAGAAAGCGCAGGAACGGTATGACGCTCTGAAAGAGAAATGCCAGCCGTTTCTGGACGCTATGGAGCATTTTCCCGATGTTGTGCGGGTGTTTGTCAGCAAGGTCAGGGAGTTGTTCAGCGTCAAGGAAGCGCAGGAGCGGAGAGAAAAGGAGGAAGCGGAGCGCAGGCGGCAGGCCGAGCGTGAAGCGAGAAAACAGAAGAACAGGAGCAAGGGTTGGGAGAGATAGCCGCTTCGACTACACTCCCGACTTTTTGACTTCTTCACCTGTTCTAAACTGAACGCCCAGGCGTCGAAACCGGGCTTTCGCTGTCGGAAGCCCACGATTTTTGGAAAGGAGCACTATGGAAAATCAATATTCTATCCGTATAGGAAACACCAATTTTATTGTCAGTGTGAAGCAGTCCGAAACGGCGAAAAAGCCCATGGATACAGCGTTTCGTGGCCTTTGTGTCCATGAAGTTTTAGGCGATTGCTTTGCTTCTGACAAGTTCAATTTAGAGGAAATCAAAAAATCCTCTTGACAAACCGTCCCCGGAGGGCACCGGATACCGCGCACGGACGCGCTTTGCAAAGTTCTTTAACCTGCCGGAACTGATGGCGATGTTCAAGGAGGTTGCGGATATTAAAACGGCGGATCAGCTTCATCTGCCTGTGCCGAACGCGCACTATGAGACGATGGCGGTCAAGCCGTCCGTCTATCAGGAGGAGATGGTGGAGGCGCTGTCTGAGCGCGCTTCGAAGGTTCATTCGGGCGCGGTTGACCCGAAGGAGGACAACATGCTCCGGATTACGTCGGATGGACGAAAGCTGGGGTTGGATCAGCGGCTGATGAACCCGCTGCTGCCCGACGAACCGGGCAGTAAAGTCAACGCCTGCATGGAAAACATCCTGCGTATCTACAAAGAAGGGGATGCGCAAAAGCTGACGCAGCTCGTGTTCTGCGACCTGTCCACGCCGCATGGGGACGGTTCGTTTAACGTCTATGACGATATCCGGGACAAACTGGTTGCAAGCGGGATTCCGAGAGAGGAGATTCAGTTCATCCATGACGCGGATACGGAAATCAAAAAGAAGGATCTGTTCGCCAAGGTCAGGAGCGGACAGGTGCGGATTTTATTCGGCAGCACACAAAAACTTGGCGCAGGCACCAATGTTCAGGACAGATTGATCGCCCTGCATGATCTGGATGCGCCATGGCGGCCGGGCGATTTGGAGCAGCGAGCGGGGCGCATTGTGCGACAGGGCAACATGAATCCGGACGTGCATATATACCGATATGTCACGGAAAAATCATTCGATTCGTACCTCTGGCAGACCATCGAGAACAAGCAGCGCTTTATCAGCCAGATCATGTCCAGCAAATCGCCCGTCCGTGCCTGCGACGATGTGGACGAAACCGCACTCTCTTATGCCGAAATCAAGGCGTTGTGCGCGGGCGACCCGCGTATCAGGGAAAAGATGGATTTGGACATCGAGGTTGCAAAGCTGCGCCTGATGAAAGCGGATTATCAGAGCAATCAGTTCAAACTGGAAGACCAGATTTTGAAGCAGTATCCGGAAGAAATCCGTCAGGCACAGGAACGCGCGAAGGGCTATCGGGCGGATATGGCGCTGCTGGAAGCACATCCGCTGCCCAAGGATGGTTTTGTCGGCATGGCGATCAAGGGAAAGCGGATTGTCGATAAAGAGGCAGCGGGCAAAATGCTTCTGGAAGCCTGCCGTCTTTCGCCGCATGATATGGAGCTGGGTGAATACCGCGGCATGAAAATGACGGTGGATTATGACAGCTATCGGCAGGAGGTCAAGCTCATTCTACGCGGCGAGATGTCGCATACCGTGACCATGGGAACGGATGTGTACGGCAATCTGACGCGCATCGAGAACGCGCTGGCAAATATGCCGCAAAAACTCGAAAAGGCGGAAGAACGGATTGCCGAACTGGAACGGCAGACGGAACAGGCCAAGGCGGAGCTGGGCAAACCGTTTGCGCAGGAGAAGGAGCTGGAAGCCAAAGCCGCGCGCCTTGCCGAATTGAACACCGCGCTGAACATTGACGAAAAAAGGAAGGAGCCGATGGAGAAGCGACCGATGAAGGATGTGTTGAAAGCGTATCAGGAGCGGGCAGACGCTCAGAGACAGGGAGAAAAAGGAGGAACAAACGAATGGAACCGATGAAGAATATTCCCGTGTACAGGCATAGCGCCGCCTATGCGGTGGAGCATGGCGAGCTGGAAGCATACAAGACGTCCCGGGTGGCAGGCGTTGCCTGTCGGGATGCGATAGAAAAAGCCGTTGCGAAGCATTACAGAGATAACTGTCTGAACAAAGCGGGAGCCAGAGAGGTCATCGACGAGTTTGGCAAAGAGCGCGTGATGACGGTGCTGGCGATTACGATTCGGGACAAGCTCTACGACGGGCGATTCTCGTCCGCCAATAAAGCATGGGCGCAGGCGTTTCCGATTGAGCCGGACATCGACAGTTGGGGCGGCAACCGAAATTTGACGCTGGTTGTGCGGCAGACGCATCCGGGATTGCTCAATCTGTTCTGCGATCAGGCGAAGGCTTACGAATCGGAAAAGGTTTCGGTGCGGGAAAAGCTGAAGGCGGCAGCGAAAAACGCGCCTGTACCCTCGACGAAAAATGAAATGGAGCGATGAAGCATCGAGCAGCAAAAGAGGGATATTCAAATCAAATTCCGCGTGACGGCAGACGAACGGGCGCTGCTGGAACGGAAGATGCGGGAAGCGGGCACGACGAACATGGGCGCATACCTGCGGAAGATGGCGCTGGACGGCTACATTCTGCGGCTCGATCTGCCGGAGTTAAAAGAGATGCTTTCCCAGCTTCGCTACATGGGCAACAATGTCAACCAGATTGCCAAAAGAGCGAACGAGGTCGGCGTAATCGACGAGATGGACATTCGCGGCGTGAGCAAAAGACAGGAACGGATGCTCGAACAGATGGCGCGGCTTTTGGAAAAGCTGAGCGGGCTGAATTGAAACGCGGGAGGAGCGCCGAAACACCGGCAGCTTCTCCCGCGTTTTTTTCGTAGGGCGGCATCCTTGCCAAACAAATGAAGATGAGGTATATATAACACATAAAGGAGTGCGGATGATATGAAGAAGATGTTCAAGGTTTTGCTTTTTCCGATCTGGCTGGTTCTGGAGGTTGTCGTATTTGTCCTCAAGTTGGTGATGGTGCTTTCTTCGACAGTGCTGGGGATTCTTTTGCGGATTCTCATCCCGATGGCGTTTGTGGCGATGCTGCTGTCTGTCCGAAACGGGTTGATGCTGCTGGCGCTTGCATGGTTGATTAGCCCGATTGGGCTGCCGCGGATGGCGGATCGCGTGGTGTTTGGGCTGGATGATTTGTGCGGCGCGGTGAAGGGGCGGATCAGAGAATAATCGGGATGGAAAGAGCGGAAATGATGTGGTACAATAATGGAAAGAGAATAACAATGTAAGTTTAGTCCTGACGGAATCAGTTAATGTAGAGTAAGACATATTGTATGAAATTCTGTTATATGAGGAGGGCTTGCGTATGACGATGGATGAAAAAATCAAAACCTCCGATGAGCTGGAGTTTGCCGTATTTTGCATTGAAAACGTTGCGGCAAAGCTGGGTGTGGATGCTGAGCGCGTCTATCAGGCGTTTACTGAACAGAGCGACATTCTCAATGGTTACATTGTGCCGGAATATGAAGTGCTGCATACCCAGAGCAGGGAGTATATCGTTGATGATCTCCTTGATGTGATGAAAGAAAGGGGGGTGAAAGTATGACGCTCTATCATGGTTCTTTCTTAGAAATTGCAAAACCGGATTTGGTTCATTCACGCCCTAATGTAGACTTTGGACGTGGCTTCTATGTTACGCCGTTGTATGAACAGGCGGCGAAGTGGTGCGGCAAGTTCAAACGCCGTGGAAAAGACGGTATTATTTCCCGGTATGAATATGATGAAAGCCGGGAAACTGAACTGAAAACACTGAAATTTGATTCCTATTCCGAGGAATGGCTGGTTTTTATTCTGGATTGCCGCAGTGGGAAAGATTCGACGGATTATGACCTTGTTGTGGGCGGTGTTGCCAATGATAAGGTGTTCAATACGGTGGAATTGTTTTTTGACAGGCTGATTGATAAAACGGAGGCTATCAACCGTCTGCGGTACGAAAAACCGAATCTGCAAATATGTTTCCGCACAGAAAAGGCATTGTCTTTGCTGCATTTTGAAGGGAGTGAAACACTGTGACGGCAAATCCAATTTTACTTCAAAAAAAGTACAGTCGTGTTATTGAGTGCTTTGCCAAACGACAGGGACTTTCATTGGATGCGGCGTTGGATTTTTTTTACCATTCCCAGATCTATCAGCTCATCCGTGACGGTGTTTCTGATATGCACTGCATGAGCGATGCGTATCTGGCAGAAGAACTGGAACAGGAATATACTGAGAAAAACGCCGGATGATTGATAGAAATTATGATTTTTTTGAAAACGAAACGACTTGTTTTGCGGAGTCTAATGCCCCAAGATGTGGATACCATCTTTGATTATCGAAACAACGAGGTTTGTTTCCGCTATCAAAAAGGGCAGGCAAAGGATTACGCGGAAATTGTGAAAATGATTGAGCGTCGTCGAGCGGATGTTTTGTCGGTTGAAGCGCCTTTTATGGTTGCCGTTGCGCTAAAAGAAACGAATGAAATAATCGGCGAGATTGTTGTCAAACCAAAGGGTGATACGACTGAACTCGGATATACGTTTTCTTATAGATATCATAGATGTGGATATGCGTTTGAGGCGCTAACGGCACTTATCGCTCAGCTTCATCAAATGGCACCCGATCGAGCGTTTATCAGTTTTGTAGAACCGCAGAATATCGCAAGTATGAGATTGCTTCAGAAACTGGGATATCGGGACATGGGCTATGTTCCGACAATGAAATCACAAATGTTTAGAAAATGGACAAATTAGATGAAGGACGAAGTCGCCTGATAAAATCGGGCGGCTTTTTTGATGAAGAGTTTATTATTCGGCTATATATGGAAATGCTTGTTTTTATGAGTTGTTTCGGAAAGACAGGTGGATTTAGAACACTTTTGCTGGAAAGGAGAGATTGCTTGGCAACAACACGACTGATGTCCCTGCATGTCGGCAAGGGGCAAACTGCTGGGGACGCGGTTAAACGCGCGCTCGGCTACATTAAAGACCCGACGAAAACTGAGAATGGTATATTGGTGACGAGCTATGGCTGTACACCGCAGACGGCAGAAGCGGAGTTCATGCTGATGCGGCGGGAGTATCTGACAATCACGGGGAGAAGACGCGGTAAAGATGACGTGCTTGCCTATCATTTACGGCAGTCTTTTAAGCCGGGAGAGATTACGCCGGAGGAAGCAAATCGAATTGGCTGCGAACTGGCAAAGCGGTTTACACATGGAAATCATGCTTTCATTGTGGCAACTCACACAAATACTTCAAGTGTACATTCACATATTATCTTTTCTGCGGTAAATCTGGATTGTGACCGAAAATTCCGCGACTTTTTAGGAAGCGGACGAGCGCTGGGCAGGTTGAGCGATACGCTATGCGTGGAAAACGGGCTGTCGATCATTGAGAAGCCACAACATACGACCTTGACCTATGACAAGTGGTTGGGTGATAGAGCCAAGCAGCCACAGCGGGAAAAAATGCGGGCGACTATTGATGAAATCATGCGGCAAAAGCCGGAGAGCTTCGATGCGCTTCTTTCCGTATTGAGGGAAAAAGGCTGGGAGATTAAGCGTGGGAAGCGCATGAGCGTTCGTGCACCGGGGCAGGTTAGGTTTAAGCGGCTTGATTCACTGGGCGAGGAATATTCGGAAAAGACGCTGCGCGCGGCGTTGGATGAAAAGCTGGAATGGAAACCGAAGGAACGGCGAAAAGGACAAAAGCCTAAGATTGAGCACACAAGCGTAAGTCTGTTGGTCGATGTGCAGGCAAAGCTGCAACAGGGTAAAGGCGGCGGCTATGCGCGGTGGGCGAAGGTGTTTAACGCTAAGCAAATGGCGCAGACGCTGACTTATCTTTCAGAGCATCATATTCAAAACCTTGCAGATTTGGCAGAGAAAACGGAAGCGGCGACTTTACGGCACAGTGATCTACTCAAGAAAGTGAAGAACGAAGAAGCGCGGATGAAGGAAATTACAGAACTGAAAAAGCACGTCCTTGGTTACTTGAGGACGCGCGAAACGTATGCGGCTTATAAAAAGTCCGGCTATGCCAAGAAATTTCTCGTTGAGCATGAACAGGAAATTTTGATTCATCGAGCTGCTAAACAGGCTTTTGATGAACGGAAGTTGACAAAGCTCCCGACTGTTCAAATGCTGCAAACGGAATATGAAGCTCTTATGACACAGAGGAAAAAGGATTATGCTGAGTATCGAGCGGCGAAGAACGAAATGCGCGAACTGCTGACCATTCGGGCGAACGTGGAACGGATTCTGAACGAGCCAATGGAACATGGGAATGATGCTGCACAGAAAAAGCAGGCGCGGTAACGGAATTTTACTCAGATTCGGTTTTCTGAAAACAGCGTCTTTCCGCAGAAAGATGCGCAGCCGCAGGACGAAGGACTGCGAGAAACAGGGGTTTGGGGGGCAACGCCACCAACAAGCAGATGCACAAAAGGGTACCGATGTGCCCTGCTTGCAGGTATGCGATGGGACAGAAAAAAGCGAGAAGAACCAGACTTGTTTGAGGAGAAAAGCTCTTTCACTTTGGGTAAAATGGGAGTGAATCAGCAAAAACGAGATTGCATAGATGCGGTTTTATGTGCTATATTAAGCTATACGATAGCAGCTTATGGGCTACTCCCCAAGCTACTCCCCAAGCTGAACAGATTCTTACATTCTGCATGACGGCTAGAACAAGGAACGAAATTGCGGAGTATTTTGGAGTAAAAGCCCCAAAGTTCTTTGCAAAGAAACATATTAAGCCTTTACTTGAAAGTGGCGCGCTTCGTATGACTATGCCCAATAAGCCGACCAGTCCTGCTCAAAGATATGTTACGGTGAAAAAGAACAAAATGTGAAAAGGAAAATCAGTCGCTCTCTGAATTACCTGAGTACCGATATCCTTTTTGAAGCATTTTAGTACAGATGTATTTGTATTCAGGAATAAATTGGATATAGCGCTCCCATGTTTCTTGGATCACGCGTAGTTCAAGAGGCATCATCTAAGAAATGATCGGATTCGTTAAGGATAAAGATGTCAAAAGCGATATCGGCGAGCAGACGTTCACACAAATCAGCGTCGGAGGAAATATGCAGACACATCATTTCGTCCATTTTCGGTCCGATTGATTTTACTAAAAGATATCCAAATTTGTTTGACCAAAGAATATCGAAAAAGTCACTTTGGAAAATATAAGGCTCGAAGGCTTTAATGACTTTTTCAATCTTGGACTTTCGGTCTGGAGTATAGGTATACATACGTTTTTCTCCTTTGCTTTAAGAAAAATAGTTTTTATTAAAAAGCTCCAATCTATGCGTGAGAAGGCGACATAGTTTGGAGCTGTTTGTCTATTGTGGTGATTGAAGATTGTGGATAATCCGATGAAGCTACTGACGATACTCTTGACCTTGTGATAGAAGAATGGAAGTTTTTCTTGAAAGGGCACAGAGAAGCAAGGCGATTGAAAAAATTTGGAGATAGTATTCATTTTTGAAAAGAAGCAAGGTTATAAACAGCATCATTTCCAGCGAAAGAATACATCTGGATTTTTGCACTAGCAGTTTGCTTTTGCTGGCAAGAAAGGACTTGTTTTTGTGTAAGACAAGCGGATGGACATAGAGAAACAGAAAACTCAAAGCTGCGATAAGGACAGACACGAAAGGAGGAACTTTAATAAGGGAGGAGAGAAGGTAAACACCTAACCCAAGAGTCATGGTTAGAAAGCATTTTGTATGAGAACTGGCATGAAATCCACCGCCATAGGTTTGGTTTGTGTAAAAAAGAATAATCAATAATACGGATTCGTAGAAATGATGCGAAACATAACCAATCAGAAGTAATCCGACGGTACTTAGAATAGTATAGAGGAAAATGTCAAGACCATAGACATAAGTTGAACGGTTGTGCTTTAGTACGATTCCGTTTTTTTCAAACAAACTGATAACCCAATCAGAAAAAGCATACATATTGTTACCTCAATTATTCAAATCTAGAAATGGAATGGTCACTTCGGCGACAAATGTACAGCCATCGACAGAAAAACTTGAGTAGCCTTGCGCGTTGTTGATAATTCGTTCAATGCTATGGATACCCACACCGTGAATTTCAGAATGGGAATCATTTGTTTTGGACGAAAGCCAAGAATGATTGACAAAGCGAATGGTTTTAGGATTGCATGTGTTTTTACACACAATATGAAAGACATCGTATGTTCTCGCAAAAGCAAGAGAGATAAAAGGTGAATCAGAAGATCGAACTCTTTGGGTGCCTTCGATTGCATTATCCAGTAAATTCCCAACGACAGAACAGAAATCAGGAGCGGAGAGAGGAAGACTGTTTAAGGGATAGGGGGTGAATTTGAAGTCAATGTTCTTGGATTTCATTGTGAGTGCTTTAGAGGTTAAAAGAGCATCGACGGCTAAACAACCTGTCATAAAAGGACGTATATTTTGAAGCTGGGATGTATAGCTGTTGAGATAGTTCTGAGCTTCAGTGTTGTTATTTTCAGAGATTAAGGCTTTTAAGGTTTCAAGCTGGTGCTTAAAATCATGCTCTTTTATCATGAAATCATTATATATGCTAGTAAATTCCTCTTGATATTTCTGTGATAGCCTGATTGCGTTAAGTTCTGTTTTATACTGATTCTCTTGATTCGTGCTTTCAGCCATGAAGTGGAATAAGAGAATCGAGAGAATAGAACAAATCAGCAAACCTAGGTATCCGATGGAAAAGATATAGGAGCTGAAGTGAGTTCTGATCTGGAGCTGGTAAAGACATTCTTCTGATATGAGAATACTGACGCTCATAACGAGAAAAACAAACATTACCGGCCAAGAAAGACCAAATATATCTTTGCGAATTTTAGAAGCGGAAAAGATGACAATGGATAAAATCAGGTTCGATGTTATAATGTAAATGGCACGGTATAGACCGGGAGTGGATAAGAGTGGTAATTGATGACTGAAGATAGTACTAAAAATATGTGTTGATACACCTATTGTAGATACAAACAAAATAGATAAAATTGAAATCCAAAATAGAGAAAGACCGAAATGATCTGTAGCCATTACATAGACGTATATCAAAGGAAAAATGAAAACAACAAGATCGTTGATTGGGACGCTGAAAAAAAGATAGAGAGAATAAAAGACAGTACATGACAACAAACAGAGGATATCCGCTAAATGTGAATCTTCCTTAATATGTAAACGGCTTTTCAAAAAATAGATCATCAAAAAAGACTCATAAGCATTGATTGAAATTTCAAAAAGATTCCACAGCATGATTAGTAGCACCCTCTTTGATGATATGCGTTAAATTTGTGAAACAGCTCGTCAACATATTTTTCAGAAATAGGGAGGACTTCGTTTGAACACAAAACCAATTGCGTCCTTTTGAGAACCCGGATTTTTGAAAGATTTACGATATAACTTCTATGACAAAAAGCAAAAAGTTCGGGAGGTAGGAGAGAATAAACTTTTGAAATTCGATATCTGAAAGATATGTCAGAAGAAGAACCTATACGTTTAATGAGCAGGTTAGGAGAGCGGGCTTCGAGATAAAGAATTTCAGCGTATCGTAAAACAATTTGTTCATTGGGAATGGATATTATAGACGATTCTTGATGGCATAGCGTATAGTGCTTATAGGCGATATCAAGACAAGGAAAAATATCGGATTCCAACACAGGTTTCTTAAGATAACGCAAAGCGTTTACAGTATAACCTTGATAGACATATTCGGCATAGTTGGTTACAAAAACAATAGGAACATCTTCGTCGGTTTGGCGAATCAATTTGGCAAGTTCTAAACCGCTAAGCTCCTTCGGAATTTGGATATCAAGAAAGAAAATATCCGCGTGATTTCCGAGCTGCCAATGTTCAAGAAGATCCTCGGATGAATGAAATGTGGTGATGGAAAGATCAAAGTTGTGATTTGCTTTAGACCAATTTGAAATTTTTGATTCGATAGATGTGCGAAATATTGGGTCATCTTCGCAAAGCCAAACCTGCATCATGCTGTTAATTCCTCCCCAGTCAAGAAAAACCACATTCGATATTACGTGGGACTTGCATTAAGTATCATAGCAGAGCAGAAAGACAATTGTCAATAAAAAAAGTCTGCGCGAAGCAGACTGGGTGACATACTATTTGTTGTTTTCATATACAAAAAGTTGCAATATCCGTCGGATAAGTACTTGCTTCTCTTCGGGAAGGTTGTTAAGTGAAATTATATTGGTTTCTCCGATACCGAGAAGTGCATTGGGCGTGATGTGAAAAACTTCACATAGGCGCATAACACTTTCTACTGAAGGTATTGCGGCGGCTTGTTCCCAATTTTCGACAGTGTGCGAGTTTGTTTTAAGACGTTTAGCCAGCTGATGCTGACTCCATCCGAAGGCTCGACAGTATTCAGCAATGCGCATTCCGATACCGTAATCTTTAGGATGTTCCTTTGATGCCATAATCTCCACCTCGCCCTATCATGTTACCTTATTTTTGAGGTATTTACATCGGGAATAAAAGGTAAAACGATAGGGATAATGGCTTAAAAATAGGGGTTTCGGAGAAAAAATAGCAGATTTCGCGTTAGTGCATGTTTGAAACGAAAAGAACTGATATAATCACGATTACCAGAGGTTCAAATGAAAAGGAGGGATAACCTATGAAAGAACTTCTCCAGAAGGCGATTGATGCGATCTATGAGTATGGCAAGGCTGGTGCTGGGATGCCGAGCTGCCGCGGTGCGTATGAAGCGCCCGTGCCGGAAGAACTGAAGGACGAAAAATAATTCTGAAATGCTGAACGTCACATTGTAAGTCTAAATAGAAATAGGCCGCTTTTTCTTGTAAAGTAAAAGCGGCTTATTTCTGTTTATGTAACTAAATTCGACGGAAACAGGGAATTTAAAGAAAAGTTGGGATTTCGCGTCAAAAAAAGCCGATTTCGCGGTTTTGGATAAAAAATGACACGGAAACTGGTAGAATTTGAAACACAAAAGACAGGAGGCAAATTGAATGAAAGAGGAACTGAAATCTGCCTTTTTTAGCAAAAGGTTCTTGCTGGCTTTCGGACTGATGCTGTCGTGCTTTTTAGGGTATTCACTGCCGACATGGATTTTTAGTGCCGACTGGGGCGACGAATTCCGAGAAGGTGCGTTGCAGCTTTCGGTGGGAGGCATTTTTTTCGGTGGCTCAATGCTGCTACTTCCCTTTTGTGCGGGTGTAACATATGCGATCAGCCAAGTCGATGAAGTAAGAACGTCATTCCTTGAATGGAAAGCGATTCGCTGTTCAACTCAAATATACGTTCGCAATAAAATTATTGCGACTGTGCTTAGTGCTGCGGCCGCAACGGGATTAGCATTTGCATTACATGCGTTGGTCTGGAATTTCATTGCATATCCCTATGATTTGGTTGCACATCCTTACCAAGAGATTCCGTTCAGCGCAAAGTGCATTTATTCACAATGGACTGACATTTTCTATGCGTTTCCCATATATGCGTGGATGACATTTGGAATTGCATTATGTGCTGCGGTGTGGTCTGTAACGGCGCTGGCAGTATCGGTTTGGGTGCCAGATAAGCTGCTCACGATTATCGTTCCGGTGTGTATTTATTATCTCTGGTCTTGCCGAATTATCTATCACTTGTTTGGAATCAATACGCCGCATCCCGGAGCGCTGTACAATGACGCATTAACGGTTGAAAGGGTATGGCAGTCGCTTCTGATGTACGCGATTCTGTTGGTTATCAGCATATTTGTCTATGTAAAAGGGCTCAAGAGGAGGATTCAAGATGCCTGAGAAAAAAGAACGATTTGGGCAGGGAATACTCTCGATGGCGCTGGCAAATTTCGATTCGTGGGTACATTCTCCGAGAACGGTGCTGATGCTGCTTTTTATCATTGCAATTTGCTATCTCCAGATGTGTGGCTATAAAATGACGCTTAACGAAACCGGCTACACTATGCACATGGGAGAAACACTGTTTTATGAGTTCAATTTCGGATGCAATATGCCGATGACGACTGCACTGTTTCTCATTATGGTAAGCGAGCTGCCGAGAAAAATTGCTTATCAGCAGTATTCACTTATTCGCAGCAGCCGTTGGAAATGGATGGTAGCTCAAATTCTGTATTGCTTTATGATGGTAGCGGCGATGGTCGCGTTGATTCTGATCTGTATAGCGATTCAAGCTCTTCAGGTTGTGACACCGGGGACGGGGTGGAGCGATATCATCCGAATTGCCGAAAAGGCAATAGAACCGGAGGAAGCACTGGTTGCGCAGTATATTTTGAATCAATTTACACCAGTCACTGCTTTATTGCTGGCGATTCTTCCAATGTTCTGCTTCTGGTTTACAATGGTGTTGGTCATTTTGATGTTTGGCGTGTGGGGAGCATCTGTTGTGGGTGTTATGGTATATGCCTTCATCATGGTGGCTCATGTAATCATTTACTTTGAGTATTTCCCATTCCCGATGAGTATGCCCATGCACTTTTCGACGCTGCGGGATATCGTGAGCGGGTTGGAAGACGGGATGCAGCTGCAAGAAGTGGCGAGAGTGATGGGCGGATATGCAGCACTGATTGCCGGAATTATAGCTGTCATGTTGGTTAGTGTAAAGAAAGTTGATATGAGTTTTTCAAATGAGAAATAAGCGCAAAGGGAGGGCGTGATAGATGATTGAGATTCAAAATGTGACAAAAGTCTATGGAAAACAAACGGTTTTGTCCTGTGTTTCTGCGACACTTGAAGCCGGAAAAATCTATGGATTGGTCGGAATCAACGGCAGCGGAAAAACAACGCTGATGCGTTGCATCTGTGGTTTTACACATCCGACGAGTGGAAAGATCATTGTCAATGGGGATGAAATCGGCAAGAAGGTAGATTTCCCTAAGCGGACAGGTATCATCATTGAAACGCCCGGTTTTTTACCGCATTACAGCGGTCTGAGAAATCTGCTGCTGTTGGCGGGTGTTTCGCACGGTGCGACTAAGGAACGTGCGGCACAGGTCATGCGTCAGGTGAAACTTGATCCTGATGAAAAGAAGCCGGTAGCCCAGTATTCACTCGGTATGCGTCAAAGACTTGGCATTGCCCAAGCGATTATGGAAGATCCTGAAATTTTGATTCTGGATGAACCTTTTAATGGACTGGATCAAAGCGGTATAGAAGAAATTCACCAGCTTTTTGAAGAACTGCGAAAAAAGGGAAAAACCATCCTTCTGGCAAGCCATAGCGCAGCGGATATCAGCCGTGCGTGCGACTGTGTTTTTGAAATTGAGGATGGGATTCTTCAAGAAAAAAGCAGAGAATCTTGATTACAGCGGAATCTGTAATTTAGAAATATAGAAGAAAAGAGGGTGATTCCAATGGGCTGAGAGAAAAGTGGGTACAAAAAATGATCCCTGCAAACGAGCTGGGAAGCTCCGTCGCTGAAAGCGATGGTGTCCGCAAGGATCGTAAAAAGTATACCACAGAAAAAAGCAAAATACAACAGAAAGATTTAATGGGAGGCAATACAAAAATGAAGAAAATTATTGCAGCGTTTATTTGCATGAGTTTGCTTGTTGCCGCAGGCATGACGGTAAGCGCAGAGGTATATGATGGAGAATTGAATCAGAAGGTATATTTTGATATCAATGTTTCTTGCAACAGCACTACTACTTACAATCGAGTTCCTGATTGCGAAAAAAAAATCAATTCGGTTGCTGCGATTTATGTATATCACGATGATAATGTTATGACAGAGGAATATACGAATCATTTCCGTGGACAAGAAGCCAAGAGTGCAACGGCTGCGGTATGGACAACTCGCGGGTCGAAGTGGTGTACGCAAGGATTGAAGGTTCCGATTCAGAATAGTAACATTAAACCGCAGAACTTATATACGGTTTCCGCTCGTGGAAATACTAACTATTATAATTATGATGGGATTAGCTCGGTTGCGTTGATGGGACACTTTTCGGCTAATTCTACTGTAATGCCGTAACGAAAAGAGTGGAACTACATTTCAAAAGAAATGAGAGTTCTACTCTTCTTTTTATTAAAGGAGATATTATTGTGAAAAAAGCTGCTTTATTTATCACGCTGATTATGAGTGCATGTAATGCGATATGTTGGAGTTGTGCGGCGGAAGAAATGAGACAAATTATGTGGATAAAAGACTATGTTGTTGATAAAAACAATATTTCAGTGGATATTCCAATATATGTACCGAGTTATAGAGAACTGCCTGTATATGATTGCTCTGCATATACAGAGTACATTAAAAATCCAAATAATGAAGATGTAAGCAATGGATATACATATTACGAAAATCTGAGTGAATTAGTTGGAGAAAACACATCTGAAAATGCAAAAGTGGATGTATATGATGATGGAACACAATTGAGAATAATGCTTAACAATCCGGAAGAATTATTGCTAAAAAGGGAAAAGGACTATATTAAAGTTAGTAGAAATGGATTTTATCCGTATGAACTTGATTGGAATACTGTATATGCAGAAAATAATGACATGTCACTAGCAGATGCAGAGAAGAATCTTGAGAAAATCGTTGAGTATTTCATTGGAAATGAGTATAGAGGAATTGATGTTGACTATATTAGGATTGCGGAGCGAGGAAGGAAAACAAAGAGTTATACGGATGAAAAACTTGGGGACTATGTAGAATATTATCCTAAAGGATCATATTATATATATTACTATCAGACTATTCATGAAATCCCGATAATGATGTCAATTATTGATACGCTTAATAATACACAGAAAAATAAAGTATATGGAGATTTATTTGAATATTGGGGAGCTACAGGTGGAACGTGCCAAATTATGGACAAAAGTTCATTTTGGTTATCACTCAAATGGATGAAAGTTAAAAATGAACATGATAAAAAGGTTGAATTGTTGCCGATTGAACGAATAATTAACGAAATTGAAAAAAAGATAGAAGCTGGATATATCCGAAATGTATATTCTCTAAAACTTGGATATATAATTTACCTTAACGAAGAAAGTCCTAAGACATATACGTTATATCCAATGTGGGTATTGGATTGCGACTATGTTGAAACAAAAGGAGGAAATATAAAAGTTAATCCATATTCACAAGATATTAGAGATGGATTTTCATTTGAAAGGATATGTATTAATGCAGAAACAGCTGAAATTGTAGATTTTCTAAATCCGAAAACAAGCATGTTGTATGCACCGTAAAAAGTAAGATTATTTCTGGAAAAGAAGTTATAAATTGAACCGGCTTTGGATATTTGGTGAAGTTATTTTGCACATTGTTATATGAGACATTAAGGTTTCGAGTCGAAAAAAGGGGATTTCGCGACAAGATAAAAGAAAGGGATAAAATATCGTGTAAAATCAAGAAAAAAGAGGAGCGTGATTCCAATGGCTTATGAAGAAAGTGGGTACAAAAAATGATCCCTGCAAACAAGCTGGGAAGCTCCATCGCTGAAAGCGATGGTGTCCGCAAGGAGCAGAAGAAGTACACCACAAAAATGAAGAATTAACCACGTAGACGACATAACTGAAGGAGGAACAATTTTATGAAGAAAATGGTAGCGTTTTCTTTGGCGATTGCAATGCTGATGAGCTTAGTGAGTGTGGCAAGTGCGCAGGAGCTGTGGTTTCATACGTCTGTTTCTTGCACAGATACAACTAGCTATTATGATGTAGATAATCTTCATATTTACAAAGTATATACTTGTGATGATAACTCCATCTATGTTTATCATTTTGATGATGTAAATACGGATGAGTATACGAATCATTTCCGCGGAAGAAAATCTGAAACTAAAGAATCGAGCTTTTCAAACGTTGGCGCTAAGTGGTGTACGCAATATCTGAAGGTGCCGATTCAGAGTAATAGTATTGTTGTTAACAAATATTATGGCGTTTCGGCAAGAGGTAATACGAATTACTATAACTATGATGGTGTCAATAGTGTTATGTTGAATGGACATTATGATCCGAACAAAGGATATACCGGAAACGAAGACGATTATTAAACAAAAGAGGCGATGAGTTTTCTCCTCGCCTTTCCGTAAATTAGAATCCAAAGGAGAAAATAACTTATGAAAATAAAAATCGTTAAAGTCGTGTTTACATTGTATGCACTTTTAATGCCAGCAATTGCAAGTGGAACAAGTCAAACTTCAATAGTAGCTATTAGGGAAGGAGTAGAACAAAAACCGCGTTGGAGTGCCGAATATAATTATGATGGATATAAAATTGAAGTGGATATTCCTATTATTGTTCCGCAAACTGATAAGATGCCAGTAATTAGTGTAAAACCATGGAGACCGTTTGATGAAGAAAAATGGAAAGAAAAGTTCTTTGAAGTAGAAGAACGTGGAAATAAAGAATCAGGATATATTTGTCGTAGCGGAGAGAAGGGGCTATACAGTTTTTTGAACCCTAATGGCGGTGAAGGAATAACTCGAGTGTATTATTTTAAAAATGCAATGGATGATTATGAAAATTTTCTGAGTAAAGATTATATACATGCCAGACATAATAGCTCAGATGTTATGCTTAATGTAAATGGAAAAAGATTGGAAAGAGACGGGGAAAGCTATTATCTATATGAAATGGAAAGAAATAAATCATATGCTGAAAATAGCAATATTACTGTGAATGATGCTATTAAATGCACAGAAGATATCATACACTATTATTATGAAACTGATGATGAAATTGAAGTGGATTATGTAAAAGTATATAGTAGAGGACGTGATAAAAATGGAAACGTATATGATAAGAATCCGAGTGGGAGTTATTACATAAAATTTTGGCAAAAAATAGATGGAATCCCACTGTTTGATACTGCATCTTCAATTTATCCATCGGTAGACGCAAATGATGGTTTGATAACAGAGCTGAGAAGAATTGAGTTGTTGGGTAGTAATTTTGCTGAAATAATGAGCAGAGAAGAATCGTATGAAATATTTGTTACGATGATGAAGGCGAATGAAGTGGTTAGTGATGATGCGATGCTGATTGAAGTGGATGATATAATTAAGAATATTGAGAAATATATAAAAGAAGGGTTTATACGAAATGTCTATTCGATTCGATTAGGGTATGTGTGCTTTTTGAAAGATAAGACATCTGGAGAATTTGTACTATATCCAATGTGGAGAATTGAGTGCGATTATATGAAACCGTCAGATAAATATACACCAAATAATATGAGTGCAGATTTTAGAAATGGATTTGATTATAATTATGTGTATATTAATGCATGTACAGGAGAAGTTTTAACAGATGTACTGGTATCTCCAGATCAACTTGTATGCCCGCAATTATAATAGTAATAGGTAATACTGTTTATGAATTTGTCAAATAAAGAGGATTTAACGACCGTTTTAAATCATTTTGATATTATATTGAATTAGTTATGTCTTGAGTTAAAACGCTTATAGCCGAGAGTTTTCGATGAACTTCTCGGCTTTTTGTTTGTATAGAAGATGAGATTTGCGATGTTGAAGTGATGATGCATTAGCGCATATATTGAAAGCACATTCACGGTATTTAATGAGATTTCTGGATTTCACGTCGAAAAAAAGGGATTTCGCGAAAAAATTTTCCGATAAACGCTATTTAGAATAGAATAAGAAATAAAAACAAATGAAGCGTGAACGAAAAAATTTTCTACTCATCAGGAAGGAAGTGCAATGCGGACAAAAGAGATGCTTAAAGCAAGCGAAGGATGGAAGCTGGATACCAAAGCAAAGAAAAAGAGCAAGAATAGAAATTGCCAGAACACAGTAAATGGCAAAAAAGAAAGGAAAGATTAAAATGAAGAAAATGAAACTGTGGATGATGTTATTTTGCATTGGACTGCTTTTCGTTTCAGGCGGTGTTGCTGAAGAAATGGCACTAGACCTTACGCAGATGGCACGCTTTGAAACGGTATCTTCTCTTTGCTGGATTGACGATTCCTTATATGTGCTGGGGAACAAAGGCGTTTATTCATGGAAAAGCGGAAGCGAGAAGATGAATACGGTCATTGACTTGACAGCCGCTTCCAATTATGACTATGTTCAAGACTGCCCGGAGGATGAGAGCGAAGCAGCCGTATGGAATCAGATGTTGCAGCTGATTTTTACGGATGGCGAAGCGCTCTATGGACTTCATCCGTACAGCGGCATGATTAAGAAGATCGAAGGAAACGCGCAAACGGATGTGGCAGAGATTCAGCAGGAATACCTCTATTCCGAAGATATGGAAGCCTATCGCGAGCTCCGACAGACGGTCTATGCGGATAAGAAATTGTACCTGCTGCTTGGAACAGATACCTACGAAGAATATGACAAAACGGAACTCTATGCTTTTGATCTGGACACAAGCGAAATGGAACTCGTGGATATTGAGGGTGTAAACGCCATCATGTTGGGAGCAGAAGGAACGTTGCTCATTCAAACGAACGACGCGCTTTCCGGCGCTGCTCAATACGATGTAGAGAGCGGAACGCTTGGTGAGGAAGTCCTGACTGTTGGCGAAGATGAGCGGATTGCCGGCGTAGCGTGGGATGCGGTGGATCAGCGATATGTGCGTTTTGTTCAGGGTCAAGTGGTCACTTACGATGCAGACGGCAATGAAATTGTAAAGGCATATATCCCTGTCTTTGATGCAACAGAAAATGTGCCGGCGTCTTGCTCGGCAACTGGGCTGTATGCGCTTGCAAATGGAAGGTATATCTTCATCCGTGATATTACGGGAGATGAAGCTGCCAGCCAGACGATTCTTACCGTCGCAGGATATTTGAATCCAGAGATGTTGATTCAGTTCTCGCTGGATAATCCTGATATCGCGGTTTTGCAAAGCGCTCAGTCGGCGCAAAATGCCGCCTTGTCCGGCGATTATACCGTTGATATGTTTACGTTAACTGCCCCCGGCGATTTTGCGACGATGAAAGAAAAGGGATACTTGGCATCCGTGCAGGACGGGCAGCTTCGTGATTGGTCTAAGACGCTTTATCAGGAAATTCAAAATGTGATTTATAGCGGCGAAGAACTGATGGCAGTGCCGATTGCAATCAATGTTAATTCGTGGACGATGGATGAAACCGTGTGGAACGAGCTGGAACTTGGCGAATATCCGACGAACTACGATGAACTGTTTGAAAAAATTGCAGTCTGGCTGGACGACTATGCCAGCGAGTACCCCGATTATAGCTTGTCTGATATCCAACAGAACGGCATGGAAACGCTGGTAGCTGCTGTAATGAAGGACTACATTATCCAAAATGCGGATCAGGGCGGGCAATTCACGTTCAAAACCGATGCTTTTAGAAATGTGCTGATGAGCATTGCGGCTCACGCGGAACTTCTTTCTGATGAGCATGACCAGTGGGGGATGCCGATTCTCTCGTCGTATAGTCAAGGGTTCGGCGTAAGCTACAACGATTCCCATCGGGTGGTTATGATGCTTCCGCCTGCATTGAACGCGGATGGGGAGCAGGCTATGAACACCGAGATCGAGGTGCTGGCGATTCATAATGCGTCGAAAAATAAGGATATTGCCGAGAAATTTATTGCTTGGTATGTTGCCCATCTGAGCAATACGGTGAGTTATGAATTGTCGCCGGAAAAGAACGAGCCGATTGAAAATCCGAATTATCCGATTCGAGTTCAGGAAGTCACCGATGAACTCCAAGATTTGAAAAAGAAATTGGAAGAAACGGATGATCCTGATAAGCAGGCAGACCTTGAAGAACAAATCTTCCGAAAGGAAAATCAGCTCGAAGGTCTTGCGGACATGCAATGGTCGATTTCTCAGGAGAGCATTGATTGCTATCGCAGCGTTGCTAAGAATATGAAGATTGCGTATGAATCTCCGTTCTTTGGTTCCGGCGACGGCGGAGGAATGCAGGCTGTGAATGAGGTTATTGCCAAGTTCTGTGAAGATGGGTTGGTTGAATCGGAAGTGGATGGTTTGATTTCGGAGCTGGATCGTGTGACATTCATGGTCAGCATGGAAGGACGATAAGCCATTCTAATCGGAATAAGCTGTGTAAGGGATGAGCAAACGGTGCAAAAATCAGGGATATTCATTTTGATGTTGTGTATGGGCGTAAGCTGCATATCACAGGGAAAGGCTGAATTTCGTTCAACAGGAGTAAAAGAAGCCTGTTACATGGAAATGAATGCTTATTGTACGGAAAATAAGAGGTTCAAAGACGGTAAGAATTGGAGCAAAAAAGATTGCGGCTATGATAATCACGCCATCTATGTCCGTCATTATGTACCACACTCAGTGACACCTTACACAAATTGCTTTAAGGTCAGAAAGGTAGATAGCGAAGGAAATACGCTTGCTGTTTACGGAGAAAAATGGTGTACACCGGGATTAAATATTCCGATTCAGAGCGATGAAATCGTGATGGGGGAATATTATTCGGTGGCGGCGCGTGGGAATACCTGTCATTATTTGTACGATGACGTTGAGCGCGTCGAGCTGCGTATCAATATGTATGTGAACATGAATGAAACACCGAAAGACAAAAAGAAAACAACGGAGGATGATAAAGATCATGAAATATTCAACTGAAACAGCAAAGCAAAATCCGCTAATGGATACAACTAAATGGGGAAAATGGCTGGAAAGCGTAATCGGCGAGCACGAGTTTCCGGCTTCGGCGAGAGCGGAAGTTTTGCGCAAGGTGGAGCAAATGAGCCTGTCTAGCAACGACAAAAATGCCTCGAAGCACATTTGAACGATACAGAAGCGAATGAGCAGGGAGAGGCTTGAATAAAAACAAGCCCTCCTTTTGCTTATAAAGAATGGGTTGAAGGCGGGAAATATCATGAAAAAGGGCTTTATGCTTGGGCTGATGTTTTTTGGTATGCTGGGCATTTGCAGTCAGGCTTCAGCGGAAAATATCTTTGCAGGAAAAGTTGCTGCAAGCAATACGAACGTCATTTCTGCACCTTACGGAGGGCGTGTAGACAATATTTATGTCCATGTCGGAGATTATGTGGGTGAAGATTCGCTGATAGCGACATTGGGAACGGATGAGGTTTACGCGCTGGTGGATGGAACGGTCAGCGGAATATTCGCCAGCGAGGGCGATGACGCGGAAAGTGTTGCCGAAAGGTATGGAGCAGTTTTGTTTATAGAGCCGACCAATCGGTTCACATTGGATTGCAGCAATGAAAAGGGCTACAGTTACAGCGAAAATCGCTACATTCATATTGGAGAAACCGTGTATTTGTCCTGCACGACAGACGGCAGCCATAGCGGAGTTGGCGTAGTAACGGGCGTGGATGAAAAGGACGAGAAGAAATTCTCCGTTGAAGTCATCGAAGGATTGTTCTATATGAACGAAAGTGTTGGGGTATTCAGAAATCCGCAATATACATCCATGTCGAGAATTGGACGCGGGACAGTGGGGCGTACTGCGGCTGTTGCGGCGAAATCAAAAGGAAGCGTTCTCAAGATGCATGTAAAAAACGGAGATCATGTTGAACGGGGACAACTGCTTTTTGAAACAGTGACAGGTTCTTTGAAGGATTTGCGGCCGACTGGGTCGGAGGTCATGAGCGATGTTGAGGGAATTGTTGCTTCGGTTGATGCAAAGAAAGGAGCAAAGGTCGAAAAAGGGGATGCCTTGATTACGGTGTACCCCAAAGATGAAATACAGATTGAGATTTTGATATCCGAAGCCGATTTGCCCACAATTCGTGTTGGCGAAACAGTCAGCATCGAGTTTAACTGGAGCATGGAGCATGAAGATCGGCAAGAAGGTGTTATTACTTCAATCTCCTATATCAACCAAACAGATGAAAAGGCGACGGGAACGACGTACAAAGCATATATTAATTTTGAGCCGGACGAAAATATCCGGCTGGGAATGACCGCGATTGTATATGCTCAGTAGATATGGAGGAAATGATATGTTTGGAAAAACTAGATGGAGAGAAAGAAGAGAAACTGAACAAAAGCAAAAAGTACAGATTCAGGCTTGGATTCGGGAAGCAAATGAACAAAGGAGCGTTAGAAAACAACAGGATAAAATGGAATGGATGACCAGAGATCTGCTGAAAGCAATCGTTGAAGAATGAAACACGGCAAGGGAGAGAAAGAGATGAGCGAAGAAGAAGTGCTGGAAGCGCTGGAAGTGATAAAGGAAGCTCTAATGAGAACTGCTCGCTGCTTTTTCTCCTGCCATGCAGACTGCGAGGATGCTGTCCAAGAGTGCTTTTATAAAGCATGGAGAGGAAGAAAATCTATTCAGAATCCAGAGTATTTCAAAACATGGGCGACGCGCATCCTTGTTAATGAGTGCAAAACGATGCTGAGGAAAAAAGTGCCTATTCCCATGGAAGCAGATTATAGTTCAGTCTACTATGAAAACGAATATGAGAATATTGTTGAGCTTGATCCGCTCTATAAGGCAATGGAGAGAATAAAAGAGGATGATAGGCAGCTTATTCAAATGCACTTCATTCAAGAGTATTCGTACCGTGAAATCTCAAGAATTAAGAACAGAAGCGTAGGTGCGGTAATCAAGCGGGTAAATCGCTCATTAGAATTTATGAAAAGTGCGATGTAAACGATTTTGAAAGGGATGAATTTTGTGTTAAAAGAAGTACCCGAAAATATGGAAGAACTCAAGCGCAAGGCGACAAATCAAAGCAACTGGAGAGAAAGATTAGAGGCAATCAACGAACTTAAGAGTTATGATTGTGAACAATCCAGAAGCATATTAACGAATTTAGCTATTCATGATAGTGTTTTCGTGGTTCAAGAAGCAGCTTTTCGGGCGGCGCAATCCATGAAAATTACAAAGAACGGGCAGCCCATTCGTTTGAATCGAAAACCAAAAGGAAATTTGGTAAAAGGAATTAATGGTAAACTGGTGAAGGTTCGTGATTCATTGCCGGAAGGATACACGCTGGATGAGTTTAAGAGAGCGTTCCAAGAACGATATCCTGTTGCCTATGATATTTATGACGGCAATAAAGGAGAGAGACTTGATAAATGGCTGGAAAATGTTATTAAATCCTTACCTAAAACAAAATAATAAACAAATCCCGTTCATTGGACGGGATTTGTTTGTAAAAACAGAAATATATTTAAGTAAAACATGAGAGTAATTAAAGTAAAATGATACTAGGAAAAAAAGAAAAATGGCTAAACGAGGTTATAAAAAGGGCAACTCACAGATAAATTCAGAACGACGAGAGTTTGCTGTTAAAATAGAATAAGCGCAAAAGGAGGATGATAGAAGAAGGTAATGAGGTTATATGGGAAAAACGAAAGAAACACAACAATTATACATGAAGATGGTAAAATTATGATAAGAGAATATGTTCAGAAAAGGCTTATGGAGAGAATTGATAAGCCTAAAAGACCAAATACTAAATGAACTTTGAAATTAAACCAATGACGAACATGAAAGCAAAAAGACGAGGGCGCTAACACGACCCTCGCTTTTTTTATAAATGATCTTCTTACCAGACCAACATTGCCGCGATCCGCCACCTTTCTGTTTTGCAATTTTACGCACGACAGAAAGGAAAAAAGCAATGTTTGATAAGAAAAATGACGCTGCTCGAAATAAGAAACGGGCAGATGCGATTGTTTATGCGGGTGCGGCAGGCGAAGTTGTTTTGACCCAAAACGATTTTGAAAGTGAAGCAGAATTTCGTCGCTGGAAAACATGGTCGGATGAAGATTATAAACGGACGGAAAAAGTAATGCGCAAAGATTATGACCATGCGATTTATGGATTAGAAGGAGAGGAAATTCCAGCACCGGAAGAAGAACAAACCAGGGAAGTATGTATAGATGAGAAGAAACTTAGAGCAATTCTGACGGAACGGCAATTTGAAAGATTAACGCTGTATGCGATTAGGGGAATGACGGTTGAACAGATTGCAGAACAGGAAGGTGTAGCCCATCAGAATGTTTCCAAGTCGATTAGACAAGCTAAAAAGAAAATTAAATTTTTCTTTGAAAAACAGGGTGCAAAAGTGCCGTTTTAAGCGTGATAGGTGAAGGGCTTAATTAGGAAGCGCTTTTGTACCTTGACAACGGCATACCGCAACCCAAGTACGAAACTCATGCAGGAGCGACGAAGCAGGCAGCGCGACGATGGCATAGCCGGAGCGATTCATGTGGCTTTGATCCGATTTGGCAAATCGGACGCGACGACGGCATGGGGTGATCATGATACTTCCTCACGGCCCCTCGATGACTGGAGGGGAGTTTCTGCTGCGTTCGTCAAATGGCGCGGCGGAGCTATGACGCTTTGCCGAAAGCGGCTTGGGGTGCGTTTTTAGACGGGAAAATGTAAAGATGGTAAGATAAGGGCAATTCTCGGAGTATAAATGAGAATTGCCCTATTTCTTTACAACAAAAACTAGGAGGTTATTAAAATGAAAGAAGTACCGATTTGGGAGAAAAGTAATCTGACGCTGGAAGAAGCCGCTGCGTATTCTGGAATTGGCATCAATAAGCTGCGGTCAATTTCGGATAGTGAGAAATGTCAGTTTGTTTTGTGGATTGGTTCTAAACGCTTGATTAAGCGCAAGAAGCTGGATGAATATACGGAACGTATGTACTCGCTCTGAAAAACGGGATATCTCGGATTTTTTGCAGAAATGGCGTAGACATGCTATGATGCGTGTGGAACAAGGCTTTTTTCTGTAAAACAGAAAGGAGCGAGAATCAATGGCAACCAAACGAGGAACAAAACGCAAGGATAAATCTCGCGTTGTGTTAAAAAAGGGGGAATCCCAAAGAAAAGACGGGACGTATGATTACCGCTGGACTTCTAAAAATGGGAAAAGACATTCAATCTATGCTCAAACATTGGAAGAACTTCGTATCAAAGAAGAAGTTGTAGTCCGTGATGAAATGGATGGCATCAGAGCTGAAGCGCGATGCACGACTTTGAATGAACTTTTTGAGGTGTGGGCGCAAGTCAAACGAGGGTTAAAAGATAATACTTATCAAAACTACCTGTACGTTTATCGGCAATTCGTTGAGCCTGACTTTGGTCAATCTCGAATATCGTCAATCAAAAAGACCGATATAAAGAGATTTTACAATATGCTGGCAGACCAACGAGGGCTGAAAATCAGCACGATAGAAAGTGTCCACACAGTGCTGCATCAGGTCTTGACGACGGCGGTCGAAGATAATTATTTGAGGAGTAATCCGTCAGATAATGTTCTTAGAGAACTGAAAAAAGAAAAGGAGTTTGAAACCGTGAAACGTAAGGCATTGACGATTCCAGAGCAGAATATTTTCCTTAATTACTTGAAAAAGACGCCTAAGTATCAGCATTGGTATCCGATTTTTGCGGTAATGATGGGTACTGGACTTCGCGTTGGTGAAGCGACAGGGCTTCGTTGGTGTGACATTGACCTGCAAGAGCGAACGATTTCAGTGAATCATACGCTGGTCAATTATGATCATCGTGAAACTGAAGGGAGGAAAGGCTGCTATTTTAACTGCCATTCACCTAAAACGGAAGCAGGAAAGAGGATGGTTCCGATGATCGAAACAGTTCGTGAAGCCTTCTTATTAGAACGAGAGTATCAGAAGGAAGCAGAATTGAAATGTACTGTTTCGGTTGATGGATATACGGATTTCATTTTTATCAATCGCTTTGGTGAATGTCAGCATCAGGGAACGCTGAATAAAGCACTTCGTCGAATTATCCGAGATTGCAATGATGAGATCATTGAAAAGGAAGGTATGGATGCGGTGCTGCTTCCGAGATTTAGCTGCCATATTTTGCGGCACACGTTTACAACACGGATGTGTGAAGCGGGCGTTAATGTTAAGGTCATGCAGGAGGTGCTGGGGCATAAGGATATTTCAACGACGATGAATATTTACGCTGATGTGACGAAGGAACTTGAAACGACCGAGTTTGAAAACTTAGATCGTCATTTCACAGCGTGGATGAAGGATGCCGATGAAAACGGTGATGTCGAGCAGGTGAGTTGAAATAATCTATATGAGCAAAGGAAAAAATACATTTTTCTACATACGCCATTTTACGCCGATTGATACGCCAGACGAAACAAAGGACATGCGAATTGGCGTAAAGGTATAGTATGGGCGAGAAACAAAAGTGCTTTGAAAGTATAGATAAATCAAGAAAAATTGATTTGCAAAAAGCGTAAGTTTGAAGTCCCGACGATGAAGCCGATCGACTCCGGAAAGGCTCAGAAGGCGGCGGAAGCACCGGCGGAAGCCGCGCCTGCCGTCTCCTGCGAGGAGACGCAGATCGACTTCTCCAACGTGAAGATCGAGCCGATTTTCACGGAAATGGTGGACTTTGAAACGTTTGCAAAGTCTGATTTCCGTGCGGTGAAGATTCTGGCGTGCGAAGCCGTGAAGAAGAGCAAGAAGCTCCTGAAGTTCACGTTGGATGACGGAGAACGCAAAGATCGCGTCATTTTGAGCGGTATTCACGAGTATTACGAGCCGGAAGAGCTGGTTGGCAAGACCGCGATTGCAATCGTGAACCTGCCGCCGAGAAAGATGATGGGCATTGATTCCGAGGGAATGCTGATTTCGGCAGTCCACGAGGTCGATGGCCATGAGGGACTGAATCTGCTGATGGTCGATCCCCATATTCCGGCTGGCGCGAAGCTCTATTGATTTTAACATCATTTGAAAGCCTGATTTTTCCTGATTCGATGACGGGAAAAGTCGGGCTTTCTTATTTTGAAAAGAATACGCCATACGCCAATTTTACGCCAATTGATGCAAACCAATCCGTTCATCAGAAAGAAGCGTTGTTCCCGTGCAAAAGAAGCGTATGGAAATTCTGACTTCAAAAAGCCGCCTGACAATGGGCGGCTTTTTGATACGATGAAAAAAACGGAAGGAAGAAAGAAAATGGATGCGCACGTTATCAGCCTTGCCAACCAGAAGGGCGGCACAGCCAAAACGA
>ENA-UOOA01001685-UOOA01001685.1-human-gut-metagenome-genome-assembly--contig:-P61old-NODE-1685-length-33971-cov-8.566724_pt1 | contig 33971 bp, 27 predicted proteins | sample MGYA00242467_ERZ724014 | MGnify/ENA metagenome assembly ERZ724014 | reverse complement strand
GACTGAACATACCGGCAAAGCCGGTAGTTTTATTGTCCTGAAGGGGACAAAAAAAGGCAGCCGGGCATGACTGCCGGCTTCCGGAACGGAGCTTCCTCTTTCGCACTTATACTTCCCCGGATTCCAGCTTTTCCGGTTCCGGAAGCCATGCCGCTCCGCCTGCACTCTTTTTTCATTCTTTTTTAAGAACGCCCCCTTGACAAATGAAAAATTCTGTTGATAATAAAAACCAAAAGAAGCCAATTGGGTATCTAAAAAAAAGAGAAAAATCATAATGAAATTTTCAGAACAGATGCGGACTGCATTCGGCGGGCTTGATGCCGTTTTTGATGTTCGGCATGATTGCCATACATACCGGCAATATTCTTTATGCCGATATACTAGAATTCGGTTAACATATTTTACATTGACTGAACTTCTAACAGTTATAGCAATCATTGCCATTCTCGCTGGAATGCTCTTGCCGGCACTGAACTCTGTACGGGCACGGGCACAGGCTTCATTATGTATTTCCAACCTGAAACAAATTACAATGTCTGCAAATATGTATCATAATGATCACAACGGATATTATATCCCGTACAATATGGGGAGACGGCACTCTGTTTGCCTATCACCTGCTGACAAACTATATGATGGAGTTTGCACATTGGAATAGATATGACAGTTTTGAAGAATCCCGCCTCACGCGCCCTGCCCTACTCCTTTCCCTATCCCGTTCTGACGGAAAAGCCAGACGGAAAAAGTTTCCATGCCGAAATCAGCGTTTCAACCGGAAACGGCAGAGTATGATCCCAAAGACTTTCCTCTCCGGAATTACCGGCACGGCGGCATTTCAGACACAGGTACCCGGAATTTTCCTGATTGCGGCTTTCCGCTTTTCCGGTAAGACACAGAACGCAGGCATGCCTTTTGTTTTCATGGCATTTCCAAACCCCCCGCGGCAGGCGCTCCGGTCCGCGTCGGGAGCGTCCCTCTGAAATTCAGTTTCACCATACTCCGGCACTTGCTCGGAGAACATCCGAAATGACGGGAAAAACACTGTGTAAAATAAGCGGTGCTGCGGAATCTGCTCACCTGTGCAACTTCGCAGACGGCCATGCCTGTATTCTCCAGCAGAGACCTCGCATACTGCAAGCGTTTTTCCTGCAAAAACTGAACGGGAGAAAGTTCCGAATACTGCTGCCAGTACCGGTAAAAAGACCGTTTGCTGAAACCGAACTGCCGGATAAGCTCCTCCAAACGGATTTCATACATAAAGTGAGTGGAGAGATAGGAGGCGACTTCGCCGATCCGCGGATGAGCGAAAGAGAAGCCGCCGCATTCAAACTGTGCGATGCGGGTTTCAAGCAGAAGCCGGACCGCCAGCAGGTCAAGCCGGTCGGCAGTTCCCGGCACATTCAGGTGTTCCAGATTCGAGAGAATTTCCGAAATAACGTTCTGCACTCCGCAAGTCAGCTCGAAATGAGGAGCGGACGGCATCATGGAAAGCAGTTCGCCGTACATCGCCGGCTCATAGACAAAATACAGTTCATCATGCCGGACCGCTTGAACCGTATGATAAACCTGCCCGTGCCGGACGAGCCCGACATAAGGGGCGCGGATGCGTCTTTCCCGAAGTCTGCCGTTGACCAGGGTCTTGACGGCTCCCAGCTCCGCCCGGAGTGTGAAACAGAGATGTGGCGCCTCAATCCTACGGTTTCTGTGCAGATAAAGATGATCCGGCATCCAGCCGATCTCCCATATCCGCGGTGTCCGGTTCATAACACGCGGCAGGTCTTTCAGACAAAACACCCCTTTTTTCATGTTCTCCACTCCTTTCCAGATTTCCGCAGTTTGGCACGATTGCTAAACGATCTGGCAAAAATCTCTATTGAATAACCGTTGCCGGAGTTGTAATATAATGCGGATATCGGGATTTAACAACGGGCTGGGTAAATGAAAAAGAGAATACTGTTTTTGCTGCTGTCTGCCGTGCCGGCGCTTTTTGCAACTGTCGTCGGCTGCCGCCGCAACGCGCCGAATGAGAAAGCGCCGAAACCGCCTCAGGAACGCCAAATGATCTACGGGATCGGGTATGTCCGGGGAGGCAAACGGGTCGTATTGAAAAACAAGGTAGCCGGATTCGTCAGCAAGGTCAACCGCCTTTCGCAGGCGCGCGTCAAAAAAGGTGACGTGATTCTGGAATACGACGACCTGGATTTGCGCACTCAGATAGAAAACCTGAAAAACACCATAGCGGAGCAGGAAAAACTTCTTGAACTCAAAACGCTGGCGCTGGATTTGAAACTCCTTGATCCCCTTCCTTCGGATTACCGGAATCTTCAATCGAAACAGATGGCGGCGAAAGAGCGTCTGCGGCGGCTGGAACATGAATTGAGTGTTTACAGCCGTCTTTACCGCAGTAAAATCGTCTCGGAGCTCGCCCTGCGGGAAAAAACACAGGCGTGCAAAGACTCCGAAGCAGAGGTTCAGAGTTATTCCAATGATATGGATGTATTGAACCGCGGTCTCGGCAAACTGTATATCACCATCGCGGAGAAAGAGGTGGAAGAAGCGCGCCTGAAACTCGAAAACCGGAAGCGGGAACTTCAACTGCTAGAAGAACAGCGTAAATACTATCGCATTACGGCGCCCTTCGACGGAATCTGCATCACAAATTCCGATACGGTCCACGGATATAATCCCGTCAACACGGAGGCGGCTTCCATCCACAGCGATAACAGAAAACTGGTCTACGCCTATTTTGATGAACGCGATGTCGGCTGGATCGTCGAAGGCCGCCCGTGCCGTTTCCGGAGCAGCCAGTATGATCCGGAAAAAACCGGATATTTCACTGTCACTCCTTACGAAGTGAAAAAAGACCGGACGGCCTATGGCGACCGTTGTTTTTTCCTCGTGAAATTCACTGTTGACACAGAGCCTGAACCGCTCCGGCTCGAATCGACCGGCCGTGTGGAAATTGAAACGGCAGATTCGAAACCGCCCCATCCATAGCAAACACGCGGGGGACAGGAACATCCCGCAGCATAAAGAAATCCTCTGAATGCTGCAAAGAGATCTGCAGAAACATAAAACTGAAGCTGTCATCTTGTACATTTTCACTGACGCAATTATAACATCAAAATAAATATTAACAGATGGAAGCAGATGAAATGAGGTCAAAGATGATCGAAGCAGGGTTATCACAAAACCGACCGAAATCAATGTGCGGATGCGGGAAAACTCGACCGGTGGAGAATGTGCGGGAGAATGTTGCCTCGCACGCGCGTCACGCGCGATACAACACTCCGAGGTACATGAAAAAGCCCGGCGCAATGTCCGGGCTCTATTCAGGGTTATTTGTTTGATGCGGCGATCCGGCGAAGCGCCTCGGGATTGCGCCAGATGCACTCGGTCCGGGACTGGCGCTCCTTGACATGGCCCAATCCCTGAAGACCGCTCGCCCGCGTCCGACCGGCGGCGGAACATGTCACCTCGACCGTCCGCATGTCCCAGCCCGCATCACGCAAGGGCGCATAGAGAGGAGTGTCGTAACCGCTCAGGACCACCGCGCCGTCGTAGGCGATCAGAGTCCGGATCAGCTCCTCGTGATCGCGATCGTGGAGCTCATGCTCGTAACCGCACGCCGGAAAATTTCCGCTCCCTCAATATGGGCAGCTATCTGGACAACCGCTATCAGAATATACAGGTATGCGGCTGGGAATCCTTCAACAGCAAACCGCGCGAGGACGATATGATCGCCCTGACGCACATCATGCGCGATCCCGCCAGCTTCCGCGAGAAATGGATCAAACCCTATGGTCAGAAAGGAGTCAAACTCTATCCTTACGCACAACCGGGCGGAATCAGCCAGTATGACGCGGAATTCGATTACTGGCTGCCGACATGGAAGCGTACGCCGGGATATATTCAGCCGATGACGAAAATGGGGGTTCTGACACAGACATATCTCTGCTGCGGCAGAGGAATCGCAGACCTCATGGCTTACCGGACGGACAAGCTGTTCCGGGACTTCCCGGAACTTGGCGGAATCTATTATGATATTTGCGATGTCAAAACCTGCGGAAATACGGCACATGGGTGCGGCGGCACCGATGCATTCGGAAAACCTTATCTGTCTTCCTCCGCAATGCAGCTCCGCCATTATCTGATGCGGATTTACAAGATCGCGCACAAACACGGCAAACAGGTCTTCAACCATGCCCATAATTACTTCAATCCGGTCGCCCATAATTTCTCGGATATCTGGTATCCCGGAGAAAACGAAGTATGGCTCTACGGCATGAATCCCGACCACTATTACTGCGAGGCGCCGCTTGATGAATATCAATGCGCATGGAATCCGCAAATCCGGGGAACGGCGGTTCTCCGCTGTACACAGGTCACGCGTGTTCTCACTTTCATGAAAAAACTCGCTCCCAGACGCAAAGAACTTTCTTCGCCGGAGATTTCCGAACGTTCCCTTGTTTCCGCACTTCTCCACGACTTCAGCACGGATTCCGACTGGATCAATCACGGTGTGATTCAGAAATGGTGGGGCATCAAAGAAAAACTTAACTTCGACAAGGCGAAGTTCCACGGATACTGGTTCGACAACGCAGCCAGATCCGCGTCAGAGAAAGTGTATGTCTCCTGGTATGAACTGGAAGCGCCTTCAGAATATTCCCGTCTGCTTGTGATCGGAAATCTCGGACGTTCTCCGCAGAAGGCGGCACTTGTCCTGAATCTGAAAGAACTTGGTCTTGAAGAAAAGACGCCGGAAATGAAAGAACTCTGGAGCAACAGGAAAATCAGTGCCGGAGAGCTCAACAGCCATATCATCCCCGGCAATCATTTTCTGTTGATCGGAATCCGGTAAGACACGCATCATCCCCGGCGGCCGAAACGGCGTTCGATCTCTTTGGTGGAGATATTCAGGATCGTCGGACGGCCGTGGGGACATGTGAAAGGCTGTTCGCACAGAGAAAGCTGTTTCAGCAGGGCAACCGCCTCCTCAACCGTCAGCTTGTCATTCGCCTTGACCGCCGCTTTGCAGGCACTCATGGCAACCGTCTCCAGATCGGTCCGCGACGTCGAAGAACTGCCGCTGTCAATCGCGCGGGAAAGCATGTCCTTGAAGGTGTTTCCCGCGTTATCCTGAGACAATGCGGCAGGAATCGCGTTCAGCTTGATCGTATTCTGCCCGAACAGCTCAATCTCATATCCCACCTTCTCCACAAACTCTGCGTTTTTGGAAAGAAACACCATGTCCGAACGGGAAAGATCAATGGTCACGGGAATCAGCAGGCGCTGCGACAAGTTGCCGTCCACCCCTTTCAGGATACGTTCGAAAAGCACCCGTTCGTGCGCCGCATGCTGGTCGATCAGAATCAAACCGTCCGCCTTTTCCGCGAGAATGTAAGTGTCGGAGAAAATCCCGATCAGGCGAAGCCCCAGCGGTTCCGCCTTCTCTTCCACGGACGGCGCCTGTTCCGCAACCGCCGGAGCCTCGTCACGTTCCAGCTTCAACTCTTCCCGCCGCTCCTCCTGAGGCGTTGCAAAACCGGGCAAAGACGCCGCAGTCGCAAGAACCGGTTTCAGAAGTGAAGGCGTATAATCCACAAACGCATTCGCCATCACCCGGTCGATGCCGGAAAAATCCGGTTCACGGTGAAACTCGAACGGCACTGCGGGAATCTCTGGAAACGGCGCAGGTGAGACGCTTCCGGCATCCGGAGAACCTGCCGGCACCGCAGCGTTATAATTGCCCAGATCAATGATCGCAGTCTCCGCGGCACGCAATGCGGCGCCGACTGCGGAACGGACCGCACCCGTGACCTCGTAGTCACTGGAAAAACGCACCTCGCGCTTCGCCGGATGCACATTCACATCCACCAGTGCCGGGTTCAGCGAAAGGAAAAGAATACACGGCTGATAACGCCCTTTGTCGAGAGTCGGCCCGCACCCCTCGCGGATTCCGCGATAGACCGCCTGCGATTCGATCGGACGCCCATTCACGAACACCCGTTGTTCAAGGCGGGTCGGGCGCGTGAAAGAGCGTCTGGCAATGAACCCGGTCACATTGATCCCGCGCTCACTTTTGGAAACGGGGATCATTGCGTCCGCATAATCGCGCCCGAACAGTTCACGGATGCGCGGGATCAGGTCCTTCGCCGCCGGGCTTGTGATAAACGGACGCCCGTCGAATGTCAATTCAAAGCTGATTTCCGGATGCGCCAGCGAAATATTCGTGATCATCTCGCTGATATGCTTCTCCTCGGTAGCCTGGCTCCGCAGGAATTTCCGTCTCGCCGGGGTATTGAAGAACAAATCGCGCACGACGACCTCCGTTCCGGGCGCACAGCCGAACGGCGCGGAGGAAACCATTTTCCCGCCGTTGATGACAACTTCAAATCCCTCTGCCGTATCGCGGCGGCGCGTGCGGAGCGTCACTTTCGAGACGGAGGCAATACTCGGCATCGCCTCACCGCGGAAACCGAAAGATGAAATCGCATAGAGATCCTTTTCGGTTTTGATCTTACTCGTCGCATGCGCCTCAAAACAGAGAATCGCATCATCGGGGTCCATCCCCTCGCCGTCGTCAACAACCGAGATCAACTGTTCCCCCGCTTTCCGTATCGTCACTGCGATCCTGAGCGCTCCCGCATCCAGAGAATTTTCAAGGAGTTCCTTCAGTACCGAAGCCGGACGCTCCACCACCTCGCCCGCGGCGATTTTATTGTAAATCTGTTCCGTCAGAAGCTGTATCTTGCTCATTTGTCCGCCTGTGATCCGTGAAATGATTTTTCGCGCGCCTGATCAATGATCTTCCGGAATCCCTCCTGATTGCGGATATTGTCAAAATTCGGATCGCCGGAAAGCGGCAGAATCCGTTCCCCCAGCATATCATAGGCTTTCTTGAAATATTCGATCGCCTTCTCCGTATTCCCCGCCATCGAATGAATCCCGGAAAGATTCAGTGCGGCGATTGAGGACGCCGGTTCCATCCGCAGACCTTTTTCCGCAGTCGTGATCGCCTCGCGGAATTTTCTCTGCTTCGCCAGCGCCGCGCCGAGATTGTTGTAGACCGAAGTGTCGTTCGGGCGCAGGAACGCCTGACGCCGGAACACCATTTCGGCGTCTTTGTATTTCCCCTGCATGTAAAGAACGCTGCCGAGCATGGAAAGAAGTTTCGGGTTCGTATGATGAAACACCAGAGCGGTCCGCAACACATCCTCCGCCTGATCGAACTCTCCGTTGTCACAGTAATCAGCCGCCTGCTGCAAGGTCGAATCCACACGCGGGATCGAACTTCTTTCGCCGTAATCGCCCTCCATAACCATGTTTCCGCTGTACTTGAACGGGCTCAGCTCCATACGGAGCTGCTGTTCCTCCATCGGCAGGATCGCAGCTTCCTGCGCACGCTTTTTCGCCGCGCGGCGGTTGCTGATCACCAGCGTGCAGAGAATCACGATCGCCAGAAAAATAATCAGCGGCGCAAGCTGTTTCGTCAGCGGTATCTGCGGTTTCAGCATCGGGAATCCTCCCCGCGTCTGAGCAGATGGCAGGCGCAATAGTGCGAAGCGCCGACTTTGCGGAACTCCGGCACGATGTTGCGGCAGCGTTCCTGTTCCGCCGCGGATGCTTCCGCATACAGGGCGCAACGTCCGGAAAAGCGGCATCCGGCAGGGAAATTCGCCGGGGAAGGCACCGAACCGGGAATCGTGGACAGGCGCCCCTTTTCTTTGCCGAGGACAGGTACAGCCGAAAGAAGCGCTTTCGTATAAGGATGCGCCGGTGAGTCGATCAGCTCACGCACCGGAGCATATTCCGCGATCCGTCCCGCATACATGACGGCGACATGATCCGCTGTTTCCGATACAATTCCGAGATTGTGGGTCACAAGGATGATCGACATTCCCATCTGTCTGCGCAACTCCAGAAGCAGATCCAGTATCTGCGCCTGAATCGTCACATCCAGCGCGGTTGTGGGTTCATCCGCCACCAGCACCGACGGACGGCTCGCAATCGCCATTGCGATCATGACTCTCTGCTGCATTCCGCCGGAAAGCTCATGCGGGTACCGCGAAACCCGGTCGCGGGGCTCCGGTATCCCGACCCGGCGCAGGAGCTCGACCGCCTCCGCCCAGGGATCGGCGACGTCGGGACGGTGCAGGGAAACCGCTTCGGCAATCTGTTCGCCGACACGGAATACCGGATTCAGCGAAACCGACGGCTCCTGAAAAATGTAGGCGATCTCGCCGCCGCGGATCTTCCGCAGTTCCCTTCCGGAAAGCTTCAATACATCCACAACGGCGCCGTCGCGCTTCTGCAACATCACTTTTCCTGCTGCAATCCGCGCGGGCGGCTCCGGCAGAAGACGCGCCATCGCCATGCACGAGACGCTCTTTCCGCATCCGCTCTCCCCGACCAGCGCGAGAATTTCCCCCTTTTCCAGCGAAAAAGAAACATCCGTGACGGTCGGCTGAATTCCGCCTTCCATCTGAAATTCAATCGTCAAACCTTCTACTTTCAAAATCGCCATGAACGGCTCCCAATGCTATGACTGTTTTGCGAGATAATCCCTGAGCTTCAGCAGGACCGAGCGGATGTCATCGCTGTCCACGACCTTCGCCGCCTTGTCCAGCCTGAACAGGAAACGCGACCGCTTCTCCGTCTCCTCCCACCGGTCCAGAATCCGTGTAATCCGCAAAGGAAAAATCTGAACGAACTGCGACTGTTTGAACTGATACGCCCCCAGCATCACCGGATCGCATGTGCCGACAACCCCCGCTTCCTCAAAAGCCTCTTTCGCCGCGGATTCATACGTCGTCATATTCTTCTCGATGTTTCCTTTCGGCAGCATCCACGCACCGCCTCCGCTCGGTGTCACCAGCATGACCCGGACCGTTCCATCGTCCTCCACCAGATACGGCACCGTGCCGGACCGCAGATTTTTGTCGAAAGCCATCTTTCCGCCCTTTTCCGCCTTTTTTGCGGTCTTGAGGACTTTCTTCTCCGGTTTCTCCGCCTTTTGTACAGACTTCTTCCCGCCGGCGGAATTCTTCTTCCCCTTCACCGGCATTGATTTCAGCAGAACAGCCCCGGATACACGTTTCATCGAAAAATCCTTACTGTTTCTTTTCCGCAGCTTCCCGGCAGATATCCTTGAGCTGGACACCTGAGATTTTCAGGCTCGGCGTATAGACGGGACTCTCGAAAGAGTCGCGTTTCCCGCTCAGGATATCTCCAAGCGCCTCCCCCTGATCCTTTGCCGCGATCCAGAGTCCCCACGTGCGCCCATCGATCTCGGCACAGTCGCCGATCGCATAAATATCGGGAAGCGAAGTCCTGAACCGGTGATCCACAATGATCGCCTTGTCCACTTTGAGCCCGCAGGCGGCGGCGGGATGAATCTGCGAACGGATTCCGGCGGAAAAAAGCAGCAGCCCGGTATCCATGGAAGAACCGTCGGAAAAAGTCACTTTCACGGAATCCGGCGCCATTCCTTTCTCCACATTCACGGCGGAAATGCCGAGACGGAAATGAAGTCCCGTCCCTCCAAGCTTTTCCAGAAGGATCGCAGACTCCGTCTCATCCAACTGACGCGGCAGAAGCCGGTCCATGAACTCGACGACCGTGACATCCAGTCCGCGTTCCCTCAAAGCCCATGCGGCTTCCAGCCCGAGCAGACCGCCCCCGATCACAAGTGCCTCCTTTACGATCCGCGACCTGTCAATGATCCGGTCGGCGTCCTCCATCGTTCGGAGAGTGAAAACATCCACATTCTCCACGCCTTTCACCGGCGGGACAAATGCCTTTGCCCCGCTCGCAAGTATCAGTATATCATAGGAATAAGCCTCTCCTGCAGAAGTGAAAATTTCTTTTCCCGCAGGATCAATCCTTTCGATATTCTCACCGAGATGAGGCTCTATTCCCTGTGATCTCATGGCATCGCCGGAAGCCAGAATCAGTTTTTCCCGCGCAACTTTGCCGGCGACATAATCGGGAAGACGCATTTTCGCATAGAGCCCGCAGGCGTCATGATCAAAGATCAGCACCTCCGCCTCCGGCATATTCTGCTTCAGTCTTCTGGCGGCGGTGTATCCAGCCTGGCCGGCTCCGAAAATGATGATTTTCATAGAAAAGCTCCTCTTGAAATTATAATATCACATGGAAATATAAGACGCTTCCGTCCAGCATCAAGTTCCAAACACAAAAAAGGTGAAAAAAAGAGACAAGCACCATTGAGAAAGTAAAGAGACACAAAAAACTGAAAAAAAATCCGTCTTTTTTAACGCAAAGGTATTGACAAAAAGAAATTTCAGAATATAATTAATAACAAAAGCAACAAGTTGCATGAGATATATTCCGTATTAAAGCAACAAGTTGCATCATTAATGAAATGATAGGAAACAGGTGCAGATGATAAGCATGGGAGATGTTGCCAGACAGGCAGGCGTTGCCAAGTCTACCGTGTCGCGGATACTCAGCGGCAACGGCAGTTTCTGCCCGGAAACCTGCACGAAAGTGTTTGACGCCTGTGAAAAACTCAACTACAAACTCAACCCGAACATTCAGGACCTTGTTCTGAAAGGACGGGGAGGAGCAACCCGCAACATCGCAGTTCTCATGGTGGAAGCCACGTTTGCCAACCCTGCCTACTCCTACTGGATTGATGCACTCGGCGGAGAAATCAGCAGCCGGCATTATCATCTGATGCTGGTGAAACTCTCCGGCACGGAAAGTTCCGTTTATGAATTTCCGTCCGTTCTCCGCGATGAACGCGTTGACGGCATTTTCATCACCGGAATGCTGACTCTGCCCCTGATGAAGGAGGTGCGCCGCCTGAATCTTCCAGTCATAGTAATCGGAAATTACGATCCGTCTCTGCTTTCCGGATGCGGAAACATCACCACGGATCCGGAAAATTATCTGCGCAGGATTCTCACACAGTTCAAGGCGCGGGGAGTCCGCAGACTGGCTTATGTTGACGAGGGGCAGGACAGTTTCTTTGAAAATGAATTGTTCGCCGCTTACCGGAAGCTCCTGCCGGAATTCGGCATGACGTTTTCCCCGGACCGTTGCTACTTCGGGAAAGGCAGGGCGACCGGAATGTTTGATCTCATGCTGCCGGTCTTTGCCGCATCCGAAATCCCGTTCGACGGAGTATTCTGTCCGGACATGCGTATCGCCAGAGAAATTCACACTCTCTGCTGTATGCGCAGGGGATTTGAAAAACGTCACCCGATGCTGCCGCTCGGCACAATTCAAAAACCGGAAACCCCGATCCTGCCGGAAGATACGATTTTCGGAGATATTCATTATGGCGATTTCGCCGCTCAAGCGCTTGACGACATGATTGCCATAATTGCAGCCCATAACCAGAAGACCGGAGAAACATCCGGTAAACAAAAATCAAAAAAAGGAGGTCCCTGATGAAAAGAACAAGTATAAATGGTTTTACCTTGATAGAGCTTCTCATCGTTATTGCAATTATTGCAATTCTGGCGGGTATGCTGCTTCCGGCACTGAACAGCGCCCGCGAGAAAGCACGCGCCATCGCATGCCTGAACAACATGAAACAGTTGGGACTGGGCATTACGCTGTATGTGAATGACTATCAGGATTATTTCCCGTGTTTCGGAGGAGGCGGCCCAATGGATCAGCACGGCGGGAAGACCTGCCTTGCAGCCCATAAAAGCCAGTCCTACATCGGATCAATTGCGAACTATATCGGCGTCGCCACGGCAGGCGAAGCGAATGCCGGCAGCTCCGTGGGCTCTCTGGATGTCCTGCCGACTCAAAACGTGCCGGTAGCCAAATGTCCGTCACAATCTGAAGCGCCATTGAAAGAGTCGGTCGCCGGAGGCAAAGGGGGGCTCTCCTATGCGACAAACGCACATCTGACGGGAAAAGGGGGCACAACGGAAAATCTTCAACTGAAAATGACAGCCATCGTGGTTCAGCCAACCAAACTGTTCCTGCTTGTGGAAGCCTCCGGCGCCTCCCCGCAACCCCGTATGGTTTTTAATACGGCAGGTTATCTCGCCAGAGCCGGATACCGCCATCCCGGAAACAGCGGAATGGAAGCCGCAGTCTCCGCAAATTCAGCAGTAAAGGGCGGAATGAATATTACTTATGCTGACGGACATGCCGCCAATCTTCGCGGAGAAAACATTCTCTCCACGCCCTATCTCCAGACCGGTGACTGGACAAAACTCGGACATTGGAACCCGATCAATAAGAACTTCAGGCAGAATTAAGCTGTCCTTACGTAACCCAACAAGGAGATTTCCATGGTAAAAATACTGACACTATTAACTCTGCCCCTGTTCGGGATCTGCGCCTCATTCGCGAATGACGGTTTTGACATCGTCAGCAACGGGCAGGCAAAGACTGAAATCGTTCTGCCCGTCCGTGCCAACCGGATTGAGAAATATGCCGCAGGAGAACTGAGTGAGCATATCCGGAAAAGCACCGGAGTCCTTCTTCCCATCGTAAGAGAAAACAGACTCAAAGGGGATATGCCCCGCATCTATCTGGGGAAAACCCGGTTCGCTTTACAGCACGGGATCGACGCCGGCGGACTGCCGCCCAATGCCTATCTGAAAAAAGTTTCGCCGCAGGCAGTCATCCTCGCCGGGCGCGACGGCAACGGCACCCTGCCGCAGGATGACAGGACACCGATGGGAACGTTGTTCGCGGTTTACGACTTTCTGGAAAACAATCTCGGAGTGCGCTGGCTCTGGCCGGGAGACACCGGCACGGTAATTCCCCCAAAGACTACATTCTCTGCGGGAAAGAATGAAAATAAAAAACATATTCCGCAGTTGATTCATTCACGCATCCGCGAAGCAAGCCTCGGCAATCCCAGGGGACTGCTGACGGATGAAGAGTTCCGGAATGCCAAACTGGAGCGTCAGATCTGGATGCGCCGCCAGCGTTTCGCCCGCGGAGAATCATTCCAGTATGGACACGGTTTTGAACTTTACTGGAAACGTTTCGGAAAAACCCGTCCGGACTTCTTCGCCCTGCGTCCCGACGGAACACGCACACCTTACGACAAACGGTACGATCTCGTGCAGATGTGTGTCTCCAATCCCGCGCTTCACAAACAGATCATCGACGACTGGCTGAACGGACGTCAGTCCTTCCCCGGAGAATTCATCAACGGATGCGAAAACGACCGCCGTTTCGAGGATGGGCACTGTCTCTGCCCGAACTGTCTCGCATGGGATGCGGACCCCGCCAAAACCGACCGGACGCAATATTGGACCAAAGACGGAAAGACCAATATCCCGCATGACCCTCCCCCGCCGGACAATCTTTCCGACCGTTATGCGAAATTCTGGCTCGCCCTGCAGGCAGAAGGCGCAAAGCACCGTCCCAATCCGGTCGTGATCGGCTATGCCTATTTCACCTATTCCAATCCGCCGGTGAAAACCAGACTCAACCCGAATATTCTGGTGGGAATCGTCCAGAATTTCGATTATCCGCTCGACGCGGAAAAACGTGATGCGTTTCGCAGGCAGTGGGAGGGGTGGCATAAAACGGGAGCCAGTCTTTACCTGCGCCCCAACTACTTTCTCGCAGGATACACCCTGCCCTACATTTTCGCACACCAATTCGCGGAGGATTACAAGTTCGCCTATCAGCGCGGCATGAAAGGGACAGACTTCGACAGCCTCAATGGAATGTTCGGGACGCAGGGGCCGAATCTCTACATGCTGGCACGCCTCAACGTTGAACCGGAAAAGGATGCGGACGCCATTCTCGATGAATACTATCAGGGATTCGGCGCAGCTGCGGGTAAAATACGCGAATACTTCAGTTTCTGGGAAAGACAGACATTGAAAAGAGATTCCGCATTCAGCAGAAAATATCCGGAAGGGGGCTGGAATCCGATGGGATACAGCGGCAACAAGCTCTATTCCCTGGCTGATGTCGCACACGCAGGAACTCTCCTTGACGATGCGGAAAAAGCGGTCAGGAACTCACCCGGAGATCTCGAACGTGTCAAGTTTCTCAAAAAGGGACTCAGGCATACCGAACTCACGCTGAAAGCAATGAATGCATTCGATGAGTGGAAGAATGACCGTCCGAACCAGAAAAAGAAGAAAGCCTTCCGCGCCATACTGAAAGAACTGGACAGCTACCGCCATGAAATCCGCAATGACCAGGTGGTAAACATCGTATTCATTCAACAGCTTGACTGGTGGATGGGATGGCGGGGAGACTAAAAAACGGGAAATGCCGGATATGCAGAAACGGCATACCGGCGATTTTACAGTCATTCGCAGGTAATCCGAACCAGAAATAAATTCAAGGAGAAGAACAGCATGAAGAAAATATGCATCGCAATGATCGCCGCCACCGGTCTTGCCTACGGATCGAACGCGGCGGAAAACCTGATCCGGAACGGATCATTTGAAGATGAAACCCGCGACTGGAACTTTCTCTCCATGCACGGAATCGTCAGAAACCTTGAACGCTCCACAGTGGTGCAGGACGGCGACGAAGGGTTGACCATGCGGTTTGAAAAACCGGCGGACAAACTCCTGAACGGAAAGTACGGTGCCTGGGGCAGAATCCATAAAACAGTTCAAGTCACTCCGGGAAAAAACTATCTGGTCCGAGCCTATGTCCATGCGGACAAAGGATTCTCCGGCGTTCTCTCCATGCTTGTGAAAGCCGGAGAAGGCACAGGCACGATTCAAGTCTTTGCCGATGCCGCCCGTCAGGGCAAATGGCAAGTCATGCAGGGGGAATTCATCCCGACCTCTCAACAATGCCGGGTTTTCCTGAACGCAATGGGAGACAGGGGCGAAGTCACATTTGACAATGTATCGCTGTATGAGGTCGCTGCGGATACCGGCATTGTCAGAAATGCCGACTTCATGCGCGGTCTGAATCACTGGACATTCTCATCTCCCTCCGGCAAGGTCGAGGGAAACGCGGAGAACAAAACCTTTCTCATGAAGGCGGTCGAAGCCGGAAGCCGGACACCCGCATGGGGACGTCTGCACCAGACCGGTATCGTTCTGGTCCCCGGCAGAAAATATGTGCTGGAATTTACGGTGGAAACTTCACCCGGACTCACAGGAGAATTCGCGGTATGGCTCAAGGACTCCTCCGGCAATCTCGTTGCAAAAAGCTGTCCGCCCACCGGAGGCAAGCCGCAGTCATTCTCCTGTCCGTTCACCGCAAAGGAACCGAAGGCGACGCTCTACCTGAACATGATTTCCAATCAGGGAACGGCGCGCTTCTCAAATCTCGCGATCAAAGAACAGCACTGACTGCACTCCGGGTAACTGTCGGCTTATACTCCCTCCCGGCAGTTACCCTTCTTCTAAAATACATAAAGAAAAAATACATTTGGAAAGTCACAATCATGCGCAGAAATCTAAGTCCTCAGAAAATGTTTCTGGAAATGGCGAAGAACAACCATCCGCGTTATGCCTTCGACGGACGGAAACATTTTACCGAGTGGAAAGCGGAAGCCAGACCGGAAGTCCTGTCAACATTGGGAAAGTTCCCCGAACAGGTCAACCCCGAAGCGGAACTGATTGCCGAATGGGTGGAAGACTCCGTCAGGAAACAGAAATATCTCATCAATACGGCGGAATATATCTCTGCGGAATTGATCGTGGCATATCCGGAAACAATGGAGGCGGGCACAAAACGTCCAGCCATTTTATGTTGTCATGGTCACGGCCCTTACGGTAAGGAACCGGTCATGGGCAACCGTTCCACGCCGGAACTGGAGCAGACCGTCAGGCAGTTCAATTATGACTACGGGCACCGGATGGCAAAAGCTGGATTCATTACATTTGCTATTGATTGGATTGGATTCGGCAGCCGCAATGATTCCGCCAAACCTCATTTTTTCTCCCATAACGGAGGGCGCGACTGGTGCAATCTGTATTACCTCCATGCAACAATGCTCGGCATGACATCGCTCTCGATCAATGTCGCCCACGGAAAAGCCGCAATCTCCTTTGTATCGGAACTGCCCGGTGTCGATAAGAACAGAATCGGCGTCATGGGACTTTCCGGCGGCGGCACCATGGCGGTCTGGATGACGCTGTGCGATGAACGGATCAAGGCAAGTGAAATAATCTGCTACAGCGCACTATGGGAGGAGTTCGGAATCAACGATCTGAACTACTGCGGAATGCAGGTCGCGCCGGGACTGTTCACGCTCGTAGATCTGCCGGAACTTCAGGGACTGATTGCGCCGGCTCCGCTGCTGGTGGACATCGGAATCTACGACACCTGTTTTCAGGTAGACGGCGCACTGGCATGTTTTAACAGGGTAAAGCAGATTTATGAAGCTGCGGGAGCCGCAGGACATCTGGAGCTGGACCTGTTCCCCGGGGAACACAGCTGGGGCGGCAATAAATCCGTCGCTTTTTTCAAGAAACATTTGTTTTGAAAACTTATCCGCTTGAATAATCAATGCATGGAAAATAATGTAATCCGGTCACAGATCAAAAGAAAATCTGAAGTCGGAAAATGGAGTGAAATTTTATATGCTGCAGGAATATGATTATCGTCCCGCGCCTTTCTGGTTCCTCAATCACAAGCTGGAAAAAGAGGAACTGAAGCGGCAGGTGAAACTCATGCACGAACAGGGAATCCATGCCTTTTTCATGCATCCGCGCGCAGGTCTCAAAACTCCCTACGGGTCGAACGAATGGTTTGAAATGATCGGCTGCATCATCGAGGAGGCGGAACGGCTCGGAATGCAGGCATGGCTTTACGATGAAGACCCGTTTCCCTCCGGCCCGGCGGGCGGGCGCGTTTTTCTGGATCACCCGGAATTCATCGCGCGGGGACTCGTTTTTCATGAAGCCGAACCGGATCGGAACGGGCATGTTTCCGCGGATCTCGGAGAAGGACGCCTGCTCGAAGCTCTGGCTGTCCGGACCGATGACAATGGAAACGTGCTGGAATCACGTGACGTTTTCGATGACGTCGGCATGATCCGCAGCGATTTTTTCCAGACCCTGTGGCAAAGTCCGTATTATGTGCATCTTTTCGGAAAAACAACCTACCCGCATTACCGTGCGGAAACGTTCTATCCGCACCTCCAGATCGAACTGGATCTGCCGGAGGGCTGGAAGATCTATGCCGTCACGGCACAGGTGCATGAAGGCTCGAAATACCGCTACATTCCCGATAATCTGAATCCGGAATGCGTCAGGTATTTTATTGAGCTGACGCATGAAAAATACAAACGGCATTTCGGCGGGAAGTTCGGAAGTGTCATCCCCGGAATCTTCACGGATGAGACCGCAACCGGCGCATGGTTCGCATGGACGGAACGTTTCTCCGGGGAATTCAAAAAGCGGCGGCAGCATGCCATCGACAACTCTTATCACTGCATCTTCAAAGGCAACTCAGCCTATGCGAGAAAAATACGGGAGGCATACTGGCGAACCGTTCAGGAGCTTTTCATCGAGAGTTTCTTCCAGCCGGTCAACGACTGGTGTAAAGCGAACGGGCTCAAACTCTGCGGTCACGGCATCGGCGAGGAAGACCCGCTTGCGGCGACAAACGGCATGAATATTTTCGCCCTTCAGAAATATGTCGGAATTCCGGGCTTCGACCACATTACGCCGAATATCCCCGACGGGCATGCCTTCAAGTCGCTGAATCTCGGCGGCAAGCTGGTTTCTTCGGCGGCGGAACAGAACGGCGAGCACCGGGTGCAAAGCGAATGTTTCGGCTGCAATCCGTATAATTTCGGATTCGACGGAATGAAGAAAAACATGCATTGGCTGTATGCGCTCGGAGTCAACTGGCTGGTGCCCCACGGCTTTCATTATTCCTACGACGGATTCCGTAAGGACGATGCAGGAAAATCCTTCTTTTTCCAATCTCCGAATTATACGCATTTCCATGAATTTGCCGCCTATGCCGCACGCCTCGGGTTCAAACTCGGGGAATCGCGCAGCCTGACCTCCCTCTGCGTACTGTTTCCCGAATCCGTGTTCCGCAGTCTTTTTCAGGCAGAATATGATCTTGCCGTGGAGCTTCGTGAAAAATTATACGAGTGTACACAGTTCCTGATTGACCATCATATTCAATTTGAGTTCACCGATGAAGCCACGCTTGCAAAAGCGGAAGTGCAGGACGGGAAATTCACCTGCGGCAAACGCACCTACGGCACTCTGCTTCTTCCCTTTGAATTCGACAGTGACACCGTCCGTTCTCTGCAATCCCGCCATATCCCCGTCCTTCATTTTCCGCAGGACATGGAATCACTGAAAGAACGTGACGGATACTCGCTGAAAAGCATGGACGGAAAAGCGGATGCGGCACGGCTTATGGCGCAGTACCGCCGGAATGAAAACGGACGGCTCCTTTACATCTTCAACAATCAGGATCAGCATGGAACTTTCCGGCTCAATCTGGAAACTCCGCCGCAGGGCGGAATTTATCTGTATGACGCGGAAACCGATTCGTATTCCCGTTGCGGAGACGGTATTTTCGCTCTGGCACCGTTTGACGCTGTGATTCTGGAGCTCCGCGATAAACCGCTGGAATGTCCGGAATATCTCCTGCCGCAGACACGGAAACAGCAGGATTTCGATTATATGAAACACCCGCAGTGGGATTATATCCCGGACCTGCCGGGAATAGTCGCCGCGCTCCGGGACTGGGAAATCAAGTTCAATGAAAAAGGACTCGGCAAACACCGCTACACTCTCCTCCGGGAACTGACGGGAACTGATCTCCACAACCCCAAAATGATGCACCCGCGCCCGATTTTCGACCGTGCCCCTGAAACACCGTCGATCTATCCGGCGAAAGCGTCTTTTACCGCTCGCTTTGAGTTGGAAAAAACGGACTGCATTCTGGTGGCGGAAAGCGAAACATTTGCAGGCAATGCGAAAATAGAACTGAACGGCAGAGAAATTCCGCCATTCCGCCGCAGACGGATTTATGACCCGTGGAACATTGTCAGCGATGTATCCGGGCTTTGCCGGAAAGGCGCAAATGAATTGAAGATCACATGGGAGGAAGCCGGAGAATTCGATGGACTGACCAGCATAGTCTATCTGATGGACGCAAGCCGGAAATTGGAAAAGTGAATCAACCGGATAAAACATTCCCGGCTGGGCAATCGGCATCCGACCGGGATTGTTCCGTTTTCCGTTTCCACACTTAAACGGCATTCTCGCGGCTGAACCTGCCCGGCGTAATCCCGAAATTCTTTTTGAAACTGCGGCAGAAATGACTCTTGTCCGAAAAACCGTAGATCCGGGCGACTTCCTTTGGAGAAAGTTGATAAGATTGAACTTATCATGAAATATCAGGAAAAGATCATTCAACACATATTTATTCCTTGAGTTTTTCAAAAGAAACAGTATGTTACATTATGTTTCCGATAGGAAACGATCCTTTCTCCAATAAGCTTGCTATATACAGGGCAAATCTGAAATGAAAAAGAAAATACAATTTTTTCTGTTGATGATTCTTTTCATTTCGGGAGTGATGTTTTACTGGTATTTCCACTCTCCACAGATATTCTATCCTGCATTACCGGAGCAAAACTGCATTCGCGGCAAGGGCTTTCTTGAGGGGATATTTGAAATAAGGGCTAATCTTCCCTTAAATAGAATAACGTCTGTAAGATATATCATTCCAACAGATGAAAACGGAGTCCCGCTAAGGTCTGCATCCAATATTGTCTTTTATGCACCATTTAATGGTGAAGCTGCCAGCATGAGAAAAAGAATGCCATTATGGCTGAGAGACTTTCCTGAAAAATATGGGTTCTCCGTTTTTTCTTTGACAATTGAAGCGAATGTTAAAATCACTAATTTTACGGACCAATATTATATTTATAAAGAATGCGGATGGTATGAATTAATATTTCGCATAAAAGCTCATTTAGAGAAACAGTTCAAACTTGATTCACGAAAACTGCTGATCGTAGGGGAATCATCCGGTGCAAGCATGGCGCAACAGATGGTTGCCGCATATCCTTCAAAAATAGCAGCCGCAGCATGGACTGGAGGCAGCCGATATACAGAATTTACTCGACCGCTGACTGTTTCAATGCTTGCCCTGAGCAATTGGGGATGTTATGGCTTGCATGTGACACGTGATCTTGGCAGCAATGCAGAAAAATATGGCATTCCGTTCCTTTTTTTACAGACTCCATCTTACTTGAAGAAGAATGGAGAATTTGAACATCATGCGGCAGCACCCCTTACATACCGGTTGATACACAGTTTTATCGCAGATGCTGTAAACAAAACAAACAACACGAAAAAAATTCTTGCCGCATATCCTTATGAAGCAATCTGCCAGATTGATGAAGATACGCCGGCAGCATGGATAAAATTCAATACGCAGAATAAAAAAGAGAAAATTATCATTTATTTTTTTGATAAGAATCTGAATCATAATGTCTTTTATAAAGATATCTGGTATTTTGCCGCACAATATGGATATACGGTCCTGGCTGCTGAGGCACATTCCCATGTAAATATTCCGGATCATCTTCTCGATAAGACAGCAACTCCGGTCACAGTAATAGGAGAATGCCTTAAAGAATATACTGTAATCGGTAACTTATTCCGGTCTTATGGCGAACGGATTCATAATATCATTCTTTTTGACAATAATTTTGATGCTGTAATAGCAGAAGAACTACTCCATTCAGCACGTTCTTTTCCACAGACTCAATTCAAGTTATTTTATAATTTTCCTCCTGAATCCTCTTCCCTGCCTGAAAATATAGTAACAGCAACATTCAGGCAACAAGATTTGCAGAAATTGTTACTGTATGAGATAATGCAAAAATAATATAATAAGCGACACTTACCTGAGTACTCCGAAGCAACCGGCAAAAAGCAAATACCCCAAAATTTGATATATTAAAATATGGTTATCAGCAGATTTTTTATATATTAAAAAAACATAAAAGATTTTAATTTATCATTTAATAACGCTTGATATGAAATTTATATATGCTACATTCCCAATGTATATGGAGTTTTGTCATGACAAAAGCAAGTAAAATAAAAAGAACTCTGTGCATCATCTTTATGCTGTTTCTGTTCAGTGGTAAATCTTCGGAAATACCACAACAGCAAGCAACTGGGCTTTTGCGGAATATATGGCGGCATATGATTTCCTCCGATATCATTATGACTGATATTCGTAGCACCTCTTACCATGGAGAAGGTGAAACTTTTTATGGTACAGGTCTTAAATATTTACTTCATAATGGTTCCTTTCGCATGGAAACAGATCGTGGGAATGGAAGGACAGGAGTCGGTATTTGGTCAGCTCCTCCGGCGAGCGGGTGGTGGTATTGGCATGAAGATAAAACTTTATTCTCTTCCGCCACTTCTGTTGCAAATAAAGTTATTTTTTTACCAGCTTTTTTTGCACAATTCCCCCATCTGATTTACGGAATGATTCTGCCGGAACGATTGAAAAGCGGGCGCTATGCGTTGCAGACAGTTCAATATCATGGTTCACGCTGTCTTCAACTCACAGCCTATTATCCTGAACCGGATTCCGTTGTCGGTAAAATACCGATCAGTCATTTTTATCATGATCAGGAACTCATGGATTTTCTAGATGAAATACTTGATCAGCGTTATCCAGTGAACAGTGCAGCTCCAGCCAATGACAAAGAATGGATGTTGCAAGCCAATGAATACTATCGTTACCGAAAGCAGTTCAAGGAATATTATATTCGAAAAATTGAATTGTTTTTTGCTGCTCCTCCGGAAAAACCGTTGTTGCATGGATATGCCGTTTATGACCGTAACGGCAGAAAATTAGAAAGTAAACACTGGACACTTGCGGAAAAACCGGAAAAATTCAATGATAATTATTTTATGCCGCCGGAGGGTTCTAACGTAAAACAGACCACAAATGACTCTTTCGGTTCAGAAGTATTGAACAATTACGGCTACGGTCCCGGTTTCTTCAAAAAATCCATTTTTTCAATACGCATGTTTTTCAAATCCTTAGGAGAATTTTTCTCCGGGATTTTTACATCATTGGGAATGTTACTGGAATCACTCTGGATTTATTTGCTGGAATGCGGCTGGATCATTGCTCTGGGGATCGCAATCCTCTCTTTAGGCACTGTTGTCACGTTAAAAATAAAACAATATCGGAAATGAGCTCATGTTTCATTATCTGGGGCATGAACGTCTTCAAATGGCATTTTTCTCTCCCAATATCTGCGGAGCTTTTCTGACAATACTGGTGTTGATTATCTGCGGGATCTTTTTATATTTCAGCAAATCAGAAAAACATTCTCTGAAAATTTTTTCCTATTGTTTACTCCCAGTTATCATATGCCTGTTTATCGGCATCGGGATGACTTATTCCAGAGGCTCATACATTGCCTGCTTATTTGCTTTGATATCAGGACATATCCTTGTCCGTTCCATAAAAAGTGTTATGTTCATATTCATATTTCTTGCGATCATATTATCAGTTCCTGATGGCGGACAGCGGGTCGTATCTACAGTTCATTTTCGCGAAGGTTCCATTTACAATCGATTTTATCTCTGGCGCGGAGGTTGTGCTGCAATCGCTGAAAACTGGACAACAGGAGTAGGTCCGGCTCCTGCTCCCGGACAATACTATTGTTCCAATTATCGTCCCGCCTGGATCAAAGCAGAATATTTGACATTTGTGAATGATCCCCTGACAATAGGAGCTTCTTACGGCATATTCGCACTTTTCTTATGGTTACTGCTCACAGGAATACCGCTCCATGCCGGTTTTATTGTCTTCCGGCATACCGCAAATCCGTTGCTTGCCTATCTGCTGTGTTCTGCCTCTTCTTACCTGATTGCCGGTCTGTTCTCAACTCTTTTCCGCTTTTTTGATCTGATCTGGCTCTTTATCCTTGCAACAACTCTCATATTATGGTTTGTCCTATATGACATAAAAAAATCTCCCGGAGAATGGCACTGTAATATTTCCTGGCTGTTTGTTCCTGCATCTGCAGGAGTGATATGCCTTGCAATCCTTGTCATCGGCAATCTTGTATGTTTCAATATTCTTTGACAGGAAAATTCATTTCAACATTGTCAACTTAAACGGCATTCTCGCGGCTGAACCTGCCCGGCGTAATCCCGAAATTCTTTTTGAAACTGCGGCAGAAATGACTCTTGTCAGAAAAACCGTAGATCCGGGCGACTTCCTTCAGGGAATGCCGCTTTTTCAGCATACAGTCCGCCGCCTGATTCAAACGGTAGTTCAACTCATATGCGGCAAATGAAATGCCAAAGCACTGCTTGAACAAATGACTGAAATAATCAATGGAAAGACAGCACTCTCCCGCAGCGTCCCGGAGAGTCAACTGTTCCGTGGAGAGGAACAGTTTCCGCAAAGCCGGCTGAAGTTTATTGTACACAGCGCCGATATTCGGCTCAGCATTGAGCCCGCGGCCATCCAGACACTCCAGCAGATTCACAAAAAAGCCCTCGATCGCCAGCCACTGCTTCGATTTCATATAAGGACCGGATTTCTTCTGAAGCTGCTCCAGCTTCCTGCAAAGAACAGCGTGAGAACGAGAAATTTCCTGCCGGAGAAGCAGTTTCATCCGAGCCTCCGGCTTCATGAGGAAGAATTCAAGGAGCCGCTCCCTGCCATACAGCAGAGAAGAAAAAAGAACATCGGGATTGACTGTCAGCAGAAGCAGCTCGAATCCTTTTCTGCTGGATATTGCACCGTGAATTTCCCAGGGGCTCGTCAGGTAAAAATCTCCTGCATGGAACTCAAACCCGCCGCCTCCGATGTTGCCGGAAAGTTCTCCGTCTGAAAGCGTCACCAGATGGATGGACTTATGCATATCCAGCAGGGGGAATTGTGCAGGTCCCGCATATCTCTGCGTCTCCCATGCAAAGGGTTCAACAGGAGACAGCCGCCAATTGTATATCATGCAGTTCATAAGAATCCTTATTCCGGAATAACGGAAATATTCAACGTTTTCATGGGAATATACACCCTTCGCATCTTGTATTCAAGACCTGTTACCGATATAATTCACATAACAGGAAAACACACTGCAACAGAATCAACCAGACAAGGTGACTCATGTATGAACTCAGAAACGGCGCACTGAAAATTGCGTTCCCGGAGAACGGCGGGGGCATGCCGGAAACAATAACACTGCTGGAGGCGGATCAGACGGAAGTCCCGGTTGTAACATCCGGCGATTACAGTTTTGAGCTGGAACTCGAAGACGGAACCGTTCTCATTCCATGTGCCGGAGAGCATTTCGCGGATGAAGCGGACGGAATAAAGCAGATCGAATTTCACCATGTAAAATGGGAAAACGCCGAAAAGAAGACTGTCCCCGGACTCCTCGGCTCATTCTGTCATGAACTCCACCCTGACGGCACCATGTTCACGGACGGCTTCTTCGCCTCCTCCGGGACTACTCCGCCGGGAATCCGCCGTTTTGAATTGAGAATACGGCTTCGGCTTGGAAAAGCGGAAAAACTCAGATGGGCGTCATTCTTCCGCCCGCAGGCTGCGGACGGCACTCTGATCCAGACCGCCGCGCCGGAGCGTTTCATCGAACGAAACCTTCCGCGCGTCCTTGAAAACGGCATCATGCCGATGGTCTCCTTTCAGACACTTCAGCACAACTCGCCGCAGCTCTACACAGAATTTTTCATGGAGGGAGGCAATTCCATTTCCGGCAAAGCCGAAGACAACGAATCCTCTGTGACATGGCAGGACGGAGATCCCGTCATCCGCTGGAACTTCCAGAAAAATCCCTGCCGTCATCACAATCTGCCGTGGCAATGGCGCAACCACTGGGGATTCGTCATCCGGAACGCTCCGGTGAAACGGCATTTTCCACCGATGGCGCTGTATCATTACTTCGACAACTTCCGCCATTACCCGGACTCCGAATGCCTCCGCATCATGGCGGAATGCGGATGCCAGGTTCTGGCAATGCATGAAAACTGGCGGCTGGATGTTCAGAACGGCGGCGTTCCTTACGATGAAAAGGCGTTTCGTGAACTGATCGAAAACGCCCACCGCCTGCAAATCCGCGTCACGCCTTACATCCGCGGCAATGAAAATTCCGTCGAGGAGGACCACGCCGGCTGGTTCCGGCATTACCTGAAAAAGAATTTCGACGGGCTCTACATGGACTACGGCGGTCCGTTCCATGAAATCACACCTCCGGACGAATGTTACCAGAACGGACGGATTCACTTCCGGCGGCACTACATGAAGTTGCGGGAACTCCGGAAAACAATCGGACCGGACGGAGTCTTTTACATCCATACCGGACCGCTTTTCTCCGCTCTGGGGCTGAACTTTGCCGACGGCTATGTTTCCGGCGAAGGGGAACAGGGAATCCTGTTAAAAGGACGGACGGAACATGAATATTTCAGCATGTCCTCGGCGGCGCACGGCACCCTGTGGACCGCGGCATTCCCCGAATACGGAACTCCGGCGATCGTGCCGTTTCTGGCGGCGGCGGGACAGGCTCCGCACAGCACGCTGGGAACGCAGCTCCGGAGTTCGTCTCTGGATCACCCGTCCGTCCCCGGATTGAATGATGTGGTATACCGCCCGTTGTGGAAGCTCTGGCGCATCTTCCGCAATGAAAAGGATATTTCCGTTTTCAACGATTTCAACGCCAGGGGGAAATTCGACACCGGAGATCCCGAATTCATCGGGCACTGCCTGATGGTCTCCGGCGGAAAATCACTGCTGATTCTCTCCAATTTCTCCCCGGAAAAACAGAATGTCCGCATCAGGACGCCATTCCTCTCCGGCGGAAATGCGGTTCTGCTCCTGAACGGAAAAGCGCTTCCGTGGAAAGAAGAAGAATTCGAGATGGAAGGACTCGGAGTCGCAGGAATTCTCACGGGAGGCTCGGAGGAGGATCTGGAAGATTACCTGAAACCTTATCCGCCCCTCTCGGAACGTGGGAAAGAGATTCTGGCGGAGATTCAGCGGCAGAAATTTCTCCGGGAGAATCCGCCGCGCTGGGCAGATGTCTCCCTCAGAATCCGGCTGGCGGAGATTCCCGGCGCGCCTTATGAAGAATCACTGGTCTATGACCTGTATTCATCGGAAATCGTTCTGTATGAACTGGGAACCGGAGGTGAAAAACGTCTCCTGAGCAGAATCGGGCGCCTGATGTTCGGGGAAGACTCCCGGACATTCCACCTGTCCTCCCTGCTCCCTCCGGGACGGCATCGTCTGGCGGTTCAAAGTTTCTATGAAGGGCAACCGTTCTATTCTCTGGTTGAAGCGAGATTGTTCAACCCGGAACACCCGGAGGAGGAATACACCGTAATGTTCAACAATGCCCTGGATGCGGATCGCTCGATTCTTTCCTGGGAAACGGAAATCCGCTGAAAAAACAGGGCGGGACAGTCTTCTCTCCGAAAAGTCCGTCCTGCCCCGTGCCGGCAGATGCGTTATTCAAAACTGCGGATGTCTTCAATCAACCGGGTCATCCGCACCGCATCGGATGCGCGCAGCGTATTTTCGGTTCTGCCGAGAACCGCATCCCGGAAATGTTCCAGTTCCATTACGAACGCGCTCTTCTCCGCATTGCCGATTTCGACAACACGGTATTCATCCGTATGCATGACGATCCGGTCGGGGCGCTCCACGCGCATATAGCCGTTTTCGCCGAGGAAAGTGATCGTGAGATCACGGAAACAGAATGTCGTATGATCGCAGTACATTCCCTGAAGCATCGCCGTCACTCCGTCGCCGTAGTCCACCATCGCTGAAAAGGAATCCTCCTTCTCCCAGCCTCGTCTGTGCTGAAGTTTCGCGGCAAGCACCTTCTGCGGAAACCTGCCTGTAATGAACGAGAGAAGATCGAAGTCATGGATGGAAAGTTCATACATCGCTCCGGTTTTCGTGACCCACTCTCCGCCAGGGCGCGGATTGAACATCTGCTCTTTCGTCGTGACGATGGAAACGAGCTTCCCGACTTCGGGCAGAAGTTTTTTCGCTTCCGCAAAGATCGGCTCGTAACGCATCTTGAAGCCGACGCCGAGCAGGCATTTTTTCTCCTCTGCGAGTTTCACGAGCTCCTCCCCCTGCGCGACATCCGTTGTCAGAGGCTTCTCGGAAAACACGTTGAAACCGCGCTCCAGCAGAGACTTGATAACCGGATAATGCGCCTGCGGCGGCGTCACGACGCTGACCGCGTCCAGATCGGACGGCAGTTGCGCGATATCCGTGAGAGGCTCCGCGCCGCAGACATCCGCCAGGGCTTTCGCCTTTGCGGGGTCCAGATCCACAGCCGCTGCGACTTTAACTCCATCGACGGCGCTCCAGGAACGTGCATGAGCCATTCCGATTCCACCGCATCCGACGATTCCGACTTTGAACATGATTTTCTCCTGATTTCTGTTCTTATTTCATTTTTTTCAGACAGTAAATGCTGTCGGGCTTCACATCTTTCAAAACATTTCCCTTTACGCCTTCAATGATCCAGCCTTCCGGCAGTTCAACCCTGAGCTCCCTGACCGCGTCATAAAAGAACAGCGCCCCTCCCCTGTCACTGACCCAGACCGTCCCGAACGGAGTTTCGCGGATAAAGGGGTATCCGACAACCTCCTGCGCCCTGTTGATATGCGGGTTCAGTTTTCCCATACGCTCGATCATCTTCAACTCGCCGGGCGTGCGCTCGAAACCTTTGGCATAGCCGTCCACATTGATGTAGGTGAATGCGCCGTACATCGACGTGCGGAAGTAGTCCAGCGCCAGGTCATCCCCGGCGGTCCCGGTCGACGGCGAGGCGCAGAGAAGCGAAAACTCCCTGCCCTGAAACGAATTGTAGAGTTTCTGCCGGAACCACCAGTTGTCGATCGCCAGCGGATTCTGCCCCTCCACGCCGATCGGGATATTGCGGTCAGAAAAGAACCTGAAAATATCGCACGCCCCTGCAAGTCCCGGTTCCGCTCCCGGACGCCCGTAATTGATGTTGCCGATCGCAGCTCCGTACATATCGAAATAGAACGCTCCGGCTCCGGCTTTGATGGCATTGGCCATCTTGCCGAAATACCATTTCCGGAAGTCCCGGTTGTTCAAATCAAGCACCGGATGAATTTTCATGTAAGAGAAAATCTTTCCGTCCAGATCGCGCAGATACCAGTCTTTATGATTCCGGTAAATTTCCTCGCTGTCGCCATGCGAGTAGTCGCCGGCTGTCCACGGGAAAGGAATCAGCCCGCAGGAGCGTACCTTGCGGTAAGCCTCAAGGGACTTTGCGGAATCAATGCCCTCGATCGGGCTCGGACACCACGGCAGGGCAATGCGTTTGAATCCGAGTTCCGCCGCTGTCTTCAGCGCCGCATCAATTTCCGCCTGCGTGCAGACATTCTGCCATGTGGCTGTCGGCGGCGGGGCAAAGGATTTCAAGCCGGTCTTCTCACGCAGATTCTTTCTCTGGAACTGATACATCGCCATCCAGTCGTTGTTACCGCGCTCGGCGCCCGGCGAAAAGGCGTGCCAGACATACGGCATCTCCAGCGGCGCACGGCGGTATCCGGCGATCAGTTTCAACTCCTGTGAAACAGCCTTGTCCCCCTGCGCAACCTGCAGTCTGGGAGAAGCGGGGACAGGGGAATCCACAAACTCCGAATAAATTCCTGCGGGGGAGACAATCCATGTAAAGGGCTGTCCGCTTCCGAAGAACTGCCATGACCATGTATCGGCTTTCTTTGCACCGGAAAGATCGAATTCCGCATATCCGCGCGGCGGGGAATAGCAGGACATTCTTCTGGCATAGTGTCCGCCGGCATCATTCCCTGCCGCAAATTGCGAACTGAACTTGAGCGACTCGATCATATCGGGTGATTTCAGAATGGATACACGTTCCGCGAAGGCGGCGAAATCACGTCCCTCCAGATGCAGCGTTCCGGCTTTGAACCGCCATTCAAGCGTTGTTCCGTTCTCATTCTGAAATACAAGAGTCGCACTTCTGCCGTCCTCACGACGGATTCCCTGAAACGCCCACTTCCCGGAGACGGTTTTCCCTGCTTTCGTATTTTCAAGCGCTTCCGCCGTATTGGCGTCCACCTCGACCAATTTACCGGAAAATACCAGTTCCGGCGCCCGCAGCCCCCGCAGATAAGGAACTTTCGCGTCCTTCCAGAAAGCGTCAACGGCGCCGTCTGCGGAAACCTGAATCCGGATTCCGTTTGCAAACCGGATTTCAGACCTGCCGTCCTGTTGTGCAACAACCGCGTTTTCCGTGTTTTCCCTGAGTTCCATTCGAGGCGGGGTAACGGCAAGCGTCAATTTCTCATGGACTTTTCTTTCCGGAGGCGGAGTCAACGGATACAGTGTTTTCGCGGGATCAAGCGGAATGCCGGACACCCTGCCGGCAAGAGCCGTAATCAAGGCGTTTCCGTATGCCCATGAAAAAATCTGCCTCATTCCCTGTTTGCGGTTCCAGTCCTCGTTGAAAAAAAGCACTCTGCCCTTGCCGTAATTCCTGACGGCGGCGAAAATGCCGGTCTGCTTTCCCTGCCCGTCCACCACCGGGGCAAGCAGTTCGGCGCCGGAAAGAAGTTCCGCCTTTCTGAACGGAGCGAGACACGACCATTCTTCCGGCAGGACAGAGAAAATTTCACCCGCCGGACGCTTTACTTTGAAATTCTCCTGATTCTCCTGCATCGGTCCCGGCTTGACCGGAAGCAAGTCCCCGAGCGCTTCCGGCACATGGCAGTTCACCATCAGCGAACCGCCGTTCTTCACATACTCCTTCAATTTTTCAATCCGTTCCGGAGTGAAAAACTTTTTCTGCAGTTCCGGCGGAATTGCGGTGACGATCACCAGCTTATAGTCGCTCAAACGCTCCATTGCCGGAGTAATGCCGTCCATCGGTTCCGGCTCGACGAGATCGGAGAGAAACGCCTTGATCGAAGCTCCTCCCAGACCATCCAGATACTTTGAGTCCAGTGTCGTGACGCGGCATCCGCTCTCGCTCAGGAATGCCGCTGTGTTTCCCGCAACCCAGGGACGCGATCCATGAAACAGCAGTACATTTTCCCCTTTCCCGCGCGGAGCAGGAAGTTTTACAGCGGAAAGGGGATCAGGAAAAGGGGGCAGACTCTGCACCTTCTCGATTTCGGCACGTTCACCGGACGGGACAAAGGCGGCGTCATCGGTCAGAATGACGGAATCCAGACGGACAAATCCTTTCGGGGTCTTCACGCTGAATGTAATCTTTCCTTCCGGAAGTTCAACGGCATTCGCAAGCCGCACCCAATGCCATGAGCCTTTTTTCATCCCCTCCCTGAGCGGTTCATCTCCGAACACGCCGACAGCTTTCCCATTGATGCTCAACTCGCCGGTTCTCCATTTCTCGCCATACGTCAGGGTTCGCACCCAGACATAATATTTGCCGGCTCTGGCAAGTTTGTAATCCCCGGCAAGCGTCCCGCCCTTCCTGACGGCAACCATGACCTTTCCCCCGGAAAGCTCCTTGCCGACTCCCTGCTGCCACCCCTCGGAAGCCTTGAGGTCCTCCGCCTCCGCGCGCCAGGCATCCGCAAAAGAAACGGAACCAAGCAGAAGCAGACTCCATACCAACATCTGTTTCATTTTCAATACTCCTTTTTTGTTATGATTTCGGTTGAAAATTTCATCTTTCCAGACACCAGCCCTTTAGATCTGCCCGTGTCAGCTCCCGGTCTGTCCTTGAAGCGACATGCAGGTCTCCATAGATCACGTTGAATGCCCCGTTATGCGGCGCGGCAAGTACATTGCCCCCTACAGTCTTTCCGTTCAATTCGGTATAAAGCGGTATTCTTGAATGTGATACGGGGAATTTCATTACCCCGAATCTTCTCCCGGACACCCCGCCGCAACACCCCGTTTCAGTACATCCCACAACACCGAAAAGGTGATTGTAACCGCCATTGGCAACAGAAGATTGCAGAATATGCAGCACACCAATCCTGACATTGCTGGTAGAACCTGCCGGATTGGCAGTATTTTCCAATACTTTCATACCGTTGCTCGGACAATGCCAGAGTGGTGCGGCAGCAACAATTCCAGCATAACTCGTCGGATTTGCATTTGCTCTGTAATTCCTGATATAAAGTGTATCCAGCGCATAGACGAAATTATTGGAGTCCGCCTTTCCCAATGGAGGATAAGGACGACTGTAATTCGGTCCGGGCAGATAATCCGCATAATCATTCATATACATGCCCAATGCCGTTCCGATCTGTTTATACTGACTGGCGCACTGTGTCCTTCTTGCGCTCTCCCTCGCTTTTCCCAATGCAGGCATCAGCATCGCTGCGAGGATCGCGATGATCGCTATCACGATGAGGAGCTCTATCAAGGTGAAAATCCGCATTTTCACCCTGAAAGTAAGAACGGAAGAACCAGGAACTCTGAAGTAAGAAGGAACGGGAAAACATTTGAACAATTCAACATTAGAACAATTCAACAATCGAATGAAGAAAGAAGAAGCAGGATCAGGGGACTGGCGACGTCCTGCCCTGCCTTGTTGCAGGAACAAAACACCTCTTTTGCAATATTTTCTCATAAGGGACAAGGAAGAACGGGAAACGTTATGCCTTGCCCTGTTTCCGTCCGGTTCCACATTTTCTCCGCAGATGCCACACATAAGATTCACTCCTCTCGCTTGATGTACTCCGGCGGCATTTCCTTTCCGCCGGAGCACGATTCGTCATTTTTCCAACAGGAATTTCTTTGCATACTCCAGATTGTGCTTCATTCCGATCTCCGGCTCGGGAAGCTCCGCAGGATACCAGTATTTTTCATATTCATCGCTGACATATCCGGTATAGCCGACTTTCTTCAGTTCCTCCAGCGCCTCCTGCCAGCGGACCGTTCCCTCTCCCATCAGGCAGGATTTCTTCTTCAGCGGAATCCGGGATTCCAACGTCCAGTCTTTGATATGGACGTGGAAGATGTGCCGCGCGGCTTTGCGGATCGCCTCCGCGCCGGTTTCCACTCCGGCAAGTTCAACCCACGCATAATCAAGCAGCATGCCGACATTCGCCATATTGACGTCTTCAATCAGGCGGACGGTGTCGCGGACGCTCATCGTCAGAGAACCGATATGCGTCTCAATACAGATGCGGACACCGAATTTCGCCGCATACTCCGCCGTTCTGCGGATTCCGTCGACGGTCCGGCTCCATACGTCATTGAACCAGACACCCGGCTGGCTGAAAGGTTCCACACCGCCATAAACACGCACCAGAGGGCAATGCAGGAGAGCGGCAATCTCAATCACGCGCTTCAGGTTTCTGATCACGTCTTCCCGTTCCTCCATCTTCACAAAGTTCTGATAATACGAGGTCAGGCAGGAAAACTCCATTCCCTTTGCCCGGGCTGCGGCATCGATCTTGAGCGCCTCCTCATCCGTAAGCTTCTCACTGTCGATCTGACCGTCCGCCGCAACACGGACTTCGATGCCGTCGTAACCGATGCTCTTGAAAAGTTCAATCACTTCAAAGATGTCACATTTCGGCGCACCCATGGTGTGACCGGAAAACTTGATTCTGTCGTTCATTTTGAACGGACTCCTTGTTTTTTTATGATCTATATTCCTTCATCCGGACATGGATGAATTTTTACACATGAACCGCAGATTCCCCGGATTCGAAAACCGGCTCCGTCACTTTCCCGGAAACCCTTTTCCCGTCCTTGATGCCGCGCGCCAGCAAAAGAGCCTGACGCGTCATGTCGGCAATCCGCGGATCAACAGTCGTCAGAGCCGGCGACAGGAAATCGGTCAGCAGAGAATGGCTGTCGTAAGCGGCGACCCCGACATCCTGCGGCACGGAAATTCCTTTCTGCCGGAGATATTTCAGAAATCGCGCCGCCGGATAATACTGCGGAATGAAATAAAGAGTCTTTTCCCGGAAATGCTGCTCCAGAAGACTCCCGCACAGCTTATCGAAAGAATCCGACGCGACACTTTCATGAATCCTGATATCCGTCTCTCCGCCTTTTTTCAGCGCATCGCGGAAACCGTCAATCCGTTTCTGTTCGCAGGCGCTGATCTTTTCTGCGTGGAGAATCACATAACGTCCATAATATTTCGCGGCGGCAATCCGCCGCGCCAGCTCTGCGGACGCCTCATAATCGTTGCCGATCGAACACGGATACCCCTCCACTTCACGGTTCAGCAGGATAATATTCCTGAATTTCTCCCTGTTTTTCCGGAGAAATGCGTCATCCTCATCCGAGGTGCCGATAATGATTACGGCATCGAATTTCACGCAACGCGCCGGACGCAACGCCTTCCGCAGACTTCCGGCATGATAAAGTTCATAGGTAGGTTTCAGGCGCATTTCAAGCGTCGTTTTTTCCAGCACATGGCTTACCTGCGCCATGAAATCGGAAAACTGGGTATGCAGCCACGGGCTCAGAATCAACAGGGAAAGCGGAACATTTTTCTGTTCGGAAAGCGCGACGGCGACAAGGTCGGGACGATATTTCAGTTCTTTGCTGACATTCAGAACTTTGGCAACGGTCTGCGCGGAGAGCCCGAGCGAAGAACGCTTGTTGTTCAGCACATAGGAAACGGTAGCTTTGGATACTCCGCTTGCCCGCGCGATATCTTCAATTGTCGTCTTCATAATTTCTTACCTGTTTTGTTCACGTGAAACGGTTCATAGTATTAATTATAAACATTTTTCCCGATTTGTCAATACCCAAAGCAAAGAAAAAACGAAAATTTTTCATTCTGGAAACAGGATCGTCCGAAAAAGCAGGATTTGAACCGACACTTGCAGATCTGCCGCTTCTTGAGGATGAAATGTTTCTACCGTCCTGCATGATTCAGTATTCCGCAGAGCAAGCCCCCGCTAACCGCTAACCGCTAATCACTAACCGCTAATCACTAACCGCTAATCACTAACCACTGACCACTAACCACTGACCACTGACCACTGACCACTGACCACTAACCACTAACCACTGACCACTAACCACTGACCACT
>ENA-UOOA01001680-UOOA01001680.1-human-gut-metagenome-genome-assembly--contig:-P61old-NODE-1680-length-34077-cov-19.902592_pt1 | contig 34077 bp, 37 predicted proteins | sample MGYA00242467_ERZ724014 | MGnify/ENA metagenome assembly ERZ724014 | reverse complement strand
CTTTTGCGGCAGCCTCGCCGGTCGACTTGTCCTTGACCGATACATACCAGACCTTGCGTCTGCCGAACCATGCCGACAGGCTCGGGACAGGGCTTTCCGCGCTGACCGCCGAGATATCCGCGCCGCCGCCCCATGTGTCGGAGCCTGCGGCAATTGACTTGTCTTTGGTGGCGTCTGTCAGGCTGTCCACCGCCGCGCATCCGGAGAGGAGTGCGGCAAGCGCCAGCGTGCTGAAACCAATTGTGATTATACGCATATTGTTTGTCTCCTGTTATGAGCGTCGATCCATGCTTTGCGGGCCTCGGCGCCGCTGATCGCGATTGTCGCCGCCTGCATGACGCCCCACCAGTAGGCGCGGCTCAGGCGATACTCGCGGTGCAGCATTTTGAGCGTCCAGAGCGGGTATTGATCATCAAAGATCACGCGGATGTTGTGACGCCAGCACGCAACCGTATGCTGGAAGCCCGCTTCGGAACCGTCCGAGTGTTCGAACTGAACATCGTGGATCAGCACGACCGGCTTATACAGCATCATGAGCGACGTCAGGACGTCACGCGCGAGCGGCAGCCAGCGGTCAGGGCCCGCGCCGTTGTAGATGTGGCTGAGCTCGGCGTCGGTGTAAGGGATCAGGACCTCACGGCCGTCAAGCTGATAATCGCCGCAGGCCGCACGCAATTTTGCAATTTCGTTGACGGACATGGAAAATCCTTTTTTAGTTAAGAGTTAAGAGTTATTTAGTGGGCAGTGGGCAGTGGCATCTCGCCCTGCCCATCGCCGTGCGCGCTTGTCCGACCCGTCCGATAAGTCCGACAGGTCAGACAGCCCGCGTTCCCCATCTCGCAATCTCGCTTGCTTATTCGCCGAAGTCGTTGATCTTGTCGGCGTTGACGATCAGAGACTTGATGGAGGCGATCACCGGTTCCCATTTATCGCGGTCGCTGGAGAGCCCCATGTAGGTGCGCTGGTACAGTTTTTTGAGCGTGGAAACAAACTGATCCTTGTCAATCTTGCCGGTCGTATAGAGATTGAGCAGGGATCTGTCCGCCGTGGTTTTCGCAAAGCCGAGGTCGACGATCTGCGCAGGATCATCGAGGACGTTGTTGATCGCCTTGTAAAGCAGTCCGGAGTCATCGGCGGAGAGCTTTTTGCCATTGGCGGCCTGGAGGCAGTTTGCAATATGTTTCCATGCGTTGCATTCGACGGCGTAATTGAACGCCGCCACGAGATCGCGCTGCCTGCTGCGGATCATGTTATAGACCAGATTGTAGAGAGCAGTGTCGGCTTTGCCCGCTTCCTTGTATGCCTCCACGAAACCTTTGACGGCATCCGGGGCGTCGAGGCGCGTGATTACGTTATACTCGTAAGCCGACTGCAAAGCAGTAAAGCCGTAAGCCTCGCGATCCGCCGCGACCTGCGCCTTGACCGAAGCAAAGTCGCTCTTGCCCTCTTTGCGGAGTTTTGCCTCGGTAATCATGTAGGGCAGCGACCATTTGCCCGGTTTTTTAAGCGTGGCGACATCCTCGCGCTGATAGAGCGTCAGAGCCTTGTCAACGATAAGGTCATACTGTTTTGCCTTGACTGCGGCGTCCAGTTCGGCGACGATTGCATCGCGTTCAGCGGTATCAACCGTTTCGGCAGTGTCAGCCGCGAACGCGGGAGCTACGCAGAGGATGGCGAGAAATGCTGTGGGGAGAAAATGTTTTGCTTTCATGTTTTTTTACCTTTTGAAATTTTGTTTTTTGTGTTGAGTGAAAAATTGAGAAAACAAGTTGTGTCTAGCCGCTCATGAGAACCTCCGGTTTTATAGTTAAGAGTTAAGAGTTAAGAGTGGGCAGTGATCAGAGCTTCGCCCATCCCGCTGCCGTGCGCGTTTGTCCGACTTGTCCGATAAGTCCGACAGGTCAGACAGCCCGCGCAATCTTAGTGGGCAGTGATCAGTGGTTAGTGGTCAGTGGTGGAAAGGGCTGCGCCCTTTGACCCGCTTTTTACTGCCCACTATCTCGCCATCTCGCCATCTCGCCATCTCGCAATCTTACCTGCCGATGGCGTTGAGCTCGGAGTAGAGCGTTTTCGCCAGATCGTTGTAAAGCAGAGGCATACCGCCGCGCCGGATCACGATGTTGCCGTCGCCGTGCTCGGTGATGGTGCCGACCGCACCGGACCGCAGGTAATCGCGCTCGATGCGCTGCTTGATCCTGCGCGCGGCGCTCCAGGTGTCGGAAGTGGTCGTCAGATACATGACCTTGCGTCCGATCACGACGCCGATGCCCGGCTTGTCAAGCTGGCGCATCACCGTTTTACGATCGACGTTGAAGTGCCCCCGGTTCTGTATGATGTCCGCGCTGGCGTTGGCGAAACTGTTGCGCGAATAATACGCGGTGTGGTCGGAGCGGAACCGGCAGGTGTATCCGTAATAGAGCTCGCCGACGATCGGCAGTTCCGGATTGCCTTTGCGCAGCGCAGTCACGACCGTATGGATATACGGCGCGTCCTGCATGAACAGGTGGCATGAGGTGCGTTTGTAAGCGAGCAGCCAGCCGTCGATTTCGGGCGCGATGGCAGTGAGCCACGCCTGATATTTCGCCGGATTCAGGAACGTGACCGGATCACACTCGCCGAGACTGGTGTCCCCTCCGTATGCCGCCCATACCGCGAGCCCGTAACCGGACTTGACCGCGCGGATCAGGGCAAGCGTCTCATCCAGGTGATCCAGATCCTCGACGAGAAACAGCACGGCGTTGTAACCCTCGGATTTGTAATATGCGAGATTCGCCTCCAGCGTCCGCTGTGCCGCGTCCGACTGCGGCAGACACATGTAGGAGATCATGCGGAGCCCTTTGGCGAGCTCGATTTTTTTCCCCGGCGCCGGGGTGTCCGCCGCATAGGCTTTGTAAATCTCCGCCCATGCGGCAAGATCACTCTTGACCTGCTCGCTCATGCGATGCCATCTGATGTTGTCGCTGTCCGCGAAAATTTTATTGAGGCAGCTGTAAAATGCGACGAGCTGCGCCATCTCCTGCGAGTCCGGCAGATGCTTTGCTGCGACTTCGCGGATCGCCTCGACGGGGATGCTGTTGAGCACCGCCGCCGGGACGCTCCGGAGGATCTCGACCGGGATCGCCGCCAGCACTTCGGCAGGCACGCGCCGGAGTGTCTCGACGGGCACCGATGTCAGCACCTCGGCGGAAACCGCCCGCAGAGTTTCGACCGGCACGGACGCCAACACTTCCACCGGAACTCGTTTGAGTGTCTCAACGGGCACCGATGTCAGCACTTCGACCGGCACGTTCTTCAGAACTTCCACGGGGACGGACGCCAGCACTTCGACCGGAACTTGTTTGAGCACCTCCACGGGGATTTCCCGTAGCCGCTCTACCGGCAGAGCCCTAATGACTTCGGCGGGCACTTCGCGTATTACTTCGGCGGGCACGTCCTTGATCTTGTTTGCCGGGATGTCATCCAGTGTCCGGACTTCGATCCCGTCGTTTGCCATGAGCGCATCGACACTCGGCTCATCGTCGGAGAGCAGCCCGCCGCCGGACGCTCCCATTGCCAGAAGCATCAGCAGAATGTTAAAACTGTTTTTCATTTTTTCCCTTTTTTTTGTTGCAGTTGGTTTTATCATATATTAGTTAAGAGTTAAGAGTTTGGCAGTTAAGAGTTCTGGAAAGGGCTGCCGCCCTTTGACCCGCTTTTTCTTGACAGGCTTCCGCCATGTCCGACAAGTCTGTCCTGTCCAACTCGTCCCGCATCACTCATTTCTCCCCCAACTCTTAACTCTTAATTCTTAACTCTTAACTAAAAGCGTCATTTCAGCGAAACCTTGCCGTTGAACTTGAACCTCATCAGGAACGGCGAAGTGTAACCGGTGTTGTCAAACTCGGCGCCGGTTGCCGTGCCCGTCGTGTAGGTGCGCGTCTTGGTGTCCGGGAGTGTGACCACCGGTTCGGTGTCGCCCTCGGTGATTGCTTCGCCGGATGCGTTGCCGTCGGCGTCGACCAGCCGCAGCAGGAGGATGACCTCGTCATCTTGCGCAGGCTGAGTCGGCAGCGTGACCCGTCCGAAAATCTTGAGCGGCGTATTGGTCGCGTGAACCGCCAGATTGTCTCCGGAGAGCGATCCGGCGAGCTGCCATTTGCTGGCGGCGCTCTCGACTCCGCCGGGCAGAACCTTCGCCCACAGCTCCGCGCTCACGTATTGAATCTGCACCTGCTTCGACGGATCGTCCGGATCGGTCTTGTATTTCGGCGGCAGGACCACGGACACTGTTGCAGGCAGCGGCGCAGCGGTCGTGTTGTCATAGCTTGCCACGATGCTGGAGGACGATCCGTCCGCAGATACTTCATTGCTGATCTTCGCGTGAGGTTTGCCCGTCGAATGCGTCACGCCATAAAAGCCGGTGTATCTGACGTGTGTTACATAGAGCGGCGTGCTGCCGGTCTGGATCACTTTCAGATTGCCGTCCTTGTCCAGATAAAACGTATGCCCGTCCACGATGTGCGCCGCCTTGTCGATCGTCATCGTGCTTGTTGTCGAACCGTCCGCGCCGGTTTCGGTGACGGTGGTCTGCTTCATGATCACGCTGCCGCCGTCGTCGGTCTGCGTCTCGACTTTCGTCACGGTCGATGAGCCGTCGGTTTTCGTCACGGTCTTTGTCACTGTTTCCGTCGTGACGCCGTAAGCATCGGTGACGGTCGTTGTCGTCGTATTGGTCTCGGTGCCGTCCGGAGCAACAGTCGTGACGGAGTTCTTTTCTCCGGTCGTCGTCTGCTTCGAGAGCTCTTTGCCGTCCGCGTCTTTCGTGGTGACGGTGGTCGTCTGATGAAGCGAGCCGTTGACATTGTCCGCGACGATTTCCGTGATGGTCTGCGATCCGTCGCTTTTCGTCACGGTGCTGACCGTATGAGTCTCTTTCGATCCGTCTACCAACACGGTGACAGTAGTCGTCGTGACCGTGGTTGCGCCCGTTGCCGGATCGGTCTTTGTCATGGTGTCCGTGACCGTCGTCCCTGTGACATTGCCGGAGTCGTCGGCAGTTTCCGTGACAGTTGTTGTGCCGCTGGCGGTTGTCGTCCCGTCCTTGACGGTTTCCGTGGTCATCGTGGTTGTCGTTTTACTGCCGCCGTCGCCGGTCGTCTCCGTGTTGACAACCGTTGTTCCGGTGGTCGTGGAGCCATCAGCGTTGGCGGTCGTGGAGCTGCCGCCCGTGACCTTGCCGGACTCATCTTTATTCACCGTAGTCGTGGCGCCGGTCTGCTCTTTCGTGGAGCCGTCCGTATCCGTTACGGTTGTCGTGGTCGTCGTTGTCGTGGACGTGCCGCCGTTGTCGCCGGGAGCCGTGGTGACTTCGGTCGTTGTAGTCGTCCCGGAGCCGTCCGGCTTGACGGTCGTTGTCGTGGAGCCGGTCACATTGCCGCCGCTGTCAGTAGTCGTTGTCGTGACAGAGGAATTGCCGTATTCCGTGGAGCCGTCCGGTTTTGTCACCGTCTCGGTGATGACCGTCGTGGACTGAGTCCCGCCGCCCCAGGGATTGACGAACTGAATTTTGTCGATCGTCGTCGTATTGCCCGGAGTTGTGGAGTCATGACCGATCAGCGTCTCGGTGGTGGTCGTCGTGGTTTGAGTCCCCCCGCTCGGTCCGACATGCACCGGCTCCGTCCGGCCCGGCACGGTGATCTGTGTTCCCGGCCCGACGCTGACCGGCCCGGTATGCTGCGTATTGGTCGCAGTGCCGGTGCCGTTGGTATTGTTGATCGCCTCGCCTGTGCCGCCCGCTGTGACATTGCCGCCACCCCCGGTCGTGATGACGCTCAGTCCATTGCCGCCCGTGCCGGTCCCCCCGCCCGTGAAGGAGCCGCCTCCCGTGCCGCCCGAACCAGTTCCGCTTCCGCCGCCATTGCCGCCGCTGGAAGGCGTTCCGCCGACGACCGTGATAACCGGCCTGCCCAGATCGCCCGCAGGTCCGAGGATCGTATCATCGCCGAAATTCAGCCCCGGACCGGCATTCGTGGTCTTCAGCCCGTTCAGTGCATCCAGCGCCGCATCGATCTGTGCCTCCAGATCGTCCAGTTGGTCTTCGATGTCTTCAAGTTCCGGATCTACCGTTGTCGTGGTGGTCTCCGTGTTGACGCCGCCGTCGTCGATGTCGGGATAAGGACACGCCATGATCCCGCCCGCGATCAGCAGCAGAAAAAGTAAATACCGTAATTTCATTGTTACCCCAGTGTTAGTTAAGAGTTAAGAGTTAAATGAGAAATGAGAAATGAGAAGCGAGTCAAAGGGCGGCAGCCCTTTCCACCACTGACCACTAATCACTGATCACTGACCACTAGTTTTCCCTCGCAACTTCGCAATCTCGCAATCTTAACTGAATCCCAGTTCCGCGAAATCCGCGCTCTGCCTGACGGAATGGAGCCGTCCGTAGCGCATGGATGTCGTGGAGCCCTGTGTGTCGCCGGACTCGCTGCGCCAATACCAGCGGTAATACTCGCAGGTGTTGCCTGCGGGAATCATAAAGATCGCCTGTCCGCCGTTGTAAACGGAGTTGATGCCCGCCGCGGGATAACTTCCCAGGGCAAGCCCTCCGTAAACCATGAAGGCGCCGTTGCCGTCCTCCGTCGCGCTGTCATAGACCGTAACATTGTCCTCGGCAAAGTCCGCATCGGGGCAGAGCTCGATGATGAGACTTGCCCGATTGTCGGCGGTCAGCCCGGCGATGTCGATGATGATTTCGGCGGGATCGTTCCGCGCCGACTCCAGAGCGGCGATCCTGCCGGACAAGCCCGAAATGTCCGTCAAGTCCGGCAGCGCCTCATACTCGCCGATTCTGTAAGTGGTGATCACGCCGACTTTTGTCTCGGTCAAAGTCTTGACCCGGTAAAGTTTGCCGGTCGCCTTGCAGTAGACGACCATGCCGACAAAAGGATTTTCAATATTCGCGATTTCCGCGAGCGCATCACATCGTGTCCGCAAATCAAGCGGCGTATCCGCTGTGGACGGTTTCAGTCCGCCCGAAACAACAATGCTCATTTTTTCTCCAGTGGTTATAAGAGTTAAGAGTTAAGAGTTAAGAATTGGGGAGAAATGCGGGGTGCCGGACTTGTCCGACAGCGCACAGTTAAAAGCGGGTCAAAGGGCGGCAGTCCTTTCCTCCACTCTTAACTATTTAATTCTTAACTCTTAACTGAATTGTTCATCCACATAAATAAAGATTTCGCCCGTCACAAGCATCGCCTCGCCGTAGACTTTGTAAGCGGCGCCGTTGACCGTGATCTCCGTCCCGTTCGCGCCGGTGCCGCTTGCGCCGTTGTCGAGCTCGAACGCGACCTGACTGCTGATGCCGTCGAACTTGGTCGCGACAAGCCCGGAGTCCGCGGGCAGCAGCACAAAGACAAACGAGCCGATCGGCGCCGTTCCGATGCTGACTTTGGAGAGCGTCGCCGGATCGGCTTCCGTGACCGTGTCCGCCGCCGCATCCAGCAGCTCAGCGGTGATCTCCGTCACGGACGCCAGATTCCCCGCGACCGACGGCGGAATATAGCCGTAATACATTTTCGTCGCCGCGGGCGTCGGATCGGGATCAGTTGCCCCGCCTCCGGAGCCGTCGCAAACGGGCGTCCCGTCAAGACAGAGCCTGCCGCAGCCGTCCACCGACAACCGTCCGAGGATCGGAAACTGCCCGACCAGCGCCGCGTTGATCTCGGCGATGGAGCAGAGCCCCGTCGGCACCGGAGAAGGAATGGTCCCGCCGTCTGGGTCGACGACCCCGTAAGCTTCGGTCTCGAACGTCACGTAAAAAACAGGTTTGCCGTCGCCGTCAAGCCCCCACAATTCGAAATAGGTTTTCACACTTGATACTTTGCCGTCAACCGCCGTCTTGAACGGTTCCGTGTTCGCGTCGAGTGTCACGCCGATGATGCCGTATTGCGCCCGCGTGCGGTCAATCCCCGCGTCAAGGGTGCGGCACATCGGTTCAGTGCTGCTGGACTTGTCCTTGTCCAGCGCCGCCCGCCACGCGGCTATCCCGGACAGATTGACCGGACTGTTTTCATTGTCGACAAAATGCAGCTCCCAGACCGGCTGCTCCTTGTAGCGCAGCATCGGTTTGCCGGTGACGGTTTTCGTCCCGGACTCATCCACGCGATACTGCCCGGACGTGTTGTAATAGATTTTCATTCGAATCCCAGTTAAGAGTTAAGAGTTAAGAGTTACTTTTCAGTGATCAGTGATCAGTGAATAGTGATCAGTAGTGGAAAGGGCTGCCGCCCTTTGACCCATTTTTCACTGACCCACTGACCACTATCTTACTATCTCGCAATCTCGCAATCTCGCAATCTCGCTATCTGACCACTGATCACTGATCACTGACCACTAGTTTTTTCTCGCAATCTTTCCAGTCGTTCCGCGGCGTCCGGATTGTCGCGGTAGTAATTGCTGTTGATCTCCTGCTGGAGATCGTCCCATTCCGTGGTCAGCTCCGCGTCCCGGACCCGGATGATGATCTCCGCGAGATCGCGCACGCGCTTCGCGGTTTCGGGCCATCGCCTCCACGTGTGATTGACGACCGCCCGCAGTTGCCGGTGCACGTGATCGCGGTTCGCGTCCGTGTACCGGAACTCATGATAACACCCGTAGGCGTCGTCGAAATGTTTTTTCGCGCAGAGCGCGCATTGATCCAGCGGCATTGTCAGCCGGACCGTCTCCCCCGCCTTGCCATGACATGTGCAAGCCATAAAGCCTCCTTTGTAAAGAGAAATGAGTAGTGAGAAATGAGCAATAAGCATTTCAGTTAAGAGTTAAGAGTTTTAGTGGTCAGTGGTCAGTGGTGGAAAGGGTTGCACCCTTTAACCCGCTTTTCACTATCTCGCAATCTCGCAACTTCGCTATCTTGCTATCTTGCTATCTTGCGCCGTGCGCGCCTGTCCGACAGGTCTGCCCGGTCCGGCAGCCCGCGTTCCCCTATTCAAATTCCTGCGGAACGCTCTCAAACGCATCCTTGCCGAGACCGGAGTAACACGGCATTGTTTTATCAAGACGCGGATTGGAGATTTGGAACGCCTCATCAGCCACAACGGCATATCCGCGATAATAAGTCCAGCCCAATATCGCTGTACCGCTGCTTGCCGTGATCCCGAAAAAATCCGGATCTTTGACTTCCTCGACACTGCCGGGCGCATCATCCGGTTCTCCGGCTTCTCCGGACACATCATCCATATCGACCGGAACGGCAAAGCCATGCGTTACCGTTCCAGTGGGGATGTATTCACCTGTTTCCTCATCCTTGTAAGACAGGAGCGGACCGTCCGAAAGATTTTGCCAGATAACCGAGAAATCCTTCTCCGTTTTATTCCCGTCGTCATCTCTGCAATAATAAGAACCTGTGATGCCGAGCTGATTTTTCCATAGCTCCGTTCTCTCCGACGGCGCGGACGCATTGACCCGCATATTGCTTGCAGACATCGCCAGATGCGCGTAAAAAGTGACTTGCACTCGTTCCTGATGCTTAAGTGCGCCGTCATACTCTTTATAGTTGTAAAATGTGGAATACACATTGATTACCTTGCGCGGCGTGGAACTCATTCCGTCATCAGCATAAGCCCCTGATACGATCTTGCTGTCATGCAGATACATATCGTAAGTCTTGCCGCAGAAGTTCAAGGTGAACGCATTGACCGGTTTCTCTGACGATGCACTTGTCAGGTATAGCCAGTGCAGGTAACTTGCACACCAGTCAACTTCTTCCTCCTCTTTTCCGCACGGGCATTCGCCGCAGAGATAAGGTCGCCCGTTCCGATCCGCCAGCAGCTTGCCGCCCTTGAACCATAATTTATTGCTCATCGCACTCTCCGAAAATCCAGAGCTGCGGAGCAGTGTAGCGGATCACCTGCCGGACACTCCAGACGTCATCCTTGTTTTTAATCTGAGCCAGGACATGATATGACTTCTTATTGTCTTCGACATACAACGACGGAAACGCATCGACGATCTGATAATTGAACTCCGTGCCGCCGGGCGATGTCAGGCACAGCCACCCTTCCGACGGGCTCAGCTCGGCACACGGTGCGCTGCTGCCGGTTCCGTTGACATACGCATAACCGGCGATGGGATTCTCCGGATCGCCGCCGTCATAAATGCGGATTGTCGTGTTATCGTTCTCTGTTTTCGCCTCGACCTTGAACCAGCCGTCGTATCCGCCGACGGACGCCGCCGCGCCGCCGCTCCTCGACGCCTCGAAAATGACGCCGCTCGTGTATTGCCGCAGTCTGACGCCCGGACCCACCACCGGCCGCACGGACCGCAGATAATCGCAGATCGCATTGATTTTGCGGCGGACGTCCTGATAGGAATCGCCGCTGATGATTTTATCCGGCAGTTTCATCTTAACTCTTAATTCTTAACTCTTAACTCTTAACTATTCATAAAGGTCCGTATCCCACCCTGACTCATCGCCGGAGCGCGTCCATGTCAGCGTGGCGAGCCAGCGTTTGCCGTCCCACGACACCGTGGCGTCGTCACATTTCCAGTTGCCGCCGCTGATCCCGAAATTGTTGTTCGGGCTTCCGATCCGGTTCAGGGCGTTCGCAACCATCTGCCCCGCCTGTTTCGCGCTGCGGAACTTCGCGGTTTCGGTCACGGAATACACCGCGATGTCATAACCTTCCACGCCCGGCTTTTCCGGCTGCGCGAGGATATGCCACTTGACGCCGTCGACGACCGGCGTCTCTCCGACCGATTTGATCCAGGCATACTTTTTCGCCTGAGCGTCATCCAATACCGTGTCCGTTGCGGTATCCCACCACATCGGCAGTTCCGCTCCGGGCGCACCGGCAAGGTAATGGTTCCAGCACGTGAGATACCCATCCTTCGATTCCAGCGGCATGGATAACATGCTCCCCTGCAGCGTCGCGCTTTTCGCGCCCCACGCTTTCGACGGCGGTTCCACGGAGTCGCCGTCCCAGGAGGCGCGCCATTTCAGCTCGACGCACCAGATGGGACCGTCCCCCTGATACAGACGGTTCGTCACCAGTTCTCCGTGATCATTCCTTGACCCGATCGGATATTCATCCTGGAGCGCCTCCATAGCTTCGCGCTTCCCCTGATACACCAGAGTGTAAATGGTCTCGTTTTCGCCGCGTTCCTGCGTCCGTGATTGATATTTGATGCTTGCCATAATAGTTTTCAGTTAAGAGTTAAGAGTTAAGAGTTAAGAATTAAGAGTGATCAGTAAAAAGCAGGTTAAAGGGCGGCAGCCCTTTCCTCCACTCTTAACTATTTCACTCTTAACTCTTAACTGATTCAAGTCTCGCAATCTCGCAATCTTGCAATCTCGCAATCTCACCCCGTCAGTCCGGTCTTGATCTCTCCCAGCAGACGGTTTGCCGCTTCCAGCTGCGCCGTCATGCGCTTGTTGTAGCCTTCGATCGCGCGGTTGATCCGGTCTTTGTCCGGAGCGACGGCGCCGCCTGCGAAACCGCCGCGCGCGGTCAGGGAGTTGGTCTTGATTTCCGCGCCGCCGATCGTATCCAGCGCCGTCCGCCCCGGATTCTGCATCGTGTAGTTGAGCTCCGCCAGCTGCTTCACCAGAGCGCTTTCCTCCGGCGTGAGTTTCGCACCTTTGGTCTTTTCGGCGTCACGGAGCGCTTTCTCCTGTTCGGCTTCGCGCCCCAGCCCCGCTTTCTGCATTGCGGCATAACGCGCGCTGTAAGCCTGATCCTGCAAACGGCCAGCCAACTGAAGAGATTTCAATTCCCGGCGCTCCCGCATGATCTTGTCAACCTTGTCATCACTGACCTCGGCGCCCTGCTTTTCGAGCTCCATGATGATGCGCAGTTTTTCGGCTTCCTCGTCGAGACCGGCGTTGATGAGTTCCTGCTCGCGTTTTTTCGTCGCGAGGGAGTCCATCTCGTTTTCATAGTAACTGTCCATGCGGACTTTTCCCTGGCGTTCCGCGATCCATTCGGCGTCGCTTTTCTCCAGCTCCATGCCCTGTTTTTTGGCGTCATTGATCAGCTTCAGAGCATTCGCCTCTTTGATCCGTCCCTCATTGATCAACTGCTGATATTTGAGCTTCTGTTCTTCTTCCTTCAGCTGATCATACGCGGAGTCAAACGTATTTTGTTTACGGTCCAGTTCCGCAGATTTGGCGGCGGTCGTATAATCTTTGCCGGGATTGCTTTTTTCAAGTTTGACACGTTCCGCATTCAATTCCTGATTGCGTTTGTTCAGTTCTTCGATCCGGGCATTCTGCTTTTCAACCTCCTCTGCACCGCCGATCCGGGCATTTTTATCCCATTTTAACAATTGAGGCAGTCCTAATGCCCACCAGCCGGACACACCCGCCGAATCACGCTGTGCCTCCCGCTGGTCGATTTCCGCCCGGTTGGTTTTCATTTCCGCATTGATCGCTGCAAGACGCCGCTTTCTGTCCTTTTCCAGCACAGATGCGTATGCTTTGTCATAGCCGATTATTTTGCCGGTTGCCTCGTCAATGGAAATACTGAGATTGCCATAATTTTTCGACAACTGCTGAATTAGGCGGATCGCTTCCGACTTCTGCGCATTGGATGCCTTTTCCGTAATGCTTAAAGTGTCCAGCGATTCTTTCAGGCTTTTCAAACTTTTCCAGTTTGCTTCATTTTTCTGACGCTGCTGCTCCGTGGCTTCTGCGGCTTCGCGGATGGCCGCCGAGTTCCTGCCGGTAATTTCCGCCAGTTCTTCAGCAGCTTTTCGGCCTCGGCTTAAGAAATCCATTGTCACCGCCGCCAGCGATCCGAGTGCCGCTGTAATCATTACGATCGGCGATCCGAGCGCCCCGATAACCTGACCGAGTCCGCCGAACTTGCCGCCTGCCTGTGAACCGAATGCCGACATGATCCCGCCCGCTTTGGAGATTTTCTGCCCCAGCTGATCGGTTGCCTTGCCAGCAGCCTGTGCGCCCCGCTCCGCCTTGCGTAAGGATGACGGGATATAGTCCAGTGTCTGCCGATTGGTCTCGACCGTGACCTTGACCTGTCTGTTATCCGGCAGATTCCGCAAATGTTCCGCTACTTCTTTTACCGGTTCCGGATCAGCTTTGATCTCAACAGGCTTTACTGTACCCCCGTTTTGAGAAACGGTTTTCGCATTCGTCTCCAGCTGCCGGAGCGACTCCACTTTGGCTTTGAAAGCTTCCAGATCCTTTTCCGCTTTGGAGGCGTCCAGTTCAATTTTCAACTTGGTCGGCATGACAACTTGACTTTCAGTGTTTTGATGTTAATGTAATATCAGGAGATAGAAAAAATGAATCCGAAATTTGCGAAAACTGTTTTTGATTTTCTTTTCCTGCTTGCGCTTCTGCTGATTCCAGCGGGATTGGGTCTTGCCGTGTTCCTGTCCTGCACGGCGGGATTCGCCGGATTCCTGGGCGGCTGCGCCCTGATACACCTGCTGCTCGCATCCGCGGCAATATTTTCCGAACGTGCGCAAACTGCTGCCGAAACACTCAGAGAACAAAACGCCCCATATCATTTACAGTAATCAGTGGGCAGTGATTAGTTAAGAGTTAAGAGTTAAGAGTTTTTTTTAGTGGTCAATGGTCTGTGGTCAGTTAATAGTTGAAAAGCAGGTCAAAGGGCGCAGCACTTTCCTCCACTCTTAACTATTTCACTCTTAACTCTTAACTGATTCAAGTCTCGCAATCTCGCTATCTCGCAATCTTGCTATCTTGCAGAAATTCGTCCGCCAGCTCATCGACGCGCCGGTCGATCAGCTCCTCGATCTCGGCATTCGGTCTGCGGCGGATCTCCTGCGGCTTGAGACTTTCCCGCCGCAGCCAGTTGACATACAGACAGCAGGCGCAGGAAAGACTCATCTCATGAAGACAGACCTCGAACGGCGTCCCTGATTCGCGCGCGGCGATTCCGGCAATGCGTGTCGCCCATAAGCCGTCGAACCGCGATGCCTCGTCATCCGCTCCGCCGTCCCCCGGCGGCAGCATGGCAAGCGGTAAAAATGCGGTGTGGGTCATCGCCCGGACGCCCTCGTAGATCTCCTCCGGAGACACCCCCGTCGCGGCGGCGTAACCGGATGCGATTCCGGGCAGATCGGACAGCCCGCAGGTCATTTTGCGCAGATCCTCCAGGCTCATGACATACAGCGTCGCATCCAACTGCGCCGCGTCCAGTGTGCCGCCCGTCACGAACGGACACTCCAGCATCCACAGAAATGCCCATCGCGCCGCTGTCAGGGGCTTGACGGGCAGTTCCCCGATATAACAGCGGGACGCCCCCAGAACCTCCAGCAGGACGCGCGTTTCCGCCCCTTTGTCATACTTGAGGGCATCCAGCCGTTTCAGCTCCGGGTCGGAGCCGAGCAGTTCGCTGAACTCCCTGCCCGCGAGCAGCCTGAAATCCTCCGGCGTTCTCATCATTCGCTCGCCGGGATCGGAGCCGAGCCGCTGATGGAGCAGGTCTTGTGCGCGTTGACGCTCTCCCTGATGGTGACGGAATCAATGATGAACGTGTTGCCGTCCACCGTCAGTTCCGCGCCGACCGTCAGCGCAGAGAGATCGCCGTCTTTCAGGACGTTGCCTTCGCATTGGATCGTTCGTTTTTTCGCATATACGTCGATCTGTTCTATGTTGCCGTCCTCGTCGTTTGCTTCCGCCGAGGAACACGTTTCGCCGTAGGTGACGCTCTGGAGCCGAAGCCCCGCGACCGCCCCCTTGTAGGTTGCGAAACCGAATACAATTGGTTTTTCAGCCATAACAGTCCTTTTCAGTGGTTAGTGGTCAGTGATTAGTGGTCAGTGATTAGTGGTTAGTGGCTCTGCCCATCCCGTTGCCATTCGCGCCAGTCAGACCCGTCCGACAGGTCTGTCCGGTCCGACAGTCCGCGTTCAGAACTTGCACTTGACGCCCAGCGCCAGCGCCGCATATTGCGCGTCCGGGCTGGATGCGATGCAGTCCACCGGATGCACATACACGCCGTTCAGGTTGATCCCGTCCGCCGGGAACAAATCCAGCAGCTCCGCAAATGAGCGAAAAACCGAAAGAGCCCGGTCATCGCTGTCGGCGCTGAACCGGTCTACCAGCACCAGTGTCAAAGAGATTTCGCTTGTGACGCTCTCGCTGATGAAATTGAGCGCGTCAAACACGACGATCACTCCGGGCAGATCGTCCGGGTGGATCGCTTCGAGTTCCTGCAGAAACTGCTCCGACGTCTGGAGCGAAGAGAGCCGCACCGAACGGAAACGGGTCTTGAGCAGATCCCGCAAATCCTGCACGATCAGATCAATGTTGCGCATCAGAATCCTTTCATGTTTTCGCGCCCGAAAACGGGTGTTTCGCACTTGACCAGCGAGACGCCGCCCGAACCGGAGTCGCCGCCTTTTTCCGCCGCATCCGGCAGCCGGAACTGATCCGCACGGATCATGTCCAGATACTTCCGCACCTGCGTAACCCGGAGTTTCACTTTTTCGGTGTATGCTCCGCCCGCCGGACGTGCAAACGCCCGCTCCTCGGCAAGCGTGAGATTCCAGTCTTTGAGCAGCGCAAGACTCTGCGCACCGTCGACCGGCAGCCGGTAACGGCAGGCGATCGCTCCGTCGATTTCGGCGCCTGCGCTCTCAAGGTCTTCCAGCGCGGCGGGATCGGCGGAAAAATCCGTCTGTCCCTCCACCCTGTAAATCTTTTCGAAGATGCTGCTGCCGATCCTCCGGCACAACTCGCTTACCGTCGCGTAGCTCATGACGCCGCCACGATGCCGCCGTAGACCAGATGCGGGAACGCCGCCGCGGCGGAACCGTAAGCGCTCGTCCCGAAGATCGCCATGTCTTCCATGAATACCCCCTCATCGTCCGGACGGTTCTTGCTGATCAGCGCCGCCTCTTTGGATTTTTGCACGGCGACCGGCTTGATCGGGCCGGAACAGCACATCATGAACCAGTAGTTTGCATAAGTGCCGGTGATGCGCGGATTGACGATCAGCTTTGCCAGTCCCTTGCAGGAGTTGCGGACCGCGATCTTGCCGGAGGAGTCCAGTTCGAAGTCATTTTCAAGGATATCGCGCGCCACGAATTCCAGCGCGGGACCGACCATCAGCGTATCCGGATTGACCGCGATCGGTTCGCCTGCGTGACCTGCATAGGCGAACATCGTCTGCCGCGCGGTTTTGAACGTGGAATGCGAAAGCGCTGCCGTCGTTTTGTTGCAGATCACCGACTTGCCGTATTTGCGGTCGGTGGCGAAAAACGCTTTGTTGTCGATCCACGCCTTCGGCTCCAGCAGCGCTTTGATCGCAAGCTGATCCCACAGCGCCTTGCCGGAGACCGCCATCTGCTGGATGCTCGGCATATACATGCCCCAGTTGTCGGTTTCAATCTCGCGCGCCTTGATGCCGACCGTCTCCTCGTAAGGTTCTTCGTGCATTTCAATCACCTTGCCCTCAAGATTCTTGATCTGCCTCGCGCCGAGCCATTTCCGCATGCAGGCGAACTGCTCCATAAACGGCAGTTTGATCGTTGTATGCGCGGAGTTGCCGACGGTCATCGAAAACTGTTCGTAAAGAGACGGTGTCGCCTCGAATGCGTTTTTGAATGCCATGTCATAGGCGATTTTCATCGCCTCAAAATGTTCTGCTGTCAGATTCATTGCAAAATTTTCCTTTTCTTAACTGTTGTTACGCGCCGACTGCTTCTTTGCCGTCCAGCTGCGATTTGATCCAGCCGCAGAGCGGATTGATCAGAACCGTGACCCCGTCATCGGTAACGTCCATGACGACGCCCGCCGGGACCGCGTTGGTTCCGCCGACCTTGCCGACCGTATGATCGTCAACCACGTAGCAGACCGCGCCGATGTCCGCGACGGTCAGCGCCTCGGTGCTTGTCCCGTTGTCGAACAGATACGCGCCGCTCCGGATCGGCAGAGTTTCCCCCGCTCCGACCGTCGCTTCCGCACGGCCGAGCACAACAAGTCCCGCCGTATCCGATGCGGGTGCCGCTTTGCCGTCCGCATTCTGCGCGGCCAATGCACCGGCGTAAATCGTGCCGGAAGCAACTTCACGATCGTAGTTGTATTTTACCGCACCGACGTGCAGTTCCCTCGTATTTCTTGCCTCAGTGAGAGCAGCCATGATTTATTTTCCTTTCCGTTTGAGATATTCTGTTTCCGCGTCCTTGACTCCCGCATTCCGGAGGCTGTCAATCGCGCTCCGGTCCGCGGCGCTCAATGCAATGCTGTCCGCCTTGCGCGGCGGGTCCGGCAGTTTGCCGGGGAACTTCGGCGCGGTATGATCCAGATGTGCTTTCAGAGCTTTGCTGTCGAGGCTGTTGATATACTCCATATCCGAGTCGACAATCTTCCGCTCGGCGCGGCCCTTTGCGACCAGATCGGCATGCGCCTGCTGTTCCGCACTGGCGGCCATCTCGTCGAGCTTCTCCTGCTTTTCGTCGGCGCCTGCGGCTTTTTCGGTTTCCGCCTTGAGCGCGGCGATCACCTCATCCAGCGTCGCTTCCGGAGCCAGTTTGAGCAGCTTCTTTACCTGTTCGATCAGGGAGGCTTTCTCCTCGATCTCACAGGCAATCTTGTCTTTTTCCTCATTCGAGGTTTCCCCGCTCAGCGCGAGATTGTCGCGACCGAGCAGCCTTCCGAGCGCACTTTCAAGTTTGCCCATGCTTTCCTTTCTGTCGGACCTGCCCGACTTGTCCGATCTGTCGGACGGTGTTAAGTTTGCGGACGCGGCGAGCGCGTCCAGATGATTGATTGCCGGAGTGTTGGTCATGGCGACCGACGTCACCCGCAGCGGACCGTTTTCAATTCCCCGGATCACCGGGGAGAAATACTTGTAGATTTTTTCTTTCATGAACTCGTACGCGGCTGGCGTCCACTTGACTTTCACGCGCAGATCTTCGCCGGAGAGCGCCAGCGAGCCGTAGCCGAGCGCCGCCACGCCACCGGGAAACATCTTCAATGTTTCACTTTCATCCAGTTTTTTCTGATTGGCGAGCTCGTAAAGATAATGCTCCGAGTCCAGCGGGATCAGTTCGCCTTTTTTGCGGTGATACTCCATGATCTCGCGCATTTGCTCCGCAGTGAGAGACAGATTGTCGTCTTTGCCCTCCTGACAGAGCGGATTGTCTCCGATCTTGAGCAGCGTCCATTCGACCGGCACGCCGTTTTCGTCGCGGATCACGCGCTGCGTCTCCGCCGACAATGCAATCCAGTCCATAAGTGTGTAAACCTTTCCTGTAAAAATGTCCAAAACGTCCGGCTTGACTTTCCCGAAACCCGTGCTATTGTAATCTTAAAGCGGATTCTTCCGAGTGTGTGCGCTTCACGATTGAAGGCCTGCGGGATTCAGAATCCGCTTTTTATTTCAGCACCCATTCCGTATTGCCGTAATCATCCCCGGCATTGTTCCAGCTTACCAGCTTCAGAACTTTCCCGTCCCATACCATCACGCAGTAGGTCTGCGTCTTCGGATTATGCAGCACAATCCGTTTCAGGCAAATCGGCACTTTCTTTCCACGCACCGTCGCCATCGCTCGCTTCAGGCTGACAACGACGCGGCAATTCGGATTCCCCAGCGTCTCTTTCAGCAGCCGGATCGCCGTTTCCGGATCGACAAACAGTTCCTTGTGGTTCCGCCACAGATGTTCGATTCCGTAATGCGCATTGCCGCGCCCGAGCATGACCGGCACAATTCCCGGCAGCCCTGCGGATTCGGCTGCGCGCTGATTCAGTTTCGTCACCTCGAACGGTTCTTCCGGAAATTTGTCAATCACGGCGCCGGGAATGTTTTTTCCCTGTTTGCCGGATTCGCCGAAAATCTTGTTCACCGTTTCATAATCCGGCAGATTGTCCGGATCAAGACCGGCGCTTTTAATTTCTTTCCTTGCGGATTTCTTCATCGCGTCGAAACCGGATTTCACGGCGTCGATTTCCGGCAGCGTTTGCACCGGCAGATTCTTTGTCGGCGGCGCGGTGATCATGCCGACGCTGCCGAGCTCCTGATCCCGGACCGCCTCCTCCGCCTCCCTGAGAATAGAGGCGCGCGATACCGGCGTCAGGGAGCTGATGTCATTCTCCTCGAACGCCCGCGCCGGATCGAATGCGAAACCGCTCTGACTCTCGATCCTCACCTTGTCCGGCGGCGTCGGTTTTTTGATCCGTTCCTGCGACCTGCCCGCTTTTTTTGCGCTGCACTCCTCCAGTTCGCAGGTGCAGTTGAATTCCCACGGCGGCGTGTGAGTCCGCAGCCACGGATCGTCCTTGCGGATGATCATCCCGTCGTATTTCCGATGGGACGCCCGCGGCTTTTTACTCCGCACCGACGCGTGATAAATCACATACGGGAACGCCTCCAGATGCCCCGGAGAATACATTCTCTCGTAAGTCCCGACCGCTTTCGCCATTTTCGCGTTCTGGTCGATGATCAGATTCAGACGCGCGGTCGAAGCAATGTTCGTCAACGCGTCGCTTCCGTCGTCCAGACCGTGTTTCCTGGCGAACCGGCGCATCCGGTTCCGGCATTCGTCGCGGCCGATCCCCCCTTTCAGGTAGTCGTCCAGCGTTGTGCGGTAATAGTCCAGCACATGAGCCTGCGGCACGCGCGCGGAGAAGAACGCCCGCGCCCGGATGCCCGGCGGCACGTCCCGCGCGATTTCCGCACTGCTTTTCGCAGTCGGCAGATTCACGCGCTTTTCAATGTAATTGCGCTGTGCGCCCTGATGCAGCATGTAATTTCCTCCTGTCCTCTCGCGCCTGGCTCGCCCTGCGCGCTGTCAGACCCGTCCGACAGGTCTGCCTTGTCCGGCAGCCCGCGCAATCTCGCGTTAAAAGTTTTCTTCAAAATATTTCACGGTCGCCGCTTCGACTTCCGCATCGTCAGGCCACCACGGACGCGGCTTCTGCGGTCTGGTTTTCGGCGTCAGGACAAACATCGGATGCCCCAGCCTTTCCCCTTTTGCGGGATTCTTGAACAGATACGCGCGATTCCCTTTTTTACTCCGGAGCAGAACAAAATAGTTTTCGCCATAGGTGCTCGCGAAGTCCTCTTTGTTGGCATTCCATTTTGTCGGAATGGCAAGAACTTTACCGTTGGAGCTCTGAACCGGACCGCCCAGATGGATATGCGCCGCCATGCGCGCATTCGGACCGTCCAGCAGGATTTCCCCCTTGAGCCCCTCCTCGCGGGTGGTGATCGCATCCGCCGCACGCGGGCCGACTCTGCTTCCCAGCTTGAGCGCCTTTTTCTCGGCGAGCTCCCGGACTGCCTCCGTCCATCTTGCGACATGCCCCTGAAGACTCAATGCGCTGAGTTCTTTCAGCGTTTCCGCATCGTCAACCTCGATCTTTACCCAGAGCATATTGCTTCTCCATGTTCCCGGACATCAGTTTCTCCATGCCGGAGACGCTGCCGGTTTTGAGTTCGATTTCACGCAGCCGCTTCTTGCGTTCTTCTTCGGAAAGAATCTCGTCGTCCAAAGTCTCGACAATCCGGTCGGCGGTGTCCGCGAAAGGACCGAACATCTCTTCCAGAGCTTCACTCAGTTCCGAGGCTTTTTCCCGCACCGGCTCGGATTTCAGAACGATTGCATCGACAGGAATGTCGAGTGTCGCGGACAGCAAAGCATTGGTTCCGCGCGTCTGGTGGATCAATCCCCATTGCAGAGCGGCAACCAGAGCCTCACCCCGTTCCTGCCGTTTTTCAGCGGACAGAGCTTTGACGTCCTGTTCGATTTTATCGGTGTCTTCATCTTCAATATTCAAGGCGTCTTCCACGGCTGCCGATTCTGCGGTTTTCAGCGTGATCGGCTGCCGGATTCCGCCAGTCGCCTCCCATGCCTTCTGCACCTCCGGCGTCATTGCAGGCAAACCGAGTTCTGTTCGCGTCTGCGCTTCAATCTCCGGCGTTGCCGTCAGCAGTCCCGCGCGGATCGCCACGCCCATCGCGTCATATTTCTGCTTCAAGTTCAGATTATGCGCCGCGTCAGCGTCTTCCGTGCTTGTCGGTGTTTGTCCGCCCTGTCCGAATTGCCCGAAGCCTTCCATGCCCGCCTGCTGCGTCACCGGCTCGTAGGTCAGCGGCAGCCCGAAAATCTTCGACACCGTCGCCGCATCCGCCTTGTAACCCGCGCTTGCGAGCGTCTGGACAACCTGCGCGTTCAGCAGTTTTTTCTCGGCGGCCGCTTTTTCATCTTCGGGTGGCTCGACCTGAAAATGCAGCTCCGGCACCGCGACATGATCGCCGAACTGGAACAGTGTCCACGGCGCGGCAATCTGCGCGTAAACCGTCGCCTCAATAGCCCGCGCGTCCGCCTCAAGAATATCCTGCCGGACCGCCGTCTGCGCGTCGCCGTTGCTCATGCCGCTGGAGTCCGAACTGGATGCCAGCTGACCCACGATCAGCGTATAAATCGCCGCCCGCGTAAACTCAAGCGCCCGGAAGTAAACATTGTCCCCTCCGGTGTTCGCCGCATTGAGCAGCTGCACCTCGGTCTCCCGCGTGAAAACTCCGCCGCCGTTCGGACCGAAACTCCGGATCATGCTGTGCAATGCCTGCCGTTCATTTTCCCAGGCGTTCTGATCGACTTTCGCCACAACAAACGGCATTCCGAACCGTTCGATAAAACTGAATAAATCCTTGATCGGCCAGTTCTGAAAACAATGCAGCCATGCCAGCACGCGGATTTTTCCCTGCCTCACCGGATCGGATTTTTTGCGGAACTGATGAAACACGAAACGGTGTTTCTGCTCCTCCTCCGGCAGTCCCGCCGGATACTCCTCGGTCATCAGGCGCGGGACAAATCCCTCGCGCAATGTAAAGTTCCACGCGTCGAGAGTCTGAAAACCGTCCAGCGTCCCGCCTTCGCCCCATACAATCGCGCTTGGCGAGAACGGCATCACGACCGCATCCATGCAGTGCGCGCAGAAATCGTAAAAGGTCGCCAGTTCATTGAGCCTGGCGGTCTTTGTCAGAGCCGCATCAAAGGCTTTCGCCGCTTCCGCCGCATCCGGTGTGCCGTCGCCTGGCCGCACCTCCCATTTGCAGCCGCAAAGGGCGTCCGTGCGCTGCTCCATTGCGGCGATCACATCCCAGTTGCGTTCGAGGATTTCACGCCCGCAGAGACACAGCTGTTCAATGTCGCCGGAGTTTGCGGCGTCGAAAATCGTTTTCAGCCGCGCCGGAGTATAGCTTGTCGTCGAAGCATACCGTGTCCGGTCGGATGTCGTCTGTATGACCTCAAACCGGCCATGCGTTTTCTTCTGATATTTCATATTGCCTCTGCCTCATTCGGTTCGGATCGTTAAAACTGTCTCTGATCGCCTGTTCCGGCGTGACGCTCCTGCTTGCCTCCATTCGGCACGGACCGCTGTAACCATCCTCGGCGTTGGCGATCGCGAGCGCGAGGCTCCACGCCATGTCGCAGTGACTCAGCGCATTGACCGGGTTCTTGCTCTCGGTATAAAGCAGCCGTGTCCCGCTCTGTTTCGTCGAGATGCCGTGCACGTCATACGCGAGCTCGTCCGGACTCTGCGGCAGGATGATGCGGTGATCCGCAAATGCGCCGGAGAGTTTGCCGCCGAGGTGAGGCTTGAACGTGGAAAAGTCAACGCCCGTAAAACGTCCGGGATATTTGCCCTCCATGATCCCGCAGCTCTCGCGCCCGAGGCCGCCTTTGTCACCGGAAGCCGTCAGGCCCCGGAGCGTATCCAGCGCCTGGCCGACCAGTGCGCGCTGTCCCGGAAAATTGCATTTGTGCAGATTGATCAGCAGCACCAGACGGTGATTTTTCCCGTCTGTCTCCAGCACCGTCACGCTTGCCAGGTGCCCTTTGATTGCAATGTCCCAGCCGAGCGTGTACCGCTTCGACGGATTGAGCCGCCGGAACACCTCCGCGTCCAGCAGTTCCTGCACGCTCGGTTCGATGATGTCTTCGCGCTCTTTCTCGCCGCCCTCGATTTGAGTGTGAAAAATCGGATAATCCGACTGCGCGGCCTGAATATCCAGCCACGAAACAACCGGAGTTCCGGCCTCGCGGGGATTGCACATGCACTCCTCCTCGAACGCCTCCGGGCTCCCGACCGCCGCGCGGCAGTCGGCGAGAAACGATTCCCGCGTGAAGTTCGTGCCTTTCGTGCGGTTGATCGTCTCCACGAGCCCCTGCTCGATCGCGTCAAGAATCGTCACCCGGTGATGACTCCATTTCGTCGCCGGATCAGCAAGAATCTTCTGCAGGAAAAAGTAAAATTCGCCTTTGCCGTTGTGCGAGCTCCACATGGAAACCGGATCGCCCCACAGGGCGCGGCCGCCCGCTCCTTTGATCAGTTCCGCCATCGCGCGGTGAAACGCGATCTCGTCCAGTCCGACTTCGCCGCCGAAACCGCGCATCGCGTTCGGACTGGATGAAAAGGAAACGATCCGGCTCTTGTTCGGGAACTCAATGTAAAACGCGCGGGAAACGATGTTGTCAAGCTCGTTGACGACCTCTGTTTCGCCGAGTTTCGTCCCTCTGATTTTATACTGGTCGATCCAAAAGCCGCACTCGCGAATGAATTGGAGCGCGACGCCCTGCGTAACGGAGCTGTGCAGATAATCGACTTTTTTGGAGAGCCGTCCCCGCACCGCCGCAAATTCCTGCGCGAACGTCATGCCTATCCGGATCGATTTTTCACAAATCTTGAACCGGTGTTCGTCATAAACCCACGCAATCTGATACGGCAGCAGGAAACCGCGCTTCGCCGCATCTTTCGGCGAGTCGATTTTCGACAGGTCAGTCAGCAGGTTCGCCATCATTCACCCTTTACAAATTTATCCATTTCTTCGATCACGGCGCCGGAGTTCTCCGCCTTGAATTTCGACAGTTCTTCTTTCAGTGTTTCGATCACCTGATCTTTCTCCCGATCCGCCGCCAGTAGCTCCGCTTCGCGCGCCGCGTGCTCTTTCTCCGCGGCAAGACGCAGCTCATGCTCCTCGCGCCATTTGCGCTTCCACTCCGCGATCTGATTATCCTTCGCCGGATTGCTTAAATTGACTGCGGACCGGACAAGACGCTCAACTTCTTTCGTGTCGTCCGGATTCGCCCTGACGCAATCCTGCACAAGCCGCAGCAGAGCGACTTTGACCTGATCCGAGACCATGTCCAGTTCCCCCGCGTCCCGCAGCAGAGCCGTTGTAATCTGCTCCGACTGATCCGCCAGCTGCTTCTGCCGCCGCTTCGCGGTCATCTCCCGGTATTCCTGGCTTTTTTTGATCCCGCTCATCGCGGGCGCGGTCAGACGCAGACCCCGTTTTTTGTATTCCGCGGCAATCTCCGGATCGCTTGATACAGCCTCGAATGTCGCGCCGTCGTCGATCATGAAAATGATTTTCAGGCGCAATGGGAACGGCAGCATCGAAAAATTCGACCTCGGTCCCGCTCTCATTTTACCGCCTCGATTCCCCAGAAGAATGTGTCTCCGGGCAGGATGCGCTCCGGCAGAAGCGGATTCGCAGTCGCTTCTTTGACACTGCTTCGCACTTCCGGCGCGAGTTTGCGGTAGTCGCTGTAACCGGCGACCGGCACAAGATAACTGTTTTCCGTAAGCGCGTTCCACTCCGTCCGGATTTTGTTGATCTGATTTTCGGACAACGTCGCCCGCCCGAAAACGGACAGGATCGCGTCATCGAGAATGATGGTTTCAAAATTCTGCGGCAGTTCGTATCTCGCCAATGCCGCGACAATTGCAATTCTCAACTGATATTTCTGTTCCATATCTGTTCTCCAGCCATTTTTTAGTGATTAGTTAAAAGTTAAGAGTTTTAGTGGTCAGTGGTCAGTGGTCAGTGATGGAAAGGGCTGCACCCTTTAACCCGCTTTTCACTATCTCGCAATCTCGCAACTTCGCAATCTTGCTATCTTAAAAAAAGGCGTTCCGCCGCCCCGGCAATTCTTGTGTTCTTTCGCAAACAAGATGCGTTTGCCGTTATGATTTCAGGCGGACGAACCGCCGCTTTATTTCAAGTGGTCAGTGGTCAGTGATCAGTGGTCAGTATCTCGCAATCTCGCAATCTCGCAACTTCGCAATCTTGCTATCTGCTTCACCTGCGTTGTTCGGGCTGATATGTTTTACGACAAGGTCGTTGAGATTATTCAGAAACAATTCCATGTTGCCTTGCTTTGCGATGATCGTCGCCAGCGTGACGTCCTGCTTTTTGTCGTTTTCGAGCTGCTGCGCCGACTGATTCGCCATCCGGTTGACCGCCGCCGCGATATGCTTGAGTTCGTTCAGCATTTCGGGCGTCTTGTCATCCTTGACATGCTTTGCAAACTCCGCGCGGATCGTTGTGATGGCAATTTTGATTTCCTGAATCTGCTCCTCCTGGAGCTTGCCGAGCGCCTCCGCGAGTTTTTTCCGCTCCTCCTCGTCGCGTTTGTCGAGCCGCTTCTGATGCGAGGTGACAAGCCATGCCGCCAGTCCGCCGAAACCGCACGAAACGAGCGCGTTATAGAGTGAGTCCATCATTGTTCCTAATTAAGAGTTAAGAGTTAAGAATTTCCATCTCACAATCTGAAAAAAAGGATGCAGCAGATAAACCGCGCTGCTCCGGCGTCCGGGTGTCAAAACATCCCGGCTCTATCCCTCCGAGCCGCCTCAAATCCTGCGTAAAAGATTACGCGGCGGCAAGTCCGGGAACGTCTTGCCCGGCACGTCGTGCTTTCACAAGTGGGTTTCAAAAAAATGGCGCTCCCGGCAGCGGTTGACCCGTGATCAGCGGAACCCTGCAAACCGTCCATTGTCGCGCGCTGGACGTGCCTCTCTCTGCCACGGGAGCAAAAAAGTATTTCTCTCGCAATCTCGCAACTTCGCAATCTTACTATCTGAAAAAAAGTTCCCCGCGCACGTCACGCGGGGCAAAAGAAGAAAGACAGAGACAAGCGAGAAAAACAAGTCTCTATAAATACCGGGGATGGTCAGAAGATTCAGATAAAATTCTTAAAAAATGAGCGTAGATTTTAATTTTTCTTGTCAAAAAGCAAGATATTTTTCTTAGTTTTGAAAATTATTTATATTGTCATTTGGAAAAATAAAAAGTGACCACATATTATAGATAAGAAAGTGAGGCTGAAAAATGAAAGTCAGATTCGGGGAAAAGCTATTGTCGGAAATGCGGCGCGCGGAATTGCGCCACGGCGTGAGCTATAGCGAAATCGCACGCAAGGCATTGCGTAAAACGCGCAGACTCAAAATCAGGATCAAACGCAAAAAAGCGGAGACGACCTACGGCGGCGAAGCGATCCGGATTGACGTCGAGGAAAGCGAGTTTCCGGGCGTGACTCCTGCTGAAATCCGCAGCGCGATCACATGGTATCTGTCGCGGCAGCCGGAGACTCCGGCGCCGCGTCCCGTCGATGACGGCGGACTCGTAGAGGGCGTGGATTATTTCCTGGAGCCGCGCGCCTCGGTCCTGACACGGTAAAGCCGTTCTGTGAAACCACCTTCGTCCACAAAATCCCGCGCCAGACGCTCAATCAGACGGTTCAGCAGATAAGTCGCCTGTTCGATCAGCACCAGCGCACAGTTCGCCGTGACCTCGGCTTTGAGGCCTTCCTTGTCCGAACCGTCCGCCCTGTCCGACTGGTCAGACTGGTCGGACAATCTTCCCACCAGCACCGCCGCCAGCCTCCGGAGCTGGGCGATGTTTTCCAGTTTTGCGGATCGCAGCATCAGGGTTTCGGGATCATCCTTCCCCCAGAGCCGTAACCCGTGCTGCCTTAAAAAATCCTCATAGTCGAGCTTGAGTTCCTCCAGCGACGCCCGCGCGACGTTCGTGAGCTTGAGTTCAGTTTTCTTGGATGTCGCGGAAGCCTGCGACCCCTCCGCGATGTTCTGGACGCCTGACCGCGCCGCCTGCACCATCTGATCGCGTGTCCGCGAATTGCGCGGCACATACCGCTCCACGAACAGCACCGTCAGATCATACGCCAGCTGTGCCACCTGGAACGATTTCAGCTTCCGGTAGCCGCCGTGTGGTGGGATCAGGGATTCAGTTGACATGGGCTATTCCTTGCAATCATAGTTTTTAGCAATTAATATTATTTCTTCCTTTTTCAGATATAACATATTCTGTTTGTCCATTCTGAATACGTTCAAATATCAAACCCATTTTTAAAAATTTCTTCACGCAATTTATAATATCCTCATCACAACATCTACCATTAACAAAATCCTGATTGGAATGACCATACATATTATATTGTTCAAAATCTTCACACACAAAAGGAACAATCACCCCTCCTTCTGCAAGCATTTTCAATATTTTTTCTTCTAAAGATGTCAGATTTACTTTTTTTACTACCTCAGATTGATTTATATATTGATTTATATTATATAAATCTCTCCCGGCTACATTACTTTGATTCCCAAAATTCACAGGAGCATGAATATCCTTTGCCGATTGAGTTTCTTTATCTCCCGATTTATTATTTGAAAACCAACCAGCAAAAAACTTGTTGACAGAAAAAAGCTTTTTCAACTTTGGAAAACAACTCATTTCTTTGTTTCCTCTCTTATCTTTTCTCCGAAATTTGCTGCCGCCATTGCGACAAAACGAACCTTATCTGCGTCAGATAGGCTATCGAATATTTTTAGCACTTGCTCCCGCATTAAATCAGACTGAGAGTTTGCAGTTTTCCCACCAAAAAAATCTATGATGATATCGGGGAATAACCTGAATAATGTCGTAACAGTCATATTGCCGATAGAACAACGTCCCCGAAGATAATCTGCTATCGTAGATTGCGATATCCCTGTTTTATTGGCTAAGGCTGTTTGAGTTCCAGCCCTTTTACACGCTTCTTCCAAAGCCTTGAGTACGTCTTGCTCTACCATGAAATTAATCCTTTTAAGATATTTTTCTTAAAATTATCATAAGAACAAGGCTTCTTCAAACTTTTTTCTGAAAAAATATCGAATATCCTATTGACAATATAGTAGTATTCGATTATAATTATCGAGAATCACGATATAAGATAGGAGATCGACCATGACAAAACTGAAAAACCTAAGACAGGCACGTAATCTGAAGCTTCGACAGATCGCGGAGGTGATCAATGTCAAGCCACAGACGGTGCATAAAATGGAGCGGGTTGGAATTCATAAACCGGTCACAGCGATGCAGTATGCAGCAGCCTTTCCCGGACTCAACTGGAAAGACTTGATCGACGATCCGAAGCCCAAAGCATCCCGCGCCCCGCGCGCGTAATTAAGATAGCAAGATCGCGAAATAGCAAGATCGCGAGAGAAATAACAACCCCAAAAGAAGGAGAAAAGACAAGATGAGAAACAGCACACGGAAATCAATCGCGGAAGTCGAAGCCTGGGAACGGGATCTCGTAAGCAGTCACTTCGAGCAAGTGCCACGAATGCGCCGCATGATCAGCGGTTTGCGCAAAATACAGGAGAAGATGCGCATTTACAATGAGGAATACAAGCTCATGGAGCAGGCGATCCGGGAACTGGAGTTTTATCTTCAATGCATCGAAGAGGCCAACGAATCGGAACACAAAGACAATCAGGCTTATATTTTCATGGATCTCTTCAAAAACTATTACCTGACGCCCAATCGTCTGACCATCCGGAAGGCTTATGAGCTGGCATGTAAAGCGGCAGACCGGCTGCATTATGAAAAGCTCTCGCTCTCGCAGACCAAAAGACGGCTCCGCCGCTATGATGAGGGCGCGGTTCTGATGGCACGCGGTTATGACTTCGGAGCCTGTATTTCAAGAGGGGAGGACTGAATCATGACAAAGAAGATAATCGCGGAACCGTTGGCCGAAGTAATCGCGGAATACGCCGAGGACGTGCATCTGACCTATTCCGGGCGCGGAATGTATGGCGAGACCTGTTACGGTTTTAGCGGGGATGTTGCACGCATCATCGGTGACGTGTTACAGGATCTCGCCGACATGCCTGATCTGATCCGACAGTTTGGCGAGATGCTCTCCGTGTCCCGCCGCGACAATATGGGACTCGGAACAGTCCTCTATTTTCCCGGCTGGAGCATCACGCGAGATTGCGAGACAGAAAACTCTTAACTAAAAAACAGGAGGACTGAATCATGACACTCGAAACAGCAATAACAATACAGATGATTTCTATCGGAATCTGCACCGGTGTATGTCTTATAGTAATGATAGGAGCCGCATTGGATGCCATCATGAGTAAAAAGCCCGATAAGTCCGATAAACCCGAATCCCCGCAGCCGGAAAAGACGAAGTGGTATAACAACTTCGTCGTCTGTGCCTGCAAAGATTGTGTGCATCATGACATTCCCGCACTTGGACTCCAATGCGGGAAGCATCGCACATTTATCACCTCGGACGGCAATTGCAGATCTTATGTGCCGCGAGATCGTAAGATCGCGAAGTAAAAACTCTTAACTCTTAACTAAAAAACCTCTTAACTGAAAGGAACTTTCATGAAGACAACACTTACCCTCCCGGAAAGCGAAATCATCACCCTCGCGACCGCCGCGAAGGAACACGGAACGGTTGCACTGGCTAAAATGATCGGCGTCGGCAAAACGCAGCTCTACCGGATTTTGAGCGGGCACAATCAGGTGATTCCCGCGACCGCCGAAAAAATTGACGCCTGGCTCTCCACCGGCATCCCGCAGCCGGAGAAGCCACAGGAGTCGCCAAAGTCGGAGCAGCGTCGGACTCGTCGGACAAGTCCTTCTTGTTTTTTTATTCCTGACCACTACTGGCTCGACCCTCAGTTTATCCAGCTTGCCGCCATGCAAGTCGCGGAAGCGGCTCTGCAGGGTCGCCTGAAGAACGTCACCATCACAATCGGAGGACACTGCAAATGTGGCGACTGACTTATTACATGGCGGGCATTGTCTCCGGGATGCTCGGCGGCGCGGCGCTCATCATCGTGATCCACGGATAAGGAGCGGCAATGGCGGACGAGGAAGATTATGTAACAGGGCAGCAGGTCCTGCAGGCGGCATCGGAGCCGGGACGCATCTACTCCGACCGGCGCATCGTTATGATGCTGTTCAAGGCCGCGAAAAAGCCGGAATGGGCGCTGGCAAATTTTTACGCCCATCTGATGCCACACTGGTCGCATCAGCAGCTGGCGAACTTCCTCGGCATTAAACGCTCGACGCTGACGACCTATCTGCGCGAGGAAGTCACGGAGGACATTTACGACCTGCTCCCCAAAGAGCGGGAAGAGGAATAAGACAGCAAGATAGCAAGATCGCGAGATTGCGAGATTGCGAGATTGCGAGATAAAGGAAAAATAAGGAGCTTACCATGTTAAGGAGTAACAGATCAGTAATCAATACGGCAGTCAGGATGATGCTCGTTGAGGGCGGCTGCAATGACATTATCGCGGAGGGGTGCAAGATCATCCGTGAGGCGCTTGCGGCGGAAATGGATGACGAGGAGCTGATGATCCCCGACGACAGCGACGATATCGTCGTCGACGGTCCCGAACCGAAGGAAGAACAAGGAACAGGGAACAAGGAAGGAAAAAGGCGGAGAAGAAAACAGGAAGCCGCCGAACCTGTCACTGCGGATTCCGGTTCTTTGTATACTTCGCAATCTCGCGATCTCGCAATCTCGCAATCTGAATCCAAATCTCGCAATCTTGCATTGACTCCGGAGCAGATCCGGCAGGGACAGTCACGGGTGCTGCGCCTGATCCAGCAGCGCACGCCGCCGGACATCCCGACGCTGGTCCGCGCCTGCATTGACGACGGCATGACGGCAAGCGATCTCGCCGCCCTGACCGGTCTCAGCTATCACATGATCGCCAGATGCAAGACCGGCGCCGTAACCTCGACGGTCGCGGGCAGGTTTCAGGAGCTCTTCGCATTCCCCCGCGAACCCGTGGCACAAGAGGAGGCGTAATCATGGCAAGAATACAACTGTTCGATCCGGAGATGCTGGACTCCATCACGCTTGGCCAGCTCTTTGACATGGTGACGGCATGGGCGCCGCTGGATGCCGCCATGCAGACCGCGAAAGCCGAAAAAGACAAGCGGGAAGCGGAATTCGCAAAAGAGAACGAGGAGCGTTTCAAGCTGGCGACCTACGAGATCGCGCAGGATCACGCCGCCGGTCTCGCGCAGATCCAGCTGGTCATGAGCAAACATCCGGACTGGTTTGAGAAACGCGGCTGCAAGGAGCGGCGCACCGACAATGCAGTTTTCGGTTTCCGGAAAGCAAAGGATACCGTCACGGTTGTGGACATCGAAGCCCTGAAGGACTTCTCCGACGCGGAGGGCCTGAAACTTTACGATGTCGAAGTCAAGCCGATCACGGCGGCGATCAAGCGCGAGCTCAAGGACCGCGACGTCATTCCCGGCGTATCCGTTAAGCCCGGCACCCCGAAACCGTTCGCCGAAGCGATCATGCGCAATCTGGACGAGAGCAGAAAGGGAAACTGACATGACACTGGATGAGATATTACAGGGCAATATCCCGGAGACGCTTGACGGCAAGACGGCGGCCGCGTCTCAACTCGTGACGATCTCGCGCCGGATCGTTCCGGTGACGTCGCTTCTGATCGCGTCTGCGCGGCGCGATAATTTTGAGAACGATGTTCCTGCGTGGGCTGTCTGGTGCCGCGACGTGCTCGGCATGGACGGCTCCGACCGTGATCACCGGCGCGCAATCGGTGAGCTGCTACTCGACACCCGCGACAACGCAAAGGTTTATGATACACTGTTCAACCTGTCGTTTAACAAGTTGATCCCGCTGACACGGATTGATGCGGAGCAGATTGAGGCGTTTCTGTCTCATTATGACGTCGCGCGGATGGACCGGGACGAGGTTCGGCTCGCTGTCGCGGCATGGCTTAACGAGGAGCCTAAAATCAAACAGGAGACTCCGGACCTGCCGGGATTCTCCCTCGCGCTGGATGCGATCAACGCGATGGAGCCCGAGGCAATTTGTACGCGAGTATCAGATCAGGATGCGGCAATGTCTGCACTGCGTGCCGGTATGGGACTGCTCGGCGCTTCGATCGAGTATCACAAGCGCGAGAAAAAAGATATTCTTCTCCTCCAAAACCTCAAGGCTTCACTCCTTGACGAAGTCAAGGAGCTGGAGGCGATAATTTCAGACTGTTGCGTGCAACAGTCATAATTAGTTTTAACATTGTTGCATGCAACAGTCGCAACAAAAAAAACGGAAAAGAAAAAATGGGCGTTTTTGGCTTTTTCACGAATTTGAAAATCACTCCGGCCGGGGCACCGGAAAATAGTACATCTGTTATGGTGGCGGAACGACGCGCGGTGACTGTCAACGCCCCTGCCGCCGCGCTCGTTCCCGCCGCCGCCAACTTGCCGCAGAAGACACTCGACGAACTGCCTGCGCAAGTCAGGGCGGCCGCGCTGGAGCGTCTCGCTTTTATCAGGCTGGTTGACGCACGCAAAAAGGCGGCACGATGCACGGATCGCGAGGCGGTCGAGTATGTCGCAATCAATCACGTGATCGAGTTCCCGATTCTGCGCGAGGGCGGAAAAAATCACGCAAGTGCGTTGAATTACTCCAATTACCGCGTTTACAAATCGAGGATCAAAGGCTGTACGGATCAGGAGACGATCCTGCGCCAGCTCTGCGACAACTACCGGCGCGGAATGCAGGAGCGGCGCGGCGATGAGCGTTTCTGGCAACTCTTTTTTGCGATGTATCTTAACCTCAACAAGTTGCCGTTGACCGTCGCATACGACCGCGCCTGCGCCCGGATGCGCGCCGAATACAGGGATGTGCCGGTGCCGAGCATCATGCAGGTGCGCTATCAGGTCGATCACATGGACCCTGACAAACTGATTCTCGCCCGCGAGGGCGAGGAGGCGTGGCGCAACAAATGCTGTGACTTCATCCGCCGCGACTGGCTCGATGTCGCCGCCGGTGAGTGCGTGATCGGCGACTCCCGCACGTTTGATACCCGTATCCGCGTATGGGATGAGGACAAGCAGCGCTGGATCGCGGTCCGCCCGACCATCGCCGCGCTCATGGACGGCCGGAGCTGGTATGTCGCCGCCTACTGGATCACCGCCGAGCCGGTCAACAGCAAGACGCTCATCGACACGATGCGGCTCTATCTCCGCGCAACGGACGGCGTCCCTCCGCCGATTGTCTATTTCGACAACGGCAAAGATTACTGCGCGCAGGGTTTTGCCACCGATTTTGAGTGTGACGGACACAAGCACAGCATTTTCCGCGAGCTTGGCATCCGGCTGCTGAATTCCCTGGCTTACAACGCCCGCGCAAAGACGATCGAGCGTGCGTTCCGCGACATGATGCAGCAGTTTGACAAGATGTTCCCGGACTATCTCGGCTCGCGTCCCGGTCAGCGCAATTTAGCCTCGGATTATTACGACAATCATGCCGAGGAGCTGCCGAGCATGCAGCAGTTCTGCGAGATTTTCGCGGGCTGGCTCCACGACTATCACCACCGACCGAAAGGCGGCGACATCCATCGCGGACGGTCGCCGCAGGAAATATGGGATACCCATACAAACAACGGACGCGATCCTCTGTCTCCGGAGCGCCTTAAAATGGCATTTTACAAGCCCGAGGCGGTCCGTATCGTCGGGCGCGGGCCGAGCGTCAAATTTGACAATACCTATTACTATTGCGACGCCCTCAAATGGGGCACGAAAGTCCTGGTCAAGTCCGACACCCTCGACGCCGAGCACGTGATGTGTTACACGCTCGACGGCGCGCTGATCGGCGAGGCGCGGTCACGGGCGCGCATCCACGCCCTGAGCGGGGCAAAGGACGATATCCGCATGATGATGGCGCGCCAGCGTCGGCAGCTCAAGGAGGCGCGCACGGTCATCGCGGATCTGAGCGGCGGCAATCACGTTTACAGCCCGCTGGAGCTCCTGCTCGCGTCCCCCGACGCGATCGGCGTCAAAGGCGGCGCAATCGCCTCTGTCAAGGGTGCGGCGCATCATTACGAGCATCACCGGCTGACTGGCGTAATCGACGCCCCCGCGCAGCCGGAGTATCAGGAACCGCCCGAAGCAGATCCGGAAATCGCCGAGATTCACGCCGCGATCACGCGGCAGAAACAGGAAACACCCGCCGAGGATG
>ENA-UOOA01001641-UOOA01001641.1-human-gut-metagenome-genome-assembly--contig:-P61old-NODE-1641-length-34832-cov-28.248181_pt1 | contig 34832 bp, 30 predicted proteins | sample MGYA00242467_ERZ724014 | MGnify/ENA metagenome assembly ERZ724014 | reverse complement strand
CCTGGGTGGCGGCAGACCTGCTGAGCCAGGCCGAGCACGACAAGCTGGCCAGCCCTGTTCTTGTCACCGACAGTCCGGCGCTGGCCAGGGCCGTGCAGGCAGAGCTGGAGGTGCAGATCCCCCAGCTGCCCCGTGCCGCCATTGCCCGCGCCAGCGTGGACGACAACGGGAAGATCATCGTCTGCACCGACCTGCACAAGGCCATTGAGGCCTGCAACATCATTGCGCCGGAGCATCTGGAGGTGTGCGTGGAGGACCCCTTCGGCGTGCTGAACGAGATCAAAAACGCGGGCAGCATCTTCCTGGGCCGCAACGTGCCGGAGGCGCTGGGCGATTACTTCGCCGGCCCCAACCACACCCTGCCCACCAGCGGCACGGCCCGCTTCTCCAGCCCGCTGGGTGTGGACGACTTTGTGAAGAAGTCCAGTTTCCTCTACTACACCCGCGAGGCGCTGGGCGAGGTGGCACCTCGCATCGCCGATTTTGCCGAGCGCGAGGGCCTGCACGCCCATGCGAAGAGTGTGACGATCCGGTATGAGGACAACAGCAATGAGTAAATATTTATCAGAGCGCTTGGCAGCTCTCACCCCCTACACCCCAGGGGAGCAGCCGCAGGACCAGCAATACATCAAGCTGAACACCAACGAAAGCCCCTATCTGCCCAGCCCGGCGGTGGTGGCGGCGGTGAGCGAGCATGAGGTGGAAAAGCTCCGTCTCTACTCCGACCCCGCCTGCACCGACCTGCTGAAAACGGCGGCGGTGCACTTTGGCCTGCAGCCGGATCAGATCATGCCCGGCAACGGCAGTGACGAGAACCTCTTCTTCGCCCTGCGGGCCTTCTGTGACGAGACCCACCCGCTGGCCTATGCCGACATCACCTATGGCTGTTACAGCGTCTGGTGCGGGCTGATGCACATCCCCAGCCATATCATCCCGCTGAAGGAGGATTTCACCCTTGACCCCGCCGATTACTACGGCCTGAACGAGACCATCGTCATCGCCAACCCCAACGCCCCCACCGGCTTGGCCCTGCCCCGCAGTGCCATCGAGGGCATCCTGAAAGCGAACCCTGACAATGTGGTCATTGTGGATGAGGCCTATGTGGACTTTGGCGGCGAGAGCTGCGTGCCGCTCATTGACCGGTACGACAACCTGCTGGTGGTGCAGACCTTCTCGAAATCCCGCCAGCTGGCCGGTGCGCGGCTGGGCCTTGCCATGGGCAGCGCCAGCCTCATCGCGGACCTGAACCGGGTCAAGTTCAGCCTGAACCCCTATAACATCAACCGCCTGACCTTGAAAGCAGGGCAGGCCGCGCTGGAAGATCCCGTTTATTTTGAAAAGACCCGTGCCGCCATCGTGGACACCCGGGCCTGGACAAAACAGCAGCTGGAAGCCCGGGGCTTTGCGGTGCTGGACAGCCGCTCCAACTTCCTGTTTGCCTCTACACAAAAGAAAAACGGCGGCGAATTATACCGGAAGTTGAAGAAAAAAGGCGTTCTGGTGCGCCACTTTGATGCCCCGCGCATTGAAAACTGGCTGCGCATCACGATCGGCACGCCGGAGCAGATGCAGATCTTCCTGAACACCCTTGACAAAATAATGGAGGAATGACCCATGCGGGAAGTGACACTGGAACGCAACACCAACGAGACCCAGATCGAGCTGACCCTGAATCTGGACGGTGCGGGCCGCTATGAGGTGGACACCGGCTGTGGGTTCCTGAACCACATGCTGGAGCTGTTTGCCCGCCATGGCCGGTTTGACCTGGTGCTCACCTGCCACGGGGATGTGGAGGTGGATTACCACCACACGGCTGAGGATATCGGCATTGCACTGGGGCAGGCCTTTGCCCGGGCGCTGGGCGAGATGCGGGGCATCCAGCGGTATGGCAGCTTCTACCTGCCCATGGATGAGGCGCTGGTGCTCTGCGCGGTAGACCTTTCGGGCCGGTGCACCCTGAACTGGGATGTCCACTGCAAGACCGAAAAGGTGGGCGATTTCGATGTGGAATGCGCCGCGGAGTTCTGGCTGGGCTTTGCCCGCAATGTGCCCGCTACGCTCCACTTTGTACAATTTGCAGGGGAAAATACCCACCACATTCTCGAAGCCTGCTTCAAGGGCGCGGGCCATGCGCTGGCTGCGGCAGTTGCCATTGATGCCGCCCACCGGGACGAGATCCCCTCCACGAAAGGACTGCTGGTATGATCGCGATCATCGATTACGGCGTGGGCAACCTGTTCAGCCTGCGCTCCAGCCTGACGCATCTGGGGCTGGAGGCCGTTGTGACCGCCGATGCACAGACCATCCGCAAGGCCGACCGGCTCATCCTGCCGGGGGTGGGGGCCTTTGGCGATGCCATGGACAAGCTCTCGGCTACCGGTCTGGTGCCGGTCATCCGGGAGCAGGCGGCGCAAAAGCCCCTGCTGGGCATCTGCCTGGGAATGCAGCTGCTCTTTGAAAAAAGCTATGAGTACGGTGAGCATGGGGGCCTGGGCTTTGTCAAAGGTGAGGTCTGCCCGCTGGAACCTGACCTGAAAGACAAATCCCTCAAGGTACCGCAGATCGGCTGGAACGCCCTGCACATCGTACGGGATGACCCGCTTTTCCGATACATCCGTGAGGGCGAGTATGTCTATTACGTCCACAGCTACTACGGCAAAAATTGTACCGGGAGTACACTTGCTGTCAGCGATTACTCCATCCCCGTGACCGGCGTGGTCAGGGCGGGCAGGGTGTACGGCACACAGTTCCACCCCGAAAAGAGCGGGGAGACGGGGCTGCGGATCTTGAAGGCGTTTGCAGAATTGTAAACTGGCTCGCCCTCTCAGTCAAGGCCTGGCGGCTTTGCGAAGCAAAGACGGAGAGGGTAAGGCCGCTAAAGGAGATACTATGAATCTATTCCCAGCCATTGACCTGCGAGGCGGCAAAGTTGTCCGCCTGACGCAGGGAGATTATGACCGTATGACCGTTTACGGGGAGGACCCCTGTGCACAGGCCCGGCAGTTTGTGGAGGCCGGGGCCGGGTATCTCCACGTTGTGGATCTGGACGGCGCAAAGGACGGCACCCTTTCCAACTACGGATCCATTGCCGCGCTGGCAGAACAGGGCGGCTTGTACATCGAGGTGGGCGGCGGCATCCGCACGGAGGAGCGCATTGAAAAATACCTTTCTCTGGGCGTGAATCGCTGCATCCTGGGCAGTGTGGCCGTGACGGATTTTGATTTCACGGCCCGGATGCTGAAACGCTACGGCGAACGGATCGCCGTGGGGGTGGATGCCAGAGATGGATTTGTTGCCATCCACGGGTGGAAGGAGGTCAGCGCCGAAAAGGGCGTGGACTTCTGCAGGCGGCTGGCAGATGCCGGGTGCACGGCCATCATCTACACCGACATTGCCTGTGATGGTGCCATGCAGGGCACGAATCTGGCGCTGTACCGCCAGCTGGCGGCAGAGGTGCCGGGCGTGGCTTTCACGGCCAGCGGCGGCATCTCGTCGGAGTCCGAGCTGTTGGAACTGAAAAAGATGGGCACCGCTGCCGCGATCCTTGGCAAGAGCCTGTATACCGGGGCACTGGATCTGAAACGTTGTGTAGAACTGGTGCAGAATTAAACGGAGGGGAACGAAAATGATCACAAAACGCATCATTCCCTGTCTGGATGTCCGGAATGGCCGGGTGGTCAAGGGCACGAACTTTGAGGGCATCCGGGATGTGGCCGACCCGGTGGAGATGGCCCGGATGTACAACGCTGCCGGTGCCGACGAGCTGGTGTTCTACGATATCACCGCCAGCTTCGAGGGCCGGGCACTGTTTACGGATATCCTGACCCGCGTCGCCAGCGAAATTTTTATCCCGCTCACGGTGGGCGGCGGCATCAACACGCTGGAAGATTTTGACCGGGTGCTCAAGTGCGGCGCGGACAAGGTCAGCGTCAACTCGGGCGCACTCAAAAATCCCGACCTCATCCCGGCAGCAGCACAGCGCTACGGCAACCAGTGCGTGGTACTCTCTGCCGATGTGAAGCGGGTGGACGGCCAGTTCCGGGTGTTCGCCAAGGGCGGGCGCGAGGACACCGGCCGGGATGCACTGGACTGGATCAGCTGGTGCGTGGACCACGGCGCAGGCGAGATCTGCCTGAACAGCATCGATACCGACGGCGTGCGCAGCGGCTTCGACCTTGAGATGCTGGATGCAGTTGCGGCGCGGGTGAACGTGCCCATCATTGCCAGCGGCGGCGCAGGCAAAAAGGAAGACTTTCTGGAGCTGTTCCACCACAAGGGCATCGACGCAGGTCTTGCCGCGGGCATCTTCCACCAGAAGCTGCTGACCATCCGGGATCTGAAAGAATACCTCAACGCAAACGGTGTGGAGATGCGGCTGTAACGCCGGGGCATTTCTCCCCGGCGCGGGGAGAAGCCGCAACGCGAAACTGGATTTCCGCAAAAACAACCCGCAAACTCTTGCGTTTGCGCACCGAATACGCTAAACTAGTAATATCCCCATCCGGGGAGGGAGAACCGTTATGAATCTGAAATTTGATGAAAAGGGCCTGATCCCTGCCATCGTGCAGGACCACTACACCAAAGAGGTGCTCACCCTCGCGTACATGAACGCCGAGACGCTGGCGCTCACCATTGCCGAGGGCCGCACCGTGTTCTGGAGCCGCAGCCGTCAGGAGATCTGGCGCAAGGGCGAGACCAGCGGCAACGTGCAGCGGGTGGTGTCCATCACCGCCGACTGCGATGCCGATGCACTGGTGGTGGAAGTGGTCAAATCCGGCCCCGCCTGCCACACCGGCGCCGAGAGCTGCTTCTTCAACGAAGTATACGTCTCGCCGGAGCTGAAGCAGTTCAGCTGGCAGGGCCTGTACCAGCTCATCAAGGGCCGCAAGGATAGCCCCAAGGAGGGCAGCTACACCACCTACCTGTTCGAGAAGGGCAAGGAGAAGATCCTGAAAAAGGTGGGCGAAGAGTGCACCGAGGTCATCATTGCGGGCGAAAAAGAGGATAAGGAAGAGACCGTTTACGAGATCAGCGATCTTGCCTACCATGTTCTGGTGCTGATGGTCAGCGCCGGCATCACGGTGGAGGATGTGACCCGTGAACTGGAAAAACGTCACGTCATTGACCACAAGGTCAAACAGGAAAGGATGCAGTGAATTATCTATGGCAGATTATAAGAAGTCCAGTGTCCATTGCCACTCCACCATGTGCGATGGCAAAAATACCTTGCAGGATATGGCAAGTGCTGCGTGTGCGCAGGGCTTGACCACGCTGGGCTTCACCGGCCATAGCTACACCCAGCGCGACCGCGAATACTGCATGAGCCCCAGCCGCACCGCCCAGTACAAGGCCACCATCGCCAAGCTCAAGACCGAGTACAAGGGCAAGGTGGATATCCTGTGCGGCATCGAGTGGGACATCCTCAGCGAGGATAAGCGCACCGGCTACGATTACTGGATCGGCAGCGCACACCACCTGTACGGCAAGAACACCGGCAAGTATTACGAGATCGACTTCCGCCCGCAGGACCTGTGGGACTGCATCAACGACGACTTCGACGCCGACCCGCTGGCCGCTGTGGAAGCCTACTTTGCCGAGGTGGAAAAGGTGGCCGCCCTCAAGCCGGATATTCTGGCCCACATCGACCTGATCAAGAAGCTGAACGCCAAGGGGGAGTTCTTCGACGAGGAGTCGCCCCGCTACAAGGCTGCTGCTCTCAAGGCCCTGCAGGCCGCAAAGGACAACGACTGCCTGCTGGAAGTGAACACCGGCGGCGTTTACCGCGGCTACCGCAAGGACTTCTACCCCAGTGCATGGATGCTGGAGGAGTGGAACAAGATGGGCGGCAAGGTCATCATCACCTCCGACTCCCACGATGTTTCCAGCCTGACCTTCGGCTTTGAGGAAGCTGCCGCCGCCATCAAGGCAGCCGGTTTCACCAGTGTGGAGGTGCTGACCGGCCACGGCTTTGAGACCCAGGAGCTGTAAAAGAAAAATAAAGCACAACCCTCTCCGTTTTTGCTGCGCAATGCCGGGGAGGGTTGTTTTCCGTAAACTGTGAGGAACCTTATGACCCAAACTGCGAAAAAATCCCCCTTCAGCATGAATGTGGACCTGATGCACGGGCCCATTTTCAAAAACCTGCTGCTGTTCATGCTGCCCATCTTCATCTCCAACCTGTTCCAGCAGCTCTATAACACCGTGGACACCATGATCGTGGGCAATGTGCTGGGCGATACCGCCCTTGCCGCCATTGGCTCCTGCGGCTCGATCTACGAGCTTCTGGTCGGTTTTGGCCTCGGTATCGGCAACGGCCTTGCAATCGTTGCAGCGCGCTCCTACGGGGCGCAGGATCACGATCTGCTCAAAAAGACCGTGGCAGGCTCACTGGTCATCGGTCTGGTGGCTTCCCTCTGCATTACGCTGGCGGGTGTGCTGGGCCTGCACCCGCTGCTTCTCATGCTGGACACCCCGGCAGAGATCCTGGACGATGCGTACCGCTACATTTTGACCATCGATCTGGGCGTGCTGGTCATGTTCGCCTATAACCTCTGCGCGGGCCTGCTGCGCGCCATTGGCAACAGCGTGATGCCGCTGGTGTTCCTGCTCATCTCCTCGGGCCTGAATGTGGTGCTGGATCTCCTGTTCATTGCAAGAATGGGCATGGGGGTGCAGGGAGCGGCTGTGGCAACGGTCATCTCGCAGGGCGTTTCGGTGGTGCTCTGCATCCTGTACATCTTCCTCAGAGTGAAGATCCTGCTTCCGGAAAAGCAGCATTTCAGGGTGGGCAGCCACCTTTACTGGGAGTTGTTCAGCCAGAGCATCTCCATGGGCCTGATGAGCAGCATCGTCTCGGCTGGCTCGGTGGTGCTGCAGTATGGCATCAACGATCTGGGCACGCTGGTCATCGCCGGTCACACCGCCGCCCGGAAGCTGTTCTCCTTTACCACCATGCCGGTCATGGCCATGGCATCGGCATGCTCCACGTTTGTTTCCCAGAACCGCGGCGCAAACCAGCCGGAGCGTGTCCGCAAGGGCATGAAGGAGATCGCCCTGTACAGCGTGGTGGTGGCCGTTCTGGCGATCTTTCTGATGCAGCTGGGCGCGGAGTGGATGGTGCGGCTCATCTCCGGCTCCAACGAGCCTGTGGTGCTGGAAAACGGCGCACGGTATCTGCTCTGGAACGCGCCCTTCTACTCGGTGCTGGGTGTCCTGCTGGCCACCCGCTACGCCCTGCAGAGCCTGGGGCAGAAGGTCCTGCCCCTCTTCTCCAGTGTCATCGAGCTGGTGGGCAAGGTGGTATTCGTGCTCTTCTTCATCCCGAAGTTTGCCTATAACGCCGTCATCCTCTGTGAGCCCATCATCTGGTGCTTCATGGCGGCGTACCTCGTGCTGGTCTACCTGCACGACCCGTTTGTGTTCCCGAAAAAAGCAGAATAAGGAAAAGACCCGGCTGCCGATGACAGCCGGGTCTTTGTGTCTGCGGGAAGTGGATGGAACGATCGGGCAAGGAGGCTTACAGCGCCGAATAGCCGAAGCTGTTGACCAGTGCATCGATATGCTGGCCCGCCTTGCACATGGGGCACTCGCGGGAATCGAAGCTGGCATAATCGGGCAGGTTGGAGGGGTCAAAAATAGAGGTGACCGGGATGCCCAGGCACTCGGTGGCGGTGGCGAAGATGGCGCTCAGGCCTGCCACAGTGCCGCCGTAGTAGTTGATCGCCTCGATCGCAGCCTGCACGGTGTAGCCGGTGGTGATGGAAGCAGCCAGGATCAGCACATGCTTGCCCTTGACCATGGGGGCCAGATTGTCGCGCAGGATGATCTGGCTGCCGGTGGTGTACTCCGGGGTGATGACATAGATGGTCTGGTGGGCGTTCATGTTGGCAAAGCCGTCCTTGGTCAGCTCGTTGGCAAGGCAGGTGCCGATCACCTGCGTGCCGTCCAGACAGAGCACGGTGTCCACAATGGTGCTGTGCTGGTAAGCGGCCACCAGCTCCTTTGCCACGGCCTTGGCCTCGGAAAGGCGGGACTTCTGGGTGGTGACATCGATGTAATAGTTGATATGGCTGTGGCTGGTAGCAAAGTGGCCCTTTGCTACGCGCAGGAACAGGTTACTTTTTTTGGTGGGAAGCTTTACCATATTGATCATCGAAACAACACTCCTTTTCAGGTTTTCCGGGTTGCCCCTCAAATGCAAAAAGCACCGCATCGCTGCGATGCTCCTGCACATTTTTATAACCCTATTGTACCGGAAAAGAAACCTGTGCACAAGGCATAAATCCACTAAAAAACTTTGCGCATTTTACATGATATCGCCCAAAACTTGGATACAAATGGCTCGCATACGCAAAAAGACCCGCACCATATGGCGCGGGTCTCTAATGCAAAAGTAAAATCAGTTCAGAGCGAACCCTTGATGGCATCGGTGATGTCCCAAGTGCCGTAGACATCACTGTAGGAATCAGTGATGCTACCGTTTGCGTACATCTTCGGAATGTACAGCACCTGAACCTTGGATGCGCTGGTAAGGTTCTCAATACCGGAAACCTTCAGCGTAGGAGTCACAGTAGTCTTCGCATCGACACTGGCGTTGGAACCACCTACCAAATCAATCGTGACACCGGAGACACCCTGATAATAAGTATGCAGCTTATTGTCAGCATCGGTAACATTTACCTGGAAATGCTGCTGGTTGACCTGCAGGCTCACCTTGGTATAGATCTCAAACTCGCAAGTGAGCGTAGTACGATTATAGGTGGCGCTCTTCAGCGTGGCTTCACAGATGCCGTCGCCCGGCTTCAGGGTGCTGCCGATCGTGCCGACAGGACGGTTCGGGTTGGAGCAGCCGGTCAGCATGCCGGAACCTGCAATGGCAACAGCGGTAAGAGCGGTATATTTCATAAAGTCACGGCGGGAGAATGTATAGGACATGTTCGTTCCTCCTTTAAAAAGCAGATCAGTACGGCATTGCGGCATTACCTATAAGATAGGCGAAACCGGGCCGGATGTCAATGCCTTTTGGCAAAATAAAATGATGAAATTTTGAGCTGTGACGTTGTTTTGCGACGAAATTTCGTCCTGTGCGGGCCGCGTATCAGGCGCGGGTCACGTCTGCAGCGGTCATGACGAAGGTCATGGTCTTATCCGCTGCAAAGGTGGGCATGTAAGTAACGCTCAGCTGCTGCCAGCCCTTGGGGACCATCAGCATCAGCTGCAGATAGCCGGTACCCTGCGGGGGCAGATTGGTGGAATCCGAGAAGGTCTGAGAGTTGGAGTTGTACAGCGAGATGTTGGCACCGCACTCCACGCTCTGGCCGTCGCAGGAAGCAGAGAAATCGGTAGAAGCTGCTGCCAGTGCGTGGAAGTTTGCATCCACGTTCTCCTGCGGGGGCACGGGATAAGCAGCATTGATCTCGGCCAGATTCTGTGCGCCGATGTTGAAGGTCTGGTTCTTGGTGCGGTTGACCACGGTGACCAGAACAGCAATGTATTCGTAACCGGCCTGTGCAGGTGCGGTATCAATGTTGAACAGGCTGGTCAGCTGAACGCCAAGGCCGTTCCAGTTGCTGACCTTATCACCGACCTTGACATCCACGATGGTGGCGCTGCCATTCTGCTGGCAGCCGCCCAGCAGGCTTGCTGCGCCCAGAGCAGCAACGGATGCGCCAGTGCACTTGAGGAAGGTACGGCGGGAAATGGAGTTGGACATAAAATAAATCCTCCTTTTGATAGGAAAAACCGTATTCCAGAATGTTCTATTCTGTTTATACCCTTTCTGCCCGAAAGATGCAAGGGTTTGGGGGCTGAATTTACAGCTTTTTCACAGGAATATCACCCTTCGTGGGTAAGGCCCTTCACATGTGTTTCGCTGGTTTTGACCAGATTTAACAGGCTGGGCGTATAAAGCGGGAACTCACGGGTCAGGCTTTCTGTGGTCATGGTCAGGCAGGCCGGGTCCTTTACGCCCTCGCCGCCGTTCACATCCTGTCCGTCCAGCAGGGCTTCCACGTTGGCTTCGGACATGCGCATCACGGCATCGGAGCAGCCGCGCCAGCGGATGGGATCGATGCTGAACATACTGGCGGCGTTGTGGGGCTCGGCCGAGTACAGCAGGCGGAACATTTTGGCTACGGCCATCATCAGGTAGGCGCTCACCTCGGTGGTAAGGGCCTTGCTGTGGCACTGGCCGATCTTGGCGTACAGCACGTTCAGGCTGTTGGAGATCAGCTTTTTGTTCATGGTGGGCAGAACGCTGCCATGGTAGACGTTGTCCTTCATCTTATCGGGGTTGGGCAGGTCATCGGCGTTCAGCATCATGCCGTTGCGCTCAGCCGAGCGGCCCAGCAGGTAATCGCAGGACACATTATAGTAATCCGCTACCCGGACAACAAAGTCCAGACCGCACTCGCGGATGCCCTTTTCGTAGTGGGAGAGCAGTGCCTGGGACACCCCAAGGTCCTCCGCGGCCTGCTTCTGGGTGATGCCGCGCTCCTTGCGCAGCAGCTTGATGATACGGTTGAATTCCATGATTTTGGACTCCTCAGTAGTGGAAATTGAACTTCTTTGAGTTTTGGTTTACAACATGTTGATTATACACAGTGGAAAACCAAAAGTAAAGCAAGAAAAGTAACGGAAATTCTCGTCATTTTTCGTCATTTTTGTCAAAAGGCTTGCCCCGGATACCATATCTATGCTAAACTAAAGACAATCAACGCATATTTTGTGGCGCACGGCCCGGGCAGGTTGCCCACTGCCGGTGCGAAATTTTACAGCAAAGAGGAACTCTTTGCCAGATAGAGGTGTTTTTCCATGAAAACGTTCAAACTTCATCTCATCCGCCACGGCATGACGGCCGGTAATCTGCAGGGCCTGTACATCGGCAGCGGTACGGACATCCCCCTGTGTGATGAGGGACGCGCCCAGCTGAAGGAGCTGAAGGAGCGGTTCGAGTATCCGCAGGTGGACACGGTGTTCTCCTCCCCGCTGGTGCGCGCTGTGGAGACAGCGAACATTCTGTTCCCCAATGCAGGCCACCAGTTCACGGTGCACGACCTGCGGGAAGCAGGCTTCGGCGTGTTTGAGAACCGGCCCGTGAAGGATCTGGTCAAGGAAGAGGATTTCAAGAAGTGGATCACCCCCGGCTCCGGCTTTGTGCCCGAGGGAGCAGAGCCCACCGAGCAGTTCCATGCCCGCTGCGCCGAGACCCTGCTCAAGCTGTTTGAGTATATGATCCGGATGGATGTGACCGAGGCTGCCTGCGTGACCCATGGCGGCGTGATCATGAGTATGCTGAGCCAGCGCGCGCTGCCCTCCCGCCACCCGGAACAGTGGATGGCCGACCCCGGCTGCGGCTATACTGTCCAGACCGACGTGCAGCTCTGGATGCGCGACCGTCTGGTGGAGGCCATCGACATCGTCCCCTTTGGCTACGCCGATACCCTGCGCGGGCAGGCAGAAGCCGAGGAAAACGAGGCGTTTGAGTAAGAATCTTTGCCGCGCCGCTCTGAAAATATCCAAAACACGTAAAAACGCGGAAGAACAGGTAAAATTCCGGGCAAATCTCTTGACAGAAAGCCAGGAATTTACTATTGTATAAAGAGAACTTATTTTCCCGTTAGGAGGAATCCCCGATGTCACAATCCCTGTCCCGCCGCTCGTTCCTGAAATATGCCGGTTCCGGTGCAGTCAGTCTGGCTGCAGCTCTGCTCACAGGTGTTTCGGGCGCGGCTCTGGCCCCCTGCTATGAGGGCGAACCTGCTCTGCTGGACGGCAAGGCGGCAGTGGAGCTGCTGGGCTATGCACCGGCCCCGGAGCTGGACAGCACGCTGGTCTATCTGTCGGTGGAGAACCTCTCGGCCCGGCCGCTGGCTGTGGGTGCCAGCTACCTGCAGAGCCGCGGGCTGGACAGCAGGAACGCCCTGTACAGCCTGGGTACCGGCCTGACTGCCCTGTGTGACGGCAGACAGGTGCGGGTGGGCAGCTTTGCAGCTCCCCTCTACGGTGAGAATGCGGCAGATGCCTCTGCCTTTACCCTGAATCTTTCCGCAGGGCGCGGGGCGATGCTCCACTGCTTCTGCGAGACCCCGGCGGACTGGCAGACGCTGGAGCTGATCTATCAGCCTGACTTTGCCGCAGGCCAGACCGTCCATTTTGTGGTGCGCCGGGATGCCGATGAAGTCCATCTGGGCGCGGTGCCTGCCACCCTTGCCGAGGTGGGCAGCGTGGTCGATCTGTAAATAGCATAGCGTAAAAAGAGACGGTTCTGCATCGGATTGCAGGACCGTCTCTTTTGCTTATAACAGGCTTTCCCCGGTGGAGTTCTGCACAGTGAGCTCCTGCCCGGTCAGGCTGGACACCAGCGCCAGATAGCTGCGGCCTGCCGTCAGGGTCAGGGGGCGGCCGTTGGAATCATACAGGAAGAAGGTGGTCTCGCTGCCCTGCGTCCAGGTGATGTTCCACAGGTGGCCCTCGTTGAGCCAGACACCGCCGCCCATGGTCAGGTCGTAATCCAGCGTCACACCATCGTCACGCAGGGTGGATGCACTGAACAGGATGAGCAGGTTGTCGAAATCTGTTTGCTGGCCGTTGTTGGCATCCAGCTGCGGTGTGCCGTCTGCGTGGAGCATCCGGTAGGTCTTGCTGTCGGCATCGTAGGAGAAGCCGGTGGCGTTCTGCGCGTCAAACTGGACCAGGACACTCATTGCGTCCGAAGCATCTGCATCGGGCAGTTTGCCGCTTTCCTGCATGGGCAGCAGATTGGGCACGGAGAGGAGGGTTCCGCTCTCGCTGTCGGAGCCGCTGGAAGAGGTGTCCGTGACGCGGGATTCTGTCAGGGCCGGGGAGATGTTCAGGCTGCCCAGCACACCCGAAAGTGCGGCACCGCTGGTATGCCACAGCGGGACATTCTGCCAATTGGTCTCACAGGAAAAGGCATTGGTGCCCACCTCCAGCGCGTCTACCGCGCGCAGAGAGTAGTAATCAAGGTAGTTCTGGTCAAACTGTCCGCCGCCCCGTTGTACCGGCAGTACCTGCTGGCCCACCAGCAGCCGCCAGTAAAGGTCCTGCCCGGCAGAGACAGGCCCGACCTGCGGCACGGCCCCCACGGCAGGGTAGACCAGGCAGAGCCTGGTGGCCTGCTGCTGTGCGGTCAGGGCTTCCAGCACCAGCGAGGCTGTGGAAAGCCCCCACTGGGTGGTGCTGGCGGCCGCGTTGTCAATGGTGATGGCGACGGGCCGCTGGCCCGGCCAGACAAGTTCCTGCCCAGTGAGCGGGTCAGTGGGACTTTCGGCGGGCTGGGAGCTGGGGCTGAGCGCACAGCCTGTCAGCAGTGCGGCGCAGAGCGCAAAACAGAGCAAAGCGCGCATCCAAAAGCGTTTCATCGGTTTCCCTCTTCTGCCCCGGAGGGCGGGTGATTTAGTAGCTGAAATTGCTCCACTCATCATTGTCCACCAGTGCCAGATAGGTCTTGCCCCGGTTCAGGGTCATCTCCTCGCCGGTTTCGGTGTAGAGCTTGAGTGGATGGGTGGGATGCGGCTTCTCCCAGCGGCCCACCTGCACGCCGCCCCGTGTGAAGAGGTACGCCTGCCCACCGGCCACATAGTTGACCGACTGGACATCGTGAGAATCGCCCGCATAGGCGGCGATATCGGCAAAGCAGACTACCACGTTGTCAAAGGTCAGCTGCTTTCCGGTCAGCTCGTCCACCGTGTTCTCATAGGCTTTTTTGGAGCGGTTGTACATTTCCAGCTTGTAGCTGCGGCCCCAGCTGTTGTAGCTCAGGCGGGTCCTGTAGCTCTCGGAGTGGGTGATGCTGATGGTTTTGGCCGCAGGGGCACCGGGAAGGTCATTGGAGGCGGCAGTGCGGTAGTCGGCAAAGTGGAAGAAAGGCGTTTCGTTGGCGTAGGTCAGGCCGATACCGGCGTTGCCGGCTGCCTGTTTGATCTCCTTGCCGGAGGTGAACTCGGTGTGTTCATAGGCTACGTTGCGGCCGCGGTTGTCACGGTGGGCAACGTGGGGGTGGACCGGCGTGTTGAAGTAGCTCTTGCCGCCGATGTTCAGGCCGGAGTAATCGTATACATTGATGAACTGGGTGCAGAAAATGCTCTCGCCATCGTGGTAATAGAGGGCCTGATGGGGCATGAGCAGCTGCAGGAACTGGTCGCGGCCAGAGCGCAGCGGCCCGACCTCCGGGATGGTGTCCGCATCCCGGAACACGGCACACAGGCGGGTGATGCCGCCCTCTACTTTGCTCTCAATGAGCAGGTCTGCCGAGCCGATGCCGCGCTGGGGGCGTGCGTTCTGCTTTTCGGAGTTGGCGATGTTGTTGATCATCACACCCACCATCCGGCCGGTGCTCTTGCGGGCTTCGCCGGTCAGAGGGTCAGCGTCGTAGGCTGGCAGAAGGCTGAGCGCAGAGCTTGCAGCTTCGCTGGACGCTGCCGAGGAGGCGGCTGCCTCACCAGCTGCGGCCTCACTGGCTGCGACCACAGAGGATGCAGCGGCCTCAGAAGAAGCGGAAGAGGATGCCGCCGAGCCGCAGAACAGGCTCTTCATCCAGTCGGGCAGGTCGCCGCCCAGAATGGCACTGCCGGGGCTTGCAGAGCAGCCGGTGAGCGCCAGCAGCGCCGCCGTCAGCCCGGAATAGCGAAGTACGGACCGTCGAGAAATTTTCATGGAAAAAGCCCTCCTATCGGATCGGCTTGCCCGGCGCGGAAGTGCGCCCGGCAGGTCGGTTGCAGTTTTGTAATGAACTGCTTTGATTGTACTGGTTCTTGCCCGGTTTGTAAAGGGGCAGTTCGTGGCAAAATCTGCCCGATGACGGCTTTGGGAAAGTTTTTTGTGCAGAAAGCTTGCATTTTGCCCGGGAGTATGGTAATATTATTCGGCAGTATCGTGTTATACTGCGTTTTATAATGTATGCGCTCGTAGCTCAGCCGGTAGAGCATCTGACTTTTAATCAGAGGGCCAGGGATTCGAGTTCCCTCGAGCGCACCAAAATCCCACGAAGAATCGTAAGATTCCTCGTGGGATTTTCCATTTTCTGGGGCTCTGCACACTTTTGCACACTTTTTGCACACCGGCGGGAAAGCCGTGTTTTTCCTTGCATTGTCTGCATTCTGTGCATCGTGAGCAGAGCTTGTCGGGCCTCGCCACGACAAGCTCAGTGGAATTTGTGACAGAGAGTGTCAAGGTTTACAAGGTGCGTCAAGATGGTTTTGCAAATTTTATTGTGATAAAGCGGTGATCGTAGGACTTATAGCATGGCGTTCAAGTGCTTTCCCGTTCAATCAATGTATTTCTGCATTTTGACAACCTGCCTATAAATCCCCCATGAACGTTGTGGAATCTTCCAAAGCATCCATGGATGGTTTCTTGTGCCGCATCAAACGTTCAGCTTATTACAACGAAATTCCATATAGCTGCATTGCATCTTGCGGAGGTTCTTGCTATACTTTGTATCGAACGCAACCCTATCCGATAAAAATGTTGCGCAACTTGCGCAACCAAAGGAGGCCGCTATCATGCAGCAGCTCAGATTACTTCATGGCGGAGACTACAACCCAGAACAGTGGCTGGACCGGCCCGATATTCTGGCGCAGGACATCGAACTGATGAAAAAGGCACACATTAATACTGTGACGCTGGGCGTGTTCTCATGGTCCACGTTGGAGCCTCAGGACGGTGTATTTGAGCTGGATTGGCTGGCTGACATCATCCATAACCTGTATGCCAATGGAATCTATACGATCCTTGCAACGCCCAGTGCGGCCCGCCCTGCTTGGATGGCACACAAATACCCCGAGGTGCGCCGAGTCCGGGCAGACCGGGTCCGGGAGCTGTACAACCGGCGGCAGAATTACTGCTATACATCGCCGGTCTACCGGGAAAAAGTCCGCATCATCGACCAGAAGCTGGCACAGCGGTTCGGCAATGACCCGGCTGTCCTGCTCTGGCATATCTCCAACGAGATGAGCGGCGACTGCCATTGCGAGCTGTGTCAGGCTGCGTTCCGCCGCTGGCTCAAGGCACGGTACAACTCTTTGGAAGCCTTGAACAAGGCGTGGAACGCCCGGTTCTGGAGTCACGACTATACCGCTTGGGAACAAATCGAAAGCCCTGCCCCGCAGGGGGAAAATGCCGTGCAGGGTCTTGCGCTGGACTGGAAGCGCTTTGTCAGTGACCGGCATATTGATTTTTTGAAATTTGAGCGTGATACCGTGAAAGAATTTGCGCCGGTTGCAAAGTTCACCGTGAATATGATGTACCGGTTTGATGGCATCGACTATTTCAAAATGTCCAAGGAGATCGACGTGGCCAGCTGGGACAACTACCCCACATGGCACAAGCCCAGCGAAACGGTGGAAGAAACGGCGTTGGATACGGCCCTGATGCACGACCTGTATTACTCCATGAAGGGCAGGCCCTTCCTGCTGATGGAATCCAGCCCCAGCTTTACCAACTGGCAGCCGATCTCCAAACAGAAGCGCCCCGGCATTGCGGAGCTTGCGGCTCTGCAGACGGTTGCACATGGTTCGGACAGTGTGCTTTACTTCCAGTGGCGGGCCAGCCGGGGTGCGGAAGAAAAGCTCCACGGTGCAGTCATTGGCCACGATGGGCGGGAGGATGCCCGCCCCTTCCGGGAAACAGTCGGTGTGGGCCAAAAGCTGGAAATGCTCTCAGAGATCGCAACAGTCTGCCGCACAAAACAGGCAGCGATCGTCCACGATTGGGAAAACAAGTGGGCATTGGAAGGTTCCTGCGGCCCTCGAAATGCCGGGATGGGCTACTGGGACGAGCTGAAGCTGCACTACAATGCTCTTGCGCGGGAAGGCATTGCGGTGGAGTTCGTGAATCAGGAATCCGACCTGACGGGTTATGGTCTGGTCGTTGTTCCGATGGTTTATTTGCTGACCGATGCCTTTGCCCAAAAACTCTGTGATTTTGCGCAGAATGGTGGTACGGTCGTGGTTACATACTGGACCGGTGTGGTGGATGAAAGCGATTTGTGCCGCCTGGGTGACACGCCCTACGGCTTGACCGACTTGCTGGGCCTGCGCCGCACTGAGATCGACGGAATGTATGACGGCGAAACCTGCCGCTGCACCCCGATGGACGATTCCACTTTGCCGGAAACGCAGGCTTCGGTCCTATGCGAGGTCGCAAGTCTGAACGACACCGACCCTGCCACACCGCTGAGCGTTTATGCCGAGGACTATTATGTAAACTGCCCAGCGGTGGCTGTCCACTCCTACGGGGAGGGCCGTGCCTATTATCTGGCAAGCCGGTTCGATGAAGCGTTCTATCGCGCATTTTATCGTGCTGCTGTAAAGGAAGTCGGCCTGAACCCGGCCTGGCCGGAGGCACTGCCGGACGGCGTTCTGGCCGCGCGGCGCGGTACGTTCGTCTTTGTACAGAACTGCAATGAACATCCGGTCGAAGTAGGCGGTGTTGCGCTGAACCGTTACGGAACGGTCGTCTGGAAAAACGGCGAGCAGGTCCTGTAAAAGTTTCCCCTTTGAGCGTTCTGCCGAAAAAGCAGAACGCTTTTTGTTTGCTTTCATACTTGACAAAGCGGGCTTACCCCGGTATGCTGGGGTGGCGCATTGTTGCGCAGTTCTGTGAAAAGGAGAGGATATCCTGTGGCTGCAAAGGAAACCGAAAAAATGACAATCGAGCAGGTGGCTGATGCGCTTGGCCTTTCTAAAACAACGGTATCGCGTGCACTTTCCGGCAAGGGACGCATCAGCGAGGAGACCCGCACCAAGGTGTACGCCTATATGGGGCGTACCCGCTCCGAGCCTGTTTCTGCACAGAGCGGCGAAAAACTGCGCACCAACAATATTGCCATGGTCGTACCGCAGCGGTTTATTGCGCTGGATCTGCCCTTTTTGCGCAAGTGCATGGGCGGCATCTGCACCATGGCAGACCAGCGCGGCTATGACCTGATGCTTTGCTACGCCTCCAACACCGAGTATTCACAGCTGCAGCGGCAGCTGGCCAACCACAAGGTGGACGGCGTGATCCTGACCTACGCCATGGCGGATGATCCCTGCATCGAACTTTTGCGGCAATACGAGACACCTTTTGTGCTCATCGGACGCAGCGAGGACAAGACCATCCCTCAGGCAGACAACGATCAGGTCGCGGCTGCCTGCGAGATGACACGCATCCTTTTGCAGCTGGGCGCCAAGCGGATCGCGCTGCTGGTGGGCAGTACCATCTACGCCGTCAACACCGACCGCATACGCGGTTATCTGCGTGGATTCGCGGAATTTGGTGTGCCAGTAGACCAGCGGCTCGTTCATTCCGGTGTGGAATCTGCCGGGCAGACGCTCGATGCACTGGAGGCTGCGCTGGAGCAGAAGGCGGATTGCATCCTTTGCGGCGATGATGAGATCGCCTTTGAGGTCATGCGGGAGCTGCGGACGCGGCATATCCTCGTGCCCAACGATCTGCGAGTGGCCAGCCTGTACGACAGCTCCATGCTTGCCAGCATCACGCCCTCAGTCTCGGCGGTACAGTACGATGCAGAGCAGCTGGGTAAGACCGCCTGCCGGATGCTGCTGGACCGGCTGGCCGGAAAAGAGATCGTCATGCGGCAGCTGGAAGGCCATCAGGTCATCCTGCGGGATTCTACCAAGTGGAGGGAACGCTCCCACAGCATCAAATAACGCGCTTTTTGTGCCTGCTCCTTTCCCGGAGCGGGCATTTTTGTTCTTTGCATGACAAAGGACATGACAAAGGTTGCGCTAAAGTTGCGCACTTTTGCCCATGTATCCTGATTTTACCGTCACTTTTTCCAGTTTCGACTCAACAATACCGTGAATTTCGTCCATTGACGTGAGCAAAAGAATGCGGTATCCTATGGGTACAGAAAAACAGCTGCATGGATGTGCGCAACTTATAAGCGCAACAAAGAGCAGCCGAAGATTTCAGATTGAGAACGAAGGAGAACTGGATCATGAAAAAGCTGATTTCCCGCCGTAACTTCCTTGCAGCCATGGGTACGATGGCTGCTGCCGGTGTGCTGACCGCCTGCGGCGGTTCTTCCGGCAGTACCGCTGCTTCTACTGCGGCATCCAGCACAGCTGCCTCTGCTGCGGAGAGCTGGGGTGATGTGAAGCTGACCATGTGGGGCGCAGAAGAGGATCAGACCATGCTGCGCGAGATGGCAGATGCTTTCATCGAGCAGAATGCAGATAAGGGCAATGTGACCATTGAGATCGGCGTGCAGTCCGAGTCCAGCGCAAAGGACACTGTTCTGGCCGACCCGGAGTCTGCCGCAGACGTTTTCGCCTTTGCAGACGACCAGCTGAACGAGCTGGTGAATGCCGGTGCGCTGCAGGAAGTACTGCTGAACCCGGACGACGTGAAGAGCCGCAACCTGCCCGGCTCTGTGAGTGCTGCCACCATGAACGACAAGCTTTACGCCTACCCCATGACCGCCGACAACGGCTACTTCCTGTACTATGATGCAAGCGTTCTGAGCGCCGAGGACGTGCAGAGCATGGACACCATGCTGGAAAAGGCTGCAGCTGCCGGCAAAAAGTTCATGATGAGCGTGAACGACGCATGGTACATTTACAGCTTCTACGCCGGTGCCGGTCTGGTGGCTACGCTGGCAGATGACGGTATCAACACCGTCTGCAACTGGAACGAGGCTCCCGGCGCAGACGTAACGCAGGCCATTCTGGATATCGCCGTAAACCCCGGCTTCAAGTCCGGTGCGGATGCTGACATTGTTTCCGCCATCAAGGACGGCAGCTGCTGCGCCGCTATCTCCGGCACATGGAACGCCAGCACCGCCGAGGAGGCTTGGGGCGAGGGCTACGCCGCCACCAAGCTGCCGACCTACACCCTGAACGGCGAGCAGGTCCAGATGGGCTCCTTCTCCGGCTACAAGCTGGTGGGCGTCAACCCCCACAGCGCCAACGTGGGCGTTGCTATGATGCTGGCCGACTTCATCACCAACGAGGACAACCAGATCAAGCGCTTCAACGACCGCAAGCTGGGCCCCTCTAACATCAACGCAAACTCCACCGAGGCTGTGCAGTCCGCACCCGCCATTGCCGCACTGGCTGAGCAGAGCTCCTACGCTACCCTGCAGCGGGTAGGCGCAAACTACTGGAGCTCCGCCGCAAGTCTGGGCGAGATCCTCGCCTCCGGCGACACGCAGGGCAAGACCACGCAGCAGCTGATGGATGACGCTGTGGCCGGCATCACCGCACCTGTGGCACAGTAAGTTCCGGTTTTTCCCGGCGGGCACGCAGCAGAATGCGGTGTGCCCGCTTTTTATCGCAATACAAGAAATCGGCGTCAACCTAACATCCTGTTTGCTATAACCCCCTCTGCATACCAAGAAAGGAGTTGACTTCTGTGGCAGAAATGGTCCTTACACCGCCCTTGCGGGCAGATGGCCGGGAGCCGAATTTCCTTCAGAAGTTCGGTCACGCATTTGTTCACGGAGATATTTTTACAAAGCTGTCCCTCTTTGTCTGGGGTCTGGGCTACATTGGCCACGGCCAGCTTATCAAGGCACTGCTGGTAACGCTGGTGCAGGGGCTGGGACTGTATTTTCTGGGCACTTCCGGCATTCCTGCGCTGAAAAAGTTCGGCACGCTGGGCACAGTGCAGATGGAGATGCAGTTTAACCCCCTTACCTTAAAGAACGAGGTCAACAACTACGACAACTCGTTTGCCATCCTGCTGCTCAGCGTGATCGCACTGGTGGTCATTGTAACGCTGATTGCTGCTGCCATGCTGGTGGTGCAGAGCAATTACGCGTTACATGCGCAGAAGGCCGCTGGCAAAAAGCCCAACAATTTCCGGCAGGATATCACCTTGTACCTGAACGAAAAGTTCTACGTTACCCTGCTCACCCTTCCGGTGCTGGGTGTGGTGGTGTTCACCATCATCCCGCTGTTCATTTTGATCGCTGTCGCCTTTACCAACTACGATCAGCAACATATGCCTCCCGCCGCCCTGTTTACATGGGTGGGGCTGGCTAACTTTGCTTCTCTGTTTGGCGGGCAGTCGCTGAGCCTGACCTTCAGCTACGCCTTTGGCCGGGTGCTCAGCTGGACGTTGGTGTGGGCCTTCTTTGCCACCTTCACCAACTTCTTCGGCGGCGTATTTCTGGCCATGCTCATCAACAATAAAAAGACCAAGTGCCAAAAGCTCTGGCGCACCCTGTTCATCATCACCATTGCGGTGCCGCAGTTCGTCACCCTGCTGCTGGTGCGCAACTTCTTCTCGGATGCCGGCATCTTCAACACCATGATGGCCAATGCAGGCGTGACCGATTTTTTAAAGGCCATCGGTCTGCTGGGGCAGAACATGAACCACATTCCCTTCCTGACCGATCAGCATTGGGCTAAGTTCATGATCATCCTCATCAATATCTGGGTGGGTGTGCCCTACCAGATGCTCATTGCCACCGGTGTGCTGATGAACATTCCCACCGATATGCTGGAGGCCTCCACTATCGACGGTGCTTCGCCGTGGCAGAGTTTCATCCACATCAAGCTGCCCTATCTGTTCAGTGTGCAGGGGCCGGCGCTGGTAACGGATTTTGTGCGCAACGTCAACAATTTTAACGTCATCTATCTGCTCACGCAGGACGTTTATATCACCAAGGATCAGGCACTGGCTTCCTCCAGCGCAAAAGAGGTGGACCTGCTGGTCACATGGCTGTTCCGCCTGACGCAGGAGCAGTACAACTACAAGATGGCCGCCGTCATTGGCATTATGGTGTTCATCATCTGTGCCGTGTTCACGCTGGTATGCTTCCGGTTCCTCAATAAAAAGGAGGCGACGTTCTCTTGACACAGACAACTGTTTCTCCGGCACGCCGGGCAGAGACCGCAGCGCAGCTGCGCCGCGGGCGTATCCTCCGCACAGTCCGCAGCATCCTGCGGCATCTGCTGCTGGCCCTGCTGGCAGCTATCTGGCTGGTACCCATTCTGTGGCTTCTGGTCACTTCCTTTTCCACAGACCGAGGCATCAATGTGCGACAGTTCTTCCCGGCCAGTTACACACTGCGCAACTATGTCAACATTCTGTTCCACCCGGACTCTGTGGCGCAGTTCCCGCGCTGGTTTACCAACACCCTTGTGGTGGCCTGTTTCAACTGCGTTATCTCCACCTGCTTTGTGCTGATGGTAGCTTACGCGCTGAGCTGCTGCCGCTTCAAGGGGCGCAAGCTGATCCAGAATCTTTCTGTCAGCGTCAACCTGTTCCCCGGCGTGCTGGCAATGATCGCCGTCTATTTCGTCCTGAAATATCTGAATCTGACCAACTCCTATGCCGGTCTTATCATGGTCTATGCCGGTTCGTCCGGTCTGGGCTATCTGATCTGCAAGGGCTTCTTTGATACCATCCCCATCTCCCTGCGGGAAGCCGCCAAGCTGGACGGCGCATCCGACGCCCGTGTGTTCTTCCAGGTCGTTCTGCCCATGTCCAAGCCGATCCTGGTCTATACCATCATCAGCTCTTTCATGGTTCCATGGACCGATTTCGTGATGGCAAAAATGATCCTGAATTCGGGCGTCTCTGCCGACTGGACAGTGGCTATCGGTCTGTATAATATGCTGCAAAAGACCCTGATCAACAATTACTTTGCGCTCTTCTGTGCAGGCGGTGTGCTGGTGTCCATCCCCATCTCCATCCTGTTTGTCATCATGCAGAAGTTCTACGTCGAGGGCATCACCTCCGGCGCGGACAAGGGTTAACACGTTATTCTCTTTCTCCTTCACCATAAAAGCAATCCCTACAGTCCTTTTTGCGGCTGTGGGGATTGTTTTTTCTCAATGGCGGCAGGAAAGCAGTTTATTCATGGTGAACCTCATTTCTATATCAAACGGTGTCTGTTCGGATGTCCTAAACCCTGCCATAAAACCGGTGGTTGATTTGTCCATTGGGCTTTGTTTTGCCCGTCTGCACATTTTTGCACACTTTTTGCACACCCGAATGGCTGGACAACGGTTGCAAAGCATTGCACTGTATGCAAATAATGCGGTGTGTGCAAATATGAATCTTGCGATAATGCGAATGAATTTGCGATTCTTCGCTCTTTTTGGATTTGACGAATGATGCACCTCGGATTCTTTTGATCAGATGGCCAGGGATTCGAGTTCCCTCGAGCGCACCAAAAGGACGATAAATCGTTGAAAGAAACGGTTTGTTGTCTTTTTTGTTTTATGCGGACTTTTTGGGCTTGTACCTATGATTTTTTCAAAAAATTCAGAGGTACAGAAAATGAAGAAGATTCAGAAAAGTACAGCCCGGTTTGAGAATCGAAAGCAGGATTTTTAGGATGATAAGAAGTATTCAGGCACAGCAGAAGCCACGTTGAACGGCTGCCGGTACGACATGGAACAGCGCCCCGCAGGCAAGGATCCCGGCGGGGCGCTGTGGTTTTTATAGATCTATCGGGTGATTCCGGCAGTCTTTGGGGGCTGCACGCCCAGCTTGCGGGACAACGCGTCCTCGATCACGGCCACACAGGCTTCCCAGCCCAGACGGCTGGGGTTCAGGGTCAGATCGTAGTTGACGGGGTTGGTCCAGTAATTGCCGCCGGTGTGGTACTTGTAATATTCGGCGCGGTAACGGTCAGTCTTGCTGATCAGCTCATCGGCCTCATCTGCCGTCACGCCCATCCGCTTCATGATGCGGTCACGGCAGTACGGGCGGGGTGCCTCTACATAAATACTAAGCACATTGGGGTAATCCTTCAGCACATGGTCGGCTGCCTTGCCGATGATCACGCAGCTCTCGCTCTCGGCCAGTTCCCGGATGATCTTTGCCTCATACTGATATACATAGTCGTCCGAGGTGAAGCGTTCGGTCTGCGGGTGCGGCAGCAGACGCTGCGGAAGTTTGTGCAGCAGCGCCCCAAAGTAACCGCGCCGCAGCTGCTCGTCGCTTTTGGCAAAATCCTTTTCCGGCTCTCCGGCCATCTGGCTGGCCAGCGTCAGAATGCGGTTCTCATAGCAGTGGATGCCCAGATCCTCGGCCAGGCGGATGCCCATCTGTTTACCGCCGGAGCCAAAGCCGCGGGCAATGGTAATGACATAGTTCTGCATAACAGCGCTCCTTTCACAGCGAAGAGATGGCCCGGGGCTTTACCTCCGGCGGAATCGGCAGATAGCTGCGTCCGGTCAGCTCTTTTTCCCAGGCGGCACGGGCCTGGGCCAGTGTCTGGGGCTGCTGCAGCAGGCGGATAGCCGTCTGGCCCAGCACCTTGCCGCAGTAGCACATATATTTGTGGGCCACGGTACTCTTGCCCTGCGCCACGATCTGCCAAGTATGGCCGCCGCTGGAAGGTGCCCAGGTGGCCGTATGGATCTGCGCCGTGGGGCACTGCCAGCTTACATCGCCCACATCGGTGGAACCGCCCTCGACGGGCGGCACAAGCTTCGGCTCGTAGGGCAGGGGCTGGCCGTGGAAATCCTCGGCCAGGCGCTGCTCCACGGCTGCGCGGTTTTCCGGCCGCTCAAGCCGATCCAGTGCCTTTTGCAGCAGCTCGCTTTTGGGAGAGGTACTGCTGGCTGTGATGCTGCGCAGGAAAGCCAGCTCCTCGTCCGTTACTTCCGGGGCCTGGATCTCGGCAAAGGACTGGGCGAGCTGCTGCTCCAGCGGCAGGTTTGGGATCAGTTCTGCACAGGTCTTGATAAGCTCCCAGTGCACCTTGGTCTCGGTGGCCATGGCCATGCCCTGGGCGATCAGGTTCACCCGGCGGTACAGCTCCTGCGCCTGCTCGGTGCGCGGGGCGCGGATGAGGTACAGCACTGAGGCATGGGGCTGCACCACGTTGGGCGAGATGCCGCCGCCATCAATGATGGCATAATGGATGCGCGCTGCATCGATCATGTGCTCCCGCAAAAAATTGGTGCCCACATTCATCAGCTCCATGGCATCCAGTGCGCTGCGGCCCTTTTCCGGGCAGCCGGCAGCGTGGGCAGCAATCCCCTCGAAGGTGTACAGCACCTGAATGTTGGCCAGCGTGGTGCTCTGCATCACGTTGGTCACTTCGGCGGGGTGCCAGCTCAAGGCACAGTCCAGCTCCCCGAATACGCCGCTGCGGGCCATAAAGGCCTTGCCGCTGCCGCCCTCCTCGCCGGGGCATCCATAGTAGATCACGGTACCGGAGGCCCCGGTGCGCTGCAGATACTGCTTGACGGCCAGGGCCGCAGCCAGCGAGCCGACACCCAGCAGGTTGTGCCCGCAGCCGTGGCCGTTGCCGCCTGCTTCCAGCGGGCAGGGCTGGGCCACACCGGCCTTCTGGCTCAGGCCGCTCAAGGCATCAAATTCACCCAGCAGGCCGATGACCGGTCTGCCGCTGCCATACCGGGCGGAAAAGGCGGTGGGGATATCCGCCACGCCGCGGGTAACGGCAAAGCCTTCTTTTTCCAGGAAATCAGCCAGCAGACCAGCGGAAACGAACTCTGTAAAAGCTGTTTCCGGATGCTCCCACACACCGTCCGCCAGAGCACCCAGCGCAGCGGCCTTTTCCTCAATGATCTTCAGATCTTCGTATTCCATAGCAGCTTACTCCTCTACGCCGAAATACGGCAGAATGCAGGCAAATGCGCAGCGATAGCCTTTTACAAGGCTGTCGATGAGCACATACTCTTCCCGGGTGTGGGCACCGGCACCGTCCACTGCACCTACGCACACCGCCGGGATGCCCAGCGAAAGCGGGATGTTGCAGTCGGTGCTGCCGGCCATCACCGCGGGGGTCACACCGCTGTAAGCAGCGACAGCACCGCCAATGCGACGGCTCAGTGCTTCCAGCTTTTCGGGATCCACATCGCCGCTGCAGGGCCGCTGCCCATATACAGGCCGTGCACCTTGGACGAGCAGGCATATGCAACATGGTAGTGTCCCGCGCTGATGCAGGGCAGATAGTCCCAGCTGTACTCCTGCAGATCCTTCCAGATGGAAAGGGCATCGTCCCGGGTGGTAGCGGCATTGAATTCTTCCAGCAGCTCTGCCGTTTTTGCATCGTCCGTCCAGCCGGGATAGCTGGGGCCGTAATACGCCTTCAGACTGGGCAGCGGCACGGAAGCAAAGCTGGTAATGTAAATATCGAACACGCTGGGATCCTTGCGGTATTCCATAAAGGTGGCCCAGTCGACGGTGGTAAGCTCGGCGTTCATTCCAATGCTCTTGAGTTCTTCCTGCAGCACCAGACCAATGTTGTTGTAGTTGTTCAGGGTAGGCGCCAGAATGGTAAAGGTCTCGCCGTTGTAGCCTGCGCTTTCCAGATAGGCCTTTGCCTTGTCCGCATCGCAGAGGTTATAGTTTTCCTTGCCGGCATCCGTTACCCAATAGGCGTTCAGGTCATCCATGTAGCAGCTGCCCAGATCGTAATCCGTGCCAAAGGCCGAGGCCATCAGGTCCGCACAGTTGGCCACTGCATTCACGGCGCGGCGGATATCGTTGTTGCTGGCAATGCTGATGGGGTCCTTGTTGAACACCATGCACAGGGTACCGGCCTGCTCGCTCATCAGGGTCAGATTCGGATCGGCTTCCACCATGGGGGTGTTCTCACTGCCCACGCCCCAGATCACATCGTAATCACCAGACTGCAGGCCCGCCACGCGGGTGGCAGTCTCGGCCACCTTATCGATGTAAAGGGTCTTGGTGTAGGCGTGCTTGTAGCCGCCCCAGCCATCCATTTTTTCTTCGGTGGTGCCTTCCAGATAATAGGGGCAGTAGTCCTCAAACTTTTCCAGCTTGATGTACTGGTCCTGCTTCCATTCCACAAACTTGTACGGGCCGGTGCCGATGTACTGGTTCAGGTAACCGTTGGCATCCTCATCCGTACAACAGGCTGCGGTGGTGATGATGGCAGGCTGTGCTGCACCGGCCATCATGTCCGGCAGAGTCAGAGCCGGGGCAGAACAGGTAATGGCCACGGTCAGATCGTCCACAGCCTCAAAGCGGCCTTCGCCCACCATGGCGGCGGCATTGCTGTATGCATCGATCCAGCGGTTCAGGCTGGCCACCACATCTTCGGCGCTCAGGGTGCTGCCATCGTGGAACTTGACCCCCTCGCGCAGATGGAAGGTGAAGGTGCAGGCATCCTCGCTCATCTCGTAGCTGGAGCACAGCTCCGGGATGACCTCAGAATTGGCATTCAGAGTGACCAGCTTTTCCCACACGGTGCCGGCAAACACCTGCCGGGCGATCAGGGTCGTGGTCTTGTGCACATCGTAGCTGGAAGCTTCCTGCGAGACGGCCATGTGAATGGTATCCTTGATCTTGCTCAAATCCACATCGGCGGCTGCTTCACTGGAAGCTGCCGTACTGCCGGAAGCTGCCGTGGAAGCGGAACCGCCGCCGCATCCGCTCATAACGCTCATCATACCGGCTGCCAGACCGGCCATGCCTGCGGCCTGCAGGAACGAACGACGCGTGATCTTTCTCATATTCAATTACTCCCCTCATGTTTTTGGTTCTTTCACCAGCCAAAGCAACAAAAAAGGACACAGCAATGACTTTTTCAACGCCATTGTTGTGTCCTTGAAATGCTCTGTGAACTCCGCAGCGGCCTTTTCCCTGCCGACGGGCGGATCTGCTTTGGTTTATTGCAGTCTAGCACAGAGCGTGCCGGAATGTAAATAGGCAAACCTCCCGAAGATTGCGGCTTGGCTTTATCTTTTTTCATTCAAAGCAGATAAAAGTTAACTTTCTTCTGCATACGGGCTTCAAATCACCCGAAAACTTTCTATTTCTTTACCAAAAGCGGCCTGCCCGCATCCGCTCTTTTTATGAATTCTGGCTCTTGCAGAAACCGGCCCAAAACGGTAAAATAAAATTCGCAAAGGCAGCGTGGCCCCAAAGGGCTGCGCTGCCTTTTTGTTTTTATGAATGCGATAAGGGAAGTAAGTCAAATATGCAGGAAAAGCAAAAAACGACCGCGCAGGTCCTTGTGGATTGTCTGGAAACGGAGGGTGTGGATGTGATATTCGGCATCCCCGGCGAGGAGACACTGGATCTGATGTTTGCCATCCGGGACAGCCATATCCGGTTCATCCCGGTGCGTCACGAGCAGGGGGCCGCCTTCATGGCGGATGTCTATGGCCGACTGACCGGCCGGGCAGGCGTGTGCCTGTCGACCCTTGGCCCCGGCGCCACCAACCTTGTCACCGGCGTAGCGGACGCCTATCTGGATGGCGCACCTCTGGTGGCCATCACCGGGCAGGTGGGCACCGACCGGATGCAGCTGACCAGTCATCAGTACCTTGACCTGACCGCGATGTTCGAGCCGATCACCAAGCGTTCGAAACAGATCATCCGCCCCGACACGGTGGGCGAGATCGTGCGGCTGGCCTTCAAGCACGCTGAAAAAGGCAAGCCCGGTGCCACCCACATCGACCTGCCCCAGAACATTGCCAAAATGCCCGCCGATGCCGTGCCGCTGAAGCGCCAGCAGCTGCATGACCTCTACGCCGACCCCGCCCACATCTCCGCTGCCGGGCAGCTCATCAGCGAAGCAAAGGACCCGGTGATCCTTGCCGGTGTCGGGGCCGTGCGCGGCCATGCCGCCGCTGCCGTCACTGAGCTGGCCGACCGGCTGCACATCCCTGTGGTCAACACCATGATGGCCAAGGGCATCATCCCCATGGATGATAAGTACAGCCTGTGGACCATCGGCATCCCTCAGAAAGATTATGTGAATCAGCTGTTTGACCGGGCCGACCTTGTCATTGCCATCGGCTACGACATCGTGGAATGTGCCCCCGCCAAATGGGGTGCCCGGCCGGACATGGCCATCCTGCACATCGACAGCGCACCGGCAGACGTCAACAAGCGGTATCAGCCCGCTGTGGAAGTGGTGGGTGACATCTCGGAAAGCATTTACGAGATCCTGCGCTGCACCCGCCGCGACAGCGAGCCGGAGTTTGCACTCAGACTGCGCGAGACGATGGTGGCCGAGCACACCGCCATGGCGGATGACGACAGCTGCCCCATGAAGCCCGCCCGCATCCTTTCGGATGTGCGCAAGGTCATGGGCCGGGACGATATCCTTGTCAGCGACGTGGGTGCGCACAAAATGTGGGTCGCACGCCACTACGACTGCTATGAGCCAAACACCTGCCTGATCTCCAACGGCTTTGCCAGCATGGGCTTTTCCATCCCCGGTGCCTTTGCGGCCAAGCTGCTGAACCCGGACAAAAAGGTGCTTGCCGTCTGCGGCGACGGCGGTTTCATGATGAACAGCCAGGAGCTGGAGACCGCTGTGCGCGAGAAGGTGCCGTTCGTCACCCTGATCTGGGAGGACTCCAGTTACGGCCTCATTAAGTGGAAGGAGCAGGAACAGTTCGGCGGGGAACACTGCTATGTGGACTTCTCAAATCCGGATTTCAAACTGCTGGCCGAGGCTATGCACTGCAAGGGCTACCGGGTGGAAAAGGCCGCCGACCTCATCCCCACGCTGGAAGAAGCGTTCCGGCAGACGGTGCCCAGTGTCATTGTGGTTCCGGTGGATTACAGCGAGAACATGAAGCTCTCGGCGCATCTGAAGGAGGTTTACACCAAATAGAGTGTTCTTTGCCCCTGTGATTTTTTTAGATTATGCTATCGCACACAGCGCCCGCTCGTTGGAGAAGCTTCTCCGGCGAGCGGGCGCTGCGTTCTATGCGTTCAATTTCCCCTGCGGGTACGCGGGCTGCGGCTGGGTCTGCCGTCGGGAGGAGCGCTCGCTGCTTATCCCGGCGGGAAGCGTGCGGCCCCTATACGCGTTAAGATACAGGAATCTTTCCCGGGGAAAGCCGCGCGGCTCAGAGACGGGACAGGCCCAGCTTGCCGAGACCGTTCAGGACGCCGGTCAGGACCGGAGAGAAGTTGATGGCCTGGATGAGGGCGGAGGGGTTCAGGGCGTTCAGAACCGTCTCGAAGACGCCCAGAGCGGCAAACCCGAGGTTGAGCTGCTGCTGGGTATCGTAGTCCACGTCGAACAGGCGGATGAAGGCGCGCTCCAGCGGAGCCGTCAGATCCGAAATGTTGTTGAAGAGGTTGTACTTGCCGTCGTCCACCGGGTCGGCACCGATGCCGCCGTTCAGATCCTGCAGTTCGGCTTCGGGGATGACGCTGTACTGGTTCGGCATCCGGAGGGTCTTTTCCATTTCGTATTTCATGATCGTTACCTCACTTTCATTGCGGTTGGCTGAAAAATCAAACGTAAAATTGCGCAGAGGCTACCATTTCGCCGGTACTGCTGTTGTAGATCTGCACGATGTAACGGCCGGACGGATCGGACAGGCCGATGCCGGGCGAAAAGTCGTGCGCACCATCCTCATAGGTCCGCAGAGGGTAGCGCGGCGTGGTGCTGCCGTCCGGGCAGATGTAATCCACATTCAGGGTGATCTGTCCGCCGGATGTGGTGAACCGGATCATGCTCTTGGACGCCGAGGTGATCGAGACAGATACCACCGGTGCAGGCTCCGGAGCCGGTGCGGGTTCCGGCTGAGGGGCAGGCGCTGCAGAAGCCGTTGAGGAAGCCGCCGGTCCGGAAGCCGTTGATGCAGAGGAGGCGGTGCTGCCGGTACGGGAAGCAGAAGACGCAGGAGCCGGTGTACTGGAGACTGCCGGGGCTGTGGACGCAGGGGCTTCCGGTTCCGGCTGGGAAGAAACTTCCGGTGTGGTGCCGGATGCGGGATCGGACGCCGGAACGGCTGCAGGCGCTTGGGCAGGCTCTTCCGCTGCCGACGCGGCGGACTCCGGCAGTTCGGCAGCAGCGCTTTCGTATTCCGAAGGGGCGATGCTGACGGCAGAAACCGCAGACACAGAGGATGCGGCGGACTTCTGCCGTGCGGTCCATGCCGAGAAGAGTCCGGCCAGAACCAGCAGAAAGACCAGGATGCCGAACACATACCAGAGGGTGCGGGGAGAAAATGAACTCGGACTGGAAACGGTGGAGGACGCGGAGACGATGCGCGGATGAAAAGATGTTTGCGGTGTGGGAGCCGGCTGCTGCTTTGGCGGCGTCTGCGGGCGGGCAGAACTCTGCCGGGGAGGCTGCGGGGGTGTTCCGGATAGTCTCTGCGGCTGCGGAGAAGCGCTTTGGGGCCGTGCAGCGGACGCCCGAAAGGCAGTCCGGGCGGCAGCCGATGCGGAAGTCTGCGAAGCAGCTGCGGCCGAAAAGCTGCGCTTTTGAGAAAATTCTTTTTGCGGAGAAGACGGCGTGGTTTGAAACGCGTCAGACGGCTGTGCCTGCAGGAGCGGCCGCGCCGGGGTGCACCCCTCGGTCTGGAGCGCAGGGCGGGTGCCGGAGGAGACACAGTCGGCGCTCCGGTCTTCCTGCTGCAGATAACGATTTGCCATGATTCCCTCCTGACACATGAGATCGCAGAACGATTTTGTTCTGACAGCAAAAGAATACCGGAATGGATTCCGGGTTTGGGAGGGGGGAACGCCCCGGCGGCTCAAAAACAAAAAGCTCCCCGCAGGGAGCACGGAAACCGTACACCTGCGGGGAGCCTGCCTGGGAGGAGCAGAGCAAAACTGCGGAAAATTACTTGTGGTTGAAGTCGGAGATGCGCTCCACGATGCGGATCAGATCCTCCAGCGTGGTCTTTTCCTTCGGCAGGAAGCTGTTGCCGCTCTTGGCGGTGATAAAGCCGAAGTAGGCGCTGGCACCCACGTTGGACTTGTACACCGACTCGATCTCGCCGGCATCGTCGAACTTCGGCTGGGTGCCCAGGGTCTCATTGTAGGGCACGCCGCAGGACAGCAGGGCGATGTAGCCCATCTCGTCGCGGTCGATGGTGTTCTCCGGCAGGAATGCGGTGCGCTTGGCACCCTCAGAGCTGGTAACACCGGCGTTGTACAGGGTACCCTGAGCAAAGGCGCTGTTGGGGTCCTTCAGCTCCATCATGCCAGCCTCCACCACGGCAGCAATGACACCGTAGTCGGGGTCGGTCTGGGGCACGTCGGAGATCGCCACGGGAGCAGTGGGTGCAGTCATGCCCCACAGCTTGGCGATCATCTTGGCGCAATCCCGTTTGGTGATGGGCCGGTTCAGGTCCATGGCGTCGTTCTCGTCGATGTAGCCCTTGGAGGCGGCACGCAGCAGCTCGGCATCGTTGGTGGTCCCGGCGATCTCGGCATCCTTCAGCACCCGGTAGGGGATGCTCATGTCACGGTTGCCCTTCCGGTCGGTGGCCACGAACCGCAGGAACTTGCCTGCCAGGAAGGAGGGCACGGTGTAGCTGCTGCGGAGACGGAAGAAATGATAATCGCCGTCAGCGGTATCAGAAACCATCCACTTGTAGATCAGATCGGTGTCCTCGCCGCCCAGCAGAGTGGAGCTGCCCGTGATCACCTGACCGGGAACGGGAACGCCCTGGACCTTGGTCTCCACGGGACGGGGATAGGTCTTGCCGTTGATGGTAACGTTCTCCATAACGGGATCTTCCCAGTTCAGGGCGCGGATGTCGGTGCCCACGTTGGAGATCTCCACGTTGCGGAACACCAGACCGGTGATAGGCACCTCGTCAAAGGCTTCCATAAAGATGCCGTACTCGCCGCCGCTGCTGGTAAGGTTCTCGATGGTGATGTTCTTGAACTGGGGCAGGTAGTCGCCGTCACGGCCAACGTCGTACAACATGGTGGCGTGCACGACCGCGTTGCCCACAGATTTGACCTTGGAGTTCCGCAGGTAAACGTTCTCCACGGCACCGCCACGCTCAGCGTTGGTCTTAAAGCGCAAGGCGTAGTTCAGGTTGGAGCTGTCGAAGGTGTTGTTGTCGGCAAACAGGTTCTTGATGCCGCCGCTCATCTCACTGCCGCAGGCAATGCCGCCGTGGCCGTCTGCAAAGGTGTTGTTGCGGATGATCAGGTTCTGGGTCGGATGACCGGCAGCGCCCAGCTCACGGCCATCGCGGTTGCGGCCTGCCTTGACGGCGATGCAGTCATCACCGGTGTTGAAGTAGCAGTTCTCGATCAGAACGTAGTTGCAGTTCTCGGGGTCACAGCCGTCGTTGTTGTAGCCGTGGGTGTCGATGGTGACGCCGCGGGCGGTAAAGTTGGTGCACAGCACCGGGTTCAGCTCCCACATGGGAGAGTTGGCAATGGTAACGCCCTCTACCAGCACGTTGGTGCACTCGATGGGCTGGTAGAAGTTGGGGCGCAGGTAGTGGCCCTGACCAAACACACGGTCCTCGGCAGGGGTGCCGTTGTCGGTCATCTTGCGCAGAAGCTTGACATCGTTGTTGCCGGGCTTGGTGATGCTGCCATCGGGGTTGACGGTACGGGACCAGTTCCACCAGTTGTTCTTGTCGGCCTGGCCGTCCAGGGTGCCCTTGCCGGTCAGAGCAATGTTCTCCTGCTGGTAAGCGTAGATCAGGGGGCTCCAGTTGTACAGCTTGGAGCCTTCGTAGTGGGCAAAGACCAGGGGGTAGTTTGCCGGGGTGATGTCCTTGGTGAACCGCAGGACCGTGTCCTCATTCTGCAGGTGCAGGTTCACGTTGCTCTTGAGGGTGATGGCACCTACGTCGTAGACACCAGAGGGGATGATGACGGTGCCGCCGCCCCGGGCACTGGTCTCGTCAATGGCACGCTGGATGGCTACGGTGTCCAGCTTTCCGTCGTTGGGGACAGCACCGTAGTCCAGAACGCTTACAGAATAATTGGGGAACACCGGGTCGGAAATGTGGGTGAGGATCTCCTCAGCCATATCCCAGGTCAGGTTGTTGGAGTTGGTAGCAGCAGGGGTAAAGCCTTTCAGGCAGTTTTCCTCCGCAGCAGCTGCGTGGGGGAGACCGGAGAGCATCAGTGCAGCAGAGGTTGCACCGGCAGAGGCAAGGAACTGGCGGCGAGTGAGCTTTTTCATGCGAAATCCTCCTTGGCTTACAGGCAGTTTTGGGGGCGGCGCATTCGTGTCCGGCACCGGCCCGAATCTGGTTTCAGTATAGTGAACTTTTCCCGGAAATGCAAGAAATCTGAAAAATGTCCTGTTTTTTTCAAGAAAGTGACGAGAGAGAATGGGCAAAGTGCTGAAAAGCAGCAAAGAAGTTTAGCCAAAACGGCAAGAGCGGCAGACGGGCGGCGCGGGCGAAGAAACCTTGCGCTGCCCGCCCGCCTGCCTTATAATAAAGGAAACGAAACTGCACGACAGGGAGGGCGGACGCATGAGTGAATTTTCGCATCTGAAGAACAAGCTGCTGGCCGAACAGGTGGAAGACCAGCTGTACCATTACATTCTGGATACCCCGCTGGAACCGGGCGCCAAACTGCCCAACGAGTTTGAGCTGGGCGAACGGTTCGGCGTGGGCCGCAGCACCGTCCGCGAGGCGGTAAAGCTGCTGTCCAGCAAGGGCATCGTGGAGGTGCGGCGCGGCTCCGGCACCTATGTGGTCACCACGGCCAAGGGGCTGTCCGACCCGCTGAACCTGCGCAGTGTGCAGGATAAGAACGCGCTGGCACTGGATCTGGTCAATGTGCGTCTGCTGCTGGAGCCGGGCATCGCGGAGATGGCGGCTCAGAATGCCACGGACGAGGACATTGAGCGCATCAACCGTCTGTGCGACCGGGTGGAGAGCAAGATCTATGACGGCGACCTGTACATTGAGGATGACATCGCGTTCCACACCTGCATTGCCGAGAGCAGCAAGAATATGGTGGTGGAGCAGCTGATCCCCATCATCGACACGGCGGTGATGATGTTCGTCAACGTGACCCACAAGAAACTGCGGGAAGAGACCGTGGAGACCCACCGGATGATCGCGGATGCCATCGCAAAGCACGACCCCATCGGAGCCAGGTCTGCCATGGTGATGCATCTGAATTTCAACCGCACCTATATCAAAAAGCTGTACGAC
>ENA-UOOA01001638-UOOA01001638.1-human-gut-metagenome-genome-assembly--contig:-P61old-NODE-1638-length-34879-cov-6.082615_pt1 | contig 34879 bp, 23 predicted proteins | sample MGYA00242467_ERZ724014 | MGnify/ENA metagenome assembly ERZ724014 | reverse complement strand
GTTCTATTACAAAAATAAATAAATTGGAATTTACACACTTTTTGAAACACTATCATTTAATATCCCTAATCCCCCTGAATACCCTCCTGAACTCTTTAATTTTAGCATTAAACGATTCCGCCGCCGCATTAGTACTCCTGTAGTCAAAATAATTCAAGATCGTTTGATAGTGAAGCTCAATCGTTCTGGCCACAGTGGCGAAAGCCTTGAAGTTGTTTTCCTCGACTTTCCTGTACCATTGCGCCAGTTTTGTGTAAGCGACATCCTTCCACTTTGTTTGGTGGAATATTTGTCCCAACTGCAAAGCCAGGTGATAAGCCTGTTTAATGTCGGGGTAAAGTTTGAACAGGATACCCGCTCTCGTTTCTTGTGCCGGAGTCCATGAGGAAGGTTTCTTGTACAACAAGTACCTGCTTCTTGCCAGGAGTTGTTTTAGCGTATCTCCGTTTTCCAGTTCTGCCGGTTTGTATGAACCTCCGCGTTCTCTCGCGTGGAGAATCGCCTCGTTCTCCCTCTCTATCGCTTCCCAGCGATGTTGTATCCGTATATCTTGTACAGCCTCATGAACCAGCTGGTGAACATGAAAACGGTCCGTAACAAGCCGAGCGGCAGGAAAACATTCCCGAGCGATCTTTTCCATATTAGGAGCCATGTCCAGCGTGATCTCTTTCACCCTGTAGCGAAGGCGACGTGGAAGCTTCAACAGTACCGCTGACACGTCTTGCGCGCGGGTTCCTTTCACAATTGCCACGATACTGCCCTTACGACCGTGGGCCTGTTTGTTGGTGATGATCGTTCGAAGATCTCCGGCATCCGTTTCGTCGATACTCAGGAACGGACCAACGTTATCGGGAAAGAGAAGCCACTCTTCAGCGTGGGAGAGTTGAGACCAGGAGCGGAAATCACTCCAGTGATTCTTGTATTGCTCCTGTAATTGATCGCCGGGCAGGTGATAATGGCAGGCGACACTTTGAATACTGACCGGGTGATTATCGATGTGTTCCTTTTAAAAAAGCCGAGAATTCTCTTGATAAAGAACTCCCGCGGGCTACCAGATCCCATTCTCGGGATATGACCTTGCCTGTTTTTACGTGCCTCCAACGACGACGCTTAATTATCAGATCAAATACTTTACCCCGTAAAGGAAAATCGTGGATTACCTGCTCGTCATGAAAACCGTGGCAAACATACTCGGCGCTGGAATAAGGGGAAGGTACATCTTTCTTCTCTTCAAGGTAAACCTGGTAGCCTATATCGATTTTACTAACGCGAGTTACTACAAAATAATCCAGCAAACCTGCAGGAAACATTAAAGATACCAGGTCTTCTAATGCGGTCATCACGTATATATTTTATTACACAAATATAATACATACGATGGAAAATCTGTGTGTGAAAGTAAATTTTCTCACACAGATTTTCCGGTTGAGCCCATTCCCTTACTGGAATGAAAGTAGCGAAATCTCAAAGTACACTTTTATCAATATTTTGACTTAATTACTAAATCGACACATTGCGCCGAGTTAAAAAACTTCCGGGCAAAAACGAGCACATCCTTCGCTTTAATCTTGTCAACAATAGAGTCAAAATAAATCGGGGAGTCCATTCGTTTTCCCGTTTTATTATAAAACTGGAGATTATCTGTCCAAAAAACAATGGTATTATAAGCGACATCATCAGCCGATTTCTTCTCCTTTTTTATAGCAAGAATAAAATCTTCCACCTCTTCATCAGTTATACCTTGTTTCAAAAATTCCTGAATTTGCTCACGTACTAAACTCCTCATCTCCGGCCCTTCATCCAGAGAAGTCGCAAAGCGAATGAAAAGCTCCTGCTGATAATCGGGTGAAGAAGAAGTACCCCCTAATACTTGGACGCTATATGCAGCTCCTTGATCTCCTCGAATTTTTTCTTGAAAATGATACTGAAAATACATTTTCAAAATACGCATACACAACTCTTCTGTCGGATTGGTTTTCAATTTGTTATAAAACTCTATACTGACTAGATATTTGCGATCCGGCATATTCACTTCAACATCTTTCGTTATATTCTCTCTTCGCTCGTAGACATACTCCACTGCCTTCTCCTTTCTAAACACGGAAGAAACGGCTCCCACATATTTAATCGTCAACTCACGAGCTTTCTCTCTTTCAATATCCCCCACCAAATAAAATGTAAAATCAGAAGCATCTTGAAAACGTTCCTTATAGATTTGAATCATTCGATTATAATTCATTGCCGCATAGTAAGTAGTATCCTTTCTCCAAAGACGAGGTGATTCCATTCTTCTAATCGAAGATAACATCTCACTAATCGTATCGTTTAGCGTCGCCTTTAAATTCGCCCGATTCATCCGATTAATTGCCACAAAACGATTATAAAGCACACGATCAAAACGAGGACGCTCCACTGTCAGGTAGAACAACTGAAAAGCAAGTTCTGCATCAACCGATGCCCCGACAACACTAATACTCTCCGAACGTTCCTCTAAAGACAGATTCACATCAACCGTATGATCCTTCAGAAAAAATCCTAACGTACGCATATCATACTTATACAAACCACCTTGCAAAAACAAGGCTGATAACGCATCAGCGGATGGCAAATCCTCGGCTTTCAGAACAGAACGTCCACCGGGACTTCCCGCCAACATATTAAACATGCCTTTATCACCATCCGTATATTTATAAAAGACTCTAGCCCCGTTATCCAATATCCACTCTTCCGCATCCAACGCTTTTATCTTCCTCTCTTTCACGATCCTCCCCGGCTTAATTTCGAAATCAATTAATTCAGCATTTTCCTCTACCATCTGTTCTTGAGGACGCTCCTTTTCCATATCAACCGAATGGGAATCCCGAATCATCTTTTCAATCTCTTGTGCATCCGGGAAAAGATAAGTAGAATCATTACCTTGCATGAGGAACACCCAATTATCCCGTCCTTTGTACCAACCAGTGATCCAATCCTGAAAACTTTTAGCAGACAACGAGTCAAGCACCGACAAAGTGGCCGCAAGTTTCTCATCAACCGTACATACAGGCCTGCCTAACAAAAAGTTATCTTGATAAATCTGGAGAAACACATCATTAGGCATACTCTTTTCTTGCCCCATATTCGATTTCACCCCTTGCCGATAATTCTCAATTAAAGGTTGCAAAACCTCATCCGCAAATCCAAAACGATGTACATATTCGACCTGCTCCAATACTTGTTGCAAAGCCTCCCTTTCCTTTCCCGGTAATGAGGTCAATACCAAATTAAAACTATCATAATTTCTCACCAAACTAGAAATCCATGCACCAGCCCCCAAAAGATAAGACTCTCCCGCTTCTACATATTCCGTTATATATCCCCTCATAATCGAATTGTAAAAATCTCGCAGCAACATCTCTCGCAACATCTCTTCCAAAGAATTCACACGAAGACGAGGGATACGTTTCACTAACTGGATTGAATTATTAGGAATTTCATTATCAATTAACTTAGCATATAAAGGCTCTTCATTATCCTCAATTCTATAAACAAGCCTGGGTTTCGGATTTTCTCTTTTAGGAATGACCTCAAACAAACGTTTCACCGTAGCCTCTACCCGTGCGACATCAATATCCCCCATAATAATCACAGCCTGTTGATCCGGACGATAGAAATCGTTATAATAACCGCAAAGTTGCTCTGGAGTAAAATTTTGCACTACCTCTACGGAACCGATAATATCATGAAGGGCATACTTACTCCTGTTGTACAGGTAAGGCTCTGCCATTTTCTGTACTCGCTTAGATACATTCATTCTGATCCGACGTTCCTCCCGGATCACTTTACGCTCCCGATCCATATCTTCCGGCTTCAACATCAGAAAACCGGACCAATCCCGCAAAACTAACACGCAAGAATCTACCAATTCCGAGGATATCGTCGGTACATGATCAACATGGTATATCGTTTCATCATACCTCGTAACGGCATTAAATGTTTCAATCCCATGTCGCTGCAAAAAAGCCGGCACTCCTTCCGGAAAACTTTCCGTGGCATGAAATGCCATGTGTTCCAACACATGAGCTAACCCATTTTGGTCCTCGTCTTCCATCAAAGAACCGACATTCTGCACAAGATAATAATCAGCATATCCCGGTTGGGCTGCCGTATGGCGGATATAATAAGTCAACCCGTTCTTTAGCTTACCGCAACGGAAGGTATTGGAATCCTTCTGGGCGATAGAAAAACAATAAGAACACAGGAACAACAACAATAGTAAACTTCTCATAACACACTCAACCGATCTTGAATCATTTTCTGTAATTGCACCATCAACTGTTTATTCTCAATCTCCGCACTCACGATAAAAGCCTGATTATAACACTGCTTTGCCTTTGTTCGGTCCCCAGTTTCTTTCCAACAATCTCCCAACAGACAAAGTACGCGGGTTCTCAACAGTACGGACATCTGCGGAAAAGCTAACGCTTTTTCCAACCATGGAATCACCTTCGGGTAAGCATTTTCAGGAATATTACCTTGATATAACGAGAATAAATCTTCCACCGGTCCCGTGTAATTATTAACCGTCAATGTCGAGCTCGCTCCTTGAAAATATTTATTCATATTTTCAAAAAACACATCCAAATTCTTTCGGTACAAATTATAATACCCGTCAGCAAGGAAATTAACAGCTTCAAAAGCAGTAAGATCCCCAAACGGTATTCCACCGTAAACCTGATTCAGTTCTCCATTCAACCGCTCCAGTTCCTGCTTGTATTCTACCTTGCCATTACGACACAAGGATATGATATACCCGTTATACAAACTGATAATATACCTGTTCACGTCAGCCTTCCCCACCTGTTCCACGTATCCCTGATAATTCTTCACCAAAGCATCAAAAATCGGGTCATTCTTATCTTTTTGCTGGTGAAACATTGTCAATAGAGTAAAATCCTCAGGGTTCACCATCTTATCCAATGTTTTATCAGCCACGTAAGCATCGAACAAGGATTCTATACGAGTGATCCACTTTTCCCGGTTGTATCCCTCCTGCGTACCGATGAAAGCCGGAGCTTGCAACAATAACTCTTGCCGCAAATCCAAATTTTTCTTTTCCTTCTTCACCTTCTCGTACAACTTTTCAAAACTCAAAGCTTCTCCCATAACAACCTTGGCCTCATGCACAAAAGCAGCAGGCTCTTTGGTGCCGTTAATCGATTGAAGCACTTCCCCTTTCACGTTAAGAAATAACATCGTAGGTAAAGCATTTATCTTGTATTTTTGTACTAACGCTTTGTTCTCGGGAGACTCGACATTTAACTGGCAACAAACAAAATTCTTGTTAAAATATTCCCCTACTTCAGGCAACACGAAAACCTGTTCCCCCATCAGTTTACAAGGTTCACACCAATCTGCATAAAAATCTACAAAAAGATTCTTTTTTTCCTTTTTCGCTTTCGCCATGGCATCTTCAAATGTCCCTTCAAAAAAAGTAATCTGAGCAGATGCTGTTCCCAGTAATCCTAAAAATAGGATTACCAACCATAATTTTATATATTTCATTGCAATTGAATTTAAAGAAAAAAGCGTGTCAAAATCCACGAAATGGACTTTATCTAAAAGCGGATTTTGACACACCCGAAACGATTAGTTATCTCTCACTTCAAACGTGAATATATCCTCTAAAATAGCTGTATGACCTTCATTTTCGATCTTCAGAGACACGGTATAATAGCCCACGGGAGAATCCACCTTTGCATCAACATACATCCGTCCTCCCCCGATAACAGTCATATATTTAGCAAAATCATCGGCAGCTTCCTGCCCGTTACTACTCTTCACTCTATAAAGAGAATAGTGCAACGGTTCGGTTCCTAACACTTGTTCAATCTGAGCCGTAGTCCATGGAATATTTTTATCTATTTGCTCTTGAAGTTGAGAAATTTGCTCCCGGAGTGTATAGGGATCAGCTAACCCGATATTCCCGCACATCGAAGAAATTGTATTTTTCTGAGAACGGATTTTTCTTTCTGCAGGAGCTACAACCTCATCTTTCCAATACGTATATTCCTCGGTAGCTTTATTCAACAACTCTTGGTAATACTCTTTATCTGATGCCGGAGCATTCAGCCAAGCTGTTCTCGCCCGCTTATAAGCTTCATATAACTCATCCCTTTTGCTTGACAATGAAATAAATTCCTTTTCCAATTGGTCGGTCTCTGCCAGCAGATTTTGAATTTCCGGAGTATACTTCTCAAAAACACGTTCCAATTCGTTGATATTATCTTCTAGAGCAGAAAAACGTGTAACCTGCAAAGTATCCATTGAATAAGAAGCTTCAGTCGTGTACAAATAACCGACAGTGACATCATTACAACCTGCAAGCAAGGATATCACCCATAACATGGCAATATATAAATGTATTTTCATCATTTCCTTTTTCTTAAATTTTATTCAAATCAAAAGCATATCCCATGGCCTGTACGACACCGTTATTTGTCTGAATATCTGTCGACACAACCCTAAAACTGACTGAACCGGAATTAGTCCTGATATACAATGAAACTTCTCCCGCTTCCTCTATTTGCATATAAGGTTCCTGGTGAGTCCACATAAATACAGATCCCCTTAATGTCTGTGTTTCCATGCCATCCACTTTTTCCCCTGTATTGGCAACAATCTGTCCTCTAGGAATATCGTTGACCATCAATCGCTTCGGCACGATTAACTTGCACAAAATATTCTTACAATCCTCAACCGGAATATCTATCACCCTCTTGTACCCATTTTGCAACATGTAATTTAGGATACTCAAGTTTGTTACACCAAAGAATGTAATTTGCTCATGTTCCCCCCGTCCTTCAAACAATTCTTTTAAACCGGCATGCTCAATCATAATCATTGTAGAATCCCAATCATGTGGTTGTGTATGAAAATATTCCCACATCGAACAATCATGAACCCCGTCAGATAACCCTCCGTCGTGATAATTCCATTTTGTACATGATCCTAATGCTAACACCATAACAAGGATCACTCCTTTCAACATATATGTTATTTTTGCCATTGCCAATAAGTATTTTGAGTCATCAACGTATTTTTTTCAAAAGCCCCGCTACTAACCGGAGCGTAAAGTGCTCCATTTTTTATATCTTGATCTGTAAGTTCTTGAAACTTACCTCTCAAATATTTTTTGTAATAACCGTTACGCACAATATCAAAATAAAATTGCCCCTCACCAAAAAGTTCGCGTCTCCGTTCGTCAAAAACTTCTTGACGTAAACTCTCCTTATCCGTGGGGCCGTCATAATCGGTCAATTCCGCACGAGCACGCACCCGATTCAAATCATCCACGGCTGTTGTTAATCCAAGATTTGCCCTGCATTCCGCACGAAGCAAAATTAAATCGGCCAACCTCCATACAATCCAATCCCCATCCGTGGCTATTACCGGACGATCCTGTACAAATTGCGTATTCTCCTGAATAATTACGTCCCTCCACTTTGCAATATGCGCGCAAGGACTTGCCTCTCTTCCCACCTCCACGAAATCACCTACTTCATCATCCCATTCTGTCAGCGGATAAGTCAATTCACCCAACTGATACCAGAACTCCCGCCGCCGTGCATCATTTTCATCCGGATAAATACTTTCTACCGTTTCCACATAAATTTTCGTATAGTCATCCCAATAATCCTCCGCAAGCAAAGCGATCGCCGACTCGTCCGTTGTCGTATAAGGATAAGTCATCAACATCTGGCCCGGGAGTTCAGCCTTAAAACGGGTTTCATATTGACGATCAATATCTATCGGATCATTATCTATACAAAAAATTGTCTCCACGCTCGACCTCGCTTTTCCGAATACATTCGTGATCAACCCGTCAATACTTTCCAAGTCGTATGCACCGGCACGTCCTTCAATCACCTCCGAAGCATAAGATTCGGCCTCTTTCCAATATTTTTCCTCATGCGTCAAACCTCCCATCCAAGCGTAAATATTTGCCAACAACGTATTCACCGTTCCCAAGCTGGCATATTGTTTGGAAGTAATCTGTTTCCCATCCACATCTCTCAACTGATCATAAGTCGGAAGAGTCAAAGCTAATTTTGCCTCTTTAGCCGCTTCTTCCAGTACTTCCAGAGCAGGCCGTTTACCCTCCGGGGCAATAGACTCAGAACCTTTAGATATGGGTGCATCTCCCCAAATCTGGGCAAGCCGGAAATAAGTCATTGCTTTAGAGAAATGAGCTTGTCCCAACCAGAACTCAGCCCTTTCCTTGGATATATTTTCAAAACGATACTCATTCTCTATAATCACGTTAGCCATATATATCGCCTCGTAAAAATTGGCCCAACTCACATTCAACACCATACTTTCCTCGGGCAAATAGGTGTCCGGATCCAATGTCCAAAATCCCTGATAAGTCCACTCAATATTATCGGCATCCAAAGAATTATAAAACTGAGGTTGATTCCCCACGCAAATATTCTTCATGTAGGAAGCAATACCGTTATGCAAAGCCTTAAGTTCCTCCTCATTTTTGAAGTAATTGACAAAAGTCACCGAATCTTCCGGCTCAACAGTCAACCAATCATTACATGAAAACAGGGGAACAAATAATAAAAGTATTAATATTTTCTTCATGTGCTTACAATTTAAAAGTTTACAGACAAACCCACGGTAAATTTACGAGGTAAGGGATAAGACCCCATATTATCCACACCTTGGGTAGGATTTACCAGTTCCGGATCTAAACCGGAATAATTTGTCAACAGGAACAAATTCTCTCCCGTAACAAATATTCTAGCCCCTGAAATTTTCAACTTATTAAGAACCCGTTCCCCGACATTATACCCCAACGTCAGTTGCTTTAACCGCAAGAAACTAACATTTTCGATATCACAATCATAACGTCCACTTGTTTGATTCATCAAATAAGCATACACTTGAGATTTCGGGTAATCAGCCTTAGAACCTGCCTCCGTCCAAATTTTCACATCATTGACATCCACGAACAAAGGTTTTGCGCTCCCATTTGCCGTCATGCTCACATCGTAAACTTTCACGATATGACGCCCCAGCGAATAGTTGAAGAAAATATTCAGGTCAAAATTTTTCCAGCGAAGTTGGTTAATAAAACCACCGTGAGCTAAGGGTAGGGGACTTTCTGCAAAATAAACATCAGCATCCTCGGTAATCCTACCATCCCCGTTCAAATCAACAAGTCGACGACTCCCCGGAAGATAAATCCCTGCCGTAATTCCGGAATAAAGAGGTTGTACCTCCTTATTAGCCAAATAATAAACCGGAACTTCATCCAATGAATTATAGAACCCGTCTGTTTTAAAAACCTTTATCTGATGCAAAGGTTTTCCGATAACCTGTTCCATAAAATCAAAACCGTCAGCACTCTTTTCAAAACGATTCCAATTTCGTGAAGCGTTGAATTTCATTTTCCATTTTACTGCCGTGTGTCTCAAAATATCTGCCTCCAATTCAAGCTCTAAACCTTGATTGGAAATCGCCATCCCGTTCTGCCATTGGAATTGATGGTAATAAATATCTCCCGGCAAAGAAATTTGATTCAACTGTCCCTTCGTGTAACGATAATAATAATCTATGACAAGCCGCAATCGATAATCCAGAAAACTCAAGTCAAACCCCAAATCATATTGATTAGTCTCTTCCCAACTTAATTTCTTGTTAATAACTCCTCCTCTTACATCCGGGAACATGGCTATATCCCCATGAAAGGTGGTTCCATTAGCAGACAATAATCCCTGGGACAAATAACGTTGACGGAATTTCTGACCGGAGACACCCCAACTCGCCCGTATTTTTCCAAAACTCAACCAATAGAACGGCTTCATAAACTTTTCATCCGAAAAAGTCCACCCCACGGCTATAGAAGGGAAAGTAGCCCAACGCACATCTTCCCCGAATACAGAAGAACCATCCCGCCGAAGCGTTGCTTCAAACAAATACTTTTCTTTATAATTATAAGTCAAACGCCCGAAATAACTGTTCATCCGTTCTTCTGAAAAACCTGAAGAGTAGTCAAAAGCAGACACATAAAAAGGATCAGCCGCCGTACCCGTATTATTCAACCCGTTAGCTCCTCCCCAACCGGCACCAACATAATGAATCTTGTCATTCGGCCCGTTCATCGCTTTTCCTTTATTGCTAAAGGACTGGTCTTTTTGGAACGACAATCCTAGCATAATCTTCAAATTATGCTTATCCAAATAATTATACGTGTACGTCAGCAAATTTTCATTCAAAATCGACAAATCTTTCGTAATCGTCCCCTCCGAACTGGAAAAATGTGTATAGGCATCTAAAGCTCGTGGTTTAAAGGTATTCTGATTCTGTTGATTATAATCGATCCCGGCAGATACTCTCAAATTTAAATTACGCATCAATTCGTAATCCAATGCCATATTATAACGTAAAGAATAGCTTTGATTTTTCTCCGAAATTTCGTTATACTTTTGAATGATTAAATCACCGATAGCTCCTCCTCCCGGCAACAGAGTAGAAGTAGTTTTGGCCTCAGAACTAATTCCTTCAAACTTACTTCCCCCGGCCCCAGCGGAAGTTCCCCTACTACGATCACTGTAAGTAAGTCCCAACTGCGTATCCATACGCAAACGTTTAGCCGGATGGGCAGTTAAATTTGACAATACGTTAAAACGCTTAAAATCAGTATTGATTGCGATTCCTTTCTCGTCATAATAACCGGCCCCAACCATGTAACGCACGTTCTCCGATCCCCCGGATGCTTGCAAGTTCGCGTTAACCACTCCCGCGGTCCTGTAATTTTGGCGATACCAATGCGTTGAATTATTGTAAAAAGGATTCAAACTATCTTGTAACATCACTGCATTTTGAGGTCCCGTTTTTCCCCAAAACCAGTTATACATGGGACCGTTAGTGCTCTTATTGGCGTAGACCTCTTCATAAGATGTAGGAATTTTCCATTCTCCGGATGCGGTTTTATAAGGAGCAACAGTGTTACGCAAAGCATTTAAAAAAAACAATCTTTCGTACCGTCCTCCTGACTGTTCCGGAGCTTTCGGCAACCACGATGCAGAGTAAGATACATTGGCATTGAATTGTGCTTTCCCTGCACGCCCTTTTTTCGTGGTAATCAAAATAACCCCGTTACCCGCACGAGAACCGTAAATGGCTGCCGAAGCGGCATCTTTCAAAACCTCAATGGACTCGATCATCGAGGGATCCAAATCGGATAAAGTGTTCGCTCCTGTTACCGAAGATGTAAATGCCTGCATAGGCACCCCGTCAATCACGTATAGGGGAGTCCCGTACTGTCTGTCTGCACCTTCTCCCTTCATAGCCAAAGAATTATAGCCACGGATAGCAACCAAGGAACCGCCACCACCGGGAGAACCGGATATATTACTGACCTCAACCCCAGCCATATGCCCTTGCAACAAATTCTCCAAACTATGAGTCGGCAATTCTTTCAACTCCTCTCCTTTCACGGATGAAATTGCACTGATCACAGTACGCTTTTTCTGGGAACCATAAGCCACGACTTGAACCTCATCTAACCCGGAAATGTCCTCCTCCATTTTCACCACCAACAACTTCCCTGCCGTATAAGCAACTTTCTTTGTTTTAAAACCGACAAAAGAAAATACTAACGAACCTTTCTCCCTTGGCAAGGGTAAAACAAAACGCCCGGCAGTATCCGTTGACGTGCCGAACCGGGTACTGTCCAAAAGCACCGTAACACCCGGCATTGGCGCATTGTTTCCATCAACGACCTTACCTTCAATCGTATACACCTTTTTCTTTTCCTCCTTTACAGCACGGATTATCACCACGTTATCATCATAAGAAAAAGTCAACCCTAATGAAGGCAACCACTCTTTCAATACTTGATCCAAAGGTTTATTCTGAACTTTCAGACTTACCAAACCTTTTTGCTGAATCATCTGGTTATTGTACAAGAAATCACAACCGGCCTGCATACTAAGCTCCGTGAAAATAGCCTTTAAAGAGACATTCTCCATCTCCACGTTTACCACAGCCTGTTGAGAATAGACATTAGCCTGTACTGAGATGAAAAAAACAAACTGAAAAAGACAAAACAATTTCATAAAGATTAACATTTTCCGGATAAGAATACCCCGCGGCGCTCTTATTCGAATTCGACTTTTTTGCATACTTTTGTTTTTAAGATTACACATGGTACAACAATCATCTTACACATACTTGTTGTACTTTACCTAAAGTTGGAAATTGGGGAATTTCCAACTTTTATTTTTTCCTTATCACAACATTTTTCCCATTCAATTCAAATTCAACCAAATCCGTCTGTTCTATTTTTTTGAACAATCCCTCCACACGATCATATCGCCTCAAACGTCCCGTGAACTCCAAAGATTTAACCTCCGCATTCGCGTAAAAAACATTCAGATCATACCACAAAGCCAAAGTTTCCATAATCTCCTCCAACGTCATCTGATCAAACTTATAATACCCATCTTTCCACGATGTATATAACTTTGTGTCAATCAACTTCACTTCAAACCGGTCGTTTTTCTTGTTATAAACGACCTGTTCTCCCGGTACGACATTTACCTGCTCCTTTCCATTCGTTATCTGAATTCGTCCTTGTTCCAATGTTGTCTCTATCCTTTCACGCTCCGGATAAGAAGTCACGTTAAAGGAAGTCCCTAATACCCGAATTCGGACATCACCCGCCTGCACGAAAAAAGGACGACACTCATCTTTTGCCACCTCAAAATAAGCCTCCCCTTTCAATCCCACCTCTCGCTGATCTCCGGAAAAAGCAACAGGATAATAAATTTCCGAACCGGCATTCAAAAATACCTTCGTACCATCTGTCAGCACGATACTATATTCCGATCCTCTAGGAATCATAAGAGTATCATATTTTACTTCTAGCGGAACAACAGAATCATACGAATACCTTAACGTGTAATCAGCATTGGCAATCCGGATGCTATCTTCACGAATCATCATCCCCTGATGTTTATCAAGTTCAATCACTTCTCCCGTGTTCAACTTTAAATAAGCTTTGGAAACATCCATTTTTTGAAACTCTCTAGGAACGCCAAGATCCTCAGCCTCCATTCCCGATCTCCAGAACATCAACGCGACCCCCAACAAGACAGCAACAACAGCCACCCCGGAATAATACCACCCGATCCTCCGGTTTCTCTGCCGACGCCGTACCTCCTTTTCCATTCGTTCGAAAACAAACTCTTTCCGACCAACCGCCTTTTCCCTCATCAAACGGGAACTCCGAAACATCCCTTGAAGAAGCTCCACATCCTTTTCTCCCGCATGTCCCTGCAACCATCTTTCAACGACCTGTTGCTCTTCTTCCGACACGCACTCTCCCGCCAAATAAGCAGCTACTATTTCATGAATTTTATCACCCATTATTATTCCTTTTTCCCTAAAGGAACCTAACTATTCATTTCGGGTGACAGCAGGAAACAATTTTTTTGAAAAATAATACTAGAATTAATGCATCATCCGCACCGAGTGCTCGTCGTAGAAATTGAAAGGCCCTTCCCATCTGTGTTTTAACGGTATTAATACTGATACCTAAACAATCTGCAACTTCTTGGTATTTCATCCCTTCCATACAAACCATATGCAATATCCGCCTACGTTCTTCCGGTAGCATTTCTATTGCCAGGTACAACTTTTCAATCAATTCCGAATTCTCACCCGACACCTCATCATATAACTCATCGCGAATCTGCTCGTACTTACCTTCCCGCCGACGGGTATTTCGCAAATAATTCAAACATCCGTGTTTTACTGCCGAGAAAAGATAATGTTCCAAACTTCCCTGTAACAAAGAAAAACGACGATTTACCCAAAAATCTACAAAACACTCCTGAACAATATCTGCAGCCTCTTCCGCCTCGCCAATAAATTGTGTCGCAAATAGGACCAAAGAATCATAAAACGAATCATATAATAGACGAAAACCTTTCCGCTCATCATCTTTAAATTGTAACAATATCCTCTCCGAGTTTTTCATTCTATATTTGATCTTCATTTTACGGGCTAAAAATAATAAAAAACTCTTACATATCTCGTATCAATTCTCCGGATGATACCCCACTCCTTGATCAAAAGAAATCTCTTCTACTTACGTCTAATGATTACAAATCAATTCGAACAGCAAGTAGAAGAGAAACATTCAGTCACCTGATTTTACTTATCATTCGATACGTATCTCATCAAAAACATAAGAAAAAGGTGCATATTTTTCCAACACGAACAAAATATAACGAATATCTACAACAATATTGCGACAGATATTCTCATCGTAACAGAAATCCGAGGCTACCCCCTGCCATAACCGATCAAAATTAATACCCACCAACTCTCCTTTAGCATTCACGACAGCACTACCAGAATTCCCGCTAGTCGTATGTGCATCTGTCAAGAAACAAACCCTCAATCTACCCTCTTTATCAGCATAACGGCCATAATCCTGCTTTTGGTACAATTCCCGCATTTTTTTAGGGAGAAAATACTCCAAATCATCCGGATTATTTAAATACTTATCGTACATTCCATCCATCGTCGTGTAATAACGGTACGACAATCCATCTTCTGGCTCACATCCTCTTACAGTCCCGTATGACACTCGTAATGAACCATTCGCATCCGGATATAACACCTGATCTCGTTTCATCTCCAACATACCTTCTTGAAAAATCTTATATAAAGGTAACATTTTCACCTGCCATGCACCCCGTTGACGCGAAATACGTTCTACAAAAACACGGTAATAATTTATGGATAACTGATATAAAGGATCTTCTGTAATCACTTTTATCCCATCCGCTTTATCTGACTCCAAAAAATCCAACAACCCTTGCTGCTTCGTGAAAATAGAATTAGCAAACAAATCTTGTGACAACTTTTCAATATCCCCACCATACTGCTTAATAATTTTTTCCATAACTTCCGTATGGAATTTCATCGGCATTCCCTCGTAATACCGTACTAACATATTACGGAACGTCTTACGGTCAATCTCGTACGACCAATTACCGAAAAACTGTTTTGTTAACCCAATAAGCCGTTTGGATTCATTCCTCTGACTAGCTTCTTTGACTGGTTTCCGGCCGTTATACATGGCAACTAATTTCTCAAATTTCCCAATAAAAGGCACAATTTCCGCCCCATTCAAGCCGGCCTCCGAGAAATAATCATTAGCCAAATTATACTCGGAAAGCTCCTTGTAGACCTCCCTCATATCTTCCAATACAGTACCATATTTCGCTTTACGCTCCGGGGATGCTTCCACCCACTGTTGAAACGCCTCCTCTTCCCGTTTTTTCTCTTCAACCAAGTTCATTCTGCGTACACCTTGAATTTCCCCTTTCCATTTCAAATAAGAATTTGAAATAGAAGAAATTCGGGTAGAATAACGTAATCTTAACCCAGGATCTGCCTCCATCTCTTGTTTCAGGATAGCCAACTTTTCTCCGCGTATCCGAACTTTTGCAGCATTTTGTTTTTCAACAATCGCCTCTAAACCGAAAGATGGAACATACTGTTTCGTGGAAGCCGGGTAACCGAGTACCATGGCAAAATCATTCTCTTTCACCCCTTTCAACGAAATTTTCAAATAATTCGTCGTCTTATACGGCACATTTTTCTGGTTATAGGCCTTAGGCTCATTTTTTTCATTCACGTATACCCGCAAAAATGCAAAATCCCCCGTGTGGCGAGGCCAGCTCCAATTATCGCTTAAACCTCCGAATTTACTGATAGACATGGGAGGTGCGGCCACCATACGCACATCTTTGAACAAGCGATACACCGACATAATGTACTGATTATTGGCAAATAAACTCTGTACCCGCATCTCCAAGTTTTTCCCTTTCGTAACCTCTTCCGCCAACTTTTTCCCATTCTCATCAATTTTACGGGAGTACTCCGCCCCACTCAATCCCTCTGTACCTTCCATAATCCGGTCCGTAACATCCTCCATACGAATTAACTGCTTCACCATCAACCCCCGGCATAAACTCTCTTCTTCTTTTTTAGAGGCCCAATACCCATATTTCAAAAAATCATTCTCCGGGGTTGAAAAACGTTCGATATAACTCATAATACAATGAAAATTCGTGATCAACAACCCTTGATCCGAAACGAAACTAGCGGAGCAAAAACTCCTTAGGTTATCAGGTCCTTCTGTCACGAGACCGATAATTGCATCTTTCAAACAAGCTTGATTCACACTATATATCTCTTCTGCAGAAAGCTTCAGCCCTTTCTTACGCATCTCGGCGAATTTCTGTTCTTTTAATAATATCGGCAACCACATCCCCTCGTCTGCTTTCACACGTCCCACCGTAACCATCAATACAATTAATCCCAATAATATTGTTCTACACATAATCTCATTTTTTTAATAAATCCACAACAAATCCGATATGTTCGGAATACTTTATTTGACGCTCTAATTTTTTACCCAATCGAACCATCTCGCCATACACAGCCGCACTTTTCAAATTATCATTTGCCTTACCCGGATCTCCCTTTTCATTACCTACCTTTTTCAAGGCCTGCACATAAGCAATCTGTCTATTTTTCTCGTACTCACTTAACGATCCCTTTCCCGTGAATAAACATGTTGAAATATCCTGCAAATACTCCTCTATCGGATAAACCGAACCAATTAACCGATTTAAAAGATTCGGAGATACCAATGTTGCAATCATCTCTCCCTGCCGATTCATTAACATCTCGGTCTTATTTCCAATCGAACCGAACAATTCTCGATCACACAACCATTGATCCGTCTCCCGCAATTCATTTACAATAAATTGTACCGTTTTCTTCTGCCGTTCTTTATCCACCTCCACATAACGGGCTTCATGTTGTCCCACTGTCCCCGGTAAATAATAAACACCCCCGATATAAGAAGCACAATTATTCATGTATTTGAAGAACTGTTTGACACCCGCATCATACATTTCCGTCATCCGAAGGTAAGAATCTCCTTCGTCCGAACACCATTCCATTAGATGTCGCATAATATACCGCAAATTCGATATGCCATAAGTAGATGATTTCAACAGATCATCTCCCAACATATCCGACTGCCCGGCAGGATCCGGAACAACCGGTCCCATTGCCATATTGGCATATAAATACAATGGATCACTTCCTTTCTCTCGAAACATCTGTTCCAACACGACAAGCTCCTCCTCTGGTGTTTCAGCATCAAATATAGGAGTATAAGCCCATTGCACTGAAAAATAATCAAAAGGCCCCAAAAGTGGGGGAGTCATTTTTACTCCCCGTTCCAAATCACCGGGTTGCGCCACGTAATTATTCCGTGCATAATCCATAATGGAAGCCGTCGTACCATATTTTTGCGTGAACGAGGGAGAACGTAAAGAATCCACGGGATAGGCAAACGAAGCTCTCATATTATGCTTCATCCCCAATGCATGCCCGGTTTCATGAGCCACGGCATACCGGATTAATTCCCCCATCACCTCTTCACTCAATTCCTTGTTTCTCACACTCGGGTCCGCGGCGGCAGTTTGTATAAAACGCCACTCTTGTAACAAACGCACCACGTTATGATACCACAAAATATCAGCTTGGATAATCTCTCCCGAACGGGGATCCGTCCAAATACGACCGGCAGCATTTGCCTCTTCCGTGGGGATATATCGAAAACAACTTACCGTTAAATCCTCGCTATTAAAATCTTTTCCCGGGAAATCCCGTACCTGTATAACATTTTTAAAACCAATCGCCTCAAACGCTTTGTTCCAATCCAGCATTCCCAAACGGGCATACTTTTTTATCAATGCCGGAGTAGCCGGATCAAAATAGAATACAATAGGGCGGGCAGGCTCTACCAACTCTCCGGCTTGATAGCGTGCAACCTCGTCCGGGCGGGGTTCAATCCTCCAACGGGAAACATACTTCGGACGATATACTCGTTTTGCCGTATTATATACTGTCTTCACTGTTGAAAAATACCCCATCCGCTCATCTTCATAACGAGGACGCATGGGTTCCTTCGGAAGCACCAACAACGTGTAATTAATTGTCACAATCAAAGGTGTCTTACCGCCTACATAAGCATAACGAGTAGTCACATTAACCCGATTCTCATGATTTGAAAAACAAAGAATCCCGGAAGCCTTCGGCTCCAATCGTCCCTGCTTCATTCCCCCGGGCAAAGGAGAAATTTCACCAATTTCATCACTAAAATAACGAGTTACATCTATCACGTTTACTCCCCGCTCCTCATCCCGTCTCACGAGATCGAAGACCTGCATCACCGGAATCACATGATTACGCGCAATCAATTTTGCAGCGACATCCGACTCTTCCCACACGGCACTAGAAACCAACCGTTCCATGTTCAAATACTTCCCGTTTAACTCGAATCGCACTACTATCGGATCCCCCATCGTCTGCCCTGCTGATATATTCTTCTGTACACTTAAACTTACAACCCGAGATCCAAAAAGTAAATCTCGCCCCAACAAAGAATCCGCCACTTCCAGCAAATAAGCATTCCCCTGTTTCACGATCTTCAACGGTCCTGCGGCTCGAACAAATGGACAGCTTAACAACGAGGCACAAATAACCATTAGTTCACACAAAAACTTCATTCTATTCGTTTTTAATACATACAATGACACAAATTTCCTAAATGATACACCCAAATATCATTTAACACGCCCCCTTCCGTTCCTAAAGTGTTAAGATTCCGACAGATATTCCCCCGCTAAAGCGAGACCCGAATTTATCGGTAAAAACATTTCCAGCATACGCTTTTATATATCCGGTCAAGGCTGTTTTCTTCAATCGCATAGGGAAAGAATACTGAAAATCAACTTTCGCTTCCAACGTTTTGGCCTTGAAAAACCTCAAATCCGGATTCAAAACATTCTCCGTAAAAACATTCTCTTCTGACAAATTCATCTTGGTCTCTAACGGTAATGCTCCATTCAAAGCGGCTTCAATCCAAAACTTATGTGCATCCTTGTTCACAACCCGTCCGGCACCCTTCACCCCTATACGTAAAGTGGATACCTCACGTGTAGATTCGGGTAATAAATAACGGTTTTTCAAATACTCATATTTACCACTTACCCCCATCAACCAATTATAATCCTTACGAGAAACATCTCCTTTATAAAAAGTATAATCTGTCTGGACATTTAAAACATCATCCTTGTAAGTCACGAAATTATACAAAGTCACCCATTTATTCGAAACCATCCCATTACCGTGAGTGATATTCACTTGCTCTTGTACAAACTCTTCAGCTTGCCCTCCGGTATAACTTGCCTGCATATTCCAAGCATGAAGCACATTTATTCGTTCACTTTTGTAACCCGAATAAAAAGTCACTTTCTGAGCATTATAATCTCCCGGTTCTTTCCTTTCATCATCCACGACCTCTTCCACCAAACGTTCATACCCCAAAGATACCAACCAAGAACCATATTCTCCTGTCAACTTATACTGCAAATCCCCACCAAAAATATCGGCCACGGTACGACGGGCCACTTTACCTAATTCCGTTGTCATCCAATAATTTTCCAACCCCTCTAACAAATAATATTCAAACTGTTTTTCCCTCTGTACGGTAATTATGTTATCCAAACGCTGCTTCCGGAAACGATAATAAAAATCCAAACCCAAAGCATGTTTCTCCGAAATTTTATAAGTAAGAGACGGGATAATTGCATAATCAGCCAACAACACCCGAGAACGAGGATCTCGCAATCGAGACAAATCACCAACCGAATAATCCACTTCCGCACCAAAAGTAAAACGCCCAATACTTCCCGTTGCAAGCTTTACCTTTAAATCAAACAACTGCCGATCATAACTTCCTTTCACACTCCCACCATATTGATAAGGACTTGTATACTCTTTCAAGATCACATCCGACCACGCCCGTTCGCTCTCTCGGTCCATCGTAAACTTGAAACTTCCCCAAACGTATAAATTCCGGGCAATTTTAGAATAACGTTCTGCCAAGAAACTCAACCCGTTTACTCGACTACCTTCTTGAGCTCGATGATAATCACCGGAAGAATGAAACACCCCGAACCATGCATCTCCATGATCTGCTACCGGATCAAAACCTAATCCGGAAGCATTGCGAGTCGGCAACCATAATTGTTTCACTAATTCCAGTCGCTGCATTTCAGGAGTGACCACGCTCACCGTGTCCGTCGAAGTCTGACTTCTTCCTATTACACTCACGAAGAGCATAAAACACAAGTATATATATTTATTATACATCACGTTCTTTTTTATAAATTATTCTTGAGGTTGTAATTCTGGTTTCGTGTAAATCAAGGGTCTAATATCAGATGTACACACGAAATCTTCCAACGAATTATTGGTATCCTGCAAAACGACCCGTCCATCTTCTTCCACCCTTGCAACTTTCCGCTCTATACTTTCCCCTGTTCGTCCCGAAGCCGTTGACAATGTCTGATACGACGCATCAATTCTTGCAGGCATTCTCTTTTTAGATAGATCAATCTCCTGTGCATTATACTTCAAACACTCCACTCCATCAAGAACCATACTTGTTGCAATTTGCACATACCACGCATGACTTGGCTTAGCATCTGGTTTTTGCTTTTTCGTCAAATCATTTACATCCCCGTCATAGCGGAACAGCACAAGCTGATTCCCACCACCAACTACCATATTTAACCAATCTAAAGTGGCAAGCGATTTATAGACATGTGGCAATTGTTCCACCTGACTATTCTGGGGTTTATTAACAGCCTTTACTTCATAATCCGCTATTTTCAAATCCAATGACAAAGGAGCATCTATCGTGTGATCAATAGCTTGCCGGGCAATTAATATACTCTTTCCCGGCTCTAAATCACGTGTCGGCAACTTGAATATATCTTTGGCATAAATATACTGTTCTTTCTCCTCCACAAACCAAGGAGTACTCTCCGTTTCCAACAAAGCAATATGTATATTTTCTGTCGAAACCGTCTGATCCGAATTATTATACAGTTCTATATACTGATCCACATCATAATTTTTATTATTGGCATTCTTTGTACCGGAATAATAAATCTTACTAAAGATCAGACTCTGTCGTACTCCCATCTGCAAAGTCAACTCCCCGTTATAATTCTCGTAAATTCTCAAATTAGGCAATGTCCCATTCAGTAACACATCGTTTGCCTCAATAGGAGGATTTACCATATTCCCATACTCCTCCCGAGGTAACACATAAGAAACGGCCAAGCTGTATACGTCCGGCAAAAGATCCTGAAAAACAGCGACGCCCTCCTCGTCCGTCACCGCTTTATAAGAATTTTTACTTCCCCGGATAGTCACCTCTTTATTAGCAAAACGGGTATCGATAAAATCTTCTTCCTGCAAACTAATCTTAATCTCCACCTTCCGCACAGGTTCAATATCATCGGTTGACGGCATACATGCAGAAAACATCCCGCCAAACATACAAAAACCTAGCAAATATCGAAATATATCTATCGTTCTCATATCATTAACATTACAATTTAATAGAAAGCTCCACACCAAAAGCAAACGTATTTTTATTCCGTTCACTCAAAGTCTTCGTCTGATTACTATGCTGCCAAGGCTCATAATACGGCAAATTATTCACGTAGAATGAGAAACCTGCAAAATCAGATATATTCTTCGTCAATCGGAAATTCATCAACCACAAAACCGGTTGCTTTATCGCATCACTTACTTGCGGATCTATAATCTGATCCTGTAACTTATACCCCTGTATCTTATAATCCGGATCATCCAACATCGCCTGCGTGATTTCATGATACACCAACTTGTTATCCAGATACCCCATGGGAATTCGTTTCGAATTTGTTGATTTCGAATAATTATACCAAATTACCTGAAACGTGGCTGACCCCACTATTTTCAACCTAGGTATATGGCAAACGGCCTGCAACTGCGTGCTAAATTGCTTATCGATATCTTTTTGCAATTTAGAAGAATAAGCAATTCTAAACGGAGAAGTATCCACATCCCCCGAATACCCAACCGGACGAGTATACAAAGGGGCTGAAGAATACAATTCCGAGCGAGTATATCCTCCTCTCAAATAAAGATCAGTCCGAATCGGATTGATTTTACCTAGATTAATTTCCAACTCAACTCCTTCATTCACACTTCCGCTCGTGTTTCCCATTTCCCCTGTAGTCGTCATCACCGTATCTCGTCGGAAAGGTTTGGAATAATCCACGGTTGGTTTTCCTCCTTCCGGATTCGGAACAACACCCCCGTTAGAAATATCATAATAATCAAAAGCATATGTCATATATTGCGATAAACTCCCGAATCCCAAATCATTCTTATCCCGAAAAGCCGATATGGAAATCATCCGGTCTTTCGGCAATTTCACATCAAACCCGACTTCATAACGAGTTGTCGTTGAATTTTTCAACTTGGAATTATTCACGTGTATAATTCTCGTATCATACAGCATATACTGCTCATCGGGATTACCCGTTCCGTAATTCACAATCATCCGGTCCACGTACTTCAAATCCGGGTACAAATGAGTCAATCCCGGTGTTTTAGCATTTTTTCCAAAAGCTGCTTTCACATCAAGCCATTTCACCGGAGAAAAAGATAAATTCACTCGCGGAGACAATGACCATACGCTCTCGCTCTTTCCTGGTTGTAACACAGTATAACGCACTCCTGCCTGTATCGTCACGGGACACTCATCAATATTAAGCATTATATTATCCTCAAAATAAGCTGATAACTGATTCAATGCCGGAATTTCGTCAAATCCTCTCGGACGGGCACTAGTTGGCTTTAATGGTAATGCATCATCCGTGTTATAATCTCCTTTTCCGCTATTTTTACTATACCGATATTCCACCCCCATATTAAAACGCTGATTCAGCAATCCCGCCTTCACAAAAAAATCATTACTTACCTTGGCAAACACACTTAACGGCTTACCAATCGTACCCCCGGAAGTTGCATAAGAAGCCGGCAACAATATCGCTTCATGAATTCCTTCTTCTTTAGCCGTAAAAATCGGAGTCCGCCCCGTGGAACTGGACACGATCTTGGAAGTAAAATAATCAGAACGTCCCGTTGTAACTCCCACATTATATCTCAATGTTCTACTCAATGCACTATTAAAAGAAAAAGAACCTTCATGACTGAATTTCAACGTATAATCTTTACTCTCGGTATACGTCCCGTTATCTACTTCATCCGGATCTTGCTGAACATTATCAATTATACCGGAATACCCGAAACGGGTTGTCATACGCCATATCCCGAACGTATTCATATAAGCTGCAGAAGCATTGATCCTGTCAAACGAATTCGTTTTTTTACGAGGATCACCCGAGGATTTCAAATAATCAAAGCTCCCGTTTAGGAAACCTCCCTTATCCCCCAATCTCCAACCTTTACCCAAAGAAGCTTGTATGATCGAAGGATTCACTTTTACCCGAGCTTGATAAGGACTCTTTCCCACGCTAGTCTTCACGATCACGGCTCCCGCACTCAAATCCCCGTATTCCACGGAAGGAACACCTCGAATAACCTCCACCGACTCAATATTATCGGTTCCGATTTTCCGCAGGTCATAACCACCACCCACAACGTTAAATTCATTTGAATTCAGATTCACATCATTAGACATAGGTATTCCATCCACCATAATTGATACCCCAAAAGCATTATTTTTATCCGAATTCAACGTCCGTAAATAAAACTGCTCCGGACTTGTCATATCGCTATTTTGTTTCAACAACTGCCCGGGCAATAATTGCATCAGATCCGCCAAACTCGTAGCCTGTAAATGATCTATCGCCTGCCTACCGATTTTTGAACTTGTGGCCTGTCCTGCTTCATTCTTAGTAGCAACAACATTCACCTCATCCAAAGCCAGAGAAGTTTCAATCATCCGGATTTCCAAAGAATAATTAACCTCTACATTTATCCCTTTCTTATAATTTTCATACCCTAGAATCTGAAGTTCCAATTCCGTTTTCCCCAATGGAACTTGCTGCAGAACCGCAACTCCGTTTATATCCGTTACAGCATATATGCCTAATTCTTTCAAAATACACGCAACTCCCACAAGCGGAATTCCTGCCACACTATCTTTCACAAGTAATGTCACGTTTGTACGCCGCACACTCTGCCCCGGTAATTGCACGGGTTTATCCACAATCGCTACTTGAGTTCCAATTATTCGATAAGTATAGCGACTATTCTTAAACACTTGGTTCAACACGCTATCCACTCGAACATGCTTCACAGAAATACTCACTTCTTTCACATTCTTTTCTTGAGCATCATTAAAAAAGAACCTGTAATCCGTCTGTTTCATCATCTCCTCAAACAGCACGGAGAGTGTAACACCTTTCAAATCCAGCGTCACATACTGACGGCCAATCTGTTGAGCGGATCCGGCAGCTGACACGCAAAATAAAATTCCTACTAACGTAAATACCGACAAAAATCTTGGGTCTAAAATTTTTATCCAGTTCCTACAATACTTCTTGATTTTTTTCATAGATTTGTAACAACTAGTTGATAATAATAATTATTTAACTACTTTAATTAAAGAGTATCCATATGTTTGGTCGCATCCGGTACTCTTTTTTTTTAATTTTTCAATATAACACGGTTTCCATCAATTACATAATTAATATTTAGATTTGCACATATTGTCTGTAAAACAACCTCAAGACCACTTCGTTCAAACACCCCGCTAAATAACAACGCACTCGATTCTAAACACTGATTTTCAATTTCCACCCCAAACCAACGCTCTAATTTACGTATCACATCCACGAAGGGTTCATTCTTTATCATCAACACACCATCCTTCCAAGCAACCAAACGGGCAGCATCCACTTCTTTGGTAGAAATTTTACGTGATTCCAAATCCAATGCAACTTGTTCATTTGGCTTCGCTACCACAACATGATTTCCCGATCTTACCCGAACGCATCCCTCCACCAAAGCCATATAAATCTCACCATGATCGCCATATGTATTCACCTCGAAAGAAGTTCCCAAAACCTCCGTCTCCATATCCTTCATCACCACGAAAAAAGGCCTGCTTACATCCTTCGTCACTTCAAAATACACATTCCCTTTTACTGTTACCACTCTCTTACCTATGCCGAATCGTACAGGATAACGAATAGCGCTTTCCGAATTTAACCAAACCTTCGTTCCATCGGAAAGGATAATTGAAACACGCTCTCCCGCTGGAACCGTGATTTCATTCATAGCTTCTTCTTCAACATTCCGTTTCTCTGATGTTTTCACATTCTCATACACCAATTCATTCCTCCCCTCTTGTTTAATATTTACATTACCCGTCTTTTCGAATATCACTTCCCGCTTCTCATTTCCCACAACCACCTTTTCACCATCAGCCAAAGTCAACATCACCCCACGTTCATTCGGAATCGTTATGTCTACATAGGCAATTGCCAGATCATCCATGCTTCCAATCGGTTTCAAAAAGAAATAAACACATGACAGGATCACAGCCACGATCGCCGCATATTGCAACACTCTTCGCAAAACAACCGCTCTTTTTCTTCTTTCCGGCAAAGCACGCATGAACTGCTTGTAGTCTTGCCATCCCTCTTCCACGACTTGATCATCGCACTGAACTCCAGTCGTAGTATGCCATATTTTCTTATATTGTTCAAAATACTTTCGGTTCTCTTCCGTACGAATCCATTCCGCAAACACTCGCAGATCCGCACGTGTTGCAGTATCATCCAAAATCCGGATCAGTAATTCATCTATATTTTTCGAGGTCTGATTCATAAATTTATCATTTATACCTCTTAGACAAACAACTCCCGATTTACCCCTAAAAATCTAATCGAAAAAAAATAAAAATTTGAAGTAACCAACCTAAATCTTTACGTAACCGTTTGATCGCTATGGTCATCTGAGATTCTACCGTTTTCAAGGAAATACCTAATCGTTCTGCTATTTCCTTGTTTTTCAACCCTTCCATTTTACTCAGTATAAATATTTCCTGACACTTCTTCGGTAACGCCTCGACAGAAATCATTATAGCCTTTTCAATCTCCGAACGTTCCAACAACATCTCCGCTTCTGGAGTTTGTATTATTGTAGAAAAATACAATTCTTTCAACTGTTCCTCCTCGTACTTCCGAATTATATCTTTCCGAGTAATAGAATTTATACAATTATTATACACGGCCCGATACAAGTATGCTTGTGGAGAAATTGTAATCGTTAACATCGAACGATTTTCCCAAAGTCGATAATACGCCTGCTGAACAGCATCTTTTGAGGCCTCCACATCTTTTAGAATACGACTAGCATAATTCAGCAGGCTTTTATAATAAGTTTTATAGATATACTCGAAAGCAAGTATATTCCCCTCATTTAAAGCTGATACTAAAATTCCCGTATTCGTGTAATCCATATCAAGAACAATATCTCTAAAAGACAAATATAGTATATTAATCAAATATTCCAATACTTATTTAGACTTAATATAAAAAAGAATAACCTTTATGCCAAAATCACATTCTGCAATCAAGCTAAAAAAAGAAATCAATCAATTAGCAGAAGACAAATTACCTGGAGCTACAGAGATCAACTATAACGAAATCTTTCCGCTTTTCAACCTACAATCTATCCAACAATAGACGCCTAATTCTCTGGATAATATTCCACTTCCCGATCAAAATGCGGAACGACAAGGCCAACAACCACCTTATCACCGAATTGCTTTCTTTCAATCTGAATCATCCGATCCACCTCCTCCCCGAAAGCCTCCTTGATCCTTTGGTGAAGAAACAGCTCATACTTGTCCAAATTGCAACACAAATAATCCAAATCCGCTTGAATCCCCACAGGCACCCCCTTATCACTCATCCCGATATACACGGTTCCTCCTTGATTGTTCAGGAAACGGCACATATCCTGCATGATAGAATCCAATTGGGCCTCCACGTCCACGTGTTTCGCCCCCACCGGATAGACCAACGAATTCTTAAACGTTCTCTTTTCTTTCATATTCCCGGACATGGAATCTTCTTCACCTTTTCCCTTCAACGACAACAAGTCCAACAACTCATCCTCTCTCCAACGGGATTCTTCAGGAAGATTTCCCTGCACATCCTTAGCCAATATAGCTCCAGCCACTTTAGCCACATAATCATTCTCCGAATGAGAAAAACGTTCCAAATCTCCCGCAAAAGAACGATCTCCATATGACGACAGCATTCGGATCACCGCCCACAAAGGTTCCAATGCAGGGTAAGCCCGAAAATCCTTCTCCAGTGCACCCAAGTCCAGTGTTTCTAAACGTCCCTCTATAAATTCATACTTCACGATCAAATGATTGATCAAGCAATCATAGTACCCTTTCAAACGATAATCACCTAACACGTGAGCCAACAAGCGAATAAAATAAAGTAAATTCAGATTCTCCAAACAAACCTCTTGCGTCAGGTAAAGCTGCAACAGCCGGATCAACTCCTTCACATACTTACCCGAAACCCCGATAGAACGCTCGATTTTACCCGTATTAAACTTTCCCTCGCCATCCCGATTTCTATATCTCTTGCACTCCTCTATATAACTGTAAACCAGATTAGCAACCGCCTCGTGCCTGTCAAATCGTTCCTTCGTGGCACCTAGAATCTTGCCTTTGATCCTCCCTACCGAGGGGACATCAGTAACTTCCAAAAGATAATACCCCCCTCTCTCCTCGCTCACCCCTTCAGCAAGAGGGGTCGAAACCAAGAAACCACTTTCCGACAACCACGTCAAAAATCCATTCTTCTCACTCAAAAGTAGAGCGTTACACTGATCCCCCACCCGCAAATGCTCCACGGCCACTTGATTCAGTTCCTCCCAGATCGAGAACTGCAAGCGGTCATCCTCCGACTCCACCACCGTCGCCGTCATAATATCCCCGGGATGAAGAATATCTTTCAAACTATCCAACCTTGCCCGTGTCACCTGACTGACATGTAAAACACCCTGTCCATCATACTGCGGGTCCACAATCGTAACGAAAGCCAGCGTGGGTTTAAAATTATGCACCAGTTTCACCCGTATATTCACGACAGCCCCCACAGGCGGCCGTCTCTTCTGAATCACGCTCTTTCTTAATTCATCCGAAAAGTCTGCGAGAATACTTCTCCACGCTTGGGTTGTCCCCACCAATCCTTCTTCAAAACTCAACTTTTTCTTACTGTACCCGAGTTTCAAAGCGACACCGTCAATCTCCATCAGCGTGTCAAACTTTAATGAAACCGGAGCGGCAAGCGTGATTGCTTTCGTTTCCACTAACAATTGCCCGTGTCCCTCGTACAGACGCCCCTGACAATTTCTAATCGCGTCAACCGTCTTTTCTGCAATAGATTCCATCAGGACAGGAATGGAGAACTTTAACAACTCTTCCCATGTGAACACGGCATTCTTCTGGTTAAACAATAAAGAATTAAACGCATTCTTCCGAATTACTTCATCTTCCTTATCCCGTAATACATACAAGTACCTGAAAAACATGGAACGCAAGCTTGCCAGTTCTTCCTGCACGGAATCCCCCAACAAGATCCGGGCCCCTAGAATCCAAACAGCCTCCTGAATCTGATCCCGGGTATGTCCTTCAAAACACAGCGCATCATCCTGTTCTCTCACAAGAGCTACCCGTTCGTTAAAACGTTCCATCACCCTAGGATTAGGTTTATTCAACGTGTTATACACCAGTAAAACGAGTCCCCGTGCCGGCAATAAATGCAACTTCGGACTAAACCGAACGATAGTCAGTAATGTTATCCACACGAGCGATTTCTTGTACAGGTAACCCGATACCATCAATTTCTCCAACTTCGAAGTAATATACTCCCCTTCTTCCCCTGCATCAATCAACCGGATCGCCTCCCTGCTGGCAATAGCCTCATCCAGATAACGTTCCACCTGCATTCGGGCATCATTCAGCTTGACCCCTTCAAAACATTTCAAATAATCAGACCCTTCAAGCATCCATTCCAATATACGAATAAAAATATCATTCAGAAGATCATAATCTTCCAAGATCATTTCCTCTCCCCCTAACTCCGCACGCACAACACCCAAGAAAGAAAATATCCACTCCGGCCCTTGTTTTCCAACAACCGTGAAATCATAATCGCAAATATACTCATCAAGAATACTCGCCTCTTCTTTCGTGAGAGGAAGTTCCTCGAACAAGTGTTCAGGAGATACAAAATCCATTATTCTTATTTTTATTTAATGCAAAAAATATTTAAACATACACTTTTTGGTAAAGCGCCGCACCTCATGACAAAAAATCAATGTCTCCATTCCTTCTCCGATGAATCGCAACCATGCAAAAGTAACAACTTTTTTCTGAAAATCAGCACTTCAGGCTATTACAATTTTATTCCTCTCTCTTCCAACATTTATTCTTCCTCATAAAAAAACATTTTCAATCTCGCCCATTTTTGCTACATTCGCTCACATCAACATAAACACAAAAACATACAAAACCATGATCCGCTACTTCCAACAACAAGACGAAGACTCCGTCATCCGGATATGGCTAGAAGCATCTGCTATCGCCCACTCCTTCATTCCCCGTTCCTACTGGGAAAGCAAAGTTCCAGATATGCGTAACGAATATCTGCCACAAAGCCAAACCCTCGTCAATGAAGACGAACACACAAACGAGATCACGGGATTCATCTCCTTAATCGGCAATTACATCGCCGCCCTTTTCGTCTCTCCCGACCGACAAGGCCAAGGAATCGGACATTCTCTTATGACTCGTATCAAGTTACAACACCCCGAATTGGAATTAAATGTTTACGCGGAAAACACGCAAGCCTTGACATTCTACAAACGCCAAGGCTTTACGATCACAAGTGAACAAACCGACAAACAAACCGGCCGGCAAGAGTTCACGATGAAATATCAACTAGACGCTTAAAGCATCCTCGACAATTCCTGCTCCAACATCCCCGATCCCCTCAAATCATTTCTCAACCGTGCATTCCCATCCCGGTCAACAATGACATACGAAGGAATCCCGTCCACGCCGAAATAATCACATATATAATCCCATCGTTTACGATTCAAACGATAATGATCTCCCTCGATTCCTGCCACCATCTCCAACCATTTGGATTCCGGGGAAGATTCGTTCGTGATATACACAAAAACAACATCCTTATCCTTGAACCTATTCTTCCTGGGTTCAAAAGAAGCAATCGCCCCCCGGCAAGGTCCGCACCACGTAGCCCACAGGTCTACCATCACCACCTTCCCCTTATAACGGGCCATAATTGCATCAAATAACTTTTTCTCGGATACCGAAGGGACCTCCCGGATTCGTTTTTCCGCCTTCACCTTACTTTCCGCAACTTTCGCATCGATCTGCTGCTTCACCTGTTCAAAAGCCTTCGTGTAATAGGGGTCGATAGATGCCAGGTTCCGCCGTTGCTCTTTCGTCAAGGGTTTCATATTCTCTAGTTGATCATAAATACCCTGCAATTTAAAATAATCGATCAAGAACCCTTCCTGGCTTCCCAGTATCTTCTCCAACCGATCCAACGAAGGAATACGGTAACAAACGATATCAAAACAATATGGGAAATCACGAGCATATAACATATCCAGCCGATTCACATCCAACTCTTTCAACACGGCAAAATGCTTATCCGTGAACTCCGGAGCTTTGAAATCGATCTCCCGTTGGTCCCATCCGATATGATTCGCCTCCCTGTAAGCCGTCTCCAAATTAGACTCCCCGGAACAAACCAGCCTCATTACAAAACCTTTTACCCCAAGCTCCCGGTATTTCCGCACTCCATCCGGTAGTGCCTTATCATTCGCCAAACGCTCCATCTCGGCCCGGTAAAGCTTCATCACGTACGCAATATACTCATCAGCATTCATCCCGTTTATATCCTTGTAGAAAGAATACATAGAAAATCCATCCTCGTACTCATCCTGCAACGCGTAATTCAAGGAGACAAACCGGCTCTCCCCAACCACGTAAGCCAAACGATGAGCCTTCATCCGGTCTTTCTGATAGCGGGAAGCCCTCCGGGTAGCCTCTCCCAAATCGACATACACCTCCACGTCATCTCCCGGATCAAGCACAATCATCGTACGGAAGAGCGTGTTACTCAAATAAAGCCATGTCGTGGAATATTGATCAAATTCGAAGGTACAGCTATGATCCTGATCGATCCTCTTCGACAACTCCTTCCCGGGGTTAAACATATCGCTCACGAAAAGCTCGACATCCCGCCCGTCCATCAAATCACGATAACCGCATAAATGCACCTTTACCCTCGTCTTTCCCATTTTCAACTCAGCCGGCGGTAACGTGGTCGCTTCTTTCCAGTCCCGGGCAGACACGTCCGACGGGATAGCCACGGCAGTCATTTCAACATCCGGATTCAAATTCAAACCCCAAATATGCCAGCCCCCCAGGTTCATCCGACTCTCGATCACATCGATCGAATTCACTCCTTTCGGTAGCGGCGGGAAAAACAATTTGAACGAGAGCAATCCGGTATCACGCATCTCAAATTTCTCATTCAACTTCAATCCTTCCGACTTCAAGGCAAAATACTTTTGCCCGTTCGCCAAGATATAGATCCCGGCATCCACCCGAGCCCAGCCACCGGGATATTGTTCGACATCGGCATAAATAACCGTGGCCGTATCGTTTAAAACGATACGGGAGATTTCGAGTGACGCAGAATTTTTAGCCTGAAAGGCCGGGTAATCAATCACCCGTTCCCTCGGTTGGCAAGCAACGAGAATGCCCACGAACAGGAACATCAAGACAATTCGACTTAATTTTATCATATTTGCTATTTTATCAGGTCCACACAAAGGCCTGTTGTTTCCTCGATATAAATATACAAATATTTTAACAAAATACTTACTTTTACGGCGTAAAAACAAATATATGCCACATAATATCACGATATACACAGACGGAGCCGCCAGCGGTAACCCCGGACCGGGAGGTTATGGGGTCGTACTCATGGCCGGTGCCCACCGCAAAGAATTGTCGGAAGGTTTCCGCCGCACCACGAACAACCGCATGGAACTACTCGCGGTTATCATAGGCCTCGCCGCCCTACGTTTCGAAGGAAGCAACGTAACCATCTACTCCGACTCGAAATACGTGGTCGATGCCGTTGAAAAAGGTTGGGTTTTCGGTTGGGAAAAGACCGGGTTCAAAAAGAAAAAGAATCCTGATCTCTGGCGACAATTCCTCGCCCTTTATCGCAAGCATCACGTGAAATTCATCTGGGTAAAAGGACATGCCAACATCCCGGAAAACGAACGTTGCGACCAGCTCGCCGTAGCCGCCTACAAAGCCCCGAACTTGCAGATTGATGAATATTATGAAGCAGAACAGAGTTCTGACGAACAACTTTTTAGTGAATAGGCAAAAAAAATTGTCAATTGTTAGTCAAGGAGATTCTAAAATAACTATTTTCGCGCTACAATCTAAAACTAGAAAAAGTAACATCATTCATCACAAAAACTTATAGAGATGAAAAAAATATTAATCGTTGGTGCAGGGGGACAAATCGGTTCCGAACTGGTACCCCACTTGAGATCCATTTATGGAAACAGCAATGTAGTGGCAGCTGATATTAGTGCTGAAAAATGTAAAGCATTGGCAGAAGCAGGTCCGTTCGAGGAATTAAACGCTCTTGACGGGGAAGGTTTCAGTGCCATCGTGAAAAAATACAATATTGACACCATTTTCAACCTGGTTGCCCTGTTGTCAGCCACGGGAGAAAAGAATCCGAAACTAGCTTGGGACATCAATATTGGTGCTTTAACGAATTCTCTGTACATTGCCAAGGATAACAATTGTGCCGTGTTCACACCTAGTTCTATCGGGGCCTTCGGGAACGATACCCCAAAAGACAAAACTCCCCAAGACACGCTGCAACGTTCTAACACCACGATTTACGGGGTTTGCAAGGTAACAGGCGAGCTTTTAAGCGACTACTACTTCAACCGTTTCGGTGTTGACACCCGTAGCGTGCGTTTCCCGGGATTGATTTCATACGTGACTCTCCCCGGAGGAGGAACCACGGACTATGCCGTAGAAATTTACTATGATGCCATCCGCAAAGGTTCATTCACCTGTAACGTGAAAGAAGGTACTTACATGGACATGATGTACATGCCGGATGCCTTGAACGCCGTTGTTCAATTGATGGAAGCTGATCCCAGTAAATTAAAACACCGGAACAGTTTCAACATCGCATCCATGAGCTTCGAGCCGGAACAAATCGCTGCTGAAATTCGCAAACATATCTCCGACTTCAAGATGGATTACCAGATCGACCCGGTAAAACAAGCCATCGCTAATAGCTGGCCAAACAGCATGGATGACACTTGCGCCCGCGAAGAATGGGGCTGGGCACCGAAATTCGACCTTACCAGCATGACAAACGATATGTTGATCAAGGTAAAAGAAAAATTTGACAAAGGATTGATCAAATAAAAATTACATACAAAGAGCCGCTTTCTACAAAGTGGCTCTTTTTCGATAAACTCACAACTATTTCTTTCTATTGTTTTTCAAATCTCCCCTTCAGGGAGCCGGACTCCCGGAATACCTCGCTCCCATCCCCGTCAACGCGTCTCCTCGGGAAAGATGACCTACTTGTATACAATTTACAGAAGTTTGTACCCGAATTACGGAACGTGAAAGTACACCAATTATTTTCCCGATAAAATATCTTATTTTTGTGAGTAGCTAATAACGAAAAACATGGAAGAGATACTGAAAATAAACAGCATGGACGACTATAACAAGCTATTCGGACTGGAAACCCGCCACCCGTTAGTTAGCGTCGTCGACTTATCACAAGCCACCCGATGGCCCACTCAAGCAGTCTTCAATTACGGCATCTACGCCCTTTTCCTGAAAGACACCAAATGCGGCGACATCCGCTACGGACGGCAGCTCTACGACTATCAAGACGGCACTATCGTCAGTTTCGGCCCGGGACAGATCGCCGGGATTAACATGCCTTCCGGAGTTCGCCCCGCAGCCCACGGGCTACTGTTTCATCCCGACCTTATCCGGGGTACGGCACTCGGACAAGAGATTCGCAACTACACGTTTTTCTCCTACGAGGCGAACGAGGCCCTACACCTCTCCGAAGAGGAACGCCAAACCATCATGGATTGCCTGAATAAAATACAAGCCGAACTGGAACACGCCATCGACAAACACAGTCGACGCCTGATCACGGCGAACATTGGTGTACTATTGGATTATTGCCTCCGTTTCTACGATCGACAATTTGTTACCCGCAACCAACAAAACAACGACATCATCGTCCGGTTCGAACGCTTGCTCGATGAATATTTCGATGGCCCGATGCCCCAACAAGAAGGCTTACCCTCGGTCAAATACTTCGCGGACAAGGTCTTTCTCTCCCCGAATTATTTCGGCGACATGATCCGCAAGCAAACCGGGAAGACCGCCTCAGAGTACATTCAAACCAAGGTTATCGAACGAGCCAAGGAAAATCTACTTTCCTCGGACAAAACGATGAGCGAAATCGCCTACGACCTGGGCTTCCAATACCCCCAGCATTTAAGCCGGATGTTCAAACGGGTGGCTGGATGCACACCCAACGAATTTCGGGCCCAGAATTAAGTTTTAACACCCCTCATCAAGCGTTTCTCCCCATGATATCCCCCTTAAATCCCTTATTTCATAATCACCACGTTAATCCTAACGGTGTACTTTCCTGAAAATGGTTGACTCGGATTAAACAAAAATTTTAACAAACAC
>ENA-UOOA01001633-UOOA01001633.1-human-gut-metagenome-genome-assembly--contig:-P61old-NODE-1633-length-34991-cov-10.037612_pt1 | contig 34991 bp, 31 predicted proteins | sample MGYA00242467_ERZ724014 | MGnify/ENA metagenome assembly ERZ724014 | reverse complement strand
GGTGGGCATGGCGGGGCCCAGGGCACGCTCCAGCAGCGCCCGGTGATGGGGGCCGCTCAGGTCGTCGCCCTGCACCACCGCAATGCGGGGTGCGCGCAGGCCCAGCGCAGCCGCCAGCTGGTGAATGCGCCTTGCCGCGCCCGCAGGGTTGGCAGCGCCAAAGTTGCTGACGATGCGCACGCCATGCGCCAGGCAGTCGGCCAGCACGGGCTGCAGCAAATCCACCAGCAGCGGCTCATAGCCTGCATCGGGCTGGGTGCGGCGGGCCAGTTGGGCCAGCGCCAGGGTGCGCTCGGCCAGGGTTTCAAAAATCAGCACGGCAGGCTGGCCGCTGGCAATCAGGGCCTGCACCACGGGCGCAGCGGCATCGGTGCGGTCGCCCGAAAAGCCTGCCGCGCAGCCAATGCGCAGGTGGGGTATGTGTTGTGACATCAGTCGCTGTCTCCTGCGGCGCAATGTACGCAGGCTGCGCTATTCTGTGAAATCGATTGTTGCAATCAATCCATCTGCTAATCAAATGAATGAGAACCCCGCCCTTTCCACCCGCCAGCTCGATGCGTTTGTGGCGCTGGCCGAGCACCGCAGCTTTACCCGCGCGGCCATGCAGTGCCATTTGTCGCAGCCCGCGTTCAGCGCGCTGATCAAGGCGCTGGAAGATGCCCTGGGCGCGCGCCTGTTTGACCGCAGCACACGGCATGTGGATTTGACGCCCGAGGGGGTGAACTTTCTCGAATCGGCCCACCGCATTCGCGCCGAGATGCGCGCCGCCGTGGCGGCCCTGCGTGATGCCGTGACGCTGCAACGCGGACGCGTGGCCGTGGCGCTGCTGCCATCGCTGGCAGCGGGCTGGCTGCCGCAGGTGCTGGCCAGCTACCAGCAGGCCCACCCCGGCATTGCGGTGGACATTGCCGATGTGCTGTCGGAGCCCTGCATTGACCGCGTGGCCAGCGGCACGGCCGACTTTGCCCTGGCCGCCATCCGCGCCGACACACCCGCACTGCAGGCCGAGCCGTTTTGCAGCGATGGCTTTTACCTGGTGTGCCCCGAGCAGCACCCGCTGGCGCGGCGCAAAAAGCCGCTTGCCGTGGCCGATCTGGCGGGCTACCCCTTCATTCACCTGGCGCGCCACAGCAGCGTGCGCCAGTACCTGGAAGCCGCCTTTCACCCGCAGGCCATGCGCACGCTGATGGAGGTGGAGCAACTGGCCACCGTGACCGGCATGGTGCGGGCGGGCCTGGGCATCAGCGTGGTGCCAGCGCTCACGCTGTTTCACTTCCAGCAGCCGGGGGTGGTCACACGCCCGCTGCAATTGCCGGGGCTGACGCGGCAGATTTACCTGGTGCGGCGGCGCGACCAGAGCCTGTCGGCCGCCGCGCAGTCGCTGTACGAATGGATGGTGGCGCGGCGGCCTCGGCTGGGCTAGGCAGCGCTTGCGGCTATTGCTACACAATCAATAGCTGCTGGCGCTTGACTGGCGGGCGCTACAGGGCATTTTGATAAAAACCAACGCCCACATGGGACCACACTTGCCCCGGCCCAGCAGCCCCAAGGGCCCAACGGGTGGGTAAATCCGCGAGAATCTCGGCCCTTAGCATTTCTTCTGCACCAGCCTCCCATGACCGACGCAACCTCTGCACCCGCCCTGCCCGATCACCTCTCGTCCGACCCGCGCAGCCCGCACCACAACGCCGCCGTGTTCGAGCACGACATTGGCATCCGCTTCAATGGCAAGGAACGTTTTGACGTGCAGGAATACTGCGTCAGCGAAGGCTGGGTCAAAGTGCCTGCGGGCAAGACGGTGGACCGCAAAGGCCAGCCCCTGCTGATCAAGCTCAAGGGCACGGTCGAGGCGTTTTACCGCTGACCCCGCCCAGCGCTGCCGCCTTCACGCCTGCATGACCCATACCGCCGCTTTGCCCGTGGCGCAGCCCGCGCCGCCCGGGCTGTGGGTCATCCACTGCGATGGCAGCGCCATTCCCAACCCCGGCCGCATGGGCCTGGGCGCCACGCTGCTGGCTCCCGACGGGCAGCAGCACACCCTTTCGCACACCAGCAGCCTGGTGGGTTGCAACAACGAAGCCGAGCTGCGCGCGCTGATGGCCGCACTGCGACAAGCCCACGCCCTGGGCGCACGCGCGATTGCCGTGCGCAGCGACAGCAGCCTTCTCCTCGAACAATTGCGGCCGCCGCAACCAGGCCAGCGCCCCGCTGCCCCGATTACCCGGCTGGCCGAGCTGTTTGACAGCGCACGCGCCTGGCTGGCGCGCTTTGACAGCGTGCAGTGGCAGTGGATTCCGCGCCACCGCAACAGCGCCGCCGACACCCTGGCCCGCGCTGCCCTGGGCGCCCCGGCCAAGGTGGCCCCACACCCCAGCCACAAGAAAAAGAAGCGCTGAACCTCTGTTCAAAGGCACCGCCTGCACCGTGGGCCAGCGTGGCGATGTCGCTCCTGCGTCATTGAAACGTCACAAAGTTGACGTTTTTGCAACAATTTCCCTGCATACTTTGCTGGTTTGGGCTCTTCTGCACGTATCCCGCCCCAGGGCGCGGTGATGGGTGCAGGCGGTCTATCGAAGGCTGTGCAGCAGATGCTCTGCTCCTGCCCGGGTCTTGGACCTGTTCTCACATCTTCAAGGAAGGAACGACATGCGACGTAATGCACGCTGGGTGGTGCTTTTGGCAGGCGCTGGCGCGGTGCTGGGAACTGCCATGGCACAGAACAACAACGCAGCCGCCCAGGCGCGCGCTGCAGCCGCCAGCCCGGCCCCCAACTTTGCCAGCAGCCCCCGCGAAAAGCTCGTGGTGGCCATGCCCAAGACGTATGCGCGGGCCGAGACCATGCTGCTGTGGGGCGACTACTTCAACCACCTGGCACGCTGCGGCAACCTGGACTTGCAGAACCAGCATGGCGAATCGCTGGAGCGCAGCTCCAACATCGACCTGCTGGGCGAAAAAGAGCTGATCGATGGCATCACGTCGGGCAAGGTGCAACTGGCCCAGGTCAACCCTGGCCTGGTGCCGCAGCTGGTGGCCGCAGGCCAGCCCACGCCGTTCGCTGTGCCGGGCAACAAGGCATCGGGCAAGCGCAACTCTTACCACCTGATCCTGATTGCGCGGGTAGACAGCCCCTACAAGGAACCCAAGGACCTGATCGGCAAGAAGATTGCCCACTCCACACCCACCTCCAACTCGGGCAACCTGGCGCCGCGCGCGCTGTTCCCGGCCATTGGGCTGGTGCCGGACAAGAACTACGAAGTGGTGTTCTCCAACGGGCACGAACGCTCGGTGACGGGCGTGATGCACGGCTTTTACCCCGCAGCCGCCGTGGCCAGCGACCTGTACCAGCGCATGGTGCTCAAGGGCGACGTGAAGGGTTCGAGCATTCGCACGCTGTGGGAAAGCGCCCCCTTCATGACCGAGACCTGGACGCTGGGCAAATCGGCATCGCCCGATGTGCAAAACCGCGTGCAGAAATGCTCGTACGCCTACAGCTTCTCGCCCAAGCTCAAGCAGTTGCTGCCGGGCAACGACACCATGCTGCCCGTGAATTTCGAGCGTGATTTCGCGACGGTGATGGAGGTCTACAAAAAGACGCAGCAAGCCCAGGCGGCTGCGAAGTAAAGCCCCCCGCGCCGGGCCCGCTGCGCTACCTGGGCTGGACGGTGTGGTCCCGGTCTGGCTTGCGCCAGGGGTCCACATGGGTCATCAGGTTGAGCACCCGGTGGCGCTGCATCACGCGCTGGCGGGCTTCCACCGCAATGTCGTGCCCCTCTTCCACGGTGATCTGGGCGTCCACCTCCAGGTGGGCATCCACCACCACCATGTCGCCCATCTTGCGGGTGCGCACATCGTGCACGCCAGCCACGCCGAGGGTGTCCAGCAAGGTCTGGCGAATGGCCTGCACCTCTTGCTCATCCACCGCGCGGTCCATCAGGTCGTGCATGGCGTCCCAGCCAAACTCCCAGCCCATCTTGCCCACCATGAAGCCCACGATCAGCGCCGCAATGGGGTCCAGAATGGGGTAGCCCGCAAGGTTGCCCGCAATGCCCACGCCCACCACCAGCGACGAAGCCGCGTCCGAGCGTGCGTGCCACGCGTTGGCCACCAGCATGCTCGACTTGACCTTTTTGGCCACCGCCAGCATGTAGCGAAAGAGCAGTTCCTTGCCCACCAGCGCGCCCCCGGCCACCCACAGCGCCACCGAGTGCACCTGGGGCACGGATTCGGGGTTTTCGAGCTTCACCACCGCAGACCAGACCATGCCCACGCCCACGGCGAGCAGCAGCAAGCCCAACACCAAAGATGCAGCGGTTTCAAACCGCTGGTGCCCGTAGGGGTGGTCTTCGTCCGCGTCTTTTTGCGAATGATGGTTGGCAAACAGCACCACAAAATCCGCCACCAGATCGGACAGGGAGTGGATGCCATCGGCAATCAAGCTCTGCGATTTGGCCCACACCCCCACCACGATCTGCACGGTGGACAGCACCAGGTTGACCACCACGCTGACCCAGGTGCTGCGCGAGGCGGCAGCGGCACGCTCTTGCGGCGTGTGCTCGGTGTCTTCGGTGTCGTCCAGTTCGTTGAAATTCATAGGTTGCAACCCAGGTACCGCAAAACCCTGAAGGCTACACGCGCAGTCTTAAGAATGCATTGAGACGCCGCAGCTTTTTGCCCGTACGGGCCAAGCCGTCAGCCCGGCACCGTCGCCGCAGCCACCAGCTTTTGCGTGTAGGGGTGCTCAGGGCGGTTCAGCACCGCGTCCACCGTCCCGCATTCCACGATGGCGCCGTCCTTCATCACCAGCACGTCGTGCGCCATGGCGCGGATGACCTCCACGTCGTGGGTGATGAGCAGGTAACTGAGGCCCTTTTCCCGTTGCAGGCGCTGCAGCAAGGCCAGCACCTGCTGCTGGATGGTGACATCGAGGGCGCTGGTGGGCTCGTCCAGCACCAGCACCAGGGGCTGCACGATGAGGGCGCGGGCCACGGCCAGGCGCTGGCGCTGGCCGCCTGAAAATTCATGCGGGTAGCGCGCCAGCAAACCAGGGAACTGCGCCTCGGTCAGGCCCACCTCGGCCAGGGCGGCTTCCACGCGGCTGCGGCGCTCGGCGGCGTGGATGCCAGGTTCATGCACCAGCAACCCCTCACCCACGATTTCTTCGACCGTGAGGCGCGGCGAGAGCGACGAGAACGGGTCCTGGAACACCACCTGCACCCGCTTGCGCAGTGCCTGGTTGGCGGGTGTGTTGCGGGTGGCAGGCTGCTGCCAGGCTTGGCCGTTGACCTGCAGATCACCCTGCGACGGCAGCAGGCCCAGGATGGCCTGCGCCAGGGTGGACTTGCCCGAGCCCGATTCGCCCACCACGCCCAGCGTCTGCCCCGGCAGCAATTGCAGATCGGCACCCTGCACGGCCACAAACTCGCCCTTCTTGAACCAGCCGCGCACGCCCGGCAGCGGCGTGGGGTACGCCACGCGCAACTGGCGCGCTTGCACTACGGGCGGTGTACCTGCGGGCGGGGCCGCCTCCACCACATCGCGCCGGGGCTGGCTGGTGATCAGGCGGCGCGTGTAGGGGTGCTGCGGGTTGGCGAACACCTCGGCCACAGCGCCCTGCTCTACCAGCACGCCCTGCTCCATCACCGCCACGCGGTCGGCAAAGCGGCGCACCAGGTTCAAATCGTGCGTGATGAGCAGCACGGCCATGCCGGTCTGGCGTTGCAGGTCAGAGAGCAAATCCAGAATCTGCCCGCGCAGCGTCACATCCAGCGCCGTGGTGGGCTCATCCGCCAGCAGCAGCTGGGGTTCGCTGGCCAAGGCCATGGCGATCATGGCGCGCTGCCGTTGCCCGCCCGAGAGCTGGTGCGGAAAGCTGCCCGCGCGCCTGGCAGGCTCAGGAATGCCGGTTTTTGCTAGCAATTCAATAGCTGCTTGCGCACATTCTGCGCCGGTCAAACCCTTTTTTAGCATCAAGATCTCGGCGATCTGCTGGCCGATGGTCATGAGCGGGTTGAGCGCGGTCATGGGCTCCTGGAAGACCATGGCGATGTCGCCGCCGCGCACGCCGCGCATTTCGCGCTCGGACAGCTGCAGCAGGTCGCGCCCGGCAAAGATGGCCTGACCCTCCACCACCGCATCACCCAGCAGGCGCAGCAGGCTGAGCGCGGTGATCGTCTTGCCCGAACCCGATTCGCCCACCAGCGCCAGCTTTTCGCCCCGTGCAATCTCGAAGCCCACGCCACGTACCACCGACTTGGCGCCAAAGCGAACCTGCAGGTCACGCACCTGCAGCAAAGGGGTGGCTGGGCTTGTGCTGTGTGCCTGCATCACTTGTCGGCCTTTCGTGGGTCCAGGGCATCGCGCAAGGCATCGCCCATGAAGGTCAGCAGCAGCAAGGTGACCACCAGCACCGCAAAGGTGGAGAGCGAAATCCACCAGGCGTCGATGCTGTTCTTGCCCTGGCTCAGCAGCTCGCCCAGGCTGGGGGTGCCGGGTGGCACGCCTAGGCCCAGAAAGTCGAGCGAGGTGAGCGCGAGGATGGCCGCGCTCATGCGAAACGGCAGGAAGGTGACCACGGGCGTGAGGCTGTTGGGCAGGATGTGGCGCCAGATGATGTGCCAGTTGCCCACGCCCAGTGCGCGGGCCGCCTTCACGTAGTCAAGCTGGCGGTTGCGCAGAAATTCGGCACGCACATAGTCCGACAGGCCCATCCAGCCAAACAGGCTCAGCAAAATCAGAAGCAGCGCAATGCTGGGCGCAAACACGGCGCTGAAGATGATGAGCAGGTACAGCTCGGGCATGGAGCCCCAGATTTCAATGAAGCGCTGAAAGGCCAGGTCCGTCTTGCCCCCAAAAAAGCCTTGGATGGCGCCAGTGACCACGCCCAGCACCACGCCCGTGGCCGTGAGCGCCAGCCCGAACAGAACGCTCACCCGAAAACCATAGAGCAATTGCGCCAGCAGGTCCCGCCCCCGGTCGTCGGTGCCCAGCCAGTTGTCGGCCGTGGGGGCCGAGGGGTTGGGCGACTTGGCAAAGTAGTTGAGCGTGTTGGGGCCGTAGCGGTTGAGGGTGTAGAGCGCCCAGTTGCCATCAGCACTCAGCCGCTGCTGGATGAAGGGGTCGAGGTAATCGGTGGGCGTGTCAAAGTCGCCCCCGAAGGTTTTTTCGGAATAGTCCCGCAGCATGGGGAAGTAGGTTTGCCCTTCATAGCGCACGATCAGGGGCTTGTCGTTGCTGACCAGTTCGGCACACAGGCTGACCAGTACCAGTGCGCAAAACAGCCACAGGCTCCAGTAACCCTGCCGGTTGCGCTTGAAACGCAGCCAGGCGCGGCGGGAGGGCGACAGTGAAGCGGATGCAGCGCTGTCAGATGCAGCGGGTAAAGAAGGTGTGGTGGAACCCATGGTGCGGATGGTTGCTTCGTCTTCCAAAGTCACACAGCGTCGTGCAGCAAGAGGGCCTTGCTGTACTGCAAAAATTCGTCCAGGTGCTTTTCAATGATGGCGACAGTGATGGGCAGTTGCAGGCTCTGGTAATCGTGCACCGCAATGTTGCGAAAGCCCACCATGCGCTGCAAGCCTGCAGCCAGCTCCTGTTCAATCCGGCCTGCACGGGCCAGCAGAGCAAACACATCCCGCGCACTTTGCGGAACGCCCAACCGGTCACGCCGGATCAGGTGCTGCCCCATGTCCAACGCGGCCTCACAGGCGCGTTGGATGTTCAAAATTGCGGCGTCCTGGCGGCTGAAATTGGTGGCAAAACTGGCGGGGTCACTGAAATACTCTTCGCGCGCGCGCTGCACGCAGCGCTCAATCGTTGCGGCCTTGTTAATCAGAACGTCATCCACCATACACGCTCCCACGCTGTTGAATGTCCGCCAGCAAGCCAGTCCGTGCAGCATCCAGCTCAGTCTTATCACTCAGGACAGCGCTCTCAAAAATAGCCGCCTGGGCATCTCTGGCCCACCAGCGCACGCCCTGCGTGATGACCTGGTACTGCATCACGGTGGAAGCAGCACGCAAATCCAGCAAATCGACAGGACAACCGGCCACATCAGCCAACTCGCCCGACAAGCTCCACAGCTGGTGCACATCGGCGTAACCAGCCACCAGGACTGCCAAGTCCAAATCACTCTGGGGCGTTGCCACACCGTGCACCCGGCTGCCAAAGGCATACACCGCCAACAGCCCAGGCAATTGAGCTTGTAGCAGGTGCACGGTGCGCTCTATCCCCTCAAGGGACAAAGGTGCGGGGAGCGTGTGCGTCGAGGGCATTACGAGTCTTTCAATCAAACTTCACGCGGGGGTCTACCCACACGTAGCACAGGTCGCTCACCAGCTTGGTCACCAAGCCGATCAGCGTGAACAAATACAGCGTGCCCAGCACCACCGGGTAGTCGCGGCGGATCACGCTTTCGTAGCTCAGCAGGCCCAGGCCGTCGAGGGAATACAGCGTCTCGATCAGCAGCGAACCGGTGAAGAACGCACCAATGAACGCTGCAGGAAAGCCGGTGATGATGGGAATGAGCGCATTGCGCAGCACATGCTTCCACAGCACCTGCCGGTCGCTCAGCCCCTTGGCACGGGCGGTGAGCACGTATTGCTTGCGGATCTCTTCCAAAAATGCGTTCTTGGTGAGCATGGTGGTGACGGCAAAGCTGCCCAGCACCATCGACGTAATGGGCAAGGCGATGTGCCAGAGGTAGTCCGTCACCTTGCCCCACATCGACAGTTCTTCCCAGTTGGCCGAGGTGAGCCCGCGCAGCGGAAACCACTGCAACTGCCCGCCAAACACCACCAGCAGCGCCACGCCCAGCACAAAGCCCGGAATGGCATAGCCCACCAGCACCAGCAAGGTGGTGACCAGGTCAAACCGCGAGCCCGCCCGCACCGCCTTGGCCACGCCCAGCGGCACGGCCACCAGGTAGCTGATGAAGAAGGTCCACAGGCCCAGGCTGATGGAGACCGGCAGCTTCTCTTTCACCAGCTGCCACACATCCTTGTTCTGAAAAAAGCTGCGGCCGAGGTCAAACCGTGCGAACTGGCCCAGCATCTGAAAGAAACGCTCGTGCGCAGGTTTGTCGAAGCCGTACAGCGCCTTGATCTGCTCCAGCCGCTTGGGATCCACCCCCTGCGCGCCGCGGTAGCCCATGCCGCCGCCTTCGGCACCGCCGCCGCCAGCCATCCCGGCCTTGGCTTCGGCCATGTACTGCTCCACCGGGCCGCCGGGCACGAACTGCACCACCACAAAGGTGAGCAGCAGCACGCCCAGCAGGGTGGGAAACATCAGCAAAAAACGTTTGAGGATGTAGGCAAACATGGGCTGGTTGGGTGAAGTCCGAGCGTTGGGCTGTGGGGCAAGAAGGCGCTGGAGGCAAACGCTGCGCTGCTTCTCACTTCTTGTCAGGCGCCGTCTGCGGCGGGTTGCGCGCCCACCACGTGTCGATCGCCCAGCCCTCGCCACTGGCGTAGGGCGGCATGGCGTCCGGCCGCGCCAGCCGCCATGCGTTGTAGGCCATGCGGTGCGTGCTCGCCGTCCACTGCGGAATCAGGTAGTGGCTGTGGGCAATGATGCGTTCGAGCGCATGGCAGGCGGGCAGCAGTTGCGCCTCGGTCTTGGCCGAAGTCATGGCCTTGATCATCGCGTCCACCGCAGGGTTCTTCACGCCGGGGAAGTTGCCGGAGTCTTCCATGTCGGCCGCCGCGCTGCCAAACATGTCAGCAAACTCCTGGCCCGGGTTGTTGGTGCCCTGGTAGGCCATGGAGGTAATGTCGAAGTCAAACTTCTGCAGCCGCTGCTGGTACAGGGCAAAGTCCACCGAGCGGAACTTGAGCGTGATGCCGAGCTTCTCCAGCGCGCGCATCCAGGGCGTGACGGTGCGCACGCCGCCTTCGTTGCTGTCCATGTATTCCAGCACCATGGCCTGGCCCTGGGCGTTGCGCAGGGCACCATCGCGCACCTCCCAGCCCGCTTCCTTGAGCAAGGCCTGGGCCCGGCGAAGGTTGGCACGCAGGGACGAATCCCCATCGGTGCGCGGTGGCACCGTCATCGGGCCGAAAGCGGCTGCGGGAATGTGCTTGCGCCAGGGTTCCATCAGCGCCAGTTCTTCAGGCGACGGGGTGCCCCGGGTTTCGCAGGCCGTGTTGCCAAACAGGCCGTTCACCCGCTGGTAGGCACCGTAGAACAGCTGGCGGTTCATCCATTCATAGTCCACCGCCAGGCCCAGCGCCTCGCGCACGCGCACGTCCTGCAGGAAGGGGCGGCGGGTGTTGAGCACGTAGCTCTGAAAGCCCGAAGGCAGCTTGTGCTTGAACTCGCCCTTGACCAGCTCTCCGGTGTCAAACTTCTTGCCGTTCACGCGCCGGGCCCAGTCGCCTGCGCTGAAAAAGCGCATCAGGTCAAACTCGCCCGCTTTCAGGGCCTCGAGCCGTGCCGTGCTGTCTTTGTAGATCTTGACCAGGATGCGGTCAAAGTTGGCCGTGCCTTTGCGCACATTCAAATCGCGCGCCCAGTATTGCGGGTCACGCACGTAGGTGATGTCTTTGCCAAACTGCACCGGGCCGATCTTGTAAGGGCCGCTGCCAATCGGGATGTCGGTGACCACCTGATCGAACGGCTTGGCCTTGCCGTTTTCTACCCCCCAGTCGCGGCTGAACACCGGCAGGCCACCCACGGTGAGGGGCAACTCGCGGTTGGGCAGCTTGAAGCGGTAGCGCACGGTGCGGTCGTCCACCACATCCACCCCGGCCACCTCAGCCAGCAAGGTTTTGTAGGCGGGCGAGGTAAAGGGGCCCACCAAAGTGTCGAAGCTGTGCTTCACATCCTGCGCCAGCACCGGCTTGCCATTGTGAAAGCGCGCCTCGGGCCGCAGGCGGAAGGTCGCCGACAGGCCATCTGCAGCCACGTCCACATCTTCGGCCAGCAGACCGTAGCCGGTGGCAGTTTCGTCTTGCGCCCCCACCAGTAGCGAGTCGAACATCAGCGACGACAGGTAGGCCGGCGCATTGCCTTTGATGGTGAAGGGGTTGTACTTGTCGAACGTGGACACGCGCAGGTTGCTCACCAAACGCAGCTCACCGCCCTTGGGGGCGGCGGGGTTCACGTAGGCAAAGTGATCAAACCCGGCAGGGTATTTGGGCTCGCCCCACAGGGCGTAAGCGTGCGCCGCCCAGGCAGGGGCCGCGCCCCCGACACATCCCGCCAGCAAAAAAGTAAGCCAAAACCGCATGCGACAATTCTGCACTACGTTCATTGGCCACCGCACCGCTTGGCGCATTCCCCTATGCGCTAAGCCCGTGGGCCCCACCCCCATCCCCGAAGGAGAAGAAACATGGGTTTTCTGACCGGCAAGAAACTGCTCATCACCGGCGTGCTGTCCAACCGTTCCATCGCCTATGGCATTGCCAAGGCCTGCCACGAACAGGGCGCCGAGCTGGCTTTCAGCTACGTGGGTGAGCGCTTCAAGGACCGCATCACCGAGTTCGCTGCCGAGTTCAATTCCAAGCTGGTGTTTGACTGCGATGTAGCCAGCGACGAGCAGATTGCCCGCATGTTTGCCGACCTGAGCCAGGTGTGGCCCAAATTCGACGGCTTTGTGCACAGCATTGGCTTTGCCCCTCGCGAAGCCATTGCTGGCAACTTCCTGGACGGCCTCTCGCGCGAGAACTTCCGCATTGCGCATGACATCAGCGCCTACAGCTTCCCCGCCATGGCCAAGGCCGCGCTGCCTTACCTGAACGACAAGTCGTCGCTGCTGACGCTGTCTTACCTGGGCGCGCTGCGCTCCATCCCCAACTACAACACCATGGGCCTGGCCAAGGCCAGCCTCGAAGCATCGGTGCGCTACCTGGCCGAAGCCGTGGGCCGCACCGAAGACGGCCGCAGCATCCGCGCCAACGGCATCAGCGCCGGCCCCATCAAGACCCTGGCCGCCAGCGGCATCAAGGACTTTGGCAAGCTATTGAGCCGCGTGGCCGACGCCTCGCCCCTGCGCCGCAACGTGACCATTGAAGACGTGGGCAATGTGGCCGCCTTCCTGCTGTCCGACCTGGCCAGCGGCATGACGGCTGAAATCACCTACGTGGACGGCGGCTTCAGCCAGACCGCGGGCCTGAGCGCAGACCAGGTCTAAACCCTGGCCGGGCTGCAAAGGCTATATAAACAATTGGGCTCTTCTAGCGAATGCTAGTGATGCCCCTTTAATTGCGCCCCCCTGGCCCTGATCTTCAAGGTACGACGCCTTTGCGTCTGCCCCAGGAGAAGGCCATGCGACAGCAACAGATGACGCGCTTGATCCACAGCTTGCCCCAGCTGACGCACCACCAGCGCCAGCAACTGGCACGCTCTCTGCAGGCTCTGCTCGATCACAGTCAAGCCATCGCCGTTGTAGAAGCGCATAGCGGCGCCTGCCGGGCTTGCCCGCATTGCAGCAGCTCCCTGCTCGTCAAGAACGGCTCGGCCAATGGGCTGCAACGTTTCAAGTGTCGCCATTGCGCACGCACCTTCAACGCCTTGACTGGCACACCGCTGGCGCGTTTGCATCTGCGGGACAAGTGGATGGGTCAGGCACAAGCTCTGGGCGAGGGCCTCTCGCTAAACCAGGTGGCCCAACGCCTGGGCGTGGCGCAAAGCACCGCCTTTCGCTGGCGCCACCGCTTCCTGGCCTGCCCAAGCCACCAGCAGGCTCAACAGCTTGTGGGCATTGCCGAGGCCGATGAGTCCTACTTCCTGGTCTCCTGCAAAGGCCAAAGAGGGTTGCTGCGCCGTCCTCGCCGGCGGGGCGGCAAGGCACTGGCTGGCTGCAAGGGTTCGGAGTACACACCCGTACTGATGGCACGAGACCGGGCGGGAGCAACGGCCAACCTCATCCTGCAGACGAGCAAGGCCGTCAGTGTGCAAGCAGCACTCAAGCCCTTGTTGCCACCGGACACCATCCTGTGCACCGACGGCAGCGTCACTCTGGCCAGTGCAGCGCGGCTCTTGGGTGTGCAGCACCGGGCAGTGAACGTGAGCCGGGGCCAGAGGGTCAAGGGCCCCTGGCATGTCCAGAACGTCAATGCCTATGTCAGCAGGCTGCGCGGGTGGATGCAGCGTTTCAAGGGCGTTGCAACGAAATACCTTGATTCGTACCTGGGCTGGTTCAGGATGCTGGACCGAGCAGGCCCCACGGGGCTGCAGCCCGCGCTGGTGCTGGGTGCGGCCATGGGGAATCAAAGTATCACTAGCATTCGCTAGAAGAGCCAACAATTGGCTGCTAGCGCTTACCCCATAAGCGCAAGCAGCTCTTGATTTGATAGCAACCATTCCACCATCGCCACATCACCCTATGCACCGCAGACGCTGCCTGACCTGGCTGGGCCTGATGCCCCTCGGCACGCTCACGCCCCTGCTCCCGCTGACTACCCCTGCAGCTTGGGCAGCCGATGCACCCGCCCTGCTGCTGGCCAACGTGTACCGCCCCGGCATGCCGCTGGCCGACTACTGGGTGAGCGAGAAATACGATGGCGTGCGCGGCTATTGGGATGGGCACACGCTGCGCACGCGCGGCGGCGAAACGGTGGCGGCACCCGCGTGGTTTACCGCAGGCTGGCCCGCAACGCCCATGGATGGTGAGCTGTGGGCCGGCCGTGGCCGCTTTGCCCATGCCCAGTCCACCACCCGGCAGCAGCAACCTGACGATGCCGCGTGGCGACAGATGCGCTTCATGGTGTTTGACCTGCCCGCCCACGGCGGTGTGTTTGACGAACGCCTGGCTGCCTTGAAAACGCTGGTCGCGTCCATCCAGCACGACTGGGTGCAGGCCGTGCCACAGCAACGTGTGGCGACGGATGCCGCCTTGCAGGCCCTGTTGCAACGCACGGTGCGATCGGGTGGCGAGGGGCTGATGCTGCACAAAGGCAGCTCGCTGTACCGATCAGGCCGCAGCGATGACCTCATCAAGCTGAAGACGCATGACGACGCGGAGGCCCTGGTCGTAGGCCACCTGCCCGGCAAAGGCAAGCACGCCGGGCGGCTGGGCGCCCTGCTGGTAGAGATGCCCACGGGTCAACGCTTCAAGCTCGGGGCCGGACTGACCGATGCAGACCGCGACCAGCCGCCGCCGCTGGGCAGCTGGGTGACTTACCGCTACCGGGGCACACACGACGGGGGCCTGCCCCGGTTTGCGAGCTTTGTGCGGGTGCGGCTGGACATGCCCCCTGCCTCGCCTCAAAACCCCCAATAAAAAACGCTCCGAGGCACGCCAGGGAGCGTTCGCAGCGGCTGGCGCGCTCACCGCGCCACGCTGTTCGTCTCAGATGGTGCGGCCGTAAGGGCCGTCGTCTCCCCGCTGCACGATGTTGTCGGCCGTGACACGCGGAGTCTTCGCTGCCCTGGATGGCTTGCCTTCGGCAGCCACGCAGTCGGCGTAGAAGCGCACCTGACCGTTCTCGTCTTCCACCTCCACCAGGCCGTGGATGTCGGTTTCAAAACCGGGGCACAGCTTGGCGAATTCGCGGGCGAACTTGAGGTAGTCCACGATCTTTTTGTTGAAGACTTCGCCAGGAATGAGTAGCGGAATGCCGGGTGGGTAAGGCGTGACCAGCCCTACGGTGATGCGGCCTTCCAGATGGTCGATTTCCACACGCTCGGTCTTGCGCTGCGCAATGTGTGCGTATGCGTCCGAAGGCTTCATGGCAGGCGTCAGGTCCGACAGGTACATCTCCGTCGTCAGGCGGGCAATGTCGTACTTGGCGTACATCTCGTGCACGTGCTGGCACAGGTCGCGCAAGCCCATGCGCTCGTAGCGCTTGTGCTGCTGGCAGAACTCGGGAAGGATGCGCCACATCGGCTGGTTCTTCTCGTAGTCGTCCTTGAACTGTTGCAGCGCCGTCAGCAGCGTGTTCCAGCGGCCCTTGGTGATGCCGATGGTGAACATCACAAAGAAGCTGTACAGGCCCGTCTTTTCCACCACCACGCCGTGCTCGGCCAGGTACTTGGTGACGATGGACGCAGGAATACCGGTCTTGTCGAACTTGCCATCCAGGCTCAGGCCGGGCGTGACGATGGTGGACTTGATCGGGTCCAGCATGTTGAAGCCGTCGGCCAGTTGGCCAAAGCCGTGCCACTTGCTGCCCTTCTTGCCCTTGGCATCGCTGCGGATGATCCAGTCCTCCGCACGGCCCATGCCTTCATCCACGAGCTTTTCAGGGCCCCAGACCTTGAACCACCAGTCGTTCTTGCCGAAGTCTTCTTCCACCTGGCGCATGGCGCGGCGGAAGTCGAGGGCTTCCAGAATGCTCTCTTCCACCAGCGCGGTGCCGCCGGGCGGCTCCATCATGGCGGCAGCCACGTCGCAGCTGGCAATGATGCTGTACTGCGGGCTGGTCGAGGTGTGCATCAGGTAGGCCTCGTTGAACAGGGGCCGGTCGAGCTTCACCGTTTGCGAGTCCTGCACCAGCACATGCGATGCCTGGCTGATCCCCGCCAGCAGCTTGTGGATGGACTGCGTGGCGTACACCACTGAGTGCTTGGGGCGCGCGCGCTTCTTGCCCATGGCGTGGTAGCTGCCATAGAACGGGTGGAAGGCCGCGTGGGGCAACCAGGCCTCGTCAAAATGCAGGTTGTCCACGTAGCCATCGAGCATGCCCTTGATGGTTTCGGTGTTGTAGAGCACGCCGTCGTAGGTGGATTGCGTGAGCGTGAGCACGCGGGGCTTCACCTTCTTGGCATCCACGCCCTTGAGCAGCGGGTTGGCCTTGATCTTGGCCTGGATGGCTGCGGGCTCGAACTCGCTTTGCGGGATCGGGCCGATGATGCCGAAGTGGTTGCGCGTGGGCTTCAGGAACACCGGGATGGCCCCGGTCATGATGATGCTGTGCAGGATGGACTTGTGGCAGTTGCGGTCCACCACCACCACATCACCGGGCGCCACGGTGTGGTGCCACACCATCTTGTTGGATGTGGACGTGCCGTTGGTCACGAAGAAGCAGTGGTCGGCATTGAAGATGCGCGCCGCATTCCGTTCAGATTCGCCAATGGCACCGTTGTGGTCCAGCAGCTGGCCCAGTTCTTCCACCGCGTTGCACACGTCGGCGCGCAGCATGTTCTCGCCGTAGAACTGGTGGTACATCTGGCCCACAGGGCTCTTCAAGAACGCCACGCCGCCCGAGTGACCGGGACAGTGCCAGCTGTAGGAGCCGTCTTCGGCGTAGTCCAGCAGCGCCTTGAAGAACGGAGGCTGCACGCTTTCAAGGTAGCTCTTGGCCTCACGGATGATGTGCTTGGCCACGAATTCGGGGGTGTCCTCGAACATGTGGATGAAGCCATGCAGCTCGCGCAGGATGTCGTTGGGCAGGTGGCGGCTGGTTTTGGTTTCGCCGTGCACGTAAATGGGCACTTCGGAGTTCTTGCGACGCACTTCACCGATGAAGTGGCGCAGGTTCAGCACGATGGGGTCGAGCTCATCGCCGCCCGTGAATTCCTCGTCGTCAATCGACAAGATGAACGCGCTGGCGCGGCTTTGCTGCTGCGCAAACTGAGACAGGTCACCATAGCTGGTCACCCCCACCACCTCAAAGCCCTCGGCCTCGATGGCCTGCGCCAAAGCGCGGATGCCGAGACCCGAAGTGTTCTCGGAACGATAGTCCTCATCGATGATGATGATGGGAAAGCGAAACTTCATGCGCAGCCTCCGTGAAACCGTGCCCTGCCCGGCCAAAAAACAAAATAGGCGCGAAGTGTACAGAATAACGGTGTCCTGCCTTTGAAGCGCCATCCTTTTGACCCAGAATGTGGTGCACTAAACACATCACACAGGCGCATCTGCGCAAGGAGGCTCCATGGAGGAATCCACCATCTGGTGGTTGCTGGCGGGAGGGCTGGTGGTAGCAGAACTGCTCACCGGCACTTTTTATCTGCTCATGCTGGCCGTGGGCGTGGGTGCGGCGGGCATTGCAGCCCATCTGGGCGCATCGACCACCGCACAAATCCTCACGGCGGCCCTGGTCGGTGGTGGCTCGGTGGTGGGCTGGCATGCCCTGCGGCGCAAGCGCCCCGGCGATCCATCAGCCAGGGCCGACCGCAGCGTGAACCTGGACGTGGGCGAAACCGTCATGATCGAAAGCTGGAATGCGGACGGAACCAGCTCGGTCAAATACCGGGGTGCCAACTGGGTGGCCATCCACCGGCAAGGCGTGCAGCCTTCAACCGGCCCACACCGCGTTGCCGAGCTGGTGGGCAACCGTCTGCTGGTTGATCCGCTCTAGTCACCCCTCTGTTTTTCACATCGCAACCGAAAGGCGCATCCATGGAAATTGCCATCGTCATCCTGATCATCGCGGTCATCTTCATCGCCCGATCCGTCAAGGTCGTTCCACAACAGAACGCCTGGGTCAAAGAACGCTTGGGCAAATACGCTGGCACCCTCACCCCTGGCCTCAACTTTCTGGTGCCGTTTGTGGACCGCGTGGCCTATCGGCACAGCCTCAAGGAAATCCCGCTCGACGTGCCCAGCCAAATTTGCATCACCAAAGACAACACACAGTTGCAGGTGGACGGCATCCTGTACTTTCAGGTCACAGACCCCATGCGCGCCAGCTACGGCTCCAGCAACTACATCATGGCGGTGACCCAGCTGGCACAAACCTCGCTGCGCTCGGTGATCGGCAAGCTGGAGCTGGACAAGACCTTTGAAGAGCGCGACATCATCAACGCCCAGGTGGTGCAGGCGATTGACGAAGCCGCCTTGAACTGGGGTGTAAAGGTGCTGCGTTACGAAATCAAGGACTTGACGCCCCCGAAGGAAATCCTGCACGCCATGCAGCAGCAGATCACGGCCGAGCGCGAGAAGCGCGCGCTGATCGCCGCCTCCGAGGGCCGCCGCCAGGAGCAAATCAACATCGCCACCGGCGAGCGCGAGGCCTTCATCGCCCGCTCTGAAGGTGAAAAGCAGGCCGTCATCAACAAGGCCCAGGGCGAAGCCGAATCCATCAAGGCCGTGGCCGAGGCCACCGCACAGGCCATTGAACGCGTGGCTGCGGCCATCCGCCAGCCAGGGGGAGAGCAAGCCGTACAGCTCAAGGTCGCTGAAAAAGCCGTGGATGCCTACAGCCAGGTGGCCGCCGACGCAGCCACCACCCTCATCGTGCCGAGCAACATGACCGAGGTGTCCGCCCTGATCGGGTCGGCCATGAAGATGGTGCAGACGACACAACGCGCTTCTTGAGCGCAGCACATGCGCAAAGAAATTTGCAAGCTGCGTCATCGGTGCATCAATCGCTAGGCTAGTGGTGACACTTGGTCTTATCCTGCAACCCACCCATTGCCCTGGCCCTTTGCAAGCTATCGAACGCATGGCTGTAGCTTTTGCGGCGGGCTGCCTGAGGGGTTTGAAGTGAAATATGGCACCGGCCCTTGCTGAGCAAGCGCCAGCAGCTATCAAAAAAGGAGTTTCCCAGATCAATCCAGCGCGGTAGCCACCTGCGCCAAGGCCTCGGCCAGGGCCGGTGCCATGGCTACGGCATTGCTGGCATGGGCCACGCAATCGGTGCTCCAGAAACAGCCTACGCCTGCCTCGTGCAGCGCGGCAAGCGCGTCGGGCGCGATGAGGGCATGGGTCACCGCCACATCGACCGAGGCGGCGCCCGCCTGCAGCAGCAGGCGCGTAGCCTGCGCCAGGGTATGGCCAGTGCTGGCCATATCGTCGAGCAGCACCACGGCCCGGCCCCGCACGTCCAGCGGCGGCAGTGCGATAGTGACGCTGCGGTCGCCATGGCGCTCTTTGGTGCACACGGCATGCTGCAGCCCGTGGCGCTGGGCGGCCTGCGCCACCCACTGGGCCGATTCGCCATCAGGGCCCACCAGCAGCGCGCCAGGGCGCTGCTGCACGATCCAGTCGGCCAGCAGCGGCGCACCGCTGACCACCACGGCCTGGGCCGCGGGCACGGCCTCGGGCAACGTGGCAACGCGGTGCAGGTGTGGATCGACGGTAACCACGGCGTCAAACAGGCTGGCCAGGAACGGACCGACGATGCGCTGGCTCACGGCTTCGCCGGGATGGAAAGCGATGTCCTGGCGCATATAGGCCAAGTACGGTGCCACCAGCGTCAGGTGGCGCACGCCCAGGCCACGCGCAGCACGGGCGGCCAGCAGCAGTTCGACCAGCTTGTCGTTGGGCTGGTAGAGGCTGCGCAGCAGCACGGCACGCGCGGGCAATTGGCCCGCCCCATCCACCGGCAAAGTGAGCTTGAGCTCGCCATCCGGAAAGCGATGGCGCTGCACGGGCCGCAGGGCCAGGCCGCTGGCGGCGGCCAGGCGCTCGGCAGCAGGGCGTTCGTCGTCGAAGTACAGCAGACAGGTTTGGGTTGCAGGCGATCCGGTCATGTTCAAAACTCCACAAAAACGCGCGGCACCTCGTCGGCGATGCCCAGGCGATAGCCGCTGCCCTGCGCGCAGGCCTGGCGAGCAAATTCCAGATCAGCCGGGAAGTCGGCATACACGCGGTACAACGGCTGGCCGCTGACCACGGCATCGCCCAGCTTGCACAGCAAATCGACGCCCGCGCCCTTCACCTTGGGCGCGCCAGCCAGGCGGGCGATGCGGGCAATCTGCTGGTTGTCAATGCCCGCCACCACACCGTCAGCCGGGGCGCAAACTTCAAAATGCAGCGTGCCCAGACGCGGGTGGTTGTGGTCAAACGCCTTGCCGCCCTGGGCCGTGATGATGGCCTGCATGCGCGCCAAGGCGCGGCCGGAGTCAAGGATGTCGCGTGCGATGGCGTAGCCGTCGCCGCCGCGCACGTCTGGGTCGCATTCGATCAGGCGGCCTGCCAGGCGCAGGGATTTCTGGCGCAGATCATTGGGCGCGCGCGGATCGTTTTCCAGCACCCGCATCACGTCGCGCGCTTCCAGCACCGGGCCAATGCCGTTGCCGATGGGCTGACGCCCGTCGGTAATGACCACGTCGAGCGACAGGCCCAGGCGCCGCGCCACGTATTCAAACAGGCGGCGCAGGCGCTGTGCTTCAGGCATGCAGCGCACTTTGGCCGTGGGGCCGATAGGAATGTCGAGCACCAGGTGGGTGGAGCCTGCGGCGATCTTCTTCGACAGGATGGACGCCACCATCTGCCCCGGCGAGTCGATCGACAGCGGGCGTTCGACAGAGATCAGCACATCGTCGGCGGGCGAGAGCTGGGCCGTGCCCCCCAGGCCAGGCAGCCGCGGTGGTCGCGCACGATGCGCTGCAGGTCTTGCAGCGGCAGCTCGACATTGGCCAGCACCTCCATGGTGTCGGCTGTGCCCGCCGGCGATGTGATGGCACGCGACGACGTCTTGGGACACAGCATGCCGTGCGCCGCCACGATGGGCACGACCAGCATGGAGGTACGGTTGCCCGGGATGCCGCCGATGCAGTGCTTGTCCACCACCAAGCCTTCGTGCCAATCGAGCCGCTGGCCCGTGGCCACCATGGCGTCGGAGAGGAAGAACACTTCTTCACGGTCCAACTCGTCGCGGTTGCACGCGACAACGAAGGCCGTGAGCTCGATCTTGGAATAGCGGTGCTCGGCGATATCACGCACGATGGCACGCAGATCTTCGCGCCGCAGGCGCTCCCCCGCGATCTTGCGGAACAGCGCCCCCATGGATTCGGGCGGCTCGGCCTGCGCCACCGCCACCTTGTAGCCCGCCTCCACACCCAGAAGGGCAAAGGCGTCTTCGGACAGCCCCAGCTCATCGCACGCGACGATGCCGGGGTCATCCACCACGTTCACCGTGGCCAGAATGCGCCGGCCATTGGCGCGCACCTCAATCTTGGACAACGCCTGGAAACCCTCCGCACGGTACACAGCACAGTCACGGTGCAGGTAAGCGACGTTCTCGCGCCAGGTGTCGATGGCCACACGGCGCACCGCCAGGAGCGAGACGGAAGCACCGCCTTCAGGAGGCGCCTGTGAAGGAATAGGAATGAGGGAAGTGGTCATGCAAACAGCCTACACCCAATCATTCCCCAGTCGGACCTCGACCGCAGCGCATGCGCAAAGAAATTCTGCGGGCTCCACCATACGCTCCAAAAGCAATGTTATAGTAGCGGGCTTCGGAGAGGTGGATGAGCGGTTTAAGTCGCACGCCTGGAAAGCGTGTGTGGGCTAATCCCCACCGCGGGTTCGAATCCCGCCCTCTCCGCCAATCAAAAGAAGGGTTAGCAGGCACTCGCTTGCTAGCCCTTTCTTCTTGCGGCCCCTCTAAAAACGAGGCCCGCAGCAGAGGTAGCACCCCGGCAAACCGTGTACTCTTGCCGTGTGATCCAAGCTACCGTGACCCGATTCCCCGGCGTACAGCGCCGCGCCGATTCCGGCATCTACCAATTCGGCCTTCGTGCCCCCAAAGACCTCCTCGCCCACTTCCCTAGCGGGTGGGCCGTCCGTGCCTCGCTGAAGACTGCCGACCTCAGAGAAGCCAACGCCAAGGCAAAAGTGCTCCATGCCGAGTGGGATGCTCGATTTCAGGCCCTGCGGACAGGCAAGCCACGCCCCATCGATATACCTGTTTTGAAGCGCCGTCTGTTCGAGCAATGGCAGCGGGCTATCGCTAGCCTTGATGACGCCTATAGCCGTGTCCCCGGCAAAGACCGCGAAACGCGGGCGCATGGCTTGCAATGCCAAATTGACGAACTGCGGCAATGCCTAACCGAGGGCGTTTTGCCCGAGTGGCTGGAAGACGGCGCGAAGACGTATGGGGACGCCACTGCACCGGAAATCGTGACCGAGTACGGTGGGCATCAACTCATGCTCTTTGAAGTCATGCACGAGGCACTGACCAACGAGCGCCGCACGTTCCCACTGCGCGTGCAATACACCCAGCAGCGCCGCGATTTAATGGGGCTGAGTGCTGCGCCCGCACCGCACGCACTCGCGCATCTGCAGGCACTACAGCAGCCCGGCACGCGCACTAACGACAAAAAGATTGGCGATGCCTACGAGGCTTGGGTCACTATCCGGCAGAAGCCAGCAAAGACGCAGCAGGTCTACAAACGCCATGCCGATCAGTTCGTTAGCCTGATGGGCGACCTGCCTCTGGATTCAGTCAGCCGCACTATAGGCATCGAATTCCGCGAAAAGCTGCAAGCTTGGGCAATCGAGAACAAGAAGACCGCAACTACTGCGGACAACATCCTCGTGAGCCTCCGCGCCCTGTTCAATGTGGCGAGGGACAAAGGCTGGGTGACTGGCAACCCGCTGGAGCGCCTGCGCGTCGAGATTGGCGGTAAGGAATCCGAAGGACGGGAGCCATGGACGAAAGATGAACTGAGCCTGATCTTCAGCGATCCGCTATGGACGAAACACGCAATCCCCACCGACAAGAAGGCGGGCAAGGAAGCGGCCTATTGGATACCCCTGATCGCGTGCTACACCGGGGCACGCTTGACCGAAATTGCACAGCTCTGGACGGATGACATAGCTACCGAGCCGGGCATGGAAGCCTTTGAGTTCAGGGCAGACGCGCAACGCGGCCAGCAGCTTAAAAACAAGGGCTCCTGGCGGGCAGTGCCTATGCATCCTGAGCTGGTCAGGCTGGGCTTCTGCGACTACGTGCAATCTCTCCCAAAGGGCGAACTCTTCCCGCATCTACCCAAAGCGGGCAAGAACGGCGCAGGCGGACAGTTCGGCAAGTGGTTCGGCACCTTCAAAAGCGCAAAGGGCTTCACATCCCCCGCCAAGTCGTTCCACTCCTTCCGCCACCTTGTTGCCTCAGAACTACGGCTGGCAGGCGCCACCGATGCACAGGCAGATGCCATTACAGGGCATGCAGGAAACGGCGTGGGTAGGCAAGTCTATGCAGCAACTATCAGGCGTGAAGCGGAGCGGCTTCGGGCTGTCATTGCACTGCTGGAATTTCCGACGAAGCAGATTCCTCCCTCCAATCATCGTAAGCAGTAAGTGCAGGCCCTCACGCCCGACACGCAAATTCAAATTTGGATTGCATATCCGAAGGGGCCAGTTCCAACACGATATGTAGCAAGTCCCCCGTAGGGGGCTGCCCGTCTTCAACGGCGATGTTTTGGGGGCGCATTCCGGCGTCTGCCTATGCCTATCTGGCTTGCCCTTTAACCTGTTCGTGGCATCGCTCAGCCTGCGATCCGCAGTGCAGTTGTTTGGCTGTCCTCTGCATCGTTGCCCTCGTCTGGGCTGGGCTGGCGTTCCGGGCTTGGGGTACGTTTGCAGACCCTCAGCATGTTCAAAACCGACCGGTTACGGACATATCTCTAACACATGTCCAAAACCTAGCTTGACAGCATTTCGTACATGCAGCATGATTCGTACATCTATTTCGTACATAGGATGCGTTATGCGAGTCTTTGCTTACTGCCGTGTTAGCACTACAGATCAGTCTACAGAGAACCAAGTTCTTGAGATCGCCAATGCTGGCTTTGCTCTCAATGAGCGAAGGATTGTCAAGGAGACAATTTCCGGATCAGTCCCAGCAGATCAGCGCCCTGGCTTTCAACGCCTTATGGACAAGCTGGAGTCCGAGGATGTGTTGGTCGTTACCAAGCTGGATCGCTTAGGGCGCAATGCCATGGACGTTCGCGCCACAGTTGAAAAGCTGGCGCAGAACGGAGTGCGGGTTCACTGCCTCGCGCTGGGCGGCGTTGATCTGACAAGCCCGGCAGGAAAAATGACGATGGGCGTCATTGCCGCAGTGGCCGAATTCGAGCGGGATTTGTTGATCGAACGGACTCAAGCCGGGCTCGCACTTGCCAAGGCATCAGGAAAGGCAATAGGGCGACCTCAGAGCCTTGACAAGGGGCAGGTAGCCATGGTGCGCCAAAAGCTCTCTGAGGGTCATTCCGTCGCTTCCGTGGCCCGTGAATTCGGCACCAGCCGCCAGACCGTCATTCGAGTACGAGACAAAGTTGCAGCGTAGGCGCGGCGCCCGCGCCGGATGGGCCGCCTATCCGGTCAATATATAGAACAAAGGAAACCGTTCCGCTGTGCCGCAGCGCTGCCCTGTAGTGGGGTCGGCCTAAACCGTGAACCCGTGACAGATGCCAAGCCCACAGCAGTAATGCAAAGGGAAGGATGCAGGCGATAGCCTACTGTCATTCTGCTCCCGACAACCTCAGATGAAACCAGCCCGCAAGGGCTTCATCTAGGAAGGCGGGGGAGCGGGGAGAACCGGGTAGCCCCGCCTATGCCCAGCTTGAGCCAAGCTAAAGCCCCTGCCTTATGCAGTCGCGCAGCGCATAAAGAAACGACTTCTAGTAATAAACGGATATGAAGCCGAGATTTGCTTCACCGTCCGCTCGCTCTGGTGCCGACAAGGCCACAAAGGGCGCATTTTTGACAAATTCCCTATACATACAAGTATGTGAAGGGTAGGAGAAATACATGCCAAGCATCCAAGAAGATGACTTTGACCCCGCAGCGTGCATCGCTGAGTTCGACTTTGAGGAATTAGTCCCTTCCTCGCAGCCCGTGTCACCAATCCAAGAGCTGGCGCAGAGTGTGGCGGCGTCCCTCACGCCGATCACTGCCGCAGCCCCATCCGGTGCTGAGCGGTGGAAGGAGATGGGCAACGCACAGGCTCGCGCTCAAAAGCGGCTCAATGAGTTGGTGAGGAGTGATCCAGAGCTTTCCTGTATCGCAAACGAACACTATGGAATGCGTTTTGAGGCCGCGCCATTTATGAAGGCCAAGGAGGGAAAGGGCAAGGTGTATCAGGCCATCATCGACCACATCTTGACGCAATCAGGAGCCGTGAAGTCGCAAACTCAAATTCGGAGCTATGTGGCCGATATGTTTCCTTCCCACACGATGCCGAAGGACTGGACAAAGCCTTTACCAGCGTGGGCGGTAAAGAAGGCCAAGGAGCGCATTCAGAACTCCGCAGTGCCTATCTCGAATATCCAACTCCCCAAGGCAGTCACATTGAGTCAACTCCATACGGCAGCAAGGGCAGCCATGGAGCGTCACAAAACGGGAGTGCAAACGTTCAGGCCGGTTGTCGAGGTTAGCGACACTAGTATCGTCATCAACGGCACTGCGTTCTCCATAGGGGAGAATAAGGTAAAGGGCAGAGTATACAGACAGGTGCGTGTATCCATGTCTGATTTTCTTCAAGCATTGATTGCAGAAAAATAGAATTACCCAAAGGCGACAAACAAGAAGTTTTTCATCCCGAGAAGAAGTAGAAATTCATCGACACTTCTGAGGATCATAAGATGGACTGTACTTATTCGCACAAACGCCTCTCCCTTTACGTTCTTTTTCTTTTGATGCAGGGACTGGAGTGGAAGATGACGAGACGTCATTATCTTCCTGCATTTTTGATAGTATTGTCGCCTCAAGAAGAAGTCGAGTCGATGGATACGCATCTGGATGCTCTTTGGCAATAAGCTTGCGAACAGATTGCTTTATATCAGCAGGAATGTTTGCTGGCATATTTAAGCTATCTCCAGCCTCTACATCCGCCTGATAGACAAAAGACATAAGAATTCTCATGCAGGGAAACGACTCCTGCTTGATGCCGCAAATCTTATCTCTTCCAGTATGGAGCACCCTATACATTCGACTTGCCTGCATTTTCCCATCCAACTCCATTGAGCTTATCAAAGATTGCTTTTCTTTGCTTTTATAAATTAAATATTCCAACATTCTAGGCGGAGTTTTTGGGTCTATTGGCAAAAAATCTCCTTGAGATGTTGCGGGAGAATTTTTCACAAGAAGGAATTGCATTAACTCACACTGACGAGAGTCGGGGTCTATTTCGCAAACATCCCTTGCAACCGCTGACACCTCAAACTGCTGCGATATGAATGGTGGAACTGAAGATTGCGCAATAGCCGGAAGGCCCTGGCTTACAAAGATGGCAAGCAGGATATGCTTTGCCCCCAAGATGTTTGCTGGTATTTTCATATGTAGTAAATTTCACTCGGGCAACAAGAAATTAATATTGCCTCAATAAATAATTGAGGACAAAATAACATCCGTATCCTCCGAAAGGTGAGCCATCAGCTCAGGAATGGGTGGTAGCATCTTTGTTTGCCCTGTGGGTGCGAAGCAATTTTTCCCACTCCTATAAAATGATGTCCCGCCATAATTTCCATTCTTGGAGAGCACAACACGTCTTTGTTTGCCTAATGCTGGGTTGATGACTTTAGCTAAAAAATATTGATGTACACCTCCTTGCCCGTTATAAACAATCATTAAGTCGCCTGCAGCCAAGGGGGTATCAATAATATAATTCTTGATTCCATCTTCATTCCAGCCAAAAAAAGGAAAGCCTATAGGTGGCGGTATTTGTTTGTGATTCATTTGCTTTGACGCTTGTGATTAGTTGCAATTAAATCCCCCCATGCCGTTTGATTGACACGAGCGGCCAGTATTGGAGCCCGTGCCATAGTAGCCACCCATTCCGTTGGATTGCCAACCACTCCCAGCATTGCTTCCTGTACCATGAATGCCGCCCATGCCGTTAGATTGCCAACCGCTACCCGAATTGCTGCCTGTGCCATATGTACCACCCAGGCCATTAGATTGATGGCCTCCCCCAGCATTACTTCCCGTGCCGTAGATGCCGCCCATACCATTGGATTGGTAGCCTCCTCCTGCATTGCTTCCCGTCCCGTAAAAACCACCTAAGCCATTTGACTGATAACCACCTTGGGCATAAGCGCTAGTTGCAAAAATCAGTGCTAGAGCCATAAAGAATTTGGTTAATCTTATATTCATGATGCAGCTCCTTATTGAAAAATATGGGAATAAAATAACATCTGCTACATAGCAGGTCAAAATCACACTAATTAGCGCATAACGCCCCTTGCCTCCCCCCAGGGGACCGAGGGCGCTCAGTTCTGCGTGTGCCGCCTGGAGACTCAGTGGTGCTGTCGAGTAGCCCGCTCAATTCTGCCATCAATCAAACTTATAGTGTGTGTACTCATAGTGTGAGAGCCGGAAGACTCCCGGCATGCTCCGCAGACTCCCCAAGGCCCCTACCAAGGAAAAAGCGCAGGTGGTCTTCGGGGCCACTCTGCGCGGCTTTCGTGAGGCTCAGGCTTTGACGCAGGAGGCGTTGGCCGAAAGGGCCGACCTGCATACGAACTACGTCAGTTCCGTAGAGCGTGGAGAGCGCAACCTTTCACTGCACAACATCGTGCGGTTGGCATATGCGCTGGACATGGAGGTGTCCGTTTTACTCCGCCCACTCGATAAGCATCATCAACCATAGGCGGCTGCCTCCGTGCCGCTCCCCGCAGGCGGCTGAGTGGCAAGCCACGTTTGGGCGGCTTCCAGCGTGGGCAGCAGCGGTGCAGATAGGCCGGTTTCCGGGTTCTTGCGTACGCCCCCAGCGATATAGCGCCCGGCCACGAACAAGTCCCAGCCCGTCTTTTGCATGGGGATCGCTGCATGGACGGAATGCGGGCACGGCGTCAGACACCGGAACGATGCCGGGCGGGCTTGGCAGCTACGTCCATTGGCCCGGATTTCCACCTCCTCAAACAGCGGGCGGGCCACAGGCTGAAAGCGTGGCGGCGGCGCGGTAGGAATGACGATGGCTTGATGCTGCTTCCACTTCGCCAGCGATGCCACCCGGCAGGGGCAAGATTGCTCAGGGCAAATCAGTGTGAGCAGGGTTTTACGCTCCATCCTCACACCGCAGTAGCTGTAGCCCAGCCGAATGGCCCCGCTTGGGCCAACGCGCCCCAGTATCTCTATGCGGTCACCATTGACGTGCATAACTGCGACGGCCCGCTTTTGCCCCTGCCTGCTGGCCTCCAGCTCGTCGCGTACCTCGTTTTCCAGATGCTCAATCATCTTGCGCTGCCTTTCGATTAGCCAAAAGAAATCGCACCGCGTACCCAGCCAAAGCCGGGACGGAGGGTGCAATCAACGAGCCTCTAGGTTCGCAAGTTCGCTTTGGCCGGTCAATGGCAAACGTGGATTCAAAACGACAAGGGGATTGCATAGGAAGTCAGGGCCTGCTAACGATTCGGCGCACTGTGCATGCTGCCGATCAGACCGTCCTCTGTTACCATCCGTCCATCTCAACTCCGTGAACTTTCACCGTGTAACTTTGCACTGTGAGTTCGGGGTTTCTCCTCTGGAGATTGGGGGATTTGGGACTGTCCCGCCCTCTCCGCCATTAATGCAAGCCCAAGTGGTCCACACCACTTGGGCTTTTTGCATTGGGCCGAACCCTCTGGTCGAGCGTTATCGACCGCGCTTGCGAGGTCATCGCTGCCAACATCGGCAAATCCTTCCGCCACGCCGCAGCTCCACGCACGCATCAGCAAAGCCGTGGCGGCCCTGCCTTAAAATGGCTGGCTAACCTTCCTGTCTCTAGACTCGGCCAACCAAGCCGTTTCCTGCACCAATTACCACCCATGAGCACGCCCCTGCAACAACCCGGCCTCGAAAGCCTGTCCAAGTCGTTTGAACCTGCTGCACTGGAAGCCCACTGGGGCCCTGAATGGGAAAAACGGGGATACGGCGCGGCGGGCCACCGTGGCACGGGCGCGCCAGTGGCGGGCGAGCCCGCTTTCTCCATCCAGCTGCCGCCCCCCAACGTGACGGGCACGCTGCACATGGGCCATGCGTTCAACCAGACGATCATGGACAGCCTGACCCGCTACCATCGCATGCGCGGCTTCAACACGGTGTGGGTGCCCGGCACCGACCACGCGGGCATCGCCACGCAAATCGTGGTGGAGCGCCAATTGCAGGAGCAAGGCATCAGCCGCTACGACATGGGCCCCACCCCACCCGAGGCGCGCAAGAACTTCGTGAGCAAGGTGTGGGAGTGGAAGGAAAAGTCCGGCAACACCATCACCACGCAGATGCGCCGCATGGGCGACAGCGTGGACTGGAGCCGCGAATACTTCACCATGGACGACAAGCTGAGCAGCGTCGTCACTGAGACCTTCGTGCGCCTGTACGAGCAGGGCCTGATCTACCGCGGCAAGCGCCTGGTGAACTGGGACCCGAAGCTGCAGTCCGCCGTGTCCGACCTGGAAGTCGAGAGCGAAGAAAAAGACGGCTCGCTGTGGCACATCGCCTACCCGCTGGCCGATGGATCGGGCAGCCTGACGGTGGCTACCACCCGACCCGAAACCATGCTGGGCGACGTGGCGCTGATGGTGCACCCGGAGGACGCGCGCTATACGCACCTCATCGGCAAGATGGTCAACCTGCCGCTGTGCGACCGCCAGATCCCGGTGATTGCCGACGAGTACGTGGACAAGGAATTCGGCACGGGGGTGGTGAAGGTGACGCCCGCGCACGACCAGAACGACTACGCCGTGGGCCAGCGCCACAAGCTGCCCATGATCGTGGTGCTGACGCTGCAAGCCACCATCAACGAGAACGCGCCCGCCAAGTACCGCGGCATGGACCGCTTCGTGGCCCGCAAGGCCATCGTGGCCGACCTCGAAGCCATCGGCGCGCTGGTCGAGGTGAAGAAGCACAAGCTCATGGTGCCCATCTGCACCCGCACCGGCCAGGTCATCGAGCCCATGCTGACGGACCAATGGTTCGTGGCGATGAGCAAGGTCAGCGACCAGGACCCCACGGGCAAGAGCATTGCGCAAAAGGCCATCGATGCCGTGGCCAGCGGCGAAGTGACCTTTGTGCCCGAGAACTGGGTGAACACCTACAACCAGTGGATGAACAACATCCAGGACTGGTGCATCAGCCGCCAGCTGTGGTGGGGCCACCAGATCCCAGCCTGGTACGACGAAGACGGCAACGTGATCGTCGCCCGCACCGAAGCCGAGGCGCAGGCCAAGGCCCCGGGCAAGACGCTGCGCCGCGACGAGGACGTGCTGGACACCTGGTACTCGTCCGCCCTCGTGCCCTTCAGCACCATGGGCTGGCCCAACCAAGGCACCGCCGAGACCGACGACTTCAACCTGTACCTGCCCAGCACGGTGCTGGTCACGGGCTACGACATCATCTTCTTCTGGGTCGCCCGGATGATCATGATGACCACGCACTTCACGGGCCGCGTTCCGTTCAAGCATGTGTACATCCACGGTCTGGTGCGCGACGCGCAGGGCAAGAAGATGTCCAAGTCCGAAGGCAACGTGCTCGACCCGGTGGACCTGATCGACGGCATTGCGCTGGAGCCGCTGCTGGACAAGCGCACCACCGGCCTGCGCAAGCCCGAGACCGCGCCCACCGTGCGCAAGAACACGCAAAAGGAATTCCCCGAGGGCATTCCAGCCTATGGCGCCGATGCGCTGCGCTTCACCTTTGCGGCGCTGGCGTCGCTGGGCCGCAGCATCAACTTCGACAGCAAGCGCTGCGAGGGCTACCGCAACTTCTGCAACAAGCTCTGGAACGCCAGCCGCTTTGTGCTGATGAACTGCGAAGGCCAGGACTGTGGCCTGAAGGAGCACACCAAGGAAGAGTGCCAGCCTGGCGGCAGCGCGCATGGCTACATGCAGTTCAGCCAAGCCGACCGCTGGATCACTTCGCTGCTGCAAAAGGCCGAGGCCGAAGTCGCCAAGGGCTTTGAGGAATACCGCCTGGACAACGTGGCCAACACGATCTATGACTTTGTCTGGAACGAGTACTGCGACTGGTACCTGGAGATCGCCAAGGTGCAGATCCAGAACGGCACCGAAGCGCAGCAACGCGCCACGCGCCGCACGCTGATCCGCACGCTCGAAGCCATCCTGCGCCTGGCCCACCCCATCATCCCGTTCATCACCGAGGCCCTGTGGCAGGTGGTGGCGCCTGTGGCCGGTATCCCGGGCGAGTCGGTCAGCATTGCCCGCTACCCAGAGGCGCAGCCCGAAAAGATCGACGAGGCCGCGATTGCCCATATGGGCCGCGTGAAGGGCCTGGTGGACGCATGCCGCGCGCTGCGGGGCGAGATGAACGTGTCTCCCTCCACCCGCCTGCCCCTGTACGTGGTGGGCGACACCGAGTTCATGCGTGGCGTGGGCCCGGTGCTGCAGGCACTGGCCAAGCTCAGCGAGGTCAAGGTGTTTGACGACGAGGCCGCCTGGGCCGCTGCTGCGCAGGCAGCGCCTGTGGCCGTGGTGGGCGAAGCTCGGCTGGCGCTGTACATGGAGATTGACGTGGCCGCCGAGAAGGCCCGCTTGTCCAAAGAAATCGCCCGCATCGAAGGCGAAGTCGCCAAGGCCAACAACAAGCTCTCGAACGAAGCCTTTGTGGCCAAGGCCCCACCGGCCGTGATCGACCAGGAAAAGAAGCGCATCGCTGACTTCGGCGCCACGCTGACCCGCCTGCGCGACCAGCTGGGTCGCCTGGGCTGACAGAACAAAAGTGAAGGGCCGGGCAGCTCTGGCCTGACACTTGCATATCCACGACGACCACAACACCCCGAATCCCTGTCTTCACTCAAGGAGTCCCATGACTGTTGCCACCACCGTTCGCAAAGCCGTTTTCCCCGTTGCCGGACTGGGCACACGCTTTCTGCCCGCCACCAAGGCCAGCCCCAAAGAGATGCTGCCCGTGGTGGACAAGCCGCTGATCCAGTACGCCGTCGAAGAGGCCTACGCCGCGGGCATCCGCCACATGATCTTTGTGACCGGCCGCAGCAAGCGTGCCATCGAAGACCATTTCGACACGGCATATGAGCTGGAGGCCGAACTCGAAGCCGCCGGCAAGAAGGAACTGCTGGCGCTGGCGCGCTCCATCCAGCCCGACGACATGGACTGCGCGTTCGTGCGCCAGCCCCGCTCGCTGGGCCTGGGCCACGCCGTGTTGTGCGCCGAGCCGCTGGTGGGCAAGGAACCCTTTGCCGTGCTGCTGGCCGACGACCTGATGGTGGGCCCCCCAGGCGGCCAGCCCGTGCTGGCCCAGATGGCCACCGCCTTCCGCCAGCAAGGCCGCTCGGTCATCGCAGTGCAGGAAGTGCCGGAAGACCAGGTCCACAAATACGGCATCGTGGCCGGCGAGCCCGCTGGCGGCCCGCTGATCCGCATTGAACGCATCGTGGAAAAGCCCAAAGCCGACGTGGCCCCTTCCCGCATGGGGGTGGCTGGGCGCTACATCCTTACCCCCGGCGTTTTCGACGAGATCCGCAACCAGCCACGCGGTGTGGGTGGCGAAATCCAGCTCACGGATGGCATCGCACGGCTGATGGCGCACGAAGCGGTGTACGCGTTCCAGTACGAAGGCAAGCGCTACGACTGCGGCAGCAAAGAAGGCTTTCTGGAGGCCACGGTGGAACTGGCGTTGCAGCACCCACAAGTGGGCGCGACGTTCCGCTCGTACCTCAAAGGGCTGAGCCTCTGAAGCTGAGCGCACGCCGTACGCGCATGACCAGCGCGCACGGCTAGCTATTCAATTGCGTTAGCTGGGGATGGGCTTCTCGGCTCACAACGCACGGTTCGGGACTGCAGGCCCAACCGTGCACCGCACCCACCCTTAGCGGCGGCGCAAAACGTGGATGAACTCTTCACCCACGGTTTGCTGTTCCACCAGCTCATTGCCCGTTTGCTTGGCAAACGCCTGGAAGTCGCGCACCGACCCCACATCGGTGGCCAATACCTTCAAGAGCTGGCCGCTGGCCATTTCTGCCAAGGCCTTTTTGGCTTTGAGAATGGGCAAAGGACAGTTCAAGCCCCGGGTATCGATTTCTTTGTGTGTTTCCATGGTCATCAATCCTTGCTCGGCAGGCCCAGCCCACGACGCCGCTCTGCATTTTCTTCTTCGGTAAAAAATACTGGCTCGTGCCCTCGGGTGCGCAGCCAGTCGGCCAATGCGTAGCCTGTGCCCGCGGGCCAGCACTTGAGTTTGTCCAGATCGTACAGGCGATAGTCCACCAGTTCAGGGGACAGCTTCACCTGGCCTGTTGCCACGACATGGTAGGCAATGATCACTTGGTTCATGCGCAAAAACTCGTAGGCCCCCACAAGTTTGGCGCTCTGAACATCCAGGTTGGTTTCTTCCTTCACCTCGCGGGCAATGCCTTCCTGCGGCGACTCACCTGCCTCCATGAAGCCGGTGATCAATGCATACATTTTCTCTTGCCAGGCCGCATTGCGCGCCAGCAGGACCTGGCCATTCACCTCCACGATGGCAGCCAACACGGGCGTGGGGTTGTTCCAGTGCGTCCACCCGCAAGCAGGGCAGCGCAAGCGCGCCTTGTCACCCCCGTCTTCCAACTGGGTGATCCAGGCAAGGGCCGTGCCACAGTGGGTGCAGTAGCGGGTTTCATACTGGGTCATGGGTGCTTCCAAAAAGATAGCTGACTGCGCTTATCCATCAAGCGCCAGAGCCATATTTCATTCAAAATTCAAACCCCAGCGCACCAGGCCATATCAAGATGGCCTGAGCCTGCTTCAGGCAGGAAACACCCCTGTAGAGAGGTAGCGATCGCCCCGGTCACACACCACAAAGACGATGGTGGCGTCTTGCTCACGCAGCGCGATCTGCTGGGCTACCCAGCAAGCGCCAGCGGCAGAAATCCCCGCGAAAATGCCTTCCTCACGGGCCAGGCGGCGGCACATTTCCTCGGCATCGTCCTGGCTCACGTACACCAGTTCGTCCACCGAGCGCGGGTCGTAAATTTTGGGCAGATATTCCTGCGGCCACTTGCGAATGCCCGGAATGCGCGAGCCTTCCTGGGGCTGGGCTCCGATAATCTGGATGCCCGGATTTTTTTCCTTGAGGTAACGCGACACCCCTGAGATGGTTCCAGTGGTGCCCATCGCACTCACAAAGTGCGTGACGCGTCCGCCCGTCTGCTCCCAAATCTCGGGGCCCGTCGTCTCGTAGTGAATGCGGGGGTTGTCCTCATTGCCGAACTGGTCCAGCACCTTGCCCTCTCCGCGCTTTTGCATGGCCTCGGCCAGATCGCGGGCGTGCTCCATGCCACCACTCTTGGGGGTCAGCACCAGCTCGGCACCAAAGGCCTTCATGGTCTGGGCCCGCTCAATCGACAAATCCTCAGGCATCACCAGCACCATGCGGTAGCCCTTAATGGCAGCAGCCATGGCCAGCGCAATGCCGGTGTTGCCCGATGTCGCTTCGATCAGCGTATCGCCCGGCCGAATGTCACCACGCTCCTCCGCACGGCGGATCATGGACAGCGCAGGCCGGTCCTTCACCGAGCCCGCAGGGTTGTTGCCTTCCAACTTGCCCAAAACCACATTGCCACGCGCCGCGTTTTCCTGCGCACCAATGCGCTGCAAGGCCACCAGTGGCGTGTTGCCAACCGCTTGTTCGATAGTTTGGTAATTCATGGTCACTACTGTGCCATAATTTGCGTCTTCACAAATTACCCGCCCGGGTGGTGAAATTGGTAGACGCAGGGGACTCAAAATCCCCCGCCGCAAGGCGTGCCGGTTCGATTCCGGCCCCGGGCACCACAGATAAGGCCGGAAGCTTCCACGAGCTTCCGGCCTTTTTTTTCCGCGGCGAAATGGGCTTTGGATGGCACGCGACTGTGGTGCGCGAGTGTCAGGGGCACCACCACCTGAGGGCTTTGGCGCTGCCTCTCCCATCACCGTGCAGATCGGCGGCGCCCAACAGCCATACCCATCTGGTCACAAAGGTCAATGGCTCCAAGGCGGGTCCACTCCGCCGCCCAACAAGCTTCAGACATCGTGCTTTCAACCACCTCGCCATATGGCAGAGCGTTGCGAAAGCTACGCCATGCATCACATGGGTCTGAGCGAGGGAACTTCTGCCCAGATGGCAAAGCGCACCCATGCTGAGCGAGGCGATGAAACGGCTCACCTTGGGCGACGGAATCACTCACCCAGTGTGATTGAACTTGCATCAAAATACTGTATATTTAAAAGGGGTATCTATTTAGCTCCAGCGACCACATTGATACTGTGATTTCATCCAGTAATAGTATCCGATTGCCTATCCCCTGTGTTCTTGTTCACGACATCCGCATATGTCACCGGGGGCGTGACCACCGCTTGCTGCAGTAGGCGGTAAAACAGCATCCCGCGCGAGCTGGATGTGCGCCGGTTGAAGCGGAACACGAATTCATCGAGGTAGGCATCCAGGTGCTCTGGCTGCACAGAGCCGT